>JGI10216J12902_104742285_pt1 | contig 12215 bp, 10 predicted proteins | sample KanNatreferecore_FD_12902 | JGI IMG/M metagenome (IMG submission 12902)
GGCGGCTCGCCTCTTCGCCTGGCCCCGCATCGCGGCGGCCGCCCGCGGGGCGTACGTTCGGGCGCTGCAGTCGGTGTGACGGCGCTGGCACGCATCCCCTTGACGGTTCCCCACTACTACGACTTCCGAGAGGACCGGACCCGTGTCGGACCGGATCTCGTGAATCCCAAGTCGTGGGATGCGATCCGCGAGACCGTGGGCCCTTTCGGCCTTCCTCCGACGCGCAAGGAGTGGGAGCGCGCGGCCTTCACGCCCGAGTTCGCCGCCCGCGCGAAGACGATCGCCGAAATCGCTCACGGGCTTGGTATTCGGCGTCTCTGCTCGTACGGGGTCGGCGCGGCGTTTCTGGAGCTAAACCTCGTGGAAAAGCTGCCCGAGCTGGAGCTCGTCTGCACGGACTACGCGCCCCGGACGGTCCGCAGGCTGGCGACGCTCTTCCCCGAGGCGGACGTCCGCCTGCACGACTTCCGGACCCAGCCGCCGCTTCCCGCCGACTTCCACCTCCTGCACCGGGTTGACAGCGAGCTCCCGAGCGGTGAGTGGCGGCGCGTCCTCGCCGGCTTCCGCGATCCAGTCCTGTTCGTCGCCACGCAGGTCCTCGACTGGCAAGGGATCATCAGCGAGCTGCGCCGCCGTTTCTCGGGTGCTGCCGTCACGCGCGCAGGTTATGTCCGCACCGAGGCCGGGCTGCGTTCGCTCTGGCGGCGAACGCACGACGACCGGCCGCTCGCTGTCGGCGAGCTGACAGGCTTCCTGCTCACGCCGCGAGATTCCCGATGGCCCGAACCCACCCCAGCATTCCGCGCCTGACCGTCGTCACACCCTCGCTCAACCAGGTCGATTACCTCGGGCGGGCGCTGCGCTCGGTTCTCGACCAGGACTACGCCGAGCTCGAGTACATCGTCGTCGACGGCGGGTCAACGGACGGGTCGGTCGACCTCCTTCGACGTTACTCCGATCGCCTCGCGCACTGGGTCAGCGAGCCGGACCGAGGACAGGCCCACGCGCTCAACAAGGGGATCGCACGGGCGACGGGCGATGTCGTCGCCTACATCAACAGCGATGACTATTACCTCCCCGACACGTTCGCGACCGTGATGCCACTGTTCGCCGACCCCTCGGTGCATTGGGCGGCAGGCGCGTGCCGCTTCGAGTACCCCGACGGCGAGGTGGAGACGGTCTGGCAGCCAGCTCGGCCCACTGGGCGGCGCCACCACTGGATCCTCGCGCGATGGTCGGTACCGCAGGCCGCGTCGTTCTGGCGACGCGAGGTCTTCGAGCGATTCGGCGGCTTCCGCGAGGACATGCACTACGTCTTCGACACGGAGTTCATGCTTCGAGTCGCGCTCGGGGGCGTTTTGCCCGAGATCGTGGAACGCGAGCTGGCAGTGCGCTTCCTGCATGAGCAGGCGAAGTCCGCCGACCGAACTCGCTTCGAGCTCGAGGCACGACGGCTCTACCGGCTGCACGGTCGGCTGCTCTCGCCGCCGGAGCGCGTTCGGCTCGGCGTGCTGCGGTGGGCGAGCAGGCCCGCTCACCTCGCCTGGGCCGCCCTCAACCGCCTTGGCTTCGTCGCGGCAACAAGCGAGGAGCGATGACGGCGCGCTCGGCCCTGGTCTATGTCCTCGCCGGGGTGGGCAACCGTTTGCGCTCTCTTGCCGACCGCGTCGAGGGCTCGAGCGGGCGTACCCTCGCCGGCGACCGCGACGTCGAGTGGAGCTGGGTCGCTCCGCGCATCCGCCGGGAGCCCGGCCGCGTGCTCGACTTCGGGCCGGGTCTCGGCTTCCTCACGCTCGCCGCGGCGTCGCTCGGCCACGAGGTCGTGGCGGTCGACCTCGAGCCACGACAGTTCCGCTTCGACCACCCCCGCGTCCACTACATGCAAGGCGACTTCAACCACGTCGATCTTGACCGTGAGTCATTCGACCAGGCGCTCGTCTGCTCGACGATCGAGCACGTCGGGCTCGCCGGGCGCTACGGGGTGAGCGAGGACGAGGAGGCGGACGTCGCCGCCATGCGCCGGCTGGCGACGCTCCTCCGTCGCGAGGCAGAGCTCCTCCTGACCCTGCCGGTGGGTAAGGACGCCGACTTCCGGCCGTATCACCGGGTCTACGGGGAGCGACGTTTGCCCAGGCTGCTCGAGGGGTTCGAGCCGTTGGAGCAGGAGTATTGGGCGAAGGTCGACGGCAGGGTCTGGAGCCCGGTCGACCGCCAGGAGGCCCTCGCCGCGGAGGCGTCGCCGAGCTACTATGCGCTCGGTCTGCTCCGACTGCGTCCGCGCCGATAGGTCAACTCGGCGAGGCGCTACGATCGACAGCCAGTTTGGCAACTTCCGCTGCACAAAGCCGCGTGCCGCCGGCTCTGTCCGTGCCCGTCGTGGTCGTCGAGCCGAGGTCGGGGTGGGCGATTCCGAAGTTCGCGGAGCTCTGGCATTACCGCGAGCTTCTCTATTTCCTGACGTGGCGCGACATCAAGGTTCGTTATTCGCAGACGCTCCTCGGCGGGGCCTGGGCGATCTTCCAACCGCTGATCTTGATGCTCGTCTTCACGTTCGCCTTCCAGCGGCTGGCTAAGATCGAGACGGGCGCGCTGCCCTACCCGGTCTTCGCGCTGGCGGGCCTCGTCTTCTGGACATTCTTCGCGAAGGCGGTCACGCAGGGCGCGGACAGCCTCGTAGCCAACGCCCAGCTGCTGACGAAGGTCTACTGCCCCCGGCTGCTCATCCCCGCCGCCGCCGTCTTCTCGGGCGTCATCGACATCTGCCTGGGCCTCGGGTTCTTCCTCATCTTCGCCGCGGCCTACGGCATCTATCCGAGCTGGCAGATCGTATTCCTGCCGCTGGCCCTCTTGCTCGGGTTCCTCCTCGCGATCGGTACGTCCTTCCTTCTGTCGGCGATCAACATTCGCTACCGGGACGTCCGCCAGGCGCTGCCGTTCCTCATCTCGCTGCTCTTGTTCCTCAGCCCCATCGCCTACCCCATCGAGACGAAGCTCCTGGCCGTGAATCCCCTCGTCGGCATCGTCGAGCTCTTGCGATGGAGCCTCGTGGGAGGTCTACCGCCAGGCCCGCTCGAGCTCGGCCTTGCGGTGACGGTCACGTCGGGACTCCTGATCGCCGGCGGCGCCTACTTCTCCCGTCTGGAACGAGTCTTCGCCGATGTCGCGTGACGCGGTCATCACGGCGGAAGGCCTCGGCAAGCGCTATCGCTTCGTAAGCCGCACGGCGGGGACGACCGTCAGCGACGCGGCGAGGGCGGCGCTCGCCAGAGTCCGAGAGCGCTACGCACGCTCCGATGGTAAGGAGCGCGACTGGTTCTGGGCCCTCCGGGACGTCTCCTTCGAAGTGTCGGCGGGAGAGGTTCTCGGCATCGTCGGGCCAAACGGCGCCGGGAAGTCGACGTTGCTGAAGATCCTCTCCCGAATCACGGATCCGACCGAGGGGCGTGCCGAGATCCGCGGACGCACCGGCTCGCTCCTCGAGGTGGGCACGGGCTTCCATCCCGAGTTGACGGGCCGGGAGAACGTCTTCCTGAACGGGGCAATTCTCGGAATGAAACGCGTGGAGATCGAGCGCAAGCTGGACGAGATCGTCGAGTTCGCGGGCATCTCGCGCTTTCTCGACATGCCGGTCAAGCGGTACTCGAGCGGCATGTACGTCCGCCTGGCCTTCGCCGTGGCGGCTCATCTCGAGCCCGAGATCCTGCTCGTCGACGAGGTGCTCAGCGTCGGCGACCAGGAGTTTCAGCAGCGCTGTCTCGGTCGGATGGACGAGGTCGCGCACGGGGGACGGACGATCCTCTTCGTCAGCCACAACCTGGCGGCCGTCTCATCCCTCTGTACGAGAGCGATTCTGATCCAGCACGGAAATGCCGTCGAGCAGGGCGCGGTCGACCGCGTGCTCGAACGGTACGTCGCGTCCGTGCGCGAAGACGAGCGCACGTCGCTCCGCACACGCTCCGACCGGCTCGGCGGCGGAAGCCTTCGCTTCACCGGGCTCGAGGTCGTGGGCGAAAGCGGCAGCGCTCGCACAGGTGACGAGGTCGAAGTACGTCTCGAGTACGAAGCCGAGAGCGAGCTGAGAAATGTGATGGTCAGCATCGGCGTCAACGGTCTCCTCGGCGAGCCGCTCTTCCTCTGCTCGACGCAGCTCACCGGCGAGCATCTCCGCGCGGTGCCGCGCACGGGCACGGTCGTCTGCGCGATCCCTCGGCTCTCCCTGATGCCCGGGCGCTATTCCCTCAACATCTACGCCGAGGTCAACGGCGTCCTCGCCGACTGGGTGCGCGACGCGGGGACCTTCGACGTGGTCGCGAGTGACTTCTTCGGTACGGGCCAGCTGCCTCCCTCGACGCACGGGCACTTCCTTGTCGAGCACTCTTGGTCACTGGGTGGAGAGCTTGTCGCGCCGGAGACCCGCGCCGCCTCGTCGCCGTGACGGGGGAAGTTAGCCAGCGGCGAGTCAGAGTCGTCCGCTTCGTCAAGGGCATTCCCGTGCTCGGCCCCCTCTCGCGGCGCCTCTACTACGCATGGCTCGCTCTGCGCGACGCCTGGCACGGGTTCAAAGCCAATCGTGCCTTCACGGTGCGCGCTGTGACCCGGCGCAACACGCGGCGCGCCTACGAGAAGCTCTTCGGCCACGACGAGCTCGTCGAGGAGTACCTGGGGGCCGAGCGGCTCAGGTTCTACGACGAGGTGGCGGAGATCTGCGTCCCCTTGGCCGGCCGCCGAGTCGCCGACGTCGGCTGCGGCACCGGCCATCTCCTTCGCGCCCTCGCTGACCGGACGCCCAATGCGCGCTTTGTCGGCGTCGACTTCTCGGAGAACGCGATCCGACGCGCCCAAAGCCTGCTGCCGGAGGCGCGTTGGCTGGTCGGAGACGTGTACGCACCTCCTCTCGAGGAAGGGAGCTTCGACCTCGTTCTCTGCACGGAGGTCCTCGAACACCTCGACCGGCCTGGGGAAGCGCTCGATGCGCTCGTGCGGCTCTGCTCACCAGGGGGCCGGGTCGTCATCACCGTCCCCGACGGCGCGCTCGACGGCTGGGAGGGCCATGTGAACTTTTGGAGCGCAAGCGACCTGGCGTCCTTCTTGGCGCCCGCGGGTCAAAGCGCGATCCGCCGCATCGACGGCGGACGGACCCTCCTTGCCGTCATCTCGCTCTAGCCGGATTCGATCGCTCCACTGCCGGCCTTCTGGACGAGGCGCTCAGAGCGCACCACCGTAGGATCCGCCGCAGGTATGCACCTCCAGAGCCGTGTTCGGTCGTTGGCGTCGGGCGTTCGAAAGGCCGCGTTCGACCGGGGGTTACTTCCAAGCCAGCCGGGGCCGAACGGCCAGGTTGCGCTAACAGAGTGGATGTCTGCATCCCCCGGTGCCACGGCGGCGGACGTGATCGAGCTTCCTGCTCCTCAGAGTGAATCGCCCGTGGAAGCCCGCACACTCGGGCCGACCCACCCGCTCTTCGAGCGGTTCCGGGGTCCACTGAGCGCTCGACCTTCGGTCGTGGCCGTCATCCCGGGTGCCCAGCTCGTGAGCGAGTTTGGCATCGTGCTCTTACCTGACAACAGAGTCCTCGCGGACACAGCGTGGGACGAGACGCAGCTGGCGGCGTCGGAGATTCTTAGTGCGTCGATTCTCCCGCGACCACGAAGGGTCCGCGGCCGGCACGCGTCGATCGTCTCCCAGTGGTGCTCGGCGTACTTCCATTGGGTGCTCGATGCCCTGCCGCGCATTGCCGTACTCGAGCGGGCCGGGATGGGCGAGCTGCCCCTGATCGTCCCCCAAGCGCTCTCGCCGTTCCAGCGCGAGACGCTCGGGCTGCTCGGCATCGGCCCCGAGCGGCTCACACCTCACAGCTCATGCCTCAAACCTGACGTCCTCGTCTGGCCGGCCCCCGCCGGACACACCGGGAACCCGCCGGCCTGGGCGGTGCAATGGCTTCGAGAGCGCTTCGCCACCGGAATCCAGCCGGACGGGCGCCGGCTCTACATCAGCCGCGTCGGCGCGTCCCGACGGCGCGTGACGAACGAAGCGGCGCTCGTGGACGCGCTCGACTCGTACGGGTTCGAAGCCGTCCAGCCTGAGGAACTGGCCTTAGGCGACCAGGTGCGACTCTTTGCCGAAGCAGCCATCGTCGTCGCCCCGCACGGTGGCGCGAACACGAACGTCGCCTTCGCCGAGCGTGTCGCCCTGATCGAGATCTTCGAGCCCGGATACGTCAACGCCTGCTTCTGCGTGCTCGCGGGCGCCTCCGGTCACGATTACTGGTACGTCATGGGCGAGAGCCAGGGCGAGTCGGACATTCGCGTCCCGCTCGATCTCGTGATCGCAACCGTCGAGCGAGCACTCGAGCAGAGACGCGCGTGAGCAGACTGCGGCGAGCGCTCGCCTATCTCGCACGCCCAGTGAGACTTCCGCGGCGCGCTGTCGCCGGTCGAGGCAGGCTCGCGGGCATGCGGTTGCGGCTCCCCAGCGGAATGAAGGCGCTCTACGTGGACGAGCCCTACGAGCCGCAGGTCGCGGATGCGCTCGAGCGACTCGTTCGCCCCGGTTGGACCTGTCTCGACGTCGGGGCGCATGTCGGTTATTTCACGCTCCTCCTTGCCCGCCTCGTCGGCGAGCAGGGGAAAGTCCTCGCCTTCGAGGCAGCGCCGGAGAACGCCCGGCTCCTCGCCCGGAACGTGCGGCTGAACAAGTTGGAGCGTCGCGTCATGGTCGAGAACCTCGCCGTCGCGGACGGCCCCGGAGAGCTCGCTCTCTACGCTGCTCGCAGCGGCGGCTCGACGGAGTGGACGCTCGACGCAGCGTTCGCGGGCCGAGAAGACCTCGTCCCGACACCACGACAGGCCGTGCCGGTGCAAGCGGTGGCGCTCGACGATTACTTCCCCGCCGGGGCTCGGGTCGAGCTCGTCAAGATGGACATCGAGGGTGGCGAGGCGAGAGCCCTTCCCGGAATGCGCCGACTGTTGCGCGACGCGCAGCCGATCGTCCTGCTCGAGTTCCACCGCGAGGTCGGCTGGCCGGCAGTGCAGGAGCTCCGAGCGCACGGGTACGTGTTCGAGGAGCTCGACGGACGACGCCTCAACCCGCCGGAGCGCGCGGCGGAAGTGCCGTATCAGTTCGTCGCGCATCCAGGCCGGTAGACGGCACCTCGGCGGCGCTCCGGAACAAGGCGAGGCCGATGCCGGCGCCGGGGTAGAAGTGACGTTGCGGCCGCTCCCGAAAGAAGTGCTGCTGAATGCCACGGTGCTCGCAGAACTCGGCGAACGCGGTGCCGGCGTGGGCGTTGTCGCTGATCAGGATCGCGCCCGGCCGCGCGAACTTCGCGACCGTCTCGAACTCGAACGTCTCGTGGTCGTGGCTGTGGTCGCTGTCGTGGATGAACATCTCCACCTCGCGCGCTTCGAGTACGCGAGGCAACTGCTCCCGCGTGTCGCCAATTACAAGCTCCCACGGCTCGCGAAGCCGCTCGTCGATCAACCACCCGACGTCCTCGCGAATATCGAAGGAGATGAGTCTTCCGGGATGACCGTCGGCGATGTTTCGCTTCAGTGCGCTGAGCAGGACCGCGGAGCCAAGCCCGTCATGGACTCCCGTCTCTACGATCAGTCGTGGCTTTCCGATTCGGACGGCCGCATACCAGCCCAGGCGCCGGCCGTACCGGGCATGGCGATTGCGGTCAGGCCTCGACCGAAGCTTGTTGTCCAGCAGACGGCGGAGCTGATCGTCTTGCTCCAACTCGAGGATGTAAGCAAGTGCTTGCTCGACGGGCGCATCAAGCGACTCGGCCAAGAACCTGGCGAGCTCGTCGTGATTCGAGATGTCGTACGTGAAGTTGTCACGTTCTCGGCCGAACAGCAGGTATCCCAACGAAGCGATGGGCCGGCGACGAAGCGCGCCGTACGCCCGGAGAGTCCTCCCCTTCCGCCACAGCATCCGCGGGTGCAGCGACCAGTAGAACGCCCGAGCGAGAGGCCTCATTCTCCGCGGAACCAGGCGGCCGGGCACGGCCCCCAATCGGTGATAGGCGGCGCCCGCTCTCGAGCGTAGCCATCGGCGAGCGATGTCCTTCTCATCGACGAACCCTGCGTCGAAGGCTGGCTCGATTCCCCGGATGATCTGGAACGCACGCCTGAGAGACGCAAGGTACGGCTCCCAGATCAGCCGAAGCTCTTCGCCTTCCACGGAGTAGGCGCTCGACCAAGCGCGTCGACGGAGGACCTGCGAGATTTGGGCAGTGCCGGCTCGCGCCGCGTCGACGAATCGAGACGGCGTGCGGAAGAGCTTCAGCGAGTGGAAGTGGTAGAAGACGAGAGGGACGTCGTCGACCATGACTTCGCCGCCCCGCTCGTGGATGCGGTAGCGGCTCACGTTCCAGGGCGCGAGCCCGCCGCCGACGTGCTCCAGCACGTGCACGCCCGGAAACCGCTCCGGCCAGTCGTCGAGGTACTTCTGGTCGCCGAGCTTGCCGTCCTCCACGCGGTAGTAGCACCACTCGAGGCACCGCTCGCGCCACCAGCGCAGGGCCCGGAGGCCGTCCTCGTCGCGGCGGAACGAGACGAGCTCGACGTTGTAGATCCCGCTCGTCGCCTCGAGGTGCGCCGTCTCGGGCGCGTAGCGGTGCGGGACGATCATGACGGCGTCGCCGTCCATCTCGTCGAAGAGGGGCTGCGCGCTCGAGAAGAAGTAGAGATCGGCGTCGAGGTAGGTGATGAGGTCGATCTCCGGCTCGCGCTCCAGGGAGTAGAGCGCGACGCTCGGCGTCGCGGTCCAGCAGTACTCGAGCGGAGTCCGGTCGTCCTTGACGGCCCGCAGCTCGGGATCGTGCTCCTCGAGCTCTTCTAACGCGATGGGGACGAGGTCGGGCAGTTCGAACCGGTCGAGGATCGACTTCGTAGCGCCGTCCATGCAGAAGACGCGCAGCCGGGAGCCCGATTCGTGCCGGCGCAGCGACTCGTAGAGCGCCAGCCCGCGCGGCAGATAGTTGGCGTCGAAGAGCGTGCAGTACTCGCGACCCACGGAGGCTCAGCCTACTCGTCCCAGTAGCGGGGCCCGTGCTCGCGGTAGTACTCGAGCGTGTTGGCGAGCCCTTCCCGCAGCTCGGTCTGGGGGCGCCAGCCGAGCTCGTCCTCGATTCTCGTGAAGTCGGCGTAGAAGTCGCCGATGTCGATGACCTTCCGGTCGGGCGGGAACGGGACGACCCGATAGCTTCCCGAGCCGTTCAGCTCGATGAGGAGCTCGGCGAGCTCGAGCAGGCTGATCGGCTTCCTGTCGCCCAGGTTGTAGACGGATCCGTTCGCTTCCTCGTTCGCACCGACCAAGAGGAACGCGGAGACGGCGTCGTCGACGTAGGTGAAGTCGCGCCGCTGCAAGCCGTCGCCGAACACGAGCAGCTCCTCGTCGTTCAGCAGCTGCTTGAGCCAGTAACCGAGGAACGTCTGCCTCGCGTCCTTGACTCGCATGCGCGGGCCGTAGGTGTTCGTCAGCCGCAGGATGCTGACCGCGAGCCCGTAGACCTCGCCGTACAGCAGGTGGTACCACTCACCGGCCGTCTTGTTGATCCCGTTGACATCGACGGGAGCGATGGGATGCTGCTCGTCGACCGGCAGGCGCTGGGGACGACCGTAGATCTGGCGCGTGCTCGCGAAGACGATCTTCGCCTTGGGATTCTGATGACGGCAAGCTTCGAGGATCGAGAGCTGGCTGCGGCAATTGATCTCGAGGTCGGTGTACGGGTCGCGCATCGAGTCGACGTGGCTCGTCTGGCCAGCGAGGTTGAAGAGAACGTCCTGTCCCTGGACGAGGAAGCGGAGGCTGTGCTCGTCACGGACGTCGGAGATGTTGACCCGGACGGCGTCGTCGATCCCGGCGATGTTGAAGAGGCTCCCCCCGTACTCCGGGACCAGGGAGTCGACGAGTGTGATCTCGGCACCCGCGGCTGCGAGCTCGCGCGCCAAATTCGCACCGATGAATCCGAGGCCCCCGGTGATGAGGACGCGCTTGTCCCGAAATTCTTCCGCCAGACCGGGCTGAACCACGTCGTGGGTTCTACCGGACCCCGGCGAGGATCGAGGCCAGTTCCTCCATCCGCTGCGCGTACGTGTGCTCGCGCAGCGTGCGAGCCTGGCCGGCGTCCGCGATCGCCCTCCGCTCGACGTTGTGCTCGAGGTAGTAGCGCACCTTGTCGACGAGCTCCTCGCCGTTCTCGTAGGCGACCACCTCGCGGTCGAGCGCGAAGAGGTCGCCGAGGTTTCGCTTCGCGTCCGTCACGAGGAGGGCACCCGTGCCGGTCGCCTCGTAGAGGCGCATGTTGTTCGCGTGGTCGCCCGCGACGTCGATGTGACGGTTGAGCGCAATGCGCGAGGCGTGGAGCACGCGGAACATGTCGAGGCCCCACGCCTCGCCGCGATATCGCGTCCTGATCGGCGACTCGGACGGCCAGCCGTCGACGTTGTAGCCCCAGAAGTCGATCGGCACCCGCCGCGCCGCTTGCTCGAGGAGGCTGTTACCGCTGTGGTGCTGAGTCCGGTTCAGAGCGCCGACGAAGACGGCGCCGTGCTGCTCGCGCGGTTCGCCGGCGAGCCGGTCGAGGACTCTCCGGTCGAAGCCGATCCGGAGGTACTCGCTCGCAACGCCGAGCTTGCGAAATTGCTCCACGAAGTGCGGGAACGAGGTGAGGATGAGGTCGAACGTTCGGAGCTTCGCGGGGGCGGGCGGTTCGCTTGCGATCTGGCCGACGACGAGCCCAGCCGTTCGCCTGAGCCTGCGGAGCGTGCGCCGGCTCAGATAAGCGAGGTTCTGGACGTAGACCACGTCGGGTCCGAATTCGCGTGCCTGGGCGAGGATGATCTGCTCCTCCCGGCCGCGGGGGGGTCGCGCGAAGCGCCTGAGGCGAACGCCCTGCTCGCGCACCCACGCCAACTGTAGCGGCGCGCAGTTGGCCACGACCTCGTGCGCCTCGTGCCCGAGCGCGCGAAGGTGGTACGAGTAGGAGTCGGCGGTGCCGAAGAACGTCTCCATCAGCGCCCGCCACTGCTCGTCGTAGGGGCGCGACTCGAGACCGGGGTTCCTCGCGTAGTGAGCGGCGAGAAATGCCGGGTAGCACGTGTCGACGATCAGGATCCGCACGGCGGTCAGCCGGGTGGGCGTACCGCTTCGGCGACGAGCGCGTCGCCGCGGCCGAGCGCGTCGAACAGGCGTCCCAACGGTGCGAGAAGGAGCCTTCTGCCGTAGCGGCCGGCGAAGTCCTCGAGCTGGAAGATGCCGCGGCGCGCATTGCGTCGGGCTGCCAGCGACATCAAGAGCCACTCTCCGGGCGTGACGCTGCCGAGCCGCACGACCTCGAAGCCGCATCGCGTGAGGAGCTTTCTCAACGAGGCCGGGGTGAAGTGGAAGAGGTGGAACGGCACGTGCCAGTGAACCCAGTCCGCGCCGAGGACCCGCCGCCACGCGCTCTCTGCGTTCGGGACGACGACGTAGGCGGTGCCGCCCGGCCGCAAAGCTTCGCGGGCGGTGTTCAAGACGAGTTCGGGGTCGCGCGTGTGCTCGAGGACCTGCGAGAGCAGGATGCTGCCGTAGTGCGCCCGGGGGAGATCGGCGCGCTCGATCGGTTGTTCGATGACCGGGAGTCCATGTGCGCGGGCAACCGCCGCTGCCCGCGGATTGGGCTCGAGCCCGATCGCCTCGAGCCCGCGCTCACGGAGGACGAGCACCGTCTCACCGGTGTTGCAGCCGACGTCCAGAACCGGGTCGTCGATCTCGAGGTCGCTGAGCGGGAGGCTGCCGTTGACTCGATGCCAGATGCGGGCCAGGCGACTCGCCCGCGGTGCGCGGGCGCGGACGTCGATGGCCTCCGGCGCGTCGTTGCCCGTGTACCGCTCGCGGTACAAGCGCTCGAGCTCGGCATCGTCGGGCGGATCCATCGTGACACCCAGACCGCACGTCGGGCACCAGGCAATGCGGACCGTGTGTGGGAGGTCGAGCCGGTTGTCCCGTAGGATCTGACCGTCCCATTCGAGCGGAGCGCAGCCAAGCGGGCAGACCCCCCCGACTGCCTCGCCCCTCCGGGCGGCGTCGTTCCATCGCACCCGCGTGACCGTAGCAAAGGCGCTGTTGACGACATGAGCGAAAACGAGACGGGCTCTCACGAGCGCCGCCTGCGCATCTTCGTTCTCAACGGCTACTACTGGCCCGGGGTCGAAGCCACGGGCCACCTG
>JGI10216J12902_100981294_pt1 | contig 12210 bp, 4 predicted proteins | sample KanNatreferecore_FD_12902 | JGI IMG/M metagenome (IMG submission 12902)
TGCCGGCAGCGCGTCGCCGTCATGCGGGGCCGCCGGGCGAAGCTCCGCGCGCCGGCGCTCAGCGTCACGTGGCTCAGCGCGGGCAAGCTGCTGGCCAGCGTCGGCCGGGGCGAGGACACCGACATCTGGGTCGTGGCTCCCAGCGGCCGCGGCCACGAGCTCGAGTGGTTGACCAAGGCTGCGGCAGCGATCGCCGTGGAGACCGAGAAGGAGCTGGTCGTCTCGCCGAACGGTCGGACGCTCCTCTTCAGCGGCGAGGGCGGCTCCGAGCACCATGGGAACTACGTCGTCGACTTGCACGCACGCCGGCTGCGCCCGCTCGTCGGCGACGCCGACGACGCTCCGGCGTTCGCACCGAACGGCCACACGATCGCCTACCAGCACGCGACGGGCGACGGAAACTGGGATCTCTGCCTCGCGAAGCTCGCGAACGTCTCGCTGCAGGGCGCCTCTCACGCGCGCTGCTTCTCGTACCCGCGCGGCAACGACCGCGAGCCCGCGTTTCTCCCGGGCGGACACCAGCTCGTGTTCTCGTCGGACCGCGCGGCGCGCCGGAGCGGCGTCAGCGCGCTCTACCTGCTCGACCGCCGCACAGGGGGTGTCCGGCGCCTCACCCGGCTCGGCTTCGACGCCACCAGCCCGAAGGTCGCCCCGGACGGACGCAGCGTCGTCTTCGTTCGGCGGGCGCTCGTCCGGTTTCGCTGACGGGCGTCAGGCGCCGGTGACGGCCGCGGGCTCGAAGACGCGCAGCCGGTACGCGTCATACGTTCGCCCGATGCCGTCCTCGAGCGACACGCGGGAGCGGTAGCCGGTCAGCTCTGCGGTCCGGCTCATGTCCGGGCAGCGGCGCTCGGGTGATCCAGGCGTTGTCGGGCCGGGGACGATCTCGAGCTCCTTGCCCACGACCCCGACGATCAGCCGGGCGAGCTCGCCGATCGTGATCTCGGGCGCCTCCGTGCCGATGTTCACGGTCTGTCCCTCGCAGCCGGGCGCCTCGAGCGCGCGGGTGATCATCTCGACGGCATCGTCGACGTAGCAGAACGTCCTGCGGTGCTCGACGGAGAACACCTCCAGGCGCCCATCCGTTGCCGCGTGCGCCCGCTGCAGGAGCTCTGGGATCGCGTGCGACAGCCCCATGCGCGGCCCGTAGACGTTGTGGGGGCGGATGATCGTGAAGGGAACGCCCGCGTGCTGGCACATGGCCTCGCCGTACAGCTTGGAGAGCATGTAGCTCGTCCGCGGCCGGTCCAGGTCGGGGAGCGCGAGCGGCGTCGTCTCGGGGGTCGGGACCGGCAGCTCGAACTTCTCGAGGGTGCCGACGTAGACCTCGCTCGTCGACGGGAACAGGAACCGCCGCAGCGCCTGCTGCCGGCGGGCGAGCGCGAGCACGTGATCGGTCATGACCACGTTGTCGCGCAGAACGGCGTACGGCCGGCCGACGACGTTCGCGACGCCGACGATCGCCGCCAAGTGGACGACGACGTCGTAGTCGTCGCCGAGATCGTCCAGCGCCCCGGGCTCGCGCAGGTCTCGTTCGAGCAGGCGGACGCTCCCAGCCTCCCGCAGCGACTCGACCGTGTCGTCGTTCGTCCCGCGCGAGAGGTTGTCGACCAGGTCGACCGCGTAGCCGTTCTCCAGCAGGCGCCGCGCGAGGTGCGCGCCGATGAAGCCGGTCCCGCCGGTGATCAGCGCCTTGCTCACGCGTCCGCCCCGCGCCCGATGCTGGCGAGCGCACAGCCCATCTCGCGCAGCGTCTGCTGCTGCGAGCCGGAGAGGACGGCGTTCGCGTCGAGGACGACGGGACGAGTCCCGTTCAGCCAGCGCCGCACGTCGAGGTCCACGTACTCGCGGTGAGGCACCGCGAAGACGACTGCGTCGACGCTGTCGAGCGACGGCAGGTTGTTTGCAACCGGGAGACCGAGCTCCTGCCACTCCGTCACCAGCGGATCGTGGCAGACGATCGAGGCGCCCCGCTCCAGCGCGCCGCGCACGAAGATCTCCGACGGGGAGTGCCGGGTATCCGCGACGTCCTGCCGGTAGCTCACGCCGAGCAGCAGGACCGTCTTCCCGGCGAGGCCGCCGTCGAGCAGCGCGTCGAGCATCTCCAGGCTCACGAGCGGCATCCGGCTGTTCGTTTCGACGGCCAGCGTCGAGAAGGGGAACTCGATGTCCTCGAGCCCGAAGAGCTGCCGGGCCGCGACGGTGCCGAGCAGCGGGTCCTTCGTCAGGCAGTAGCCCCCCACGCCGAATCCCGGCTGCCGCATGTTCGAGTGCGTCGGCCTCCGGCGAATGGTCGAGATCACCTCGAAGAGATCGATGCCCACAGCCTCGGCAAACCGGCCCCACTCCTCCATCAGCGCAATCGTGGTCGCGCGGTAGCTGTTCTCGAGCACTTTCGCGGTCTCGCACGCCGCCGTGGAATGCAGACGCGTGAGCGGGTACTCCTCGGTGTTGACGACCTGAGACAGAAATGCCTCGCAAGCATCCGCGGCCTCGGGGGTGTGACCTGCGTAGTTGCGCCAGAAGTTGACGATCGAATCGAAGTAGGCGTCGCCCGGCATCACCCGCTCGTAGGAGTGGGCGACGAGCAGCGCGTCCGGCGGCAGGCCGCGCTCGGCGAGCGCCGCGGTGAGCTCCGGAACGACCACGCGTTCGCACGTCCCGGGCGGAACCGTCGTCTCCACGATCACGAGCGAGCCCTGGGGCAGGCGCTGCCCAAGGGTGCGCACCGCCTTCCTGAAACCCTCGAACGCGACAGTCGGTCCTTCAGGCCCGCGGGCGACGTCGAGCGGAACGTCCACGATGGCGACCGCAGCCGACTCGTACACGCGCTCGTCGCTTGTCGCGAAGAGGTTGCCGCGCTCGTGCGCCGCGGAGAGCTCCGCGGCGAGCTTGTCGTCCGTCGTGGTCACTGGCAGCCGGCCGCTGTTGATCGCCCGGACCTTCGCCTCGCCGTCGCTCGTCGGCAGGTCAACTCCGGCGACGTCGAAGCACGGCGTCCCGGCGGCGTCGCAGGCGCTCGCCACCGCGATCGCCATCGCCGACCCGACGAACCCCAGACCCTGAACGCAGACGAGGGGGCGCTGCGTCTCGCGCGCGCTCAAGTCGAGCTCCTGACCGGCGTCCGTTCCCAAGCAGGGGGCGTGGCGGTCTGCCGCACCCACGCAAAGAAGCCGAGCAACGTCACCTGGGTGGTGAAGTACGCGACGGCCGAAGCGACCGCTGCGCCCGTCGCGCCGAAGGGCGGGATGAGGACGATGTCGAGGGCGACCGTGAGCGCGAGGCCGGCCAGGATCGCCAGCGAGTTCAGCCCTGGCCGGCCGATGCCGTACAGGAAGCCGCTTACCACCCCGGCGGCGCCTTCGAACACCAGGCCGAGCAGGATGATCTGCGCCGGCACGACCGCATCTTGGAACGCCGGGCCGTAGATGACAGGAAGCAAGTAGCTGAGGAGCCACAGCGGAGCGACGACGCCCCCCGTCAGCAGAACCGCCTTTGGAAGCATCGCGCGGGCCCGCGCGGCAGCCTCGTCTCTTTGGCGTGCGAAACGCGGGTACAGCACGTACGTCAGCGCCATCGCGGGGACCTTCACGAGCTCCGCGAACTTCGAGGCGACCGCGTAGACGCCCAGCACCGCCGGACCCGTCAGCACCGCGAGCAGCACGAAGTCGAGCCTGAGGTTGAGCAGCGTCATGACCCCTCCGACCTGGCCGCGGATGCCGTAGGACGCGACTCGGCGGCTGAGCGCGGCCGACGGCCGGCTCACGTGCGCAAAGAAGCCGCGCTTGTTCAGCCGAATCCAGCCGAAGGAGGCGGTTGCGAGGTCGGAGAGGATCAAGCTGGCGACGAGGACCGTGTAACCGCGGAGCCCTGCGGCCCAGAGGCTGCCGTACGCAGGCAGGAACATGAACTCCTCGAGGAAGATGACGCGGTTCGAGCCGGGTAGGTCGTTGTCGCCCTGGAGACAGGCCTTCGAGGTGGCCACGAAGATCTTCGTCAGGACTATCAGGCCGGCGAGCGCGACGAGCTCGAGCGAGAGATGGGGAAACAGCGTGCTGCCGAGGAATGGGCTCGCCGCGATCCACGCGGCCGCGCCGACCACGCCGCCGGCGAAGGCCATCGCCACGATCGTGAGCGGGAGGCTACGGTCGTCTCGGTTCGGCCCCGCGCGGAAGTACGTAACCGCACCCGGCAGCCCGCATGAGAAGACGACCCCGACGAGGCCCGGCAGTACGCGCAGCAGCGCCAGGATGCCCACCATCGCTGCACCGCCGGTACGGGCGACCAGGAACGTCGTGACCGCGGCGGTCGCGAGGGCGCCGGCACGCGCTCCGACATTTCCGGCCAGCACGCCGTAGCGAGCGATGACCCTCCGGATCGAGGTCACTCCTTCCCCCAGACGAACATCGCGGCGACGAGCGCGAACAGTGCCCAAACGTGCCGGACGTGGAGCAGCTCGTAGACCCCGGACGCCACCAGGGTGGCCGCAACGGCGCCGACGATCGCACCGGGCCGGACGACGACCTCATCAAAGCCGGCACGGAGGCGGGACGAGGCGACGGCGCAGCCTCGCAGCACGACACTGCCTACGAGCAGGAACAGCGCGAGCAGCCCGATCGGGCCGCGCTCGGTGAGGGCGGCGAAGTAGTCATTGTGCGCTTCCTTGACGAACGGCGCCATCTCGGCATTGAGCCTCGTCTTCGTCGAGACGGGCCCTTGCCCGAGCAGCCCTCCGGTCTCGTAGAGGTGCGCGCTCTCGTGCACGAGCGTCTCGCGCTGCGACACGCTCTTGTCGCCGCGGCCGAGGCCCTCGCGCACGAACGTGTAACGGCTGTCGTGGGCCTTCGTCTCGATGTCCTTGAGGCTCACGTTCGCGTAGACCAAGGACGCGCAGAGGACGATGAATGCGAATGCCATGACGGCCACCGCGGGGCCCGACCGGCGGTACAGCGCGATTAGGCTCGTGACGGTTACGGCAACGATCACGGAGACGGCGCCGCTGTTGGAGCCGGTCGTGAAGACCGCTGCGGCGAGGAGGCCGTAGGCCAGAAGGCGAGCGGATCTGCGGCGTGGCCGCTGGGTTGCGCAGATGATCATCATCGAGACGACGTAGTAGTTCGCGGCGACATTCGGATCGTGAAACGTCAACGCGGCTCGTCCGGCGTTCCGAGCTGTCTGACCGGCGACGGCGGGGGAACCGGCCAGCAGGCCCCCGAAAAGGATTAGCGCCCAGACGATGGAGCTGTAAGCCCACGTCTGAAGCAGCGTCCGGAGGCGGTCTGGTGAGGACGCGATGTTGGCGAGCATCCAGCAGAAAGCGAGGAGGAGGAGATCCTGGCTCAGCGCCAGGATCCCCTTTCCGGGGACGGGGCCGGCCATTGCGCCCAACGCACCGCCCACCATGAAGAGCCCGACCGCGAAGCCGTACGGAAAACGGAAGCGGTGGCCGACGTCGCTTGCCCAGAGCAGGACTGCGCCGATGGCGATGATGATCAGGACGTCAGTCAGAGACGTGTTCGCGGGCCCCTGAGGCACGACCAGGGGCAAGGCGGCAATGACCACTCCTGCTGCGCCGACCGCAAGCCGGGAGCGGCTGCGCCCGGCTCTGACCGCCGCACGGGCGTCGAATCGCCTCTGAGGGGGTGAAAAGACCGTCGCTGCGCTGCTCATGTCCCGGTCAGCCCTTGTAGATCTCGGCGTCGTCCGCGTAGAAGCAGTTGCCCGGAGGAGCGTCGGCGCTCGCGAGATACGTGTTCAGGTCGAGCGTCGACCCCGGCGACGTCACGGTGTAGGTGACGGTCACCTGCTGCCAGGAACCGGACAGCGTCACCTGCGACGTTGCCGTGCCGAGGAGCGTGACGTTGTCGGCCGTGTACTCGCGGAAGCGCAGCTTCAGCGGCACGCCGTTGCGGTCGGCACGCACCCAGATGCTCGCGGTGTACGTCCCCGCGGCCGTCGTCTTGGCCCAGTTCGGCGAGTCGTTGAGGACGCAACTCTGATTCGTCGTGTTCGTGTTCGTGAGCTGGGCCGCCCAGCCGCCGGAGTGACCGCCGGAGACCCGCGCCAGAGTCACGCCGGTACCCGAGCCCCCGGTGTTCCAGCCGGTCAAGTCCGTCTCGAAGCCCGGGTTCTTGACGAAGTTGACGCTGAGGCTCGCCGTGTTGCTCTTGCCGGAGTTGGTGCCTGTGACCGTGTGCAGGCCACCGATGCTCGCGGTGCATGTGTTGCCGGTGCACGAACCGTCCGGTGTGATGGAGAACGTCGTGCCAGCGGTGATGTCGCCGAGGGAGTTGTTGAAGGAATCGAAGCCCGTGACGCTGTAGCTCTGCGAAGCGCCCGACTGGATTCGTGCGCTCGCGGGGCTCAGCGCAATGTGGTCGAGCGCTCCGGTGTTCACCTGGAGGCTCGCAGTGCCACTCGCGGAGGCGGCTGTCCCTGTGACCGTGTGCGCGCCGGCGACGGAGGCGGTGCAGGTCGCGCCGCTGCAGGAGCCGTTCGGGCTGATCGTGAACGTCGTGCTCGAGGTCAGGTCGCCGAGCGAGTTGTTGTATTGGTCGCGCCCCTGCGCCGTGTAGGCCTGTGAGCCGCCGGCCGTGATCGTCGCCGAGGCAGGCGACAGCGCCAGGTGGTCGAGCGGGCCGGGGTTCACCGTCAGCGTTCCCGTGCTCGTCTTTCCGGAGTAGCTGCCGGTGACGGTGTGGGAGCCCGCAGTCGTGGCCGTGCAGACGTTGGCGCTGCAGGAGCCGTCGGGCAGGATCGTGAAGGTCGTCGAGGCAGTCACGTCGCCGAGCGAGTTGTTTGCGGCGTCGAAAGCCTGCGCCGTGTATGCCTGGGAACCGCCCGCGGTGATCGTCGCCGTCGAGGGACTGATCACGATGTGGTCGAGTGTGCCCGAGCTCACGGTCAGCGTTGCGGTGCCGGTCTTGCCGGAGCTCGTGCCGGTCACGGTGTGCGTGCCTGCGATCGATGCGGTGCAGGTGGCGCCGCTGCAGGAGCCGTTCGGGCTGATCGTGAAGGTCGTCGATGCGGTCAGGTCGCCGAGCGAGTTGTCGTACTGGTCGCGGCCCTGCGCGGTGTAGGTCTGCGAGCCGCCGGGCGAGATCGTCGCCGACGCCGGCGAGAGCGCCAGGTGGTGGAGCGGTCCGGGGCTGACGATCAGCGAGGCAGTGCTCGTGTGTCCGCCGTCGTTCCCCGTGACCGTGTGGGAGCCGGCGACCGTGGCGGTGCAGGTGTTGCCGGTGCAGGAGCCGTCGGGAGCGATCGTGAAGATCGTCGAGGCCGTCACGTCGCCGAGCGAGTTCCCGGCCGCATCGAATCCCTGCGCGGTGTAGCTGCGGGAGCCTCCGGCCGTGATCGTTGCGCTCGACGGGCTGATCACGATGTGGTCGAGCGCGCCTCCGCTCACCTGCAGCGAAGCCGTGCCTGTCTTGCCGGCGCTCGTGCCGGTGACGGTATGGCCGCCGGCGACGGACGCCGTGCACGTCGCGCCGGTGCAGGAGCCGTCCGGGCTGATCGTGAACGTGGTGCTCGCGGTGAGGTCGCCGAGTGAGTTGTTGAACTGGTCGCGTCCCTGCGCGGTGTAGCTCTGCGAGCCGCCTGCCGGAATGGTCGCCGAAGCCGGCGAGAGCGCTAGGTGGTCGAGCGGGCCGGGATTCACGCTCAGCGAGGCAGTGGCGGTCTTCCCTGCGGCGGTGGCCGTGACCGTGTGGGCGCCTGCCGCAGTCGCCGTGCACGTGTTACCCGTGCAGGAGCCGTCGGGAACGACCGTGAAGGTTGTCGTCGCGGTGACGTCGCCGAGCGAGTTGCCGGCCGAGTCGAACGCCTCGACGGTGTACGACTGGGATCCCCCGGCGGTGATCGTGGAGCTCGACGGGGTGATCACGATGTGGTCGACGTCCCCGCCGACGACGTTCAGCGACGCGGTGCCGGTCGCACCTGCGTACGCGGCCGTGACGGTGTGCGCGCCGGCGACCGTGGCAGTGCACGAGTTGAGCAAGCAGGAGCCGTCGGGCGCGATCGAGAAGCTGGCGCTGCCCGTGACGTCGCCGAGGGAGTTGCCGTACGCGTCGCGGGCGTCCGCAGTGAAGCCCTGGGATCCGCCCGAGGAAATCGTCGCGGAGGCCGGCGTCAGCACCAGGTGGTCGAGCGCAGCGGGAGTCACGGTCAGCGTGTACGTCCCGGTTGCCGAGCCGTCCCTGCCCGTGACGGTGTGCGGACCTGCGACCGTCGCCGTGCACGTCGCGCCGGAGCACGATCCGTTGGGCGAGATCGAGAAGGTCGTGCTCCCGGTGACGTCGCCCCTCGAGTTGTCGAAGCGGTCGCGCGCGTCGGCCTGGAACGTCGCGGACCCGCCGGCGGTGATCGACGACGAATCCGTGGTCAGGACGAGATGGTCGAGCGCGGCGGGCGTGATCGAGAGTGACGCCCTGTCCGTGGCGCCGCCGTTCTCCGCGGTGACGGTGTGCGGCCACGCCGGAGTTGCCGTGCAGACGTTGGCCGTGCACGAGCCGTCGGGAGCGATCGAGAACTGTGTGGTCGACGTCACGTTCCCGAGCGAGTTGCCGTTCGCGTCGAAGCCTTGGACGGTGTAGGCCTGGGAGCCGCCGGCGGTGATCGTCGAGTCGGAGGGGCTGATCGCGATGCTGGCGACGTTCAGCGCCTGCAGCGATGCCGTTCCTGTTACCCCGGCGGCGGACCCGGTAACGGTGTGCGCACCTGCCGCGAAGACAGTGCACATCGGCCCGCCGCAGGAACCCTCGGGCTGGATCGCGAAGGTCGCGCTCGCGGTGACATCGCCGGTCGAGTTGCCGTAAGCGTCGCGGCCCTCGGCCGTGTACGACTGGGAATCGCCGACGGTGACTGAAGAAGAGGCGGGCGAGAGGACGAGGTGCGTGGGCGCGGCCGCATCGACCTGCAGGAACGCCGCGCCGCTCGCGGTGCCGTTGGTCGCCGCGATCGTGTGCGGCCCGGCGATCGTCGCCGTGCAGACGGCGCCGCTGCAGGAGCCGTCGGGCTGGATCGAAAACGTCGTCGTGGACGTGACGTCGCCGCGCGAGTTGTCGTACTGGTCGCGTCCCTGCGCCGTGTAGGCCTGCGAGCCGCCCGCGGTGATCGACGACGTCGATGGCGTCAGCGCCAGGTGGTCGAGGGCGGCGGCGTTGACCGTCAGCGATGCGGTGCTCGTCTTGCCTCCGTTGTTGCCGGTGACGGTGTGCGCGCCGCTGACGGTGGTGGTACAGACGTTGCCGGTGCAAGAGCCGTCGGGCGAGATCGAGAAGCTCGTGCCGGCCGTGACGTCGCCGAGCGAGTTACCGCTGCTGTCGAAGCCCTGGGCCGTGTACGCCCGCGTCCCTCCGGCCGTGATCGTCGCGCTCGACGGCGAGATCACAATGTGGTCGAGAGCGGCGGCGATCACCTGCAGCGACGCCGTGCCAGTCTTCCCGGAGTCCGTTCCGGTGACGGTGTGCGGACCCGCCGTCCGGGCGGTGCAGCTGTTCGCCGAGCAGGAGCCCTCCGGCGCAATCGAGAACGTCGTCATCGACGTGAAGTCACCGAGCGGGTTGTCGTAGGCGTCGCGTCCCTCCGCGGTGTACGTCTGCGAGCCGCGCGAGACGATCGTCGCCACCGACGGCGACAGCGCCAGGTGGGCGAACGCCGCCGCGTTCACCGTCAGCGTCGTGCTGTCGGTCTTCGCCCCGTCGATTGTGTGGTCGCTGGCCGTGACGGTGTGCGGGCCGGCCGTCGTGGCGGTGCAGACGTTTATGGTGCAGGAACCGTCGGGATCGATCGCGAACGTCGTCGAGCCGGTCACGTCGCCGATGAGCGCACCCGAGGGGTCGAATCCCTGCGCGGTGAACGTCTTCGAGCCGCCCGCGGTGATGCTCGCATTGGCGGGGCTGACGACGATGTGGTCGAGGGGCGGCGTCTGGAACTCGTATGCGCCGCGGTCGTCGTACGAGCGCGGGCCGGTGCCGGCGTCCGGAGTTCGCGGGTCGTCCACGCGGTTCTGCCCCTCGACGTCGACGCCTGGTTCTCCGCTGACGCCGGAGTTCGCCGAATCGATCCCGGGCGAGCCGGAAGAGAGGTGGAAGTTGCGGCCGGAGGCGCTGACCCACCTCGGGTCCGCCTGGATCCCGTGCGCCTCCTGGCCGGTCGCTGCCCGGAACGAGGAGAGCGAGGTGTAGTTGACGGAGTTCCAGATCAGCAGGGTGTCGGGGCTCGTCAGGTAGACAAGGTCGTTGTCCATCGTCGTGCCGGTCGTCGAGGCGCTGTCGACGCGGATGTCGCTGTGCGTGCGCGGGCTCGCGATGCCGTTGTCGACGCTGATGTTGTTGGCGATCGTCGCGCCCGTCGAGCCGCCCTCGACGTTGATGCCGGCGGTGACGTTGTGGTAGGCCGTGTTGGCGACGATCCGCTGCCCGGTCGCCTGGTAGTTGTCGATGCCGTGGTCGCCGTTGTCGTAGGTGACGTTGTCGACGATGAGGTTGTCGTTTGCGCCCGTGAACGACTCGATGCCGGAGTCCTCGTTGTCGTGCACGCGGTTCGAGTCGATCGTGTTGCTCGTGGAGTTGTAGAGGCGGATTCCCGACGCCGCACGCGCGAAGACCTGCGCGTTGCCGAAGCTCTCGTTGCCCTTGATCACGTTACGCGACGAGCCGTTCAGGTAGATCCCATAGCTCGTGGTGTGGTCGACGGTGTTGCCCGAGACGGTCGAGTCGCGAACGGTGTTGAGGTAGATGCCCGACTTGCTCTGTCCGCTGACGGGCTGCCCCGTGTAGCTGACATGGTTGTTCGAAATCGTGATGTTCGACGAGTTCTGCGCCGAGATGCCGACGCCGCTGGTCGAGCTGATGTTGAAGCCGTTGATCGTGATGAAGCTCTTGTTCGCGATCGAGAAGCCGGTCGTCCCACCCGTCAGCTGGACGGATGAACCGGGCGCGGCGGTGAAGACGATCGGCGCCGTCGCGGTCGCGGAGGTCGGAACGGTGATGGACTCGTTGTAGGTCCCCGATGCCACCTGGACCGTCTGGCCGGGGTTGATCCGGGAAGCCGCTGCCCCAATCGTGCAGAAGGGCTGAGTCGCCGTCCCGAGGCCGGTGTCGGTGCAGTTCGGGTTGCCCCTGTCGACGTAGAGGGTCGCGGCCGGCGGCGGCGGCGGAGGCGCCGCGCCGATGGTGACCGAATCGAGCACGTCGCCCTGTGAGCACGTCGTGTCCTCGGTGGAGACGGACGGGCCGCAGATCGCGTCGACTCGAAGGCCGTCGCTGCTGACGTCAATGCGCAGGTGCTCCAGGTGGAAAGCCCGGAACACGAGGCGAGGATCCGTCGTCACCCACGGCGTCTCGAGGCTCGTGCCGCCGCCTGTCGTGATGTGCGTGACGCCGTGGATTGGCTGGAAGCGCTCGTAGTCGTGGTTGTGACCGTTGATGTTGAGGACGTATTTCGTATAGCGGTCGCCGAAGGAGTCAAGCGCAGACGCAAGCAGTGCGCTCGGGTTATGCAGGCCGGTCGAGTAGGCGGGCTCATGGCCGTACGTGATGATGAAGTGGATGTTCGGGTCGGCCTGAGCGGCGGCGAAGACGGAGTCGACCGCCGTCTGCCACTCGCTGACGGTGGCGTTGTGGTACAGCTCGGGGTAGGAGATGAAGCGCACGCCGCCGGCATCGAACCAGCCCCAGTCCTCGCCGCAGCATCCTTCCGGCGGCGCTGACGGAACTGCCTGGGCGTTCGGGATCATGAATCGCCCCTTGTAGTTCCGCAGGTCGTCGGCCGTCGGCGTCTCCCACTCGTGGTTCCCCCACGAGGGCATGTACGCCGCCGTCTGGCTCCAGGCCATGACGTCGTTGAAGTGTCTGTCGACCGCCGCCTGGCCCTGACCTTCCGCATTCGCGTACGTCAGGTCGCCCGGAACGAGCACGAACGACGGCACGTCACCCGCCATCTGTCCTGCGACCGTCGCGACCTTGGACGAGAGGAGCGTGCTACCGACGTCGGCCACGACGTCGAAGCGGAAGTTCCCCGTGGGCGCAGTCGAGAAGGTGTGGTCGACACCGCCTCCGATCGAGTAGTGGTAGGTCGTGCCCGGGGCGAGGCCGCTGAGTTGGACTTCACGGAACGGCCCCGTCGACGAGAACGGAAGCGGAGTCGGCGCGTGGGCCGTGGCGGTGGAGCCGTACGTGTTCGTGAGTCCGTAGCGGATGTCCGTCGGCT
>JGI10216J12902_103475714_pt1 | contig 12209 bp, 7 predicted proteins | sample KanNatreferecore_FD_12902 | JGI IMG/M metagenome (IMG submission 12902)
GAAATCCGCACGCCGATGAACGCGATCGTCGGCATGACCGGCCTGCTGCTCGACACGCGCCTTTCGCAGGAGCAACGCGAATTCGCCAACACCATCCGCGACAGCACCGATGGCTTGATGGTCATCGTAAATGATCTCCTCGACTTTTCCAAAATTGAAGCCGGCAAACTGCGGCTCGAGTCCACGGATTTTGATCTGCGCGAAGTCGTGGAGAGCACCGTCGAGATGCTCGGCGATCACGCCCGAAAAAAGGAAATCGAACTCGGATGTTGGATTGAAGCCGACGTGCCGGTGTGGCTGCGCGGCGACCCGGGCCGTTTGCGCCAGGTGCTCGCCAACCTCCTCAGCAACGCGGTCAAGTTCACCGAACGCGGCGAAGTGCTGGTGTGCGTGCGGCGGACAAGCGAAACCCCCGCACGCGCCACCCTCCGGTTTTCCGTGGAGGATACCGGCGTTGGCATGGACGCGAAAACGTTGCCCAACATTTTTGCCCCGTTCACCCAGGGGGACACTTCAACCACGCGCAAATACGGCGGGACAGGGCTTGGCCTCTCGATCTGCAAACAACTCGTTGAACTCATGGACGGCCAGATCGGTTGCGAAACCAACAGCGGCCGTGGCTCAACGTTCTGGTTCGAAATGCCGGTGGCAAAGCAGGTGAAGGCCGACAGCGCCATCCCCGAAGACTTGGAACCGCGCGGTGGTCGCGTCTTGATCGCGGTCGACGATGAGGCGACGCAAAAAATCCTCCGGCGTCAACTCGCCGGCGCCCCGTCTCGTGAAGTCGTCACCGCCACCGCCGCGCTCGCGTTGGAAACCCTCCAACGGGCGGCCCAGGACGGCGGACCGGGTGCCAGCGCATTCGACGTCGCCATCCTCAGCAGCGAGGATGCTCTCATGGACGGACTGGCCCTCGCACAATCGATCAAAGCGGATGCTGCCATCGCAGCCACAAAGCTCATCGTCATCGCGCCCCTGGGCAAGCGTCTCAGCACCGGTCTGATGCGGCAGGTCGGCATCTCCGCGTGCCTGGTCAAACCGGTGCGCCAATCGCGCCTCCTCGATTGTATCTCCGACGTCCTCAAGACGGCAGGCACGCTTGAAGCTTCCGGAGGCGCGACTCCGTCCGAGCCGCACATCGCGCTCTCCGCCCCCCGCCTGCGTGTGCTGGTTGCGGAAGACAATATCGTGAACCAGCGCGTTGTCCTTACCCAACTCAAGCGCATCGGCTTCACCGCCGACGCCGTCGCCAACGGCCGCGAAGTGCTGGACGCCCTGCGGCGCGCGCCCTACGACATCATCCTGATGGATTGCCAAATGCCCGAAATCGACGGTTACGAAGCAGCGGCGCGCATTCGCGCCGAAGGTCTGCGGACTTTCAAGTCCGAGCCTTACTTAATCGCCCTCACCGCCAACGCGCTGCCCGGTGATCGCGAACGCTGCTTTGCCGCCGGGATGAACGATTATTTGCTCAAGCCGGTCCGGCTCGAGTCGCTCGAAGGCGTCCTCCAGCGCGCACTCCTCAAAGTCGAACCCAAAGTACGCACCGACGCGGCCAATCGCGATGCCGGCTCCGGTAACCTTGTTGATGCTCCGCTCGACCGCGAGGTTATCGCGGGCCTGCGCGAACTCGACGGGCCTCCTCCCGGAGAAACGAGCGAACCCAGTTCTCCCCGCCCGTCGGTCCTTCGCGATCTCGCCGATCTTTTCCTCCGGGACGCCCGCCCCAAGCTTCAACGCATGGGCGCGGCGCTCGACCGAAAGGATTTCACCGCGCTCGGGTCAATCGCGCACAGCCTGAAAGGGAGTGCCAGTAATTTAGGCGCGCGTCGACTCGCCGAGCTCTGCGCTGCCCTCGAAAAATCCACGCGCGCCCCTGACGCGCAAGCCGCCGAGGACCTCTTCCACGCGACCACGGCGGAATTTCAGCGCGTCGAAGCCGCACTCGTGGTCGAGATGCAGAAGTAGGGATGGACGCCTCATGGCGTGTTGAAAAAGCCCTTGCCTCGACGGCTACTCTTTCGCGGCCAGATGCGGTCGTGCCATCGGTTCCAGGTCCTTGATCGCAGGCCCGTTCAGAACACTCCCGAAGCGATCGAAGCGCGAACCGTGGCAGGGACAATCCCATGTCTTCTCGCTGTCATTCCAGTGCACGATGCAGCCCATGTGCGGACATGTGGCCGAGCATTCGTGGACCGACCCGTCTTCACCGCGAAAAACAGCCACTTTGCGCGCTCCATGCCGCAACACCGCCCCGCAGCCGGGAAGCACGTCTTCGGCCGATTTCACCGTGCCCGGCGTTACCCAATCACGGTATTGGCCTGCCACATCCAGGTTCTCGCGCGCGAATTCACCTGCCGCGCCCAACGTCCGCCGCGATGGATCGTAGAGCTCCTTCCACGGGTGGTCTTTGCCGGTAATCAGGTCGCTGAGCAGCATCCCCGCAATCGTGCCGTGCGTGATGCCCTGGCCGGAGTCCCCCGTCACGATATATACATGCTTGTCCCCTGGATTACGGCCGATAAATGCCAGGCCGTCCACCGGCTCGATCACCTGCCCGGACCACTGATACGCAACCTCCCCCGCCATCGGGAAGCGCCGGCGCGTCCACTCTGCCAGCGCCTGCCAGCGATGCTCGGGATGATCGTCGTGCCCTGTTTTATGGTCCTCACCACCGACGATCAGCAGATCTCCTTTGGCTCCGCACTGCAACCGCACATAATGATAAGGGTCACCCGTGTCCCAAAACAGCGCCCGGATCACGCTCCCGCGCGGCACATGCGCCGCGATGACATAGGTCCGATACGGCGCCTGCTTCGTGTGCACGGCCACGCGATCGTTCACTGGCGTGTTGGTCGCCATCACGACCGCGTCGGCCCGGATCGTCCGGCCCGTCGCCGTCCGCACAATGCACGGCGTGCCGTCGTGGACTTCCGATACGTGCGTATGACAGAACATGCTCGTGCCACGTGCCGCCATCATTTTGATCAAACCGTGGAGATATTTGACCGGATGAAACTGTCCCTGGTGCGGAAAACGCAGCGCCGGTCCTGTGTCGAAATCGCGTATCGGCGCCTGCGAAACCATCTCGACACTTTCCAAACCAGCGCGATGCGCCGCCTCCAACTCCTGTTCCAGGTACGACCTGTCATGCCCTGGACCGGCGAAAAGAAACCCGTCCAACCGCTCGAAATCGCAATCGATCTTCTCCCTGTGGACTGCCGCCTCAATGTAGTCGATGGCGGCGCGATGACTTTCTGCGGCCAATTGAATGGCCTCCCCACCGTGCAACCGCTCCAGCACAAAAAAGCGGTCATCGATCGCGTTCGACAGATGCGCTGTTGTCCGCTCCGTCTCTCCGCTAATCAACGGGCCATCGTCGATCACGACGACGTGCTGCCCGGCGCGCGCCAGCGCGTATGCCGTGGTCAGGCCGCTGATCCCTGCTCCTACAATGCAGATGCCAGTCTCAATGTCCCTGTCGAGTGAATGCGGCACCGGCAAGGCCAGCCGCGCCTCCATCCAAGCCGATTCCGTTTTGCCCGAATGTTCTGTCATAAAATTCCCCTCCTCGCGAACAACATGCCGGACCATCGCGTCAACGACGGTCCGGCATGCTCCCCGCGTCCCTTTTTCCTCCACCAAACCCCGACCTCCCGGCGTACCTGGAAATCTGTCAAATCAATCTAGGTCGATCCCTTCAGCCCGCTCGTGCCAGTGCTGCCATAACCCGGCGGCGGCAACCGCGACGCTGACTCGCCCGTTTTACTTCCGCTCCCCGCCTCGTCGGATTGCCGTTGGTCCGGGTGCACTTCCCGCTTATGAATCTCACCGCGCCAGGACCCGGTCTCCTGCCGCCGCGCTTGAATAAATTTTTTGAACCGCTCAAGGTCCCCCTGCACGCGCCGGCCCACCACACCGAGCGCATCACCCATATTCTCGAGCGCCCCTTCCGGATCGTAATTCAATTTCAGGCACACTTGCGTCGCACTGTTTCCCACCGGCGCAAACGACACCTGCCCCGAATTCTTCGCGCCAGTCATGCTGCGCCACGCGATGGTCGAATCCGGAATTTGCTCGAAGATTTCCGCGTCCCATTCTTTGCGTTTGCCGCCGATCTCCGCGACCCAATGCAGTCGCTTGTCATCGATCTGTCGCACTTCTTTTACCCCTTCCATGAATTGCGGGAATTCCTCGAATTGCGTCCATTGGTTGTAGACCGTGCTCAACGGCGCATCCACCTCGATCGTCTTCTCGATACTCTCCATAAACACCTTCCCCTTCAAAGTTTGCAGTTGGTCAGGATTACGGCTGCACCCAGCCACCTTTACCACTAACCCGCGGCCTTTCCACAGGCTACTGGGGTTTTCCACCCTGAAATCCGCGGAGACCGCTCAAATCTCCGATCGATGCTCGAAAGCAAACTTCAGCAGGGCCCGGGTCCCCGACAACTCGAGTTTCTCGCAGATATGCGTTCGATGCGTTTCAACGGTGCGATGGCTGATGAAAAGAGCGGAAGCAATCTCCTTGTTGGTCTTATTCTCGGCGACGAGACGCAATACACATTTTTCGGTCGGTGTGAGCGCGGCCAGTCCCGTTTTCTGTTGCTTCAGGGCCGAGCTGCGCTGATGCCTTCGCACCAGATGGTTTGCAATCGAAGGGCTGATGAATATGCCGCCGGAGGCCATCGCTTTCAGGCCAACGAGAACATCGGTGATCGCGTTATCCTTGAGGATAAAGCCCTGCGCTCCGGCATCCATCGCGGCGTTGAACGTGCTCTCTCCGTCCTGCATGGTCAGAACCATCACCGCCGGCGGATGCAACAGGAGGCGCACTGAACGAATCAGGTCCAACCCGTTCATGTCCGGCAGGTGAATGTCGAGGACGGCCACATCGGGACGCAACGACCGGATCTGCGCCAGCGCCGCCGCGCCATCAGACGCCTCTCCGGCCAGGCTGAACTGCTCGTCCGACTCGACCACCTCTTTCAAGCCCGCGCGAAAGACCGGATGATCGTCGACAATAAATACTCGGACTTTCCTCTTCATGCGTGTCGCGGTGGCACAGGGAGAAGGACGGTCAGCCGCGTGCCTTTGCCCGGCGAGGATTGGATTTCGAATGCGCCCCCCAGGAACTTCGCGCGTTCCGCGATGCTCTCCAGCCCGAGGTTGCCCGTGGATTTCCAGCCCGTTTTGAAGAACCCGCGGCCGTTATCCAGCAGAGAAAAGCGCACGGTGTTGGCTTCGCGTTTTAATTCGAGGATGACCTCGGTGGCCGCGGCATGTTTTACAACGTTGTTCAATCCCTCCTGGATAATCCGGTAGAGGCTGATTTCCATTTCGGGACTGAACAGTCCGTCGAGGTTCTCAAGTTCGGATGCAAAGCGCGCCGTCGAAGTAACCGATACATTTTCCACCATCCACTCGATCGCTTTTCTGAGACCCAACTGATCCAGCTCGGCGGGCCGAAGCGCGTGGGAAATCGCGCGCACTTCCTGGATGGCCCGCGCAACGGTGTCGTCGATCTCCTCAAATTGTTGAGCGCAACGGGCCGGGTTGGAAATCTGCCGCGATGCGAGTTGCATTCGTCCCTTGATAACCTGCAGCGACTGCCCGAGGCTGTCGTGGAGTTCGTGCGCCAGTCGCTTGCGTTCCTGCTCTTGCGACTCGATGAGCCGGCGGGCGAATGATTCCTGGACGGCGCGCGCTTTCTTGTGCTGGAAGACGCGAAGTTCATAGAGACCAAACACCATCCCGGTCAAACCCGCCATTGCCGTCACGCGAAACCACCAGCTCTGCCACCAGGGAGGAACCACCGTCACCGCGAGCGTCGCCCCCGTCTCGTTGGCCACCCCATCTTTGCTCGTGGCCGTGACACGAAGCCGGAAGGTCCCCGCCGGGAGCCGCGTATAAACAGCCGACCGCGCGGCACCGGCGTTCACCCATTGCTCGTCGTACCCCTCCAGCCGATATCGAAATCGCAGCTTGTCCGGCGCGCTGAAGCTCAAGCCGGTGTAATGAAATGCCACGCGCGTAACACCCGGTGGAATGATCACCGCAGCCGGCCGGCCGCCTCGCGCCGCCCGCATGTCAAGTGAGCGATCGTCTCCCGTCACCTCCTCGATGTGAACGCGAGGCGGCTGCGAACGCGGCTGGACGTTCTTCGGATTCACCACCGCCAGCCCGCCGGGCGTGCAGAACCATAAATGCCCCGTCCTCGACTTCATGCAGGATGGCTTGAAGCCGCTCCCACAGTTGGGCGCTATCATGCCCTCCTCCACACCCAGCGTGAGGCAATTAACGAAATGCGTCCTCCCCTCGGCACACGCTTCCAGCTCCGCACGGCCAGCCCGCAAAATTCCTGCTTGCGTTCCCAGCCACAAATTCCCGTCATCGTCTTCAAGAATCTGCTCGATCCAATCACTGGCCAGACCGTGCCGCACCGTCACCGTCTGAACACGATTGCTGTAATAACGCACCAGCCCGGCTCCAGCAGTTCCGGCCCAGACCGCGCCCCGCTGGTCGGCGTACAGGCCGAGGATAGCCTGTCGCGCCAGGGTTTCTTCACCGGGAAAGTTCGTGATTTTGTCGTTTGAAATCCGGTGCAATCCTCGCGCGGTGCCAACCCACATGTCCCCGCTGGCATCCTGGGCGAAACAACGAGCCAGGTCGCTCGATAGCCCGTCGCGCGTCGTGAACCGCGTCACCTCTCCACCGCGATGCCGTTCGACGCCGTGGCGCAGCGTCCCAATCCACAAGGCGCCTTCCCGATCCTCATAAAGGGCCCGGGCACCGAATCCCATATTGGGCCGCGCGACAAACTGCGTCTCCATGAACCAATAACAAGGGCCATGATACGTCCCCAGCCAAAGCGAGTTGTCCCCACGCTCAAGAAACGCCGTGACGGCAGTCGATGCGGGGGGGCGCACACTTCGAAAATTTGTCGATCCATCCTCTGAAACCAACAGACCTCTTCCCCATGTGCCCAGCCAGATACGCCCGCTGCTATCTTCAGCGATTGTCGTCAGGGCATCGGTCGCGAGGCCGTCAGCGGTGCTGTGTGTCGTCACCTGTTTCCGGCGCAATCGGTACAGGCCGTGGGACTCGACTCCCGCCCAGATGTTCCCTTCGAAATCTTCGCACAGCGAACTGAACCTGCGTTTCTGGAAATAAGCGATCGGCACCGGCGAGCCGTCGCTCCCGAGGCGAGAGATCCTCCCCGTCGTTCCTGCCAGCAGGAAGCTGCTGCCCCGCCCCGCCCGGAACCATTCGTAGCGGATCCCCTGGATTTCAGGCTCTGCGCCGCGCGATTGCGAAGGAATCCGGATGTTTCTCCGCGAGTCGAGCATGGCCCACGTCACACCGTGCGGATCGACAGCCACGCTCGGGACGGGTCCGTTGGTGACAATCGCCAGCGCCTCAGTGCCGCCGTGCATCAACCGAAACAGTCCCGGCGATGCTCCGATCCACAAGCTGCCGTCAGGGCTTGAGGCCAGATCATAAATCTCACTCGGAAGCTCGGCCCCGGACCAGATCGCGAACCGTCCGTTCACAAAATAGAACAACCCTTTCCGGGTGCCGACCCAGAGCCGGCCGTCCCGGTCCTCGCAAATCGAGCGCACCTCTACTTCCGTCAACCCTTCCCGCGGACCGAAACTGACAAATGCGCCGTCACGATACCGGATGACCCCCCCGTCGTCCGTGCCGATCCAAAGATTCCCCAATCGATCCTCAACCAGCGCGGACACGCCGTCCGAAGCAAGAGCCGGTGTGTCCGCCATCGTGAACCATCGAACGCGCACGCCGTCGAAACGGCCCAACCCTTTGTAACCGCCCATCCACAGATACCCGTCCTGCGTTTGGACCATGGCCCGAATCGTCATGCCCGGCAGGACCGAAATTCTCTCCACGACGTAATCGCTGGCCGAAATCGAAGCCCCAATAGACTCACCCGCGCTGGCCGCAAAAAGCCCCGGCGCCAACACCCAAAGAAAACAGGAGCCGCGAAGAAGTAAGGGGCTCATGAAATCCCAGTGAACACCGAGTAAAGAGAAATTGCAACACGCAAAAGTGACGGCGACGCTCCGGGAGACTCCCCATCGAGCAACGACTTCGGCGGCGTTTCTAGACGCCGGCCGCGGCCGAGGAGCGCACGCGAAGAGTCTCGACGAGTTCGGCGCTCAATTGACTCCGGGCGGCAAGGCACTCGAGCTTGTCGACGCTCCAGCAGGGCGAATGATACGGGCGACGGTAAATCTCCCAGTCCGGGAAGGCGCTTTGCCGAACGAGCCGGTTCAACTCCCTCCGTGACACAGGGCTGAACGGGACGCCTTCGCGTCGATCGTCGATCCGTCTCTGCGCGCCCGCCGGAAGCACCGGATACGCAAACTTTCTCAAGGCCGCCCGAAAACGGACGCTCCAAAGCACACCGGAACAGTCACTGATGTCGAGCAACAAAAGGCCATCAGGCGAAAGCCAGTCGCAAAACTTGTTGAGCACTTCCACCGTGAGTTCGCACCCGTATCCGAACATTCCAAGCGAGTAAATCAAATCGAAGCTGCCCGTCGGAAAGCTCACCTGGTGCACGTCGCCGCAAACCAACTCGATCTCCCTCGCAGAAATCAATTCCCCGCCGATCGGCGCGCGCGCTGCCCGCAGCATTTCAGGCGATAGATCGAGGCCAATAAGTTTCTTCGCATTCTTCAGGCAATGAAAGTGCCGCCCCGTCCCGCAACCTGCGTCCAGCGCGAAGATCTCACGACCAAATGAGCTGCAAAGATCAGCGAGCGTCTTCCAGATCCAGCAATGATGGTCCGTGCGAATTTCAATCTCATCATCGCGGCGGTAATCCGCCGCTGCCCTGCGGTAACCAGCCTGCAAATTGTCCCGGCGCGGCTCCGCCGCAACTTCGGGCGCTGCGCGCTTGTGGGTGATCGGGGATTCTGCTGCCGCCATGCCGTCGTCACTCTCCAACGACACGAACACCTGTCAACGGCAGGGGTTAACCCAGTTTTTTGTCAACCTCGTCTCCAGCAGCTCCTTCCATCCCGCGCGCCTAGTAGGATGGATCGTCGGGATCGCCAGCCGAGTTTAATCCTGTGCCGATGATGGTCGATGTCCCATTCCCGAATTTGGCCCGCGTGTCGTACTCTCTGTCGACCGGCGCTCTCTCCGCAATGATCCACGTTCCCTGGGGAAAATCGCTCACCGTGCCGGTGTGCAACAGCGTGTAACGCTGAAGCATGGCATCCAGGGCGCCCTCCTCGATGGCGGTTTCGCCCAGCCGCGACCTTATATATGGCTTGAGCTGGGAGAGGTCAGTGGGCAACTGACCATTATTCTCATTGATGAACGCGTTGAGTCCGCTCGCCAGCGGCAACCTGTTCTTGGCCAGGCCGCGCAGCCGGCTCAACGTTCTGCGCACATCCGCGTCACTCTCCAACTTTGCTTCTTTCGTCGCCGTTAACCAGTCCACATCGGTCAACAGTTTCAATTCGGGAATTTGTTTGTCAGGCATCCGCTCGAGGTAACCGGCGATCTCCTCCGCCTGGGCTTTGTAGGCCAGAAACTGCTTCATGGACGGATCGTTCATGTCCGCCGCCTTCGCCTGCCCGTTCTCCTTTTGTGTCGCACGCAATCGCGCCACTTCGCCGCGCAGTTTCGGGACCTCTGCCATTGTCTGGCGCAATTGTTCATTCTCCTGCTGCAGGGCCGCGTTTCGCGCCGCGGCCCGGTCACGCTCGCGCTTCAAACCGTTGGCCTGCTCGACGAGGGGCGCCTGTTGTTGTCTGAGTTTCTCCACCTCCGCTCGCATGGCCGAGGCTTTGTGGTTCTCGTAGACTCCCGTGCCCAGGGCGGCTGCAACGGTTGCGGCGATCAGGGTCTTTTGCATCGTGGTCATGGTAATTGTATTTGCTGCGACAATGGCGGTTGCGGTTGAAGCGGTGGCTGCGGCAAGGCTGCCGGCGGCGATCACGGCGCCGTTCAATCCCACGGGGGCTGCCTGGACTGCGTGCGCGGAAATGACCACCGAAAGCCCGCTGGCGCCCACGGTCACCCCGCGCTGGTTGAAGAAAGCGCGCAACCGTTCCAGCGCACGGCTCACGCGCTTTTGGGCCGCGTCGTCCGACGTGCCGAGCGTTTCCCCCACCTCACGCAGGCTCCTGTTCTCAAAATAGCGGAGCAATACGGCACTCCGATCCGCTTCGTCCAGCGCGTGCATTGCCTCGTCGAGCAGCGGTTCCACCTGCTCCCAGTCTGAAGGCCCGGCGTTGATTGCGTTCATCTCCGTGGCGATTTTTTCGCGAAGTTGGCGGCGCGCTTCCCCGCGCACCACATTGATGGCCGTTCGCCGCGTCACTTCGTACAGCCACGCGCTGAGAACCGTCTGGGGTCTTATTTTCGACGCGCTGCGCGCCAGGTCGGTAAAGACCGATTGCGCGACCTCCTCGGCCAGTTGCGGTGAGCGGACCTGCCGCAAAGCGGCACTATAAACGAGGCCCAGGTGCCGGTCGACAAGCGCCGTAAACGCGTCCTGCGACTGGCCGCCCGCGAACTCCGCCAACAGCTCCAGATCTTTGCCGGTCATCTTCACAATTAATATCCCCGCACACGGTGCAAATCCGACAGGAAAAGCACTCGACCGGCCCCCCTCCCAAAAAAAGGGACTTTTTGTCCCTTGACAGACAGGCACCCGGCAGTCCACAAAGACGGAAGTCGTAGAACCCGGCGGCTGGTGGTCGGTTTAAGAACAGGATGAAACAGGGTTTTCTATTGCTGCTCGCGATTGTCGGGGGGATCGCGATCGGTTCCGTGCTCATGTCCCGCCATCTCAGAACTCGTCATCAGCAACAGATGACGGAGGAACGGGCGGCGTGGGACGCCGAACGTGCCTTACTGGAGCAAACTCTCGAAGACACCCGCGCATGGGCGCGGAATGCAAATTCTGCACCGTTGATTGTTCCGGCGCAACCCCCCGCCGCCCCGAGCCGGATTGGCCCGCGCGAGATCGTGGCCAAACTGGTCGCGCTCAAGGCCGCCCGCCCAAACGACGTCCGGGCATCACGGGAAGCAATCTATTGGCTCGAGGAACTTGCTTTGCGGGGTGAAAGCGCATTTCCCGCCATTCGCGAGTTCCTCGCCCGCAATGAAGATTTCGATCTCGCGTCCTCACAGAACAGAACAGCCCGCCCCGGCGCCGAGTCCATTTTGCCCGCGTCGATTCGCTTCGGGTTGTTCGAAGTCGTAAAGCGGATCGGCGGCAAAGGAGCCGAAGGGCTTTTGGCCGAGGTTTTAAATACCACGGGTCGCGGCAGCGAATTGGTGTGGCTGGCCCGGGCGCTCCAGGAAATGGCGCCGAATCGGTATCGCGAAACCGCGCTGGTGTCTGCCCGCGAACTGCTCGCCCAACCGGCGCCCGCCAGCGTCACCAGCCCGATCGACCGGCTCGACCGCGACAGCCTCTTTGACGTGCTCATCTTTTTTGGGGATTCCAGTTACGTCAGCGCCGCGCAGGAACAGGTGGTCAATGCAAATGGAAAGGTGGACCGCAGCGCGCTGAAATACCTCCAGCAGTCGTTGGGCCCACAGTCCGTGCCGCTGGTGGCGCAATGGTACGATGACCCGAGAATCCGCGATCCCGGCGAACGGGAACCCTTCGCGCGCGTGGCGCTGAATTACGTGGGTGCGGACGGCCAGGCCGATGACTTCTACCAGCGGGCCATCAACGATATGACCTTGTCGGCCGGCCATCGCAAAAACCTCATCGAGGACCTGAACGAAACCGGGTTTCCCGACAAACGCAAAATCAGCCCCAGCGATCTGCCGCTGATCGACAACCGCATCGCTTTTATCGAAGATCATCTACCCGAGACGTCCGACCCGGTGAACCGCGCGGCGTTCGAGGAAGCGCACAAAGACCTGATGAATATGCGCGAACAGGCGGGCACACCGGCCCCCCCAAAACCGTAGCGGCCTTGCGTCGCTTCAAGGCGTCTCCGGCCCATTAGCGTTCGAGGAGGCGAATATTACGGAACCGCACCTCGCGCGTCTCTTCGCTGCGGCCAACTCCGTGGACCTGGAGCGCGATGAATCCCCAGTCCACCCGGTCATCCTGAAAATCGGCGCCGGGCACGTCGTTGATCCACGTCTTGATCGAAGACCCCTGGCATTCGACGCGAAACCGGTTCCAGTCGCCGGCCTTGAAAGCGC
>JGI10216J12902_103814198_pt1 | contig 12199 bp, 6 predicted proteins | sample KanNatreferecore_FD_12902 | JGI IMG/M metagenome (IMG submission 12902)
CCGGTCGAGGCGGCCAGCCTATTGGCGGAAAAAGCTTGGCAAATACTCGAATACCAGGCGGCCGGCAACCGTTTGGAATCGACGCCGAGATCGGCGATCGTTGGCTAGCCTTTGGAACCGAGGGCAGCGTCGTTCGGCTACATTGCCCGGAGAAACTTACTGCCTGGCCGTGTACTTAAGATCGTCCCAGTAAACATCCTGGCTGTTGCCGTCAATCCATGAGGTAACGATGCCAAATCGATCGAATTCGGTACTTCCGGCATTGGTTCCCTCGGGAAGATCCAGGGCAGTTGATCGGCCATCTAGCGTGACGACGACGCGTCCTTTGCCATCTAAGGCATTTGGATCGTACTCCAGGCTCCAGTCGTGGTTTTTGCTATCGGGGTAAATCGTCGGCGACTTTCGGACGTCGCCGAACACGCTGCCGGCACCGCTGGTTCGGAGCACGGGATAAAAATGGAACCCTTCGCTGCTGGGTCCCTCAATGTGAATGCCCAGCACACCCTCGGGCAGCCCGTCGTTTTGCGATTCGTTCTGGCGCATGCTCTGTTGGGAATGGTAGAACCCAAACAAGGTGGTGCTGTCGGAGACGCCACGCACCAGTGCAATCTTGCCGGACGCCTTCAGCGGATGCATCAGAGACAGCGGCCCCACCGCGTCGCCATAGCACGCCATTCGTTGGCGTTCGCGGCAGTCGCCACGGAAGATCTGCCCTCCCAGTTCACCCCTGACCTTGCCGCCAGCGAGCTGCGTTTTGCTGTAGCCAAAGTCGAACCAGGGACGGACGATCCGCGACATGCTCGTGCCGTGATTGTTTCGGCCCTCCCACCTGGGGTCTTTATCGAATGACTCCACGGCATTGCCGTTGACCGTTATGTCGTCGAACCAGACGTTCGAGCCGCTGTCAGCGCTTTTCATCACGTTCAGGATGCCGAAGTGATTAAATGTCGCCCCATCGGCCTTATGCGATTTGTCAAGTTTGCAGACGGCGACGTCCTTGCCTACCGTCGCTGTAATCACGCCCATGCCCTCGTTTGCTTTGGGATCGTACGTGAGAGTCCACTGCAAGCTCTTGTTGCACGGGTAACCGAGTAGATTCCAGCGGCCCGTCCTCGGATCGGTGATGGAGGGAAACGGAGTGGTGTCGCCGCCAGCCCGCCACTTTGACGTGCAGTACTCGACGTAGGCGAAAAAATGATCGCCACGCCCATTGAGGCGGATCGCCATCGTGTTCGGAGTGCGCCACTCGTTGACCGTCGAAGCATTGAAGAATCCCAGCAGCAGGTGCGTGCCTCCAGGCTCAACCACCAAGGTTCCCGAGGCCTTCAAGGGCTGCTCCAAATTGGCCGGATCGATGGGCATACCATAGAAGGCGGCTTCTCCGGCGGGAGTAATGAATCCCCCGATCTCACCGTGCTTGCCGCCGGCGTTGGCGGTGGCCGGGCTGTAGCCAAAATCCTGACGAAGCTTGATTGGCTCGTGCTGTTGCGCGGAACGGTTGTTGACGCCCAACCAACCTGGATCGCGATCAAAGGTTTCGGTTTTCAGCAGCATTCCGGTTTTTTGCTCCGCCTGAGGTCCGTCCTGTGTAGTGAAGGAATACAACGCTCCCCTAGTCCCGACGCGGAATCGCAAATGGGTCAGGCCTCCGGGCGCGACGTCGCGGAGGGAACGGTTTCCATCAAAGGTCACCCGATGTTGAAGCGAATCACCTTCAATTGTGGCGGTTGCGAGCGCTTTCGCGTTCGGATCGGAAGAATCGACGACGTCGACGGTGATGGGACCAACCCCGTTCACAAAGAGATCGCCACCGTCGAACTCGAGCCTCCGGGTAATCAGTAAACCGCCATCGACGGAGACGAACCCGTCGGGACGCAACCTTGCCCGGAAGATGCCGCCACCGCTCACCCGGTAGGGTCGAGGATGGTTCTTTCCCCAGGAGGAACTGCCGTAGTAATAGATGAGCTCATCGCCAATGCGCAGCGGAGGATTGGAAAACTCCGTCATGTAGCCACCGTCGTTTCGCGAGTCGTTGCCTCCCTCCTTTCCGTTGGGAATGAACACTTCGGGCTGGCTGGCTTCATTCGGAAACGGCGCTTTTTTCCAGTGCAAACCGTCGCGACTGACGACCAGTTTGAGGAAGGCGCAACCGCTGGCAGAGTACGGATAGTCGTCTCGGCTGTGCCAGATCCGCAAACCGCCCAGCCAGAGCGAGCCATAGCGCCAGGCGGTCGACGAGTAATACTCGTCGGTCGGCATATCGCCGTTGCGCATCGCTCCTTCTGGCACGAGACTTAAACGTGAGACCTGCGCTAGATCGATGGGCTTATCGAGCTGCTCTGTGAACAGAAACCCGCGCGAGCGCAGCCGGTTCGTGTTCTCAACATCGGTCGCGCTGGCGAAGCGCAGGCATGCCAGAAATCGATTCTGCTGGCGGTCATGATAGAAAGTCGTCACGTCGCCTGTTCCATTCATAACACGGCCATCTTGCTCCAGGGTCCGCGATCCAGCGACAAGCACCTGCTGGCCGCGCTCCCATCGGATGCCGTCGGCCGATTGCACGAAGTACGTTCCTTCGCGCTCTGGTCCCCAGTTGGCGAAAAAGAGCCAGCCCTTATACGGATGGATGGCATCGGATTCGTCATAGGTGCAGGAGAACAGGTCGATGTTCGTTGCACTGGTGTTGCTCTTGGGATCGTGCAGATCGATGGCAATTCGTTGCGGCATGCCGTCGCCTCCCTTTCGCCATGTAATGGCATCCGAGGAGGTGAAACGGTAAAGTCTAACGCGATCCGCGGATCCTCCAGGCCAATTCGATGCGAATGCCAGGCAATACATGACCCATAATTTTAGCTTCGGATCAAATAGGATCGTGCCGTTCGCTTCCAGCGTGGCCTTGGTATCCCCAAACTCATCGGCGAGGCTGATCACCGGTTCAATGCCGCCGTCATCCTTCCGCGGTTGTCGCAAGGTGCGCTTTACGTCGCTTTGCGCAGCGATCAGATAATCATCCACGAAGAGTTGGGCCTGCCCCTTTTCGATGTTCACGGGCGGCAACGACACGTCTTGCGGCCGGGCAAGACTGGCTGAGCCCCCTAAGCACAGCAGCGCAAAGGCTGCAGCGGGGTAATTGAATCGACCTAACGAAAGCATGTTGCATCTCCCAGCACGATAGACGGACGACGAACTGCGAAGGCCACTGCGATTCGACTGCCGCGCATTGTCCTTTGCTTGGAACTCGAACAGAAACAAATTATTGCCAGGATTGCGCGGGTGACATCGACCGGAAGTGCTGCAATCTAGTTGAGTAGATCGAGTTGCCATCTGCGTTGCGCATCGCGGAGTTATCCTACGGCCGCAGCGACGAACTTCGCTGCGTTATCCCTCGGATGCGGCTGAACAGCTCGCGCCGGAAGCGAGGTCAGCACAAGGCAGATTGTTTGACTCGACGGATCTGCCCAGCAAAGCGTGCCGGTAGATCCGGTATGGCCAAACGTCTGTTCCGAACAACCTGGGCTCCCGGCAGCCGATCCGACGTTCATGCCCAGCCCACGTGGTGTGACTCCAGGTGGGTTCTGGTTGGCGGTCATGAGTTTTGCCGTTGCTGGCTGGAGGACTCTACCGGCGCCATGCAACTCTTCCAAGAAGCTCGCGATGTCCGCCGCCGAAGCATGCGCTCCGCCCCATGGAGCGCCGAGCTTACGCCAGTAGTCGCTGTTCCAATCCCAGTCCTTGGCAGCCGGATCGCCGCCCCCTGATTCCGGAGCGGCATGCTCGGTCTGGCAGCGAACCATTTCATCGACTCTAAACCGCCCGATGCCCAACGCTGCATGTTCCAGCTTGAGTGGTTGCAGCACCGCACGGTCGATGAAGTCGGAAATGCTTCGGCCGCTGATCCGCCGTGCGACTTCGGTCGCCAGCAAAATGCCCATGCTCGAGTACTGATACTGCGAGCCCGGTTTAAAACTCAACGGAGCGCGCAGAGCTTGATTTACAAACTCCGCCAGGCTGGCGTGCTTGGCACGTAGCTGGGCATTCTCAGGGAGTTGGTCCGGCAAGCCTGAGATGTGCGTCATCAGATGTCGCATGGTGACCTGCTCGCGACCGTCTCCAGTAAAGGCCGCGATGAACTTCGCAAGCGGGTCCTCCAAACGGAATTCGCCCTGGTCCAGCAGCGTCAGCAGGCCTGCGATGCAGATCGGCTTGGTGATCGAGCCGAGCAGGAACATCGCGTCGGTCGAGCCAGCTTTTCCAAATGCACGTGCGAACACCGTTTGGCGCGAGTTGACGTGCAGCACGGCTGATTCGATCTGACCACTGGCCGTGGCTTTCGCCAGGACCTCGGCTGCGTCGTCGAATCGTTCACGTTGGATCGCAGCCAGCAGCGGGGTTGCCATGAAAGCTCCCACACCGGCCTTCAGCATTGCGCGTCGTTTCATGCTCAGCTCACAGTTCATGCTCACAGTCTAACGCGAATGATCGCGTGATTCTCGCTGTGCGGCCAGCCATTTCACACAGGCCGCTGGCCAGGGCGCGTACGGGCGATCATCGAACCGGACTCCGAAACCGTGCGTTGCCGAAGCGTACACATGCAACTCGGCAGGGACGCCGGCGCGCTTGAGCGCCAGGTACATCAGCACGCTGTGTTCGGGCGGGCTCACGATGTCGTCTCCGCCGTGCACGAGGAAGACCGGCGGCGTGTCTTTCGGAATCGTCAAGCCAGGAGCAAGTTCATCCTTACCCTCGGCCTTTAAATACCCTGAGTAGGCAGCCACGGCGAAGTCGGGCCGGCAACTGATTTGGTCGATTTCGTCGATTGGCTCGTAAGCACGTCGCTCGAAGGTCGTGGCAGTTGCGATCGCCAAATGGCCCCCCGCCGAAAACCCGATCACGCCGATTCGATCCGGCCGAATGCCAAATTCTTTTGATTTGCTTCTGACTAAACTCACGGCTCGCTGTGCGTCCTGGAGCGGCCGCCGCGCTGGCTCGCGCTCCGGTTCGCCGCCGCGGCGCGGCACTCGGTATTTGAGTAGGATGCCGGTCATGCCTTGCGAAGTCAGCCACGACGCGACTTCCTCCCCCTCCACTTCCCAATAGAGGTTCCAGTAGCCGCCACCGGGAAAGATTAGCAAGGCTGTCTCGCTGTCCAACGGCTGAGGTGGACGGAAAACGGTGATTGTCGGGTTGGTGACGTTGGTAATCATTTTCGTGGATTCCGTCACTTCGGTGACCCGGCGCTCCAGCTTGGGCGACATCCGAGTTTCCTCGGCGCCAAATTGATTTTTTTCGTCGGGGGCAGCGCCCGGCCAAACCTTTACGACCAACGGCTCTCCGGCGTAAATCGGCCAGGCGAGGATGGTGAGGAACAGAATCGCACCTGGCATTGCTAGGACTCTCGCTACCGCGGATTTACTTTGGAGTTCAAACATCAGGCTCGTTCCTTTCAAATAAACGAGATGCCGAACGACGTTCCCTGGCGCGTCGAGAGAATGCGGTGCAGGTAGGCGATTCATGCGCGTTATTCTAAGCCCGCTGCAGGAATGAACAAAAACATCACTATCAATCAACACTTTTTGCGATACATCGATTAACGCCAGAGCGACAATTCACTTGAAACGGTCCCACGCGAACCGCACAATCAGTGGTGTCCATCTGACGTTAACCTGTCGCAGCGCTGGGTTCAATCATGAGCGTGTTATCTCTTAAGATCCGTTTGTGGCCCTGGCTGGTCGCAACAGCCGCAAACTCTCGCCGTGCGGCGTGCAATAAAAGTTTTGGCAAATAGGCTGCGGCGAGGCTCGGCAAATACACCTGGAGATGCGTTAGCGAAACGATGATCACTCGTTCGGCCTATTGGGTGGTAATCCTAGGATGCTGTGCGATGATGGCGTGGGGGGCACGCCCCTCGCCCGTCACGACCGACGCGCCTCTTGCGCCGATGGAAGCTGCCCGCACAATGAAAGTTCCCGAGGGGTTTCACGTCACCCTGTTTGCCGGCGAACCTGATGTGAAGCAGCCGATCGGATTCTGCATCGACGATCGTGGCCGACTGTGGGTCGCCGAGGCCTACAACTATCCGAACCATGGCCTGCGGCCTGGCGATCGCATTTTGATTTTTGAAGACGTCGATGGCGACGGACGATTTGACAAACGCACGGTCTTTTACGACGGGCTCAACTATGTAACCGGAATCGAGGTGGGATTTGGTGGCGCCTGGGTCATGTCGCCCCCCTATTTCTACTTCATTCCCGATCGCGATGGCGACGACAAGCCGGACGGAGAGCCCATCGTGCTGCTCGACGGCTTCGGTAATCATGCCAATTCGCACAACCTCGCCAATGCGCTAGCCTGGGGGCCCGATGGCTGGCTGTACGGAACGCATGGCCGCACGAATTGGTCGACGATCGGCAAGCCCGGCACGCCAGATGCGCAGCGGGCGCGGTTTGACGGAGGCGTTTACCGTTATCACCCGGTCCGTCATGTCTGGGAGCCCTTCGCCGACGGGACAACGAATCCATGGGGTATCGATTGGAACGATTATGGAGAGGCATTCGTCTGCAATTGCGTGAATCCACATTTATTCCACGTGATTCAAGGCGCGCACTACGAGCCTTGGCGCAACCGGGAGTCGAGCCGCTACGCCTATCAGCGCATTGATACGATTGCCGACCATTTGCACTTCGTCGGAAAAGGAAGCGTCGTCGAAGGACTCGGTTCCGCCGAGGAGGATGCAGCCGGAGGCGGCCATGCGCACTGCGGCACGATGATTTACCTGGGCGATCAGTGGCCCGATGCGTACCGCAACAGTGTCTTCATGCAAAACATCCACGGCCACCGAATCAATAACGACATTCTCCGCCGCGTCGGTTCCGGTTACGTCGCGTCGCATGGCAAAGATCTGATGCGCGCTCAGGACCTGTGGTACATGGGCGTTACTTTACAGTATGGACCCGACGGCGCGGTCTATTCCAGCGACTGGTCCGACACTGGCGAGTGTCACAGCGTCGTGAACACTCAGCGGGAGACCGGACGGATTTTCAAAATCACTTACGGGCAATCGAAGGCCACGGCTGTCGACCTGGCTCGCCTGAGCAATGCAGAGCTGATCTCCCTGCAATCTCACCGAAACGATTGGTACGTGCGGCATTCCCGGAGAATCCTTCAAGAGAGAGCCTCGCACGGCAACGACGTATCCAGCGTCGCGCTGGAGCTGCAGAAATTGCTCGCTGCAACGCCGGCCGTCGATCGTAAGCTCCGGTTCCTCTGGGCATTGCACGCAATCGGCGGCGCGGATGACGATCTGCTACTGTCGCTGCTGAGCGACGAGTCTGAATACATTCGCGCCTGGGCAGTCCGCCTGCTGACGGAAGACCCTGTCACCGCGCGCGCCGTGCTCGATCGCTTTACAGACTTAGCCCACTCGGATCCATCAGCTCTTGTCTGCCGGCACCTGGCTAGTGCGCTGCAACGACTCAGCGCAGTTGATCGGTGGCCGATTGCCGAAGCGCTCCTCGCGCGATCCGAGTTGTCCGGTGACGCAAACATCCCGCTGATGCTCTGGTACGGAGTTGAGCCGCTGGTGCACGATGACTTATCACGATTCGTGAAGTTATCGATGCAAGCGAACTTCCCGCTACTCCGCCGGTACATCGCCCGGCGTGTCGCTGAGATTACCGGAGATCGAACCGCGTTGAATTTGCTGGTGGGATCTTTGGCGGAATGCCCGACCGAAAACTGTCGTGACGTGCTCGAAGGGATACTCAAGGGATTGGAAGGTACGCGCACCGCCGTCATGCCTGACGCTTGGTCTGCGACTTACGCGAAACTTCGCCAATCGCCTGACGCCACGGTTCGCGACTCCGCGCTGCGGTTGGCACTGGTTTTCAGCGACCGCGACGCTATCCGCTCGCTGCTTGACGAGGCGAGCAGCCAGAGCGCCACGGCAGACGCTCGCAATCGGGCGATTGAAGCCCTGGTGGCCAAAAAGGTCGACGGCTTCGACCGACAGTTGCTAGCACTTCTTGGGGAAAGCGCCACGCGTGGCGCCGCTCTGCGCGGCCTGGCTGCGTATAACCATCCGGAAACTGCCAGCGCCATTTTCAAAGTTTACTCAAACAGCGATGCAGCAACTCGACAAGACGCGCTGCACACGTTGGCTTCTCGCGCGACCTGGGCTCGCGCGCTGCTCGACGCCGTCGAAGCCGGCCGAATTCCACGGGCAGACGTGACGGCGTTCACGGCCCGTCAGATTCATAGTCTTAGAGACGATCGACTTGCTGTCCGAGTGGACAAGCTCTGGGGCCGCGTGCGCGAGACCCCGGCGGAAAAAACGCGGCTGATCGCCAGCTACAAACAGCGTTTGACGCCGGCAACGCTCAGCGCCGGCGACCGCAACGCGGGCCGCGCGATCTTCCAAAAACAATGCGCGAACTGCCACCGGCTATTCGGTGACGGAGGCGCGATCGGCCCCGATTTGACCGGTAGCCAGCGGACCAACATCGACTATTTACTGCTAAATATTGTCGATCCGAGCGCGTCGATTTCGAAAGATTTTCAAATGGAAGTCATTGAAACGACCGACGGTCGCGTCATCACGGGAATGATTGCCGCCGAGACTGCCAGCGCAATTACCGTCCAGACAACGAATGAGAAAATCGTAATTCCTGTATCAGAGGTCGAACGCCGAGTTCAATCCAACGTCTCGATGATGCCAGAAGGTCTGTTGGCGGGCCTTAAACCTACCGAAGTCCACGATCTGTTTGCATACCTGGTGGGCGCAGAGCACGCGGCGAGTAACAACAGTAGCCGGCCGACTGTTGAGCCGACGCATTAGCCGATAATGCCGTGAGACCAACGTCGTGGCGCGTTAAGCGAAATTGAAGCGTCGGATCAATGCAGAATCCGTGATCCGTCCGCACCGCACAGCAGGTTCTTCATAGCGCTGCTGGGCTGGGCTCGCAGACTAGCGGCATCGTGGCGTGGCAGGAGGGCCAATGACTCAAGAGCCTGGGTTGGCGAAAACCTGACGATTTGCGGCACTGGGGCATATCGGCATTAGCGCTTCTCTACAAAGCAAGACCAACCGAGAAAGCGCTCGGGGACTCCGGGAGCTTCATCGAACCGGAACTCGTGTAAGTCCAGGATTTGAAAGGCTACGCCAAGTTCATCACGAATCTGTTGTTCGGTAACCGTCGGGGGCCCGGGGTCGTGTGGCTCACGCGCGTTGCCGGCCAGGATCAGACCACGGCCGCCAGGACCGAGTTGACGTGCTACAGCTCGGGCGTACTGTTCTGGTGCGTCTCGACGAACAGCATGGTAACAACCGCGATCGAAAAAGAATACAAAGCGGCCATCCAGGTCCGGCAAATGGCCGACATCGGCGACCATGAAACGCACATCAGTGCCGACGGCGTGAGAAAGTTTTTCCGCTCGCTCCACCGCCAGCGGAGCCACGTCTATACCGGTTACTTCAAACCCCTTTCGGGCCAACCACACACTATTGGTTCCCGTACCACAGCCTATTTCGAGCGCGCGACAGGGGCCAATGGCGTACCGACTCAAAACACGTTGCAACTCCGAGGAGGGCCGCCCTGTGTCCCACGGCAGATGGCCGTCCCGGTAATGATCGTTCCAATCGATGTGGTTTTTCATTGCCTTCGCTCAGCGATTGTGCCAATAACTTTAAGAATTCAGCAGACGATGCTCAAGATACGGATCTGGGAAGCCCATTATAAGCCACTGCACCACCGGACTTCGTGACTGATTGACGCGCCACTAGGCTGCTAGGCGCGGCCCACGCCCGCCTCGGTCAAGCTTGCGCAAATCCTTAAGCACCCATTGTTCACCTGCCCTGATTCCAGAGTCTTCTGACGCTGGATTCCGGCGAATCTATGTAACAGTTCCTGGAAGCGAGTATTTGGACTGCTGCTGCCCAGCAGAACGGGATCGTCGGGGCCCAGTTTTGGTAGGAATAACGCTCTTCATATGTGCATGTGCGATTCATTGAGCGATAGAATGCGTTGCCGGTCTTTACCCGTCGGTGATAGGTACTAACCCCGTCGGCGACCGATTGCCGTCGGTTAACCCTGCGTTTATTCTTTGTCCAATGAACGATGTCACACGCATCCTGATCGCGATTGAGCAAGGCGATGCACGTGCGGCTGACGATCTCTTGCCGCTGGTGTACAACGAGCTTCGTAAACTCGCAGCACAGAAACTGGCGCAAGAACGACCCGGCCAAACACTTGGAGCAACGGCGCTCGTTCATGAGGCTTATCTTCGGCTCGTGGGGGCCGAAAAAACGCAGGAGTGGGATAGCCGAGGGCATTTTTTTGTCGCTGCCGCGGAGGCGATGCGGCGAATCTTGGTAGACCGCGCACGTCACAAACGCAGCGCGAAAAGTGGCGGCCACCATCAGCGAGTCGACCTCTGCACTGTCGAGCCTGCCCTCGAAGACGAAAGCGACGATGTTCTCGCCATCGACGAAGCGCTTCAGAAGCTGGAGCAGCAGCACAAGCGCAAGGCAGAGCTTGTCAAGCTGCGTTTCTTTGCTGGACTAACGAACGAACAGGCGGCGATCGCGCTAGGCATTTCTACTTCGACCGCGGACAACGATTGGGCATACGCTCGCTCCTGGCTGCGTTTGGAGATCGGCCGTGAAACGGCTAACAAGCGGACCGAATAAACGCTCGGAAGTGATGACCCAAAGTGCCTCTCGTCCGTTGATTCTTTTGGCTGATTCTCAGCTTGTGTCTGCCCAGCAGCGACTTGGCCGCCCTGGCTGGAGAAATTAGGAAAAATCCTGCGAAAAAGCGAGAATCTATTGGGTAAGTCGTCGCCGGATTTCGCATTCATTATGGGCCGCCATGCGCGCGCCGTGCTCGGGAGTCTTCCATGTCTACTCAGCAACTCGACGAAGAAGTGATCTTCAACGTCGCTCGCAAAATAGACTCGTTACACGGCCGCGCCGATTATCTGCGGCAGGTCTGTGGGAATAGCCCGTCCCTGCTGGCGCGCGTCCAGGCCTTGCTCGAGGTTCATGAACAAGAGAGCGATTTCCTGGCCTCTCCGCCAACATCCGAGCAGCCTGCAATCACGGAACGGCCCGGCACGGTGATCGGGCCTTACAAGCTGCTGGAGCAAATTGGCGAGGGTGGCTTCGGCATCGTCTTCATGGCTGAGCAGCACCAGCCTATGCGGCGCAAGGTCGCACTGAAGGTCTTGAAGCCGGGGATGGACACTCGCCAGATCATCGCTCGGTTCGAAGCCGAGCGACAGGCGCTCGCGCTAATGGATCATCCCCACATCGCTCATGTCTTTGACGGCGGCGAAACGAGCTCCGGTCGACCGTTCTTTGTAATGGAACTGGTTTGCGGGATTCCGATCACCGATTTTTGCGATCAAAACCAGTTGCCGATCCGCGAGCGTCTCGAGTTGTTCGTCAGCGTCTGTCAGGCGGTGCAGCACGCGCACCAAAAAGGGATCATTCATCGCGATCTGAAACCATCTAACGTAATGGTCACGCTACATGGCTCCGCGCCAGTCGTGAAGGTGATCGACTTCGGCATTGCCAAGGCGATGAGCCAGCAACTGACCGAAAAAACGCTGTTCACGAACTTTGCGCAAATGATTGGCACGCCCGTGTACATGAGCCCCGAACAGGCGCAGATGAGCGGGCTGGATATTGATACTCGGTCCGATATCTATTCGCTTGGCGTACTGCTCTATGAACTACTGACTGGCACGACGCCGGTCGACAAACAGCGGTTGAGCAGCGCAGCCTACGACGAGATACGGCGAATTATTGGTACGGAAGAGCCTGCGAGTCCCAGCTCCAGGCTTAGTACGTTGGGACCAACGGCGCCGACCGTGTCGTCGAATCGCCATAGCGATCCGACGCGGCTGATCCAGACAGTCCGCGGCGAGCTTGACTGGATCGTGATGAAGGCCTTGGAGAAGGACCGCAACCGTCGCTATGAGACGGCCACTGCGTTTGCAGCCGATGTGCAACGGTACCTGCACGACGAGACGGTGCTGGCGTGCCCGCCGACGCTCAGCTATCGGCTACGCAAGATTATCAGCCGGAATAAAGGGCCGGTTGGGGCGGCGGCATTGGTGCTGCTGGCCTTGGTAGGCGGAATTATCGGCACGACTTTTGGCTTGCTTGAGGCCCGGCGCGAGCGAGATACAGCGGATGAGT
>JGI10216J12902_100517253_pt1 | contig 12197 bp, 14 predicted proteins | sample KanNatreferecore_FD_12902 | JGI IMG/M metagenome (IMG submission 12902)
TGCCAGGCAGCGCGACTTTCTTGAGTTGCATCGTCTCACGGACCGTGGCATCATAACGTCATGAATAAGTCAAAGCTCATCGCATACGGCCTTGTCATCCTTGGCGCGCTGTCGGCTGCAGCCGTTCAGACTGGAGTCGGTGCTGATGTTGTCAACGCCGTTTGCGGTAAATCAGTCACGGCTCCAGTTCCGGCGGACGCCGGGGCTCCGTAACCCCATTGCCTCACCTCGTGGGGTGAGATAAGCTCGAACGGAGGAGGCCCGTGGAATGGCAAACAATTCTCGGTTCCGCGATTGGTACGAGTCCCGTCGCAGTCGTAAGCTTTTACTGGGCCAGGGTAGCGACAGCCGATCGAAAGCAAGCAGAGAAACAGCACTTGCTGGATCTGGCAGCGAAGGACGCGATCATTGCCAAGAAGGACGAGACGATCAGCGCTCTTCAAGAGTCACGAATTGCGGATCTACGAGCGGTGATGAAGGTGACACCGGAGCCTGCCCGCTTGCTGCCGCCGAAGCCGAGCGGCTCAAAGCTACCATTCTGAGTCGCGGCGGTGTGCGTGTGCCGGTCGGTCAAGCGCGCGAGGTAGCAATGAGTCGGCTTAAGATCGCTTGACAAATTTGCCGTTCGTGGCACACTCGCACCGTCATGTGTTAAATACATGACACCATTAGCCTATGAGCAATTTAATAGCCTGCAGATCCGCGCCGTTGCCGCATCAGCTGATGCTGACAAACCTGTATGCTGAGCGCGAGGCGTTCGCGTACTTCAACGAGCAGGGCACAGGCAAGACCTGGCAGGCGGTGAACGACTTCTCCGTCGCTTACTTCAACGCTCGGGTGAACGCTCTGGTCGTCATTGGGCCGAGCGGTGTCGAGCGCAACTGGATGATGAAGGAGTTGCCGGCGCACATGGACGTTGCACTGCTTGCCAACTCCCACATCCTCATGTGGGATACGCTGAAGGCCGGCACGAAGAAGGCTGAGCAGGATCGCAAGCGCTTCCTCGAGCCGCATCACGGCCCCGCCATCCTGCTGATGAGCTACAGCGCCGCGACGACCGCCCTGGGCAAGAAGTTTCTCAAAGCGGTGCTCACTAAGTTCCGCTGCTTCTACGTGCTCGACGAGAGTCAGTTCGTCAAGAACCCGGGCAGCAAGCGCACGATGACCATCGTAGCGAGCGGCAGCTACGCCAAGCACAAGCGCATCATGACCGGCACGCCGATGGGCGCCAACGGCCCGCTAGACGTGTATGCGCAGATAAAGTTCCTCGACGACATGTTCTGGAAGAACCGAGGCATCAAAGACTTCCAGGTATTCAAGGCATTCTTCGCTGATTGGTTGCCGATGGACGGATGGAGCAAGCTGCTCTGCTACAAGAATCTGCCCATCCTCAACGAGTGGCTTAAGGAGATTAGCTGTCGTGTGCTCAAGCGGGACGTGTTGAAAGACCTGCCGGAACGTACGTACACGCGCAACTACTTCGACCTGCCGAAGGAACATCGCCGCGTCTATAATCAGCTACGTGACGACCTCCGCACGCGCCTGCAGAGCGGCGAGACCGTCGAGGTGCTTAACACGCTTGTGCTGCGCTCCAAGTTCATGCAGATCTGCTGTGGCTACATCGCCGTCGACAAAGGCGAGCCGTTCGAGCTGATTGACGGCAACCTACCACGCATCGAGTCCGTGCAGCAGTGGCTGGAGGCGAGCACGTCGCAGGCCATCATTTGGACGCGCTTCCGTATGGATGTCGACCAGTACGTCAAGGTGCTGGGCGAGAAGAACGTGGCGCGTTACGACGGCAAGCTGAATCCCGAAGAACGCGCCGTGCAATTGGAAGCGTTCCAGCGCGGAGACAAGCCCTACTTCGTCTGCAACCCTCAGGTAGGCGGTACGGGTCTCACAATCAACGAGGCCGACCGTGCCAACGTTCACGCGATGAGGGATGACCCCATCGAGTTGAAGCAGGCGCTCGACCGCAATCATCGTCCTGGCCAACACAGGCCAGTGAGTTACTGTTTCACCGCTGCAACAGACACCGTCGATGAGAAAATCATCGACACCCATGTGACCAACAATGAGATCTCCTGCGAGGTGCTGGGAGACAAGGTGATCGACTTCATATGACCACCCGAGTGTACATCCCACAGGTTCCACAACACTTCGACGATGCACAGCAGAAGATGGTTACGCGATTCAACACGCTAGACCAAGCTGAGAAGTTCGGCGAGCTGGTGATTCTGCTCGACCGTAACGACGATGTCTGGAACCCAGACGCTGTGTTGGCGACGCTGGAGCGCAAGATGCGTTCCTTCAAGGACACGGATTACCTGCTGCCGATGGGCTCGTATCCGTTCATGATGTGGACGGCGATGGTGGCGATGAGTAAGGCACGAGACTACGTGCAGCACCTACAGTGGCATCAACGCGAGAAGAACTATCGGGTTATCACGACCAAAGTGACAAGGTACAAGCAATGGCACGACGCAAAGTAGAGAAGAAGCATAAAACTCGTCTCACAGAGCAGCAGAAGGAGTTGGCTGATCGTGAGAAAGCCATCACCATCAAAGCGGAGAGCCTGCAAAAGGAACAGCAAGAGCTGTTCGAGTTGCGTCGCAAGATGGTGATGCAAAATGTAAACTCATTCGGCTTCAACAAGGACGAGCTGGATGCATTCGTCAGCGCACTCGACGGCTTCAAGTCAAAGCAAGATTTGGCCGTTGCTTTGGTCAACGCAGCTCAGAGTGCCGGCAAAGCCGACATGGCTCAATTCACCACCAAGCTCATTCGTCTCGGATTCACCTGAGTCTCAGAAAGATCAGCCAACATGCGACGAGTTATCATTGAATCTCCATACGCCGGCCAGGTGCAACGCAACAAGCTGTACCTGCAAGACTGCATTCGCGACTGCATCAATCTTGGCGAATCACCGTACGCATCACATCAGATGCTGACCGATGCGCTGAACGACTTGCATCCCGAAGAGCGCAAGCAAGGGATCAACGCAGGCATGCCTTGGTACGAAGCTGCAGACGCCGTCGTGGTCTATCGTGACTTCGGCATCAGCGGCGGCATGCACATCGGTATCAACCGAGCGATCCATTTGAACAAGCCGCTCGAGTACCGCGAGCTAGGCGGCGTGTGGGAATTCTGGGCTTCGCTACAGGAGAATGCAAAGTGAAGCCGCCGTTCCGCTGGGTCGGCGGCAAGACGAAGCTCTTGCCGCACATCGAGCCGTTCCTGCCGCGCGAGGCGTGGGGCGAGTACACGAACATCCGCCGCTACTTCGAGCCGATGATGGGCGGGGGCGCGCTCTACTGGCACTACGGCGACGTCGCCGAGCAGTGCTTCCTGAACGACATCAACTTCCCGTTGATGAACACCTACGCGATGCTCCGGAGCTGCTTCGACGATGTGCGCACGGCCGCGATGCGCTTCGACGACCTGAGCTACAACGAGCTGCGTCAGAGGTTCAACCAGCATAAGGCACCGGGCGGGGGCTACGACTCCGACCTCGCGGCCATGTTCTGCATGCTGATGGGCACCTGCTTCAACGGGGTGTACCGCGAGAACCGCAAGGGCGGCTTCAATTGCCCCCAGGGCGGCGACAGCAAGGGGAACCGGCACGAATGGTCTCGGGTCGACTGGGAGGGCCTGCAGAAGGCCGGCGCGCGCCTGCACCAAAGCCTGGCGACCATCTCGTACGGCTCCATCTTCCCCTGGCCGTGGCCGGAGGCTCGCCCTGGGCTTGGCGACCTCGTCTTCTACGACCCGCCCTACTTCGGCGAGTTCAGCGACTACGACGCATCGCGTTTCGGCGAGCTGCAGCACCGGCAGTTGTATCAGCAAGCCCAGGAGTGGGCGGAGCGCGGGGCCACGGTGATCGTGTGTGGGTCGAACAACGACTGGTCGTGGGGCATCTACGGCAAACCGACCACCGTGATACCTGTCAGGCGAACGGTGGGAAACTCGCTCAGGGGCGATGCAACGGAGGCGCTCTACGTCTACGGCGCGTGACGAAAGTTAGTTGACAGAATTGGAGGAGCGAGGCATAACGTTCCTCAGCAGACGCGCTGGCGACCCCGGAGAGTGGAAGTACAGCGTCTGTAGTGAATGCTGGCATTGGTACCGTTGCCTTCATTCACGAGAGTCAGTGCCGTCCGACGCCGGGTAGCCTCTTCATCGCGGGGGTCCGGGTCGGCGGCGCGGCTCGCTACGACTTCCGATGGAGCACCGCGCTCCCAATCGCTGCAGCGAAAGGGATATGCCCCGTGCTCCATCGGGTGCCGCAGCACTACGCAGAACGGTACCGATGGGTGACCTGAAACATGGAAGCCCCGCCACGGGCCGTGTAACGGGGCTGCGGTGCCCGTGCACCAAAGGATGAGCAATGCATCATGAGCAGCAGTACGGCGAGGGGTCGCCAGGGTCTGAAGACGAAGAGTGGGACTACGGCGAGGACGCGCCGAAGCCCACGCCCAACATCCTGGCCGAGCTGACAGCTGCGGTCATCTTGCTGTACCGAGCCCTGAAGCGTGAGGCGAAGCTCAAGGAACGTGTGGCAGATGCTTCTAAGGTGGTGCTCGAGTTGCAGACAAAGGCTGTGCCCGAGATCATGGCACGCGGTGGCGCGATGTTGCGTGAGATCGCCGTCGAGGTCGAAGAGGGTGTCAAGGTCACCGTTATCCTCGAAGAGAACCACGTCAGCGCTCGCCTGAGCGAAGGGAAGCGGCAAGACGTCTTCAAGTGGATCAAAGAGAACGGCTACGAGCATCTGATCAGTTCGGATGTGGTCGTACCCTTCACTAAAGGCCAGGAAGATCTGAAGGCGCAGTTTCAGACGTTCCTGGAGACCTGCAAGCTACCCATCACCCCCGGTGAGCGCGAAGAGATTCACTCCAGCACGTACACGTCGTTGTGCAAGAAGCTGGTTGACGCCAAAGCGCCCATCGACCACAAGATCTTCGGGATTCACGTGCAGTCGCGCGTGAACCTCGTAGAACCAAAGACAAAACGAAAAACGAAGAAAGAACTATGAACATGGCTTCAAAGAGCACGAAGAAGGATGCACCTCCGACCGTCGTCGAAGAGACCGCACTGGTCCCACAAGCCCCGGCGGGTGCGCTCGCCGTATCAGACGAAGACGAGTGGGACTTCGGCGAAGACGCGAGCAAGGGGTTCAAGGGCCTGTCGCGCGACGAGTTCAGCATCCCGTTCTACGGTCTGCTTCAGTCGAACAGCGATATCGTCAAGAAGAACGAAGTGCCAGGTGCACGTGGTGGCTTGTTCATCAACAGCATGACGAAGGAGCTTTGCGAGAAGCTCATCGTCCAACCCGTGTACGTCGATCGTGTGATCGTCGAGTGGGCGCCGCGCGGCTCGGAAAAGAAGGTCGTAGGACGATACAAGTTCACCGACCCCACGGTTCAGAAAGCCATCGCCAACAACGGGGGATCGATCATCTCCAGCAAGGAGAAGCCGTTGTACAGCGGCAATGAGAAGAACACGTTGCGTGATACGCGCTACCTGTACTTCAATCGTCTCGCCGAGGACGGGCTGACAATCATTGGGTTCGGTATCATGGGTTTCAGCTCGACCAAGATTCGCATGCTGGTCGACGCGACGAGCGCGATAGGTCAATCGGGTCTGAAGTGCCCCATGTGGAGCGGCCGCTTCGTGCTGAGCTCGTTCTTGGACCGTAAGGGGCCCGACGACTTCTCCAATGTGGAGATCACGGCGTTCGGTCGCAGCAACCTGATCTTCGACAAGACCAACCTGCTTCCCAAGCCGCCGTCGAATCCGGACGCGGAGTGGAATGCGAAGCATCTGCTGTACCAGGCGGGTAAGGAGCTCGAGGAGAGCATCGTGGCGGGCAAGCGCAAGGCCGATTACGAAGGCGAGCACGTCGGCGGCGGTGCAAACGAGGGTGAATCCGTGGACTCGCCCAACGCCGGCAGCCGTCACTTCTGATCACGGGTTGAAAAGCCCAACGGGACCCGCCGAGGCATCATCACACAGATGCTCTGCTTCGGGGGCCCGTGAAATCTTTGAACGGCAGTCTTGCCTTACCCCCTCAGCGAGACTGCCGTTCAGCTAATTCATGCCCTTGGTACTCAGCAGACGCTTGATCAGCGGAAGTAAGCTGCCGGCACACAAGTAACCGGCTGGGGCGCCAACTCAGGAGACATCAGCAATGGTACGCATGGCGAAAAAAGTCAAAGTCAAGAAAGAGAGAAAACTCGTGAGCCAAGTCAACCCTTCGATCGCATCGGAGCCCGCACCCGAGAAGAAGCCCCGTCGTGTCAAGCCGCCGGAGAAGGCGCCCACCACCAAGGCCGAGTTCACGGTCAAGGCGGGTCGCGTCCAGGCGAAGCTGAACGCCATCACGGCGAACCATGATAAGGCCTTGTGCACGTCCACCAACCGAGTCAACGCGAAATACCGGGCCATGATCACCGAGGAGCTGCAGGGTCTTCACGAGGGCGTCATCGAGCGCCTGGTTCTGCCCGAGTTCGCGATCGACAACGTTCTGTCTGATCTGGTCGAGAACGAAGAGTTCGTAGAGATTACGGACGAAGTGAACGAAGAAGCTGCGCAGTAGCGCAGTGTGTTGTGTTCGAATATCAGCCCTGTCAGAATAAACTGACAGGGTTGTGCTATTGAAGGTGAGTCATGAAGTGGACAGCGCAGCAAGACACAGCTCTGAGCAAGATGGCGGACTTCATCCGAGACCCCAACCAGATGATGTTTCGTCTGTGGGGTGAAGCTGGCACAGGCAAGACGACGCTAGCCGCAGAGATTAGAGACCGCTTCGACCACCTGACATTCATCGCCCTGGCGTACACGGGCAAGGCTGCGAGCCGTCTGCGTCAGAAGGGCTGGAACAACTCGGGCACCATCCACAGCCACCTCTACATCCCAGGATCCAAGTGCCGTGCTCGCATCACCGAGATGCTGGAGCGCCGCATGGAGATCGATAATGCACTCAAGGGCGACACCGATCCACTGCATCCCGACGTGATATTCGAATTGACGCCAGAGGAGCGCGCTGACCTTCACGCGGAAGATGAGGACCTGGCGAAGAAGATCCTGGTCGAGGAGGAAGCACTCAAGAGTCCGATGTTCGTGCTCAACACGGAGACGGACTTGGTCGACTACAAGGTCATCGTGCTGGACGAGGTCTCGATGGTCGGCAAAGAAGGCCAGGACCTGGAGAAGCTCTGCCGCGAGCACCGAATCAAGCTCATCCTGATGGGCGACCCGTACCAGCTACCGCCGGTCAAGTCGACCGCGCATTTCATGTCCGCGAAGCCCGACTACCAGCTCACCGACGTGCAGCGCCAGTCGAAGGACGACCCGATCCTGTGGCTCGCCCACCGAGCGCGGTCGCGCGAGAGCATCCCCCTGGGCTCGTATGGGCTCAGTAAAGTCGTCGAACGCATCCCGACGCCCGATCACAGCTTTCATCCCGAGCAGCTCGCCGAGATGATCGAGTGCGACCAGCTGCTGTGTGGCACGAACAACACGCGCATGTATTGCAACCAGGTCATGCGTGCTGCGCGTGGCTACAAAGAGAAACTAGAGGTCGGCGAGAAACTCGTATGCTTGGCCAATAGCAAGCAGGGCTTCTTCAACGGCAGCATCTGGTACTGCCAAGACATCCTCGAAGAACAACCTGAACGCGACAGAGTCGTGGTGTCTCTATCGTCAGACGATCCCATGGAGGAAGACCGCATCGCCAAGATCCATAATCGGTCTCTGATGGGACAAGAGGTTCACTTCACTGAGCGTTCAGGTGCTGAATGCATGGTGTCCGCTCAAGCTTTGACGGTACATAAGTTTCAAGGTTCTGAAGGTCGTCATATCATGATACTTGACGAATCGTATACTGCGAGGGAAGATTCACATCGCTGGTTGTACACGGCGCTGACCCGAGCCCAGGAGAGGCTCACACTGGTTCAGTCGAGGAAGTAATGGCGATCACACTGAGCGAGCAGGCACGGCAGGACGCGATGAACGCGGCTCTGCGTGCGGAAGCCGAAGCACGGCCCACGCCGGCCGAGAACGCGCTCCAGATGCGTCTGCGCAAGGAGCAGGAAGCCAAGGCAGGCCCGCCTTGCAAGTGGACGCGCCACAGCTTCCAGTTCTACCTCGGCCCCGATCATCGCTGCACCATCTGTTTGCGCACACCGGACAGCGCTCGTCTCGAGCGCGAGCTGGCTGACGCGGAGCGCTACTACGCTGATCTGAAGGCACTGCTGGATGAAAGGGCACCCGCGTAATGGGACATAAGGAAGACACCGGCAAGACGTTTGGACCAGGTCACAATGGCTGGTACATCGTGACCAAGCTCGACGGCAGCGTGCCGAATCCGACAGAGATGAATCGCTACAAGGCCAAGAGCGCCTTCTACGCAGCGCATTCAGCAGGTCTGAGCCTGACCGACGCGCGCGTTTACCCGATCACATGTCCCGAATGCATCTACGAGCTGGAGCACGGGGGGATGGTTGGTCCTTATTCCAGTCACACCTGCGAGGAAGAACAGTGAACAAGTATTTTGTAGGCTTCGAGTTACCTGAAGAGCATCGGCTTGGCCTGGTCAAGTGCCAGGATCTGGTGCGTGAGACATTCCACCCAGGTACGCGCGTGCTGCCGCCAGATGAGTTTCACGTCACGTCGCTATTTCTGGGTAAGTGCCCACGTCAGGCTGCGGAAGACCTGTGCAACAGCCTCGCGTGGGGCTTCGGGTCGATCTACTTCCGTTTCAACAGCACAGCCACATTTGAGGGCGCCAAGGGTCCGCACGCGCTGGTTTTGAAGCTGCACGACCTGTACGGCAACGCCGAGATGATGCATCGCGTGCTTCGTCACGCGGCTATAGCTCATCCAGAAATTAAGATGGATGGAAAGCGCTGGCCGTACAATCCGCACATCACGTTGGCCAAATGCGAAGGTCCTCCGGATGATGCATTGCTTGTAGGGTCTGAACGCATCAATACGCTGATGCCTCACCACGTACAGCGTCACGAGTTTCACTGCGACCACCTGACCTTGTTCGAAAAAGTTGACGGTGGTAAGGCGTACGAGCCGTATCGCATGCTACAACTTCGTTGATGTACTCAACAATACCTGAAGCGGTCAAAGAGTGGAACGACGCTCATGCGGTAGCAGGAGATCGGCTTGTGTTTCTTCGCAAACGTGTGAAGATGTCGCGAGCCAAGCTATCCCGTGCTGCTAACATTCCATACTCCACTCTTGAACGCATCGAAAACAACGTTAAGCGTGTGACCGTGTGCAACGCACTTCGCTTGTCAGTTCACCTGAATTGCACACCAGCCTACATTATATTTGGACTGTGATATGAAGATCTGGTTCGCGTTCGACACCTCATCCCACACAACATGGCAGTTTTGTCAGCGCACAGACGACGGCAGCGTGATTGTGGTAGACACCATGGTTGATATACTGCGCCCCTTCTATTGGAAGGCAACTGCGGGTATCGTCAGGATGGTCTATGGCAAGACGGAACTGAAGTTCCAAGTCGACGTACCAGACACGCCTGATGACATCCACGTGGCCGCACCCACGGACATCGAAGCGTGGCAGACTCCCGAGTGGGGAACCAATTCAAGCAGTGGTAATCCGAACGATGTCCAGGTAGGCGGAGACCACTACAAGGGCGTCAACTTCCAACCGTGGGATTGGCCGCGCCACGGACTCGGCTACTACGAAGTGTCAGCCATCGCGTACCTGGCTCGCTTCCGCAAAAAGGGTGGTATCCAGGATCTGCAGAAGGTCCAGCACTACATCGACAAGATGCTGTTCTGCTGGCGTGAAGGTGAGTACGAGAATCGCTGCACGGCAAATCTACTGCTCATCCGTCAGTTCAACAAAGACAACAGCTGCGACCGCTTCCAGAGCGAGGCCGTGCAGTTCCTGGTGATGTGGCGCGATGGGGATGAGCTGGAGGAAGCCAAGAAGATCGTGGAGGAGCTGATTCAGCGCGAGCGGGATGACCAGTGCTTAAACGACGCGATCAACAATCCTCGTCCGCCCAGTGAAACGCTGAAGGCTGCGTTTGCTCGATACAAGACGAATGGTACTGAGCGCCTCGTACTGTCATCGACCCATGCCTTTGTTCGTGAGAAGGACATCCCCGCGCTGCAGGCTGAACAACCGCCCGTGACGCCGCCCGACCAGTCCCCTCTGGGCTTGGTGACGGATAGCGGCACAGGAGTCGTCGAGCCCAAGGTGGAGCAGCCACCACTCGTATTCGACGTCGCCACCGCGCCTCTGCCGCCCTACAAGCCGCTCAAGTCCGCACTCAAGATCCCCAAGGTGTGGAACGAAGACGACAACCCCGACAAGTTAGTCAAGCACGAATAAGCCATGCAGCTCCCGTTTGCCGCGTTCACTCCTCAAAAGGTATGGCTACCACCTCGCCCTGAGGAGTGGCCGGCGTTCGGTCGCGCTAAGCGCATCAGCTTCGACTTGGAATGCAAGGACGAGAATCTGAAGAAGCTCGGTCCTGGCTGCTTCCGCAAAGACTCGCACGTTGCCGGGATAGGTGTGAAGATCGACGGAGGTCCTGGCACCTACATCCCGATCGCCCACAAGGGCGGCGACAACGTCGAGAACCCCGATCAGGTTTGGCGTTGGGTGAAGGACAACGCCGAGCAGTTTGAAGGTGACATGATCGGCTGTCACACGGCCTACGACTTGAAGTGGATGGGCGCCAAGGGCGTGCACTTCAAGAAGATGCACCGTGCCTACGACATCATCGTCATGGAGACGCTGACCTACGAGCTGCATCGCCAGGCGAACATGGACGCGATTGCGGCGCGACTGAAGATACCCGGCAAGGACAAGAAGCTGCTATTGCAGGCCGCCAAAGACTTCGGGTTGAAGAACCCGTTGGCGGAGATGTACAAGCTGCCTGCGCGTTTCGTTGCTGACTACAACATCGGCGACTTGGAGATGCCGATGAAGGCCTACCCCATCCTGCTCAAGAAGATCGAGCAGATGGGGTGCTTGGAGCTGCTCGACATCGAGACGCAGCTCACGCCCATCCTCGTGGAGATGTATCTGCTCGGCATCCGCGTCGATGTTCCGCGCTTACAGAAGCTGGAGCAGTGGTTCCTCGACGAGGAGAAGAAGTGCTGCGCTGAGATCAGCGCGATGACGTGCTTCAACATCCAGGTTGGCGACTGCGACAACAACAACCGCATCGGTCCCGTGTTGGAGGAGGCTCTCGGCATCACGCTGCCTCGCACGGCGAAGGGCAAGAAGATTCAGCTCGATGACATGAAGCTGTCGGCGCTGAGCAAAGACCACAAGCTGGCGAAGCTGGTGCATCGCGCTCGCAAACTCGGTACCGCGCGTGCATTCTGTCCGCAGACGTTCGACCACCTCATCGGTGATCGGATCCATGCGACGTACAACCAGACTCGTTCCACCGAAGATACACTGAGTGACGACGAAGACGTAAAACTATCAGCCAACGGCGCGCGCACTGGTCGTATGGCATGCACACACATCAACCTGACGCAGATCCCCGGACGCGAAGTATGGGGCAAGGAGATGCGTGCCTGCTTTCTGCCCGAGGAAGGCATGCAGTGGGGCAGCTGTGACTTCGCCCAGCAAGAACCCAGACTGACAACGGCGCTCGCCGCTCGAATCGGGTTGCCAAAAGCCCAGGAGACCGCGCAGGCGTTCTTGGATGACGAGCTGCTCGACAACCACACGTTCATGGCGCAGCTCACTGGGCTGCACCGTAAGAAGGCCAAGAACATCTATTTGGGACTCGTCTATTCGATGGGAGAAGCGAAGCTATGCCGCAGTCTGCAGCTACCCACACAATGGTGCGTCGCAGTCGGTAACTATAAGGAACGCCAGGAGTTCTTCTTCAAGGAAGAGTGGGAGGCACTCGCGTTCCGTCAGAACGAAGTTACGGATGAGCAGGTTGCCCTGTTCGAATGTGCAGGCGAAGAAGGCAAGAAAATCATCGATACGTTTTTCAAGCGCGCGCCGTTCCTGCCGATGCTGACGAAGCTCGCGACGCGCGAGGCCAACAAGTACGGATTCGTGCGCACCATCCTGCAACGTCACATCCACTTCCCTATGGGTGACCGTGGGCGCTACATGGACACACATGCCGCCCTTAACGGCATCATTCAGGGCAGCGCTGCGGATCAGATGAA
>JGI10216J12902_119675372_pt1 | contig 12183 bp, 11 predicted proteins | sample KanNatreferecore_FD_12902 | JGI IMG/M metagenome (IMG submission 12902)
GGCTCGCCTGCCCAAGAGCCGGCTGCCGAGCCTGCGGTTTTGCCTGCGCCGGCCGCCGCGGCGCCGGTTTCCGCACCCGTCAAGCGGACGCTGCCCCGCGGTCTCTACACGGTAGAGAAGCAGGGCTCGGGGGTGGAGTACCGCCGGGGCTACGTGCTGGGCGTGGGCGTGAACGTCATCGAGGCCGACCTCTCCGATTCCGAAGTCCGGATCGCCGCCATGATCTCGCGGGGCGGGATCGGCTCGGCGGAGAACTTCGGAAAGATGGTCCGCCGGGCGCAGCCCGCCGCGGCGATCACCGGCACCTTCTTCGGATTGCGGGACCGGCTGCCTACGGGCGACCTGGTGATCAACGGCAAGGCCGTCTTCCGCGGTTTCATCGGGACCGCGGTGGCCATCACGGAAGGGAACGTGGTCTCCTTCATCCCCACGCGTTACAAGGACCAGTCCATGGACTGGGGCCTCTACGAAACCGTGATCCGGGGCGGCCCCCGCCTGGTGGACCGCGGCTGGGTGACGGTGCGCGCCCGCAAGGAAGGCTTCCGCACCCTGCCTGCCTCCGTTCGGCGCAAGCGCACCGCGGTAGGCCTGACCCGCGACAACCGCCTGCAGTTCGTGGCGGTCCGAGAGGGCATCACGCTCTGGGAGCTAGCCAAGGTGATGAAGGCGCTGGGAGCCTACCACGCGGTGGCGCTGGACGGCGGCACCTCGACGGCGCTCTACTTCGCGGGACGGTTCGTCGCCAACCCCGGGCGCGGCCTTACCAACGTGCTGATGATCTACCACCGGCGGGAGCGGTTCGAGGCGATGCGGAACCAGTTCGCCGGGGCGCCGCCCCGCCGGCTGCGGGCGGCCAGCCGTTAGTTAGTTAGCCGTTGCCGAGGCCGGCGGACCACCCTCGATCCGCGAGCTTGCAGGGTACGCGAACGGGACCGTCACCTCGCGGCGACGGCCCCGTTTGATCATCCCGCCCGTTGGGGGGGAAGCTGTGCTTACAGCAGCCGAGAGCGATCCGCGATGGCGCGGCGCTCGGCCATGTCCACGACCTGCTCCGGAGCCACCTCGTAGGCGCCGGTCATCACCTTCTGCGCGAGCTCGGTGATCCGCTGCTCCCGGTACGGGTCCTCGCCGGCGTGCGCGGCGCGGTTCGAGAAGCGCTCCACGTCGTTCGGTTCCACGCCGTACTTCTCGGCAAGCTCTTCCACGCTGTGGACCGGATGCGCCAGCTCCGCCGCCGCCTCCGCCCGGGAAGTCTTCTCCAGGACCCGCTGAACCTGTTGGGCCGAAATCTGCATCTAACACCCCTCTGCGAACTAGACCGGCCCCTCGCCGCCGCGAGCCTGCCGGGGAAAAACCCTGTTTGACGACATTCAATGATCCGGACCGTTACAACGGGTCGTCTCCGCGCGGTCCTGGGCTCACCGGCTCCGGTTCCTTGCTTCACAAGGTTCGTGCCGATTAGCTCACCTGTCTTAAATCATTCCGTTATCGGAGTGTTTCTTCAGCCCAATTTGCCGGAAGCGGCATCCATCCTTAGTAGGATACGCCAGCAGGACGGGGGCTCGCTCGGTTGAGGCTCGCCTTGCCGGCACTAGATCCAGGTGGCCGTCTGCGATCTTTCGTGCAATGACGGAGAGGGCGCCTGCCGCTGGTCCATCGGCAGCGCTCTCTCAACGAGCGGAAGAGGCCGCGGGCACGGAAAGATATACTCAGATCGCGCCGTTCCGGCTGCCCTTTCACCGATTATCACCGCGGGGGTTGCAAGGATGCCGTTGAAGAGGGGCCTGTGGCTGAGCCTGGTGGACGAAGCCGGTGAGGCCACACCCGTGGCGTGCTCCATCGAGGAGCGACGCCCGGGCATCTGGGTGCTGGAGGCGATGGTCCCGCCGCAGGTCTACCCGGTACATTTCGTCTCCGCATTGCTCCGGCTGGACGGCCAGCACCTCGGCCGCCTGCGGTTTCCCCAACCCGTGACGACGGTCACCCACGAGCCGCTGGAGCTGCGCCTGGAGTTCCCGATCGACGACGCGCGGGTGGCGGCGCTGCAGGGCGGGTAGGCGGCGACTCGGCGGCAGCGTCACCCGGCAGAGATTGTCCGGCGACGGATCTGGGGATAAGGCGCAGTGAAAATGGGGCGCGGGTCGCAAGCACCGGCTGACCCCGGAACAAGGAGGCACGCGGTGATCGGACCCGAAGCAGATCCGGTGGTATTCCGGCGCATCGCCCAGCGGGTGCAGGACATCCTCAATGCGGCGAAGGAGCGCGAGGAGAACGGCGAAAGCCTCGCCGTGGACATCGACGCGCGCTTCCGCCTTCAGGACCTCGGCGCGGTGCAGTTCCAGTTGGCCAGCGCCATCCTGGAAGAGACCGGTGGGCTCCGGCAGGAAGAAGTCGTGGGCGAGCTGCTTTCGCTGGGTCTCGCCGCCGTGCTGGACAGCGCCGCGAAGGTCGCCCGCATCGGTGACCCGGAACCCGAGTGCGAGCTCGAGGAGCCCGACGCATCCCGGGTGGACGCCGCCGTCTCTCGCCTGCTCGCCGGAGCTCCGATCAGGCGCGGATCACGGGTCCTTAACTGAGTTGATGGTTCAAAGTTGAAGGTTCAAAGTTGAAGGTTCAAGGTTGATGCGTTCCGTAGGCAAACTTTCAACTTTGAACCTCCACCTTCAACTCCTCATTCGGTGAGCAGTCTCCCCACGGGTACCTGCGCCAGGCCCTTCTGGCGCAGGCCGCGCAGGATCTCGGGGAGCGCGTCCGCGGTGGCCTGGCTGCCGCAGTGCATGAGAACGATGCTCCCGGGCTGGACGCCTTTCACCACGCGCTCCCGGATCTGGTCGGGGGTGATGCCGCGGTCGACGGAATCGCGAGAGTCCAGGGTCCAGTAGACGCTGTAGTACCCCTCGCTGCCGATGATGCCGAGGACGCGGCGGTCCCGCGCGCCCAGGGGCGGCCGGAAGTAGGGCAGGGAGGAGCGGCCCGCGGTCTGCTCGATCATGGTTTCCGTGCGCCGGAGCTGATCCCGAATCTCGTCGTCCGTGAGCGAGGTGAAGGGAGGATGGTTCCACGAGTGGTTACCAAGCTCGTGTCCTTCCGCGACGATCCGGCGCGTGGTGAGCGGGTTGCGCCGCACCCACTCGCCGGTCAGGAAGAAGGTCGCCTTCACGCCTTCCTGGGAGAGGGCTTCCAGGATCTCCGGCACCGGCCGGTAATCCGACCCGGCGTCGAACGTGAGCGACACCTCCCGCCGCCTTCCCGCGCCGCGGTCGACCTCGCGCGGGGAGACCGGCTGTGGTCCCGACCCCTGCAGCCGCTTCGGACCGGGTTCAGGCGCGGGCTCGGCCGCCTTGGAGGTCCCCTGCAGGGGCTCGGCGGGACGGACCTCAACCTGTGGGGTCTCCGCGGGAGGCTGCGAATCCGGAACCGCCGCGCCGCCCGAGTTACGTCGGTCCTGCTGCTCCCGGGAGACCTTGGAGTCCCGGGTTCTTGCGGACGGCTCGCCCGTGGAGGAGGAACCCGAGTTACCTCGGGACTCCGCCGGCTCCGCAGGAGTGGAGTCCCGACTTCCGTCGGGCCGGGCCCCGGCTGGCCGAACTTCGGATTGCCGGCGTGGGCGTTTCCGCCGCGTGCGCTTCCTGGGCTCGGACGGCGGCTCGGGCGTCTCGACGGCCCGGGCGACCCTCGTGTCCGCATAGAGATCCCGCAGCCGGTCTTTCAGCGGCGGGTACGCCTCGGTGCCGACGTAGAGCCCGCCGGCGACCGCCAGCGGATACAGGAGCAGGCTCCAGCCCGGCCCGCCCTTGGGAGGGGCCGGGGGCGGCGGAGGGGGCGACTTCGGAGTGTTCTTCGGCGGGCCTGGCCGCTTGGAGGGCATGTTTGAAGGGTTCAAGGTTCAAAGTTCAAGGTTGAAGGTTCGGGAGAGGGTGAGGACACCGATCGAACCTTCAACCTGCAACCCTGAACCTTTAACGCAAGAGAGAGGCGCCCAGGTGGGCGCCTCTCAGATAGTCGGTATGGGGGGCGGAACGCGCAGGTTAGCGTGCGGAGGTGGCCCTGGAGCCGGGTCCGCGTCCGGACTGCTGCGCGGCGATCTCCAGCGCCTTCTGGAGCTGCGGGTCTTTGCCGGCCAGGAACTCCTCTTCGGTCATCTCCACGATGACGTCTGGCTCCACGCCGCCGCGCTGCTCGCGGGAGCGGTTGATGTCCTTACCGGAGGGGTTCAGGTACTTCGCCGTGGTGATCATCGACGCGGAGTTGTTGACCGAGAGCGGGACCACGGTCTGCACCAGGCCCTTCCCGAAGGTCGTCGTCCCCACCACCGTGCCGGCGTTGTTGTCCTTAACGGCCCCGGCGACGATCTCGGAGGCGGAGGCGCTGGTGCGGTTCACGAGGACCACCAGCGGCACCTTGAGGAGGTACTTGCGACCGCTGGTCTTGCGCACCTCGCGGTCTCCGCCCGCTTCCACGATGACCACGGCGTCGCGGCCGGCGGGGATGAACAGGCTGGAGATGTCGATGGCCGCGTCGAGAAGCCCGCCGGGGTTGCCCCGGAGGTCCAGGATCAGGCCGCGCATCCCCTGCCGCTCTAGCTCGCGGTAGGCCCGCTCGACCTTCGGGTAGGCCATCTCGTTGAACTGGGCGAGGGAAATGTAGCCGATCTTGTTCTTCTCGTCCTTCATCACGGCGTTGACGATTTCGAACTCGACCGGGGCGCGGGTGATGGCAACGTCGAACGGCTTCGGCTCACCGGGGCGCTTGATGGTGAGGCGAACGACGGTGCCGGCCTTACCGCGGATGATCTTGACCGCGTCGTCCACCTGCATGCCCACCACCGACTTACCGTCCACCTTCGTGATCAGGTCGCCCTTGCGGATGCCGGCCTTGAGGGCGGGGCCGTTCGGCAGGGGCCGGAAGATCCGGACGTAGCCCTCTCGCGTGAGCTGGTTGCTCAGCTGCGCGCCGATCCCTTCGAACTCGCCGCTGTTCTCCTCCTTGAGCCCGCGGTATCCGACGGGGTCCAGGAAGCGCGTGTAAGGATCGTCCAGAGAGTTCAGCAGGCCGCTGATGGCCCGGTAGGTCAACTGGAGGTCCGGCAGGGTCTCGCCGTAAGAGCGCTCCTGGATGATCCGCAGCACCCGGTTGTAGGTGGTCATCGGGTCGAGGTCGCGGTTGGAAGCGGACGGCCGGATGTTGGAGAGCACCTCGGGCAGCCCGCCCTGCGCCCGCAGCTCCGGCTCGAACAGGCCGGCCGCGAACGACCCTGCGATCACTACAGCCACGATGGCCGGGAAAAATCGGTTCTTTTCCATGAGAATGGTTTCTTCCGTCCCGCACGCCGGCACGGATGCCGGCGGCGGTTCGGTGAGGATGCTTATCTGCTGGTGCGCGCGGTGCCGGGAGCGGACAGCGCCTTCACGGCGACTTCGAGCGCGTCGCCGGTGGGAGTAACGTCCGGCTGAAGGCCCTTCCCGTCGAAGTCCACCCCCTTGGAGGTAAGCATCTTCGCACGCGTAATGGAGACCCCGGCGCCGTTCTCCAGGCGGATCAGCTCCTGCTCGGTTCCGTCGCCGAAAGTTCCGGTTCCGATCAGCTTCGCGCCCGCGTGATCCCGCAGGGCCGCGGCAAGCAGCTCCGAGACCCCGGCCGTGCCGCCGTCCACGAGGACGCTCACCCCGACGGGCTTCACCGCTCCCTGCCCGCCCTTGGCCATCAGGGCGCGCTCGACCAGTTTCCGGTCGGGATCGCGCTCTTTGAGGACCGCAAACTTCACGTCGCCCAGGAGGCTGCCCGCCACGTCCCGGGCCGCTTCGCGGCTGCCGCCCGCGCTCTGGCGAAGGTCGACGACGAGGTTGCGGACACCCTGTTTGGAGAGCTCGGAGACGGCTTCCGCCACCTCGCGGGGCGTATCCCCGTTGAACGCGCGGATCCGGACGTAGCCGGTGGAGGCGTCGATCTTCCGCGAGCTGAATGCAGGGGCGCTGCCCCCGGCCGCAGTGACCTTTACCTTCACCGTCTTGGAGGGCTTGCCGCGCTCGATGGTCAGCTCGTGCTCACCCGTGAAGGGGCCGTTCAGGAGCTCCATGGCGGAGGCGAGGTCGGTCGAGGTCTTCCACTTGGCGCGGGCCTCGTCGGCCTCCTTGCGCTGCTTGGCGCGCTCCTCCGGCGTGCCCTCGACGGCGGGAAGCTCATCCTTCTCCCGGGGAGGGCCGTCCTGGAGGCCTACGTCGTCGGTTAACTGGGTGAGCAGCCGGTAGGAGACGTGCATCGGCGCGATCCAGTGGCCGTCCACTTCGGTGATGCGGTCGCCCGCCTGAAGGCCCGCTTTTTCGGCCGGGCTGCCGGGGGCGACGGAGACTACCGTGACCATCCGGGCGCCGATCGGCGTGGGCTTATCCTTCTTCGAGGGGGCGTCTTCGTCATCCGCGGCGGCTACGGCGGCCTCGGTGCCCTTGAGGTTCGCGTAGCGGCGGATGGTGATCACGGCGCCCAGGCCCTGGTATTCGCCCACCGTGGCGCCGCGGAGCGCTTCCATCTCCGCCTTGCTCACCAGCCGGCTGTTGGGATCGTTGAGGGAGTTGAGCATGGCCTCCACGGACCCGTAGGCCAGCGTGGTATCCGCGGGAAGACGCTCCACGTAGTAGAGGCGGAGCTTGCGCAGCACCTCGTCATAGAGCTCCGCGGGCTTGAGGTCGACCTCGGAGGCCAGCCGTCCCGGGGCGGCCGAAGCCAGCTTCGGGTACTTCGCCGTGTCCTCGCGGGCGGCGCCGAGCTGCGTGAACAGGCCGCGCATGCCGGATCCCGCGAAGAACGAGAAGGCCGCGAGGCTGATCACCGTTGCAGAAACCCACCAGACCTGGTCCTTCTGCCTCATGCTCTCTGGTCTCCAACGGAGGCGACGCGCGGTGAACCGCGCTACTACGAGCCAGACGGGTTCTCCGCGGGTCCCGCCAACGGCCACGCCCTGTCGCTTCTTACTTATAGATGATTACGTCCCGACTCCTGAGTTCGGGTCCCGCGCGCGGATTCCCCCGGCGGAATAGCAGGATTATACACCCGGCCTAACCCCCCGCCAAGCACCGAAGACCCGGCTGTGGCAAACGGGTTTCAGGTTCCAGGTCCCAGGTTCCAGGTCCCGGCGTTGGCCGCTTTCCTATCGCTTCCCTACCGCTTCCCTACCGCTTCTACCGGAAGCGGCAGCAACTCCAAACGGACCTCGCCGCACCAGCGTACCCACAGACGAGCACCGCGGGAAGTGATGCGGCTCACAGTTTTCGGACCAACGCGGCCCGCATCGCCCAGGCGCCTGTTCGGCGCGCGCAGCGCCGCCACCTTGAGCGCCGCGCCTCTGCGAACTCCGGGCGCTGCTGTCTACGACGCTGCGGCAAGACGCGTGCCACGTAGCTTGGGCGGCTGGCGTGCCATGGCCGTGCTCGGCAAGGAGCTGTCCACCGTTCGAAACCAGATCGGCAGCATGCTGGGGAAGACCGGCTGCATCAACGTGTCCGATCTTATTCTCTGGGCGCTTCGAGCCGGAGTGGTCGAACTGTACCAAAACGATGATGAGAATTAACTATGCGGGGCTTCCCAAACATGCGGGACAATCAAGGCACCGCCCTTCCGGCTAGCGATCCACTCCACGCTCGATTCCTCGAGACGAGCCCCGCCGGCCGTGGGCAAAGGACCACTGTGATGCACAGGAAGCTAGTGATTCTCGCCTCCGCCGCGGCCGCGGTGCTGCTGTGCGGCGCCGCTCCCGCCCGTGCTGACGAATGGACGGCGACGGACATCAGCGTGACGAGCGGCTCACCGGGTCACGACCAGTATGGAACCGCCGATTACGTCGGCGTGGGTTACTCCTACTGGCGGGGAGGGACGTGCTGGGGGTCGGCGGATGGGCAGGGCAACCCCATGAGCGAAGGCGGCACGCTGGTCGTAAGCCGGGTTTACACGAAGACCGGCAGCCCCGCCAATCTCGACGTGTGGATCGGCGGGCAGGTGGACGCCAGCGCCTACTGCACTTACGGCTCCATGGGTTCCGGCTCCTACGTCACGTCGCGAGCGACCGCGGACGGCGACTCCGGCGACTTTCCGAACACGGACGAGCTCGACAAACAGGTCGCCGCGACTTACCCCTCCAACCCCAACCCCAGCGCCGAGTCGGACAACATGAACGCTTACAGCTCCAACGATCGTAAGCGCACGCTCTCGTTGTCGGATGTACTGAGCGGCACGGCGTACTTCAGCGTTGTGGGCAGCGGAAACCTTGGGGCGGGGGGTGCGGGAGAGGCTACGTCATTCATTTCTCTGACCAGCCCTTAAGCACTTTCGCACCGGCCGAGACTCTGCCGAACTGGAGGAGTCATGACTGCCTTCCACCGCATTGCCTTTGGTGCCCTGCTTCTCGGGGTTGTCTTCGGCACTAGGTTGACTGCCGCGCAGACTATCCGAAGCGCGGCGGTCCCCCCCGCCCCCGAACCGCGCATCACCGCGGCGCGCGGCGCCACCCTGGAGGGCGTCGTGCGCGCGCTGGAGGCCGGCGTGAAGGGGGTGTTAGTGGCGGATGTTTCCGCCGTAGACTCCCGATTGCAGGACCCCCTCAAGGACATGCCGTTGAACGACGCGCTCCGGCGCATCTCCGTGGATTTCGACCGCCTCTGCCTGCGCCGGGGTAGAGCGGTCGCCCTTCAGCGCCGCTTTGGAGACCCGGATGAAGACCCGGGAGCCGAGTTGGAGGAGCTCCGGCTTGCTGCGGAGCAGATGTACCGTCTCCTGGGGCCGTTTCGGCCGAGCCTGAAGCCCGGCCGCCCCTCCATCCACGCGAATATGCGGTTCGTCGCCTCCATTAGCGGCGAGCAGCAGACGCGAATGTTGACCAAGGAGGGAATGCCGTTCACCGAACTCGAGGGGGCGCAGCAAGCCGCCTGGATGGAGATCACGAGCTACCAGGCGTATGGCGACGCCTCTCGGGATTTCCGGCGGGCAATGCTCTGTATGCGAGCGCTCAACCGCGGAACCCTGCGGGAGACGGCGCGGATCGGGGAGCGGCGCAGCTCCGTGGCCGTCACGGTCGTCGACCCGGAGGCCGGCGCCGATGACGGCGTGGACATTCCGGTTCCTCTTAACAACATCCGGCCGTACGTGGCCCGAGCGGCCGGCGTGGACCTTGCGGAGAAGACGTCCACCCTGCCTTCCACGCTCCGGGCGGCGTGGGCCATTCCGGCCGAGAAGCTGACCCTCGAGGGACTGGCGCGCAGGCTGCAGAGCGAGACCGGCATCCGTCTGGAGATTCCCGACTACGCCGCGAAGCGCTCGTTCTGGATCTACTCGCGGGGCGGCGCCAGGGGAGAGGTGCTGCTGGCGCTGGCGGACCTCTGGGGCTGGGACCTCACCCCCGCCAAGGAGGGCTTTCGCCTGGGGTACCCGCGCCTGGGCAAGGCCCGCGATCCCTATGAGCTGCACCTGCTCATTCAGCGCTCGCTGCCGCCCGCGGTGCGCCACCAGATGGAAGCGGTGCAGGCGCAGTGTACCGAGCGCTGGGCGAAACAGCTCGGCCTGGTGCTCGCGGACGCCGACCGGGCCGGTGACAGAAGCTGGAAAACGCTGCCCGTGGCCACGCTGGAGGAGACGAGCAAGGTGCGGCTGGCAAACCTCATCGCCTGGAGACTGGCTCACAAGGGATGGCGCGGCTACTGGAAGGAACAGGAGCCGCCCGGCTGGCTCACGAAGGTGGAGCAAGGCTCTCTTCGACTGAACGGTCCTCTCGGCGGGGGTAAGCACCCCTTGCTGCACATCCGCGTTCCCGCCGGACAGGACGAGCGGGGCATCACCCGCTACTCCTCGTGGGGGTGGTGGGTCGGGACCAGCAGCCTGGAAAGCCCGGGCTTCCCGAGCCCGGCAGACCTTGGGGTTGACAAACCGTAGGCTCCACGCGAGATCCGGCCGCTCCCATATTTAGCCTGGCACGGCGTGGATCTGCGCTCGGTCAGATCCACTTGCGCAGCCATTCCCAGGCCTCGGCCTGCATCTGCTCGTTGAACTCGTGCGGGGTGTCGTAGAGGCTGGTGCGCACCTTGTCGGCGGCGCCGGCTTTGCGGTAGCACGCGTTCAGCTTCTCGAAGCTGGCCGTCACGCCGTCCGGGTGGAAGAGCCGGTCCTTGCTGCCGTTGATGACCAGGAGCGGCGTGGGGATGGCCAGGGAGATCACGTCCGGGTAATCCAGGTAGCGATAGAGCCCGGGCACCACCTTCGTATGGCCGATGGTGTTGACGATCTGCTTCTTTAGCTGCGGCGGGAAGGAGGTCATCCAGCCGACGGCTACCGCCGCCTTGATCCGCTCGTCCATGGCTGCCAGGTGGCCGGAGCGGAGCCCGCCTACCGAAAGGCCGACGCACCCGATTCGCTTCGGGTCCACCTCCGGCCGGGTGAGGAGGTAGTCGACCGTGCGGACGTCGTCCCAGAACATCACGCCGGGCCAGGTGAAGCCGGCGGAGTAAATGGTGCGGCCGACCAGCTGCTCGCTCTGGCTGGCGCGGCGGTTGAACTCGGCAATGCGGGCGGCGGGGATGTCCGGAGGGCGGAGGCGCCAGTCCGCGGGGTCGTCGTCCAGAAGCATCCGGCGCTCACCCCAGTAGAACATGTCGATGACGGCGACCACATAGCCCTGTCGCGCCAGCTCCACGGCGATGCTCTTCCCGCCGTAGTACTGCCGCTTGAACTGGGTGAGGACGGGATGCTCGCCGTCCAGGTCCAGCAGCTTCTCCTTCCCGAAGAAGTAGAAGCCGCCGTGGTCGTGCAGCGCCACGATTCCGGGGAGCTTCCCCGGGCGCTTGGGGACGAGGACGTAGGCGGGCACGCGGATGTCCGGGGTGGTGTTGAAGGCCACCTTCTCCCGAACGTAGTCGCCGCGATCGACGCGCTCCAGCACCTCCGGCTTCGGATCGCATTTCGGCGGCTGGTAGTGCAGCAGCTCCAGGAGCTTGCCCCGCGCTTCCTTCTTCCAGGCGCGGACGCTGCGGAACCGGTCCTGCAGGTAGGAGAGCGGGAACTCCCCCTGGACGGCCTGGCTCTGGATGAAGGCGTAAAGAGAGCCCACGTCGGAGCCCGTCGCAGCGGCGGGAGCCGCCGGCGGCTGCACGGCAGCCTCTGCGGGCAGGAGACCGGCCAGGGCGCCCGCGGCGCCGGAAACGAGGAGGTCGCGTCGGCTCTTCATGTGAGGAAATGAGGAAATGAGGAAACGAGGAAACGAGGAAATGGGGAAATGGGGAAATGAGGAAACTGGGAGCGGTAGGGTCCGTTCGGTGGAGCTTAGCCGCGAGTCCTGCTACCGGACCGCGATCCAGGTGACCGCGGTGCCGATGAGCATGATGATGATTCCGACTCCGCCTGCGATGGGGAACGTCTGGCTGCCGGTCCAGAACACCGGTCCGCGGTAGTTCAGGAAGCAGCGATGGACTCCGATGGAGAGGATGCCGCCGCTGTGCAGGCCCATCGGGAACCAGAGGTTGCCGGTCTTGTAGAACCCCGCCCCGAGCCACACCCCCAGCACGGCCAGCCCGATGAACGGCCAGTAGTTGGGCACCTTTTTCAGGAAGTGCGCCACGGAGAATAGTGCCGCGCTCAGGCCGATCGCGGCCACCGGGTCCATGCCCCCGGCGAGGAACATCCCCATGATGATGCCGCGGAAGAACGGCTCCTCCACCGCCACGACCGTGAACGAGCTCAGCGTGCTGAGCAGCGACTTCGTGAGCGCCTTGTTCGGCGTGTAGCGCGGCTTGTAGTAGAGCCAGCCGACGCGCACCATCACGCCGAAGGTGACCCACATCAGGAAGATCGCAAGCGCTTCTCCGTAGAGGAAGTACTGCGCCTTTTCCCAGGGCAGCATCGGACCATAGTAGGCCCCCGGGCTGGAACCCACCAGGTAAGGGAAGAAGAAAATGGAGCCGATGAGGGTCGCCTGCAAGATGAACTTCAGGACCAGCTTCAGCGACTTCGGCTGCTGGCTGTTGGCGCCGTAGGTCCACTGGAGCGGCTGCTTGAACGCCAGCAGCACCACGGTCTGGGCCACGAGGAGCCAGGCGATGACGGCGATGAGATAGAGGATGACCCACATCTTCGGGTTGGGAGTTGGGAGTTGGGAGTTGGGGGTCGGGGGTTGGGGTTTGGGGTTAGGGGTTAGGGGTTAGGGGTTAG
>JGI10216J12902_104170958_pt1 | contig 12181 bp, 11 predicted proteins | sample KanNatreferecore_FD_12902 | JGI IMG/M metagenome (IMG submission 12902)
CCACTGAGCGGGGAATGGGTCGACCAACGAGCCGGCCAGGTCCTCAAGTACCTGGCGTGCGAGCGGCACCGCGTGGTCCCGGCGGAAGAGATCGCGGAGTCCTTATGCCGTCATGCTCAGCGTGCGACGCTCAGCACCGTTCGGTATTTCATTCACGCGTTGCGCAAGAAGCTCGAGCCGGGTCGGCCCAAGTACGACGGCGATTCGCTCGTGGTCGCGCGTCATGGTGGATACACGCTCAACGGCACCGAGGTCTGGATCGACGCAGACGAGTTCGAGACTCATGTGAACGCCGGCCTCGCGGCGCTCGCGCATGGAGAACGTGCTGCGGCAGCGGAGCACTTCGAGGATGCTCTATCGCTCTATCAGGGCGACTTCCTCGCAGACGAGCCGTACGCCGAATGGGCGCTGACGGAGCGTGAGCGGCTGCGGGCGCTCGCCGAGAAGCCGCTGCGCGCATTGGGAGAGCTGCACGCTGACGACCCCTCCGCCGCCGCCGGGTATCTCGAGCGGCTTGCTCAAATGGAGCCCTTCGACGGCGACGTCCACCGCGAACTGCTCTCGCTCTGGGTGCGGCAGGGGCGCCTCAGCCGTGCGACGCGCCACTATCAAGCATTCCGCCAGCGGCTGCTGCGCGAATTCGGCGAGCCCCCCGCGTTCAGCCTATCCGAGCTCACGCTGCCCTCAAAGCTCGATGGGCAGTTTCCGAATCCTGCTAGTTAGGGCAAACACAGTCGCGAGCGGGGTCAGTTGACGAAGACCCCGTTCGTTTCTCATGTATGAGAGCGACGCGGGGGCTGATCCTTTCGTCCGATGAGGACGCCATCAGACACTGGCCTCTCCGCCCGCTGAGGCCGGAGCTCGTCCCCGTCGCCAACAATGCGCTCCTCATGCTCGAGCTTCGGGCGCTACACGACGCTGGCATGCGCGAGATCGGGATTGTCGGTGACAGCGCTCTCTGGAGAGCCGCCACAGATTTGGTCGGCGAAGCGGACCTCGACGTGGACATCGTCCATATACCTGAGCCGGCCAACGCTGGGCTCACCGGGCGGCTGCTCGCCGCTCAGTCGTTCGTCGGCGATCGTCCGTTTGTCGTGGAGCTAGGCGGCAGCCTGACCGAGCACGACCGGCGCCGCAGCGTGGAGCTTCTCGTACGCAAGCGGCTCAGCGCCGTTGTGGTTATCGCTGCGGACTGGAGCCGGACGCCCCAGGTGATCACGCTGCGACGCTCAGATCCACAGACTCCGCGGCGCTGCGCGAGCCTTGCGCACGACATCATCGCGGGGGCGAACACCTTCATCTTCAGCAGCGAAATCTTCGACGCGACGCGCGAGGCGATGGAGGCGCATGGGGGCGAAGAAATCGACATCGCCGAGGCTGTTGTGGCTCTGGTCGAAACGCGTGGTCAGGTAGAGGCCGCGATTGCCACCGGCTGGTCGACGCGGATCGAAGGAGTGGAGGATCTCCTCGAGATCAACCGGCTCGTGCTCGGGAGCCTGCGACCGCGACAGCTGCCTGAGAAATTCGCCCACAACCGCATCATGGGACCCGTGGCAATTGACGACACCGCCACGGTCGAGTCCTGTGTGCTGAATGGACCGCTGGCGATTGGAGGGGATGCCCACATAACGGACTCCTACATCGGACCGTACTGCGCGATCGGAAGCGGGGCGAAGATCGAAGGAGCGGAGATCGAGCGGTCGGTGGTGCTGCCGGCGGCATGGATCAGCAACGTCGGCGTCCGCGTCGCTGGGAGCGTGATCGGTTCGGGCGCGCGGATCACCCGGGAGTTCGTGCCACCGCGCGCGCTACAACTCTGGATCGGGCAAGACGCACGCGTGTCGCTCGCGTGACGTGAGGAGCTCTCGCGGCGGCTACGCCAGGAGTCTGCACCAGAGGGTGTCGACGTAGTAGGCGCCAAGCTGCTCGAGCGCCAAGTATCGATCGAAGTAATCGGCGGCGGCGCGACTGATGGACTCGCGCAGGCTGTCGTCGCGCACGAGTCGCTCACACTCGTCGACCAGGCCCTCGAGGCTGCGCGGGACTCGCATGAGATGCGTGCCATGTTCCAGCGGCACGGGCATCTCGGTTGCGAGCTCCGGTCCGATCACGCACGCTCCCACGGCGAGGTACTCGACGAGGCGGTAGCAGAACTCGCCACGCCCGGGGAGGTCTAAGCAGACGCGGGCATCGCACATCTCGTCCATGTACTCGCCCCACCACACGGCGCCGGCGCCGCCTTGGAAGCCGAAGCGGTTCTGAGCTTTCAGGAGTGAGATGGCGCTGGCTCGGACGTCCTGTTTCCCCGCCGCGCCGAAGCGGCCGTACACGTCATGTGACGGGCTGGCCGCGCGCCGCTTCCGCCAGTTCCATCGATATCGGTAGAGGGCCGCCTGCGGACAGACGTAACCGCCGGGAAGGATGTGCGCGCTGCCGTACCCGCCTTGCAGGTACTGCATCTTGAAATAGAGATCCGCGTGGTTCGCGCTGTCGTTGAGGATCAGCTGATCGTCGGTGTCTATGACGACGTGCCGCGGCGCACCTCGGTCCAGCAGATGGAACAGGACGACGTTTCCGGCGGGCTGGGGAATGTCAGCCTCCTCGATCCGCGCGTGCGCACCGATCCCGCTCTTGATCCGGGCCAGGAAGTTGCCGAAGCTCGGCGGCGCGGGATTGAGCCTCGTTGGCCAGCGAATTCGCACCCGCTCTGTCATCTCCCTTGTGATCGGCCACGTGAGCGGGACCGCGGGCGTGCCGTCGTGGGCGGCGAGCCTCCATGCAAACCGCCGCCCCAGGTGCCTCCACGTACCGGTGCGACGGACGTACGCAAGTTGACGGCGGTGAACCACGGGCTACGGCTTTTCCGCGACGACGATCAGCTGGGCCGGCAGGTAAGGCGCGAGCGGCGTTCGAGCCAGGCGTCGCGTCCAAACAAGCGCCCTTCCGGATTCCCAGTACTGCGGATCGATGTAGCGCAGGCGGAGTCCAGCGCGAGCAACGAGCTCCTCGGCGTCCCGTGGGCCGAACCATCGAAGGTGGCTGCGGTCGAAGATGCCTTCGTCGTCGCGTGGCCAGCGCCGCTCCCGGACAACCCTCTGCAGCGCGCGCCAGTACAGGACGTTGGGAAGGCTGATGACCACCGTGGCGCCCTCAACCAGCCACGCCGACGCCTGACGCAGCGTGGTCCACGGATCCACGAGGTGCTCGAGGACATCTGCGGCAATGAGGCAATCGAAGGGTGCTTCGGGCGGCGCCGGCCCGGCGACGAAGTCCTCGGCGGAGCCGACGAAAACGCGATCCAGCACGGCGGTCGCGTCCCGCGCGTATTCCGCGTTGACCTCCACCCCCACGACCGTCGCCCGCTGGCGTCGCTTCAGAGCGTCTCCGAGAGCGCCGCTGGAGCACCCGAATTCGACTATCGATGTCGCATCTCGCGGAACGTGACGCTGAACGTCTGGACGCGCCGATTCATACCCATGCTGCCGCCGCTGCCGCAGTTCGCCGGTCGCGCCTTCAACCGCGACTGCGTTCAAAGCACCTGTTCGGCGGCTCGAGCCACCCGGTCCCGGCAGCCCCGCCACGCCTCCCGCTCCTGCGCGGTCAAGGTGAGCCGGCTCGTCTGGATCTGCCGGAACGCGGGGCGTGCCGGCGGCTCGACCGTCCTGACCTTCTCACCGATGTAGACCATGCTGCCGCCTCCGAGGAGGCGGAAGTGCAACGCCGTGAAGACGCTGCGGTTGTGCCGCATCCCGGCAACGTTGCGTTGGGCGCGGTCCTGCAACCAGCGTGGTATCGCTCGCCGAGGGAGGCGGTGGTACGCGTACGACAGCCGGCGCCGCCGAAAGCCCTGCCGCTCCAGCTGGCGGAGGTAGCGGTTGGGGAACGTGATCCGGTGGCCTTCGTGATCCTCGGGATGACGCAGTTGGTACACGAGCTTCCACGCGCTCATGGTCGGCTCGAGCAGCGCCACCAGGCCGCCGGGCTTGAGTACTCGATTCACCTCGGCGAAGAGTCGCTCGGTGTTCTCGACATGGTGGGCGAACTCCTTCAACACCACAACGTCGAAGGATGCATCCGCGAACGGGGCATAGCGGGCGTCCGCGACGACGCGTCGTCCGGGAGCGAGCGTCTCGCTGTCGTAGACCCAACCGGAGTACAACGAGTTCGCCTCGAAATCGACCATCCACGCGTCGAAACCGGCGCGGTCCAGGAGCCACGTGACCCATCCCGAGCCGCTTCCTAGCTCGAGCGCCTTGGGGCCGGGAACGTTGCGCGTCATGTCCTTCAGCAGGCGGATCAGCGCGACGGCGTCGGGAGCGCTCACGTCGAGGAACTCCTCGTCGAGCTGCACACGGTCGGGGGTGCCCTGCCAGCGCCGCTCCTCCTCCATCGTCGCGGTGATCAGCGCCTCATCGGACGCCGGGTATCCCATGAAGACCAAGCCCTCCCGGACCGGGTAGGTCTGCCTGCCCGAGACCGTCACCAGACGGTCACCGTCGAGCACGAGAGGCTCGAGCGTGTCCTGCGCGCGGAGTGGCCCCAGATCCCTTGGAAGCGGCGTCGCTTCGAGAGTCATTGGGGAACCGTGCTAAGGGCAGCGATGCTCATGCGAGCGACCGCACCCGTTTGACGGTGGCGAGCAGATCGCCACGATTGAACGCGAGGGTGAGGGCCAGGTAGGCCGCCAGGGCGACCGTCGCCGTCAGGATCCCGGGAGCCAGGCCGCTGGCGAGCGGCGTTCGCGCGGCGTAAGCCAGGAAGGCGGACGCCGCTGCCACGGCGACCGGAACGAGGATCATCCTGCCGACCGCGATGCGCGCCCGCGAGAGCGCGCGCGAGAACATGGCGGCCTCCGTCCATGAAGCCGCCATCCACCCGATTCCGACGGCCGCGATCCCCAAGGGCTTCAGTAGAAGGGCGGTGAGCGCAATCCAGACCGCTCCGTTCACGATGGTGGCGACGAGCGGCGTACGCACGTCCCGCTCCGCGTAGAGGTAGCCCGCGGCGGCGACGGAGACCGGGCCGCCCACGACCAACCCCGCGCACGCCCAGGGAAGCGGCGCTGCGGCGGGCGTCCAGTTGGCGCCGAACATCGCCGGGACCAGGTAGTGCGCCGAGACGGCGAGGGGTGCGAGCACGGCTCCTGAGACCAGAGCAGTCACACGGGCGAAGCGCTCCACGATCAGTCGCGTGTCCTCGCCACCCGCACGAAGCCGCGCCATCGTCGGGTACGAGACCCGCCAGAGCGCCTGGAACACCCAGAACGGCACCAGCAACAGTCGGTTCGCAAGTGACCAGTAGCCGAGCAATGTCTCTCCGCCGACAACTGCGATCACGAGGTTGACACCCTGGCTCCTCGCCAAAGTCGCCAGCCCGACGGCCTGAAAGCCGATACCGAACCCGAGCATCGACCACAGCGTGCTCCTCGTCAGCCGCGGCGTGATCAGGCCAAGCGGAGACGCCACGGTCATCAGCGCAGACCCCACCAGCGAGCGCACCACCGCGGCCGATGCGACGCCCCAGACGCCCCAGCCCGCCTCAACCGCGGCGATCGCCCAACCGTAGAAGACCAGCGACTCGGTGAACTCGATTGACGCGATCGGCCGGTACTCGAGCGCTCGCTCCAGGGCGATCGCGTGTGGCGCCCTCAGGGCGAGCAGGGGGAGCGAGCAGCCCATGATCGCCGTGACGGCTCCTATCGTGCCGGTGCGGGATCCCACCACCCCGAGACCCAGCGCGATCACGAGCGCCAGCATGAGTTGAACGGCGAGGAGCGTCTGGAGCTCGTCGTCGGTCGGATCGCCGGCTCTGCGGATCAGTACGGCGCCCAGGCCGCCATCGGCAAAGAAGCTCCCGATTGTGACCATCGTGGTTCCGAACGCAACGATGCCGAGACCGGTGGGCGAGAGGAGGTGCGCGAGCACCAGCGTGCCGACGAACGCCACCGCTTGGGCGGCGGCCGCTCGGATCGTCAACAGGACCGCGCCAACCGCCCCGCGACTCCGGATCGTCGCGGCCGTCTCCGCTGCCAGTGGCCGCTTTGGCCTCACAAGGGTCATGGCCGCAGCGCTCGCATCGTCGAATCCCGCGAGGCGTCAGTCTGGGGCCGAAACGAGCCGTGCGGCCCGACTGCCCCGCGCGTCGCTCGGCCGGCCGGACGGTTCGCGATCGCCGTCAGCGAGACAGCGGTCTCGTCGAACTCCCATCAGAAGTACTACGAGTGCCGGTGGGCGGCGCTTACCGTACGCGCTCCGGCAGCGTGCACGCAGCGACGGCTGGCTAGGCGAGCGTCTTCCCGAGCGTGCGACCGCTCAGCACGGACTCGGGGTGTTCGGCGGCAATGTCGGAGCCCGGTCGTGCGTATTCGTCGCGGCGCTTGATCAGCAGCCACTGCGGCTTCGCGCCGCCGCGCGTGCGCTGCAGGGCGAAGCCGCCACGGAGCTTTTCTCCCTCGAGCTCGAAGACCGCGTGGCCCCGCTCGAGCGCAGCCGGCCAGGGGACGCGGCCGCGCTGCTCGTAGGTCCCGCGGTCCCACACGATCACGCCGGGGCCCTCATAGTCGTTGTGCGAGAGCGCGTGGTCCTCGACCTCCACCGCCAACCGCTTGACCGCCGCATCCATGGACGGCCCTTTCGGCACGGCCCACGAGCGCATGACGCCGCAAACCTCGAGTCGCAGGTCGAAGTGGTGTGCGGTCGCCTGGTGCTCTTGCACTACGAACTGACCGCTGGGGACGCCGCGGATCGCGAACTGCTCATGACCCTCCACGCTCGCTGGCTCCGAGTCAACGACGTCGAGCTCGCGCAATAGCCCCTCAATCGCCGCGGGGTCGCCCTCCGCGTGCAGAAGTAGCCCACCGGCCGGCTCCGCGCGTACCCAGCCGAGCAGCGCCAGCTCTCGGGCATGGCGCGCTACGTCCGCAAGTCCCGTCGGTCCACCCGGAACGGCAGCGCGCACTGCGGTCAGCATGTCGACATCGTGCCCGACGCGTGGCGCAGCGTGCGTCGCCGGCCGATGGACAACGGGCGAAGCAGCCCGCTGCGCGCATTCGACGAAGTCGTGAATCACCCGGCGCGTGTCACCGGCTCGCCAAGCGATCGCGAGCTCGGCGGGCGCGATGTCGGCCACGGGCCTGGACACAATCTCGGGTCGCGCGTAGAGCTCCGCGTTCCCGGCTGCCAGGAGGACGACCCCGTGGCCCGCGGCGACGGCTTCAAATGTCGCGTCTGGGCTGTCAGCATGGGCGCCGATTCGGACGGGGTGCCCGCCACGTGAGTCGAGCGCGAGCCAGTACTCGCGGAGCACGCCGGCTGATGGCGGCAGCGCGATGAACGGTTCATCGAGGAGGTCCGTCATGTGAAGCTCTGATCGCATGGCTAGTGGATGCCCGCGTCTCATCGCGACGTGGCGCGGCTCGGTGCGAAGCGTCCGCCACACGAGCCGCTCCCGGTCGGGCACCGGCAGCCAGAGAAAGGCGACGTCGCTCGAGTCATCGACCAGGCCGGCGCTTGGGTCCGACCAGGCGTGAAGCCGGAGTCCTACGTTCACCTCGGGGTGTGCCGCGCCGAACACAGAGAGCGCATCCGTGTAAAGACCACCGGCGACGCTGGTCTGGAATCCCACCCGCAGCCGGGAGCCAGCATCCCGAGCGGCCTCCCCCAGCGCTTGGTCCCAGGCGCCCAACAGATCGCGAGCCGCGCCCAGAAGCGTCTCTCCCCCATGGGTCAGGACCACTGTGCGGTGGTCCCTTCTAAACAACGAGAAGCCGAGCTCGCGTTCGAGCTGCCTGATCTGTTTCGAGAGCGCGGGTTGGGACAGGTGCAACCGCTCGGCAGCGCGCGTGAAGTGCAGTTCCTCCCCCACGGCTACGAAGTAGCGCAGGTTCCGGAGGTGCACGTCCATAGCCATCGGCTATCGCAAGAGGTCTTGGACAGCGCCGCGGGCCGGTCGTACGTTCGGCGAATGAACACGACGCCGCTCATACACCGCCGCAGCTCGTCCGCCGAAGCAGCCTTGGTGAACGCCTACCTCGTGGAGACCCCGAAAGGGGTGGTCGCCGTCGACAGCATGCTCACCGTCTCCGACAGCCGCGCCCTGCGCCGAGACGTCGAGGCGCTGGGCAAGCCCTTGCTCGCCGTGCTGCTGACTCAGTCGCACCCCGACCACTACGGCGGGCTCACCGAGCTCGTTGCTGGCGACGACATTCCGATCATTGCGACACGGGGCGTCCAGGAGGTCATCCGTCGCGACGACCCGCTCAAGGAGACCATCCTGCGCCCGATGTTCGGCGACGAGTGGGTCGCCGAGCGCACGTTCCCCAACACCACCGTCGAGGACGGAGAGACGCTCGAGTTCGACCGCGTGAGATTCACCGCGATCGACCTTGGCCCCAGCGAGTCGCCGCACGACAACCCGTGGTTGCTCGGCGACGACGAAAGGATCGTCTTTCTCGGCGATCAGATCTACGATCACGTGCACTGCTACCTTGCGGACGGTTTCTTCGAGGAGTGGCTGTCGAACATCGAGGCCCTTCGCCGGCGCTTCCCCCGCGACGCGGTGCTGCACGTCGGGCATGGCGGCCCGGTGGACGCACACGCTTGGGACTGGCAGCGCGGCTACATCGAGATGTTCGTCGACGCGATCCGCAACGCGGACTGGTCCCGGCCGGCGGACGCGAAGGCCGGCGTGATCGCGCGGATGAGGACCTACCTTCCGGGCGACGAGCTGCAGTTCCTGATGGAGCTGAGCATCGAACCGGTAGCGGCGAAGCTCGGCCTCGCGAGCTCCACCGGCCCCGCCTAGGACGTGCTTCATCCCTGGCGTTCTGGCACAGCCGATCGAGCTCAAGCTGGAACCAGGATGTCCCGCAGCCGGAAGCGGCCCTCGTGGCCGGGCAGCGTCGGCTGCCACGTCGGGTCGAGGGCCAGGTAAGACTCGGGATCGCGCTCGATGACGCCCACGAGCACTTCGGCGACTATCCGGCCGCCGACGTCGCCGAGCGTGTCCCCGCGGCCCCGGACGTACGCCTCCCTCAGGACGTAGAGCCACAGGGGCGTCTCCGCCTGCCAGCCGTGGCGGCTCAACCCAACCTCGTCCTGGGTCAGCGGCTCAGCGCCGATGAAGCGCGCGACGCTCTCGCCGGAGGGCAGCTCGGTGCCCTGCCCGCGCTCGAGGTCGCGCGCGGCGAGCGAGCGATACGCCTCATCCTCGACGGCCCCCGTGATTGCCTGCGGCAGTCGGATCAGCGAGCGCGGCAGCTGGCCGTCGATTGGCTTCGAGCGCTGCGCGGGCTGGCGCCCGGGCACGTCGAAGAGCAGTGCCCAGTCGACCTTCCTCTCGCCGATTGGGCCAAATCCGATCAGGTCCGGGAATACCGGCCGTAGCGGACCTCCGGGCTTGAGCTGGTAGAGCTGGCGGATCTGCGAGTGGCCGTAGCGGTACGCGGCGTCCGCGAACTCCACCGGGATGAACGGCTCGCCCTCGGGCTCGTAGTAGCGAGGTCCCGCCGAGAGGAGCTCGCTCACTAGCTTCTGGCCGACCAGGCCCGGGAGCAGGTCGTTGACGATCAACCACTGGTAGTGCCAGCTGAGCGCGCGGCGCGCCTGGTCGAAAAGCTCGGCCTCGCCGATGCCAGCGTCGCGCAGCCGGTCGACCAGGTGGTTGTGCGCCCGGATGAAGCCGACCTGCATCTGACTCATGAACACGTGAACGTCGTTGCGCGGGTCCCCGACGAGCGCAACGCCCTCCTGATTGCGCGGCACGTCGCCGTTGTTCTCCAGCAGCTTTGCCGGGTCGTCACGCCTGTAGAGGTACGGTGACCCCAGCGGGCCGCCGCCGTACAGGGACTCGAGGTTCGCGCGTGGCGTGCGCATGTTCCGGAGCGCGTCGAGGTCCGTGTGCGCGCGGAGCGGCGAGCGGTCGGCGGTGAGGTCGTGCGCCACGTACTGGCCGAAGAACGGCCAGCCCGCCTCGGCGCGCCCATCCTCCTCGCAGTCGCCGCCGTCGCAGAAACCCCCGGCCTCGCCGATCCGGTGAAGGAGCTCGTCGTCCACCACTAGCGGCGGCAGGTCGAACATGCGCCCGTAGCGGCCGAGCGCCGAGACCGGCGCGTCGACGCGCTCGGGGGCAAGGCAGTGGTCTCTGACCGCCGCGGTCACGAGCGACGCTCCAACAGGCGGAGCCCGACGTCGCGGGGCACGCCGGCGTAGGCGAGTCCGACCAGCAGCATCATCGCCGGCTCCACCAGTCGGGCGGCCGACAGCGGCCCGGCGTCGACCGGATGCGCGCCGATGTCCGCGATCAGCCCTTCCACGAGCTGCTTGGCGTGCGGATCGTCGCCGCAGACGAATACGGAGGGCTCCAGGTCATGGTCGTATCGCAGCGCGCCAGAGGCGATCGCGTGAGCGAAGGGCGGAATCGCGGCCACCACACGCGCGCCCCGGGCCCGGCGCGCGACCTCCTCCCCAGCCGAGGTGTCGAACCCAACGGCCAGCCCCGAGAAGTCGCGCTTCAGTGCATTCACGCACGACCACAGCACGCGGCCGTCCATCGGGCCCATCTCGTCGAGCGCCGACGCGATGTCGGCGAACGGGACGGCGAGCACTACGACCTCACCGAACGCCGCGGCGTCGGCGTCGGAGCCGACGCGGGCGCCCAAGCGCGCGGACACCTCGAAAGCGGTGTCGCCACCACCCAACATCACCTCGTGCCCGGCATCCACGAGCCGCTCCCCGAGGGCACTGCCGAGGCTGCCGGCGCCGATGATCCCAAGCTTCATGCGCGAAGCTTCAGCGCCGGCGCCGGGCGTCGCAACACCGTTCCGGTCTGGACCTAGACCGACGGCGTATCGGCCCCGGTTTAGGATCGGCAGGCGATGGTTGAGCTTCGCCACCTTCGGTACTTCGTGGCGGTCGCCGAGGAGCTCAACTTCAGCCGTGCGGCCGAGCGGCTGCATATGGCGCAGCCGCCGCTCAGCGTCGCGATCCGTCAGCTCGAGCGGGAGATCGGCACTGAGCTCCTCATGCGCACGACCCGCGAGGTGAAGCTGACCGTGGCAGGCGAGGCGTTCCTCGCCGGCGCCCAGAGGACGCTGGCCGAGCTCGAGCACAGCCTGAGCGCCGCGCGCCGGGCGGCCGCCGGCGAGCTCGGCAGCCTGCGCGTTGGCTTCAGCTGGAGCGCCCGCTTCGAAACACTGCCCGCGCTCGGGCAGGCGTTCCGAACGAGCCACCGCGACGTGAAGCTGCTCGCAGAGGAGATGTGGAACGCCAGGATGGCGGAGGCGCTGCGCGCGGGTGCGGTGGACGTCGCCGTCGCACTCTGCCCGGAAATGAGCGGCGACCTGTCCTACGAGACGATCCGCAGCGAGCGAGTTGTCGTCCTCGCAGCTGCTGCTCACCCGCTGGCCACCGAGCACGAGATCGACCTCCAGGCGCTCGCACAGGACAGCTTCGTGTTTTTCCCGCGCGAGCTCGCGCCGCGGCTGTACGACGTGATGGTGGGGCTCTGCCGGCGTGCCGGCTTCGAGCCAGCAATCCGCAGCGAGTCGTTCCACACCGGCTGGTCCCTGGGGGTGCTCGCGGAGCTCCAGGCCGTCGCGCTTGTGCCGGAGTCGGTGGCGGGCGACCTTCCCGAGGGCGTGGTGGCGCTGCGGCTGAGCGACCCCTCGGACACTCTGGAAACGGCGATCGTCTGGCGCAGCGACGACGCCTCGCCGATCACGACCTCGTTCCGTCAGGTAGCGCGTGAGGCGTTCGTGGCCACTTAGCCCAAGCCGCCGCGCACTCATCCCGGACCCGGAGGCGGTCGAGCGTTAACGCTCCTGTCTGGCCGCCTCGCCGCGCGGCGCGCCCGGGAGCGCACTCACGACGCCGGGGAGCTCTTCAAGGCGCGGGGCGAAGAGGTTGTGTAGCGGGGTCACCGTGATCTTCGTCGCGCGCTCCACACCAATCGCCTGGTTCGCGGGGGCGAGGCGACGCTCCACGAACCTGTCGAAGTTGTCCTTCTCATCCCAGATTTCGACGATGCGATAACCGAAGTCCGTTGGGGTTGTCAGGTGGAGATAGATGCCACCCTCGGGACGCCGCTCCACGCCGAGTTCGTCCATCACGGCTCGATACTCCGTAGCTGTCAGGTCGGTCACATCCAGGGTCGAAACTACCGTCATGAGTGCCTCCTTCTGAGC
>JGI10216J12902_102896814_pt1 | contig 12159 bp, 2 predicted proteins | sample KanNatreferecore_FD_12902 | JGI IMG/M metagenome (IMG submission 12902)
CGTTGATGGCGATCTTGTTCCCGGTGTCGTCGTAGGAGAAGTCCTCCAATGTTGCTCCGCCGCCGCCGTTATAATACACGAGTCGCATCGGGTACAACCCGGGTTGCGGCACGCTAAACGAGAACGGGATGTCTGATGCGCCCTTGCCCACGTCAATCGTGAAGATGACAGTTCCGTTCGTCTGGCCCGGCGTCCCCACTTGCAACTTGAATCCGTCATCACTGTTGACGCCGAAGCGGTAGTGACCTGCCGTGTCGAATCTCAAGTAGGCGAAGACCTCCGCCGTGATGTTATCCGTATAGTTGTTCGCGACGCCCGTGCCGGGTATGCCCGGAAGGGGCGCATCCGGATAATCCGGGTATGGCCATCCGCCGACGGGATACGAATGGTCCTGGAAATTCCCGATTTCAACGCCGGATCGATTCGGATTCCTGTTGTTGTTCCAGTTAATGATACCCGGGAACAGATAAGTGCCATTCGGGCCCGGGCCCGGAATCGAGACATCGGCGCCCAGCGTGCCTGCCAACTGCGCTTCGGCGCGGCCCACCGTGTTTTGATTCGCAGGAGTGGTGGCGAGTTGCGTCATCTTCACCTGGAAGCCGGTGGAATTGGTGTCGGTTTGGAGTAGCGGCAACGCGCTGCTCGCTGGCACAGCCACGTAGGTCTGCACGATGAACGGCCACGAATTTGTGGTGCCGCCGTAAACCAGGCTCGCCGTGTGCGTCGATCCCGAGGCCAATGGCGTCGCAGGCTTGTAGCTTAAGGTGACGTCCGTCCCATTCGTCGTGAAGGTCGCCGCAACCGGCGCGCCGTCCAGCAAGAGTCGGAGCGTCGCGTCCCCGACTCCGTTTGCCACCGTGCCACCGATGCGTACATCGGCCCATGGCCGACGGTTGTCCGCATCGTTGTAGATGTCGCTCGACTCGACATTGTTCGGCGTCCGTCCGTAAGCCACAATGGGTCCTGGGCCTGTCTGTTGATGTCGATTGTCCCATGGCGTGGGCGACACGGAAAACTTGACCCACGGCCGGGCCGGGCCCGTATAAGTTCGATAGGCCGGGATCGCGGTGGCTTGGGATCCGACCGGGACGTTCACCGCGGGATAAGTCAGCGCTAGGTCATTAACCAGGACTTCAATTCCATTGGTCCTGTCCACCGACAGGAATTCCAAATTGACGCCGCCACCGCCCTGCCAATAAAGGATCCGGAACGGATAGATGCCGTCTTCGGGCACGACGAATCCGAAGGCGCTGTTTCCGCCGGTCGTGCCGGGCGTCGGAACAGTATTTGCCGCTGTCGTTGATGGAACCGCCAGGGTTCCGGCATTGCCTCGTCCGCCATTGAAGAAACCGAGCCGCGTGCCCAGAGTGTCACGCGCGTCCAAGCCCGAGGTCACCACGAATCCGTCGTCGCTGTTGCCCCCAAACACGTAGGCGCCGGCTTTGAGATCCAAATACGTGACGATCTCGGCGGTGTAATTATCCACTCCGGCGTTGGATGTCCCTGTCCCGGGTAAACCGGGCATTGCCGTGTCCACGGTGAAAATGCCGCTGTTTGCCGGCGCCGCGACCGGAGGCGTGCCGGCCACGGCAAGATTGAAGTTCAGGACATCCGTGATGTCATAACTGCCATCCGGATTGCCGCCGGCTACCGCGAGGTTGGGGTAGGGCAGGCCGGTGATCGGATTGATATTGCCGTCAATCAAATGGATTTCCGGCCGGGGCATTCGATTGCCATCGCCGGTGGGCAACCGGTCGCCATTCCCCTGGTTCGCGTCCAAAGTGCGATCGAGCTGCTTGACGACAGCATGGAAGCCGGGATCCGTCGTGGTCACGGTGCCCGGCGCCACTTTGTTGGCCGCCGGGATAATGGCGTAGGGCACCACGGTGTAGGTCCAGGTGTTCGTGACGAACACCGTATTGGCTCCCTCTGTGAAGCTGTAAATGTTCGTGATGGTGTTCGCGCCCGACGGCAGCAGATTCGACAAGGAACCGGTTCTCCTGATGGTGGTGACATTACCGGTCTTGGTGATGCCGGTCACCGCCACTCCGTTCAACGTCAGACTGACCGAGCCCGCGTTGACCGGCACGGCTCCATCGGTGATCTCGACCACCAGATCGTCAGTCGCAAAGGCGAAGCCATAGTTCCTTGCCGGAAGCGACTTGGAGACGTAAGGACGCCCCACCGCGCTTTCGCGATACGCTTTGACAGTCGAGGTTACGCCATTGATGAGCGTCTTGGCGCCGGTTACGAGGTCCACCATGTAAAACTCGACTTCCGAGCCGGCGCCGGTGTTTTCATTGAAGACGAGCCTGAATGGATAGAAGCCAGTCACCGGGGCCGCAAAGTCGAAAATGGTATCCCCGGCGCCACGTGTGCCATCTTGTTGACCGAGGATGACGCCGACGACATCGCCGGGGCCACGTGCGGCCAGCAATTTGAATCCGTCATCGCTGTTCACGCCGAACCGGTAGGCGCCCGCGTTCAGTTGCAGGTAAGTCTGGAAGTCCACAACGTAGTAGTCCCCGGGAGTCACACTCGACCCCGGGATGCCTGGCATCTGTTCGTCCGCGGGGAAATTGGCTGTGTTTCCTCCGGCCGTTTCGTGCAGGTTGATCACGCCCGGCATCTCGAAGAAGCCATTCACTGCCGTCGTGAGGTCAGCGCTATTCAAGTAGGGCTGCCCGGTGGCGGGATCAACGTATCCTCCAGCCAGCGCGCGTTCGGCGTTGGCGGCCAAGCCCCGGTTACCGGGGCCCCGCGGGACAGGCATCTGATAAGTGCGGGCTCTAAACCCGGGTTTGGACGTATCCGCGGCGCTCACGGCCAACTCCCCCGGGACCAGGGTATAGGCGGGAACAGTGAAAGTTTGTGAGTTCGTGTATGATCTGGCCAGCGTATCGCTGAAGACGAGCCGCACCTGATTGGTCGTGGATCCGGAGGCAAAAAAGGTTCCCTTGTCCGCAAAAAGGTCATAGGTAACGAACGTCGTTCCGCCCTGCTTGGTGATCTGCACGGGGACATTCGTGCTTTGGTTGTTGAGGACGGCGGTTACCGTGTTTGTGTCAACGGAAGCTCCACCCAGGTCAAGGATGGACACATAAAAGTGTGCCGCGTCGCCAAATGCGCCGCCAACGATGGGCTGGGTAAGATTGGCGGCGATCAGTTGAATCGCGTTGATCGATGCTCGCGGCGTGCCGGTATTGGGACTCACGGCGATGGTTGCCTCGATCACGATGTCGGACCCCGCCACGTTCGTGAAGACGTGGTAGTTTCCGGCATCAGCGGGAACAGTATGACTGGCTCCCGGATCCTTGACATAGTTGGTGGGACCGATGATGTCCGTATGCAACTGGTATGCCTTGAGTGGAATGCCATTCGTGTCCAGTATGCGGATGGAGCCGCCCCGATTCGCGCGCGCGCCGCCAAGGGAGTAAACAAAGACGTGATAGCCTCCCGACGTCAGTTCGCTTGGCAGGTTTCTCAGCGTGACCAGCGTGGGCGTCCCGGCCCCGGTCACATCAATGTAGCCGGTCATAAGCAGATTGTCGGGTGTGTTCGGATAAAGGTTCGTGGCGTTGTTTTCACCCGCACCCCGGAATCCCGACGTGGCCCAGGTGCCATTGGCCTGCCACTCAACCGATGCCGTGGTCACTGCCGCGACACCGTTGGTGTCCGCGACAAGTCCGGTAAATATGGATGGAGTCGCGTATGCGCCGGACCAGCCTGTGCCGTTCGCGTCGAGCGCGTTGTTCCAATTAGCCTGTACGCCGGTGGGTAGCCCGGTCCCGGGGGTCGGGACGCCGGCCAGATCGGTCGGGGCCAGAGTCGACGGTACGGCGTACGTGACTTGTCCGTCGTCACTGGCAAATTGGTCCGAGCCAAAATTAATGCCGATACTGTAGTTGTTGGTGGTTGCAAACGCCGACGTAGCGAGGAAAAGAATCGCCGCGACGGTGACAAAAGTTGTGGGAGTTTTTCTCATAATGCCGAATAGGGAAGGAGACGAGTCGCCCCCCGCGCCAAGAGCGATCCGCAATCGCGGACCTGCGAAGCCATTACCGTTTCGGGTGCGACTCCGCCGGGGTGGGGCGTCAAGGCGAGGAACATACGTCTTTATCCAACCAAGGTTGTTTGGGAACGCGCCATTTTTATACCAAAATCGTCCCATCGGTCAAGTTTTTTCTGAATCTGTATTGGTTCAAAACGCTCGGATGACCCTTGACGTATCCACGTGCAGTTCGCGGCTGCCCGACGAGACTGTTCCGATCGTGCTTTTTCCACCAGGCCACCTGACGGTAATGCGTTTGACCTCGCCAGGATTTCCTATTACCTGCGTGGCACTGTCTTGAGACCAGTACCCGCTGCCTCCGTGGACTTCGCGCACCGGTCCACGACGCGAATCGGATTCAAACTGTAAGATGGCTCCGATGCCCAACGGGTTCCCCGGGGGGCCTTTGAGCCGGACGCGCAGAGCGGGCCGAGCTCCGATGTTCTCATACAGTCGCGTGGATGCACCATTTTGGGTTATCACGAGATCCGTGCGTCCATCGCCATTGAAGTCCCCAACCGCGGCCCCCCGTTGTTCGCCGTAAATGGCGACACCAGACTCCTGTCCCGGGACGGCCGTGAGATTTCCTTTGCCATCTCCCCGAAGCCACAGGCCGCGCCCGGCATCCAATCGTTCCCATTCGGAACGCATCCCGAAGAAATTCTGACTCAGAAAAACGTCTTCATGGCCGTCTCCATCGAAGTCGGCCACGTTGATTGCAAAGGCCGGAGCCAGTTGGCCTTCCATCGGCAGCGGGACCGCGACGAAATTCGTCGTTCGATTCAGGAAAAGAGTCGTCGCCAGCGTCGTGGCAGTGACTTCCTGGAACTGCGCGGGCAACGACGCTAACACGTCCCGGATAGTGGCCACACTGAACGAGCGGTGCGTTGGAAAACGTTCGGACAGCATGGGAAATGCCTGGCTGAGCGCGTCCAGCGTGCGGCGCGGGGCGACCGCTTTGAGGTCAGAAGCATAGTAGGCCTCAATCAAATGTTCCGGACCTTTCTCTCCAATTCTCCCGTAGTGGAGCCGGAGCGGATGGTCATCGCTTGCTTGATAGCCTGTGTTCAGTCCCCAGTTGCTGGCAACGATGTCCAGTCGGCCGTCTTCGTCGAAATCTCCCGCCGCAACCCCGTTCCACCAGCCCGTGTATTGGGCCAGGCCGAATGCCGTTGTTGCGTCGTGCAAACGACCCCGTTCGTTTTTGAAAATCCTGACCGGCCCCCACTCGCACGCAAGGACCAGTTCGGCATAACCGTCCAGATCGAGGTCGCTCCACACAGCGCCGCTGACCAGGCCAACGCTCTCGAGCGCGCGATTGTTCTCCGCATCCGCGACCAGCCCGCTGTCTTCCCGGCGAAATACTCTCGAACTGGAGGCTCTCGGGTAGTTGCCCGCGATCACACGCCCTCCCACGAACAAATCCAGATCCCCGTCACCGTCGATATCCGCCGCCGCCAACGGACCAACACTCGCTCCGAACGGAGTCACTTCGCCCGCGGACGCGACTTGAATCTTCTTTGAAGAGGCCTCCATCCAAACACGAATGAGGGGAGGCGCAGGAGTCGGTCCTGACTCGTAGTCCGCCACGCCGGCCAGCAATGCCGATTTTCCGTCGCCAGAGAACCAGGCCGTAAAACCGGTGATATCATCCGGTGCGCGCCACACGGTGTCCGTCGTCACTTTCTCGAATCGGTTCGATTTCTCCCGGCGGAAGACTTCCACGCTACTGCCTCTGCCCGTGCCGACAACCAATTCGTCATTGCCGTCGCCGTCCAGGTCAATCCACGCCACGCCCGGACCGAGTTGGCTGAGTTGTTTCATGAGCAGCGGCTGTCGCGCATAGTCGTTGAAAAGCTCTTCGTGATGCACATGGCCCAAGAGGTGGCTGATGTCCCTGAAGAATACTCTCTCTTGCCGCGGCACCGGAGACCCCGGAGCATCCGGTTCTTCAACCAGGTAAAGCCGGTTTGCCCTCGCTCCGTGAACAACGCTGTTCCGCCCGCTTCGCCAACGGACCTCGATTGTCAAATCGTTGGTCGAGCTGCCGGCGGCGAAAACTCGTAGAGTATCGTCTCCCGCCAGGTAACGGCCGCCCGAGAGGATTTCCTGCATCTGCACCGGAACAGGACCTGCCAGGACACGAATCGTGGCCCCGATGCCGTCGCGATTGGGTCTTCGTCCTTTCAGCCGCACGGCCACCCGCGGAGCCGTGGTCTGATTGCGATAGAGCAGGGGAGCCTCATTCAGACAGTTGATCGCGACATCCAGATCGCCATCGTTGTCCAGGTCCGCGAGTGCCATCCCATGCGAGATGCGACGCGAATCAAATTTCCAGGCGGCGCTGGCGTCCTCGAATCCGAGGCTGCCTCGATTCCGATAGGCCAGATTGGCTGACTCCAAGGGAGGATAGAGCAGCAGATTGGTCCGGGATTGTTCAGGAGTTTGTTTGCCAACCGACTGAATCCGCCGGAGCGCGTCGCGGTCCAATATGTCGAAGGCCATTCCGGTCCCGATGAGCAGATCCTCGTAGCCGTCCAGGTCCACATCGAGAAACACCGGCTGCCACGACCAGTCGGAAGCCGCGACGCCACTAAAGTGGGCGATCTCAGCGTAGGTGCCGTCACCGCGATTGCGAAAGAATGTGTTTCGCAAGACCTGGGGACGACTGTCGATTTGTCCAGGAACCGGAGCGGCCGCCTGCATGGAGACGACCTGCCGCATACGTCGCGCGTGCCCGCGGCTCAGCATTTCGACAACCAGAAAATCCATGAACCCGTCTCGATCGACGTCGGCGAAGTCGACACCCATGGAGGAATAGCTCTGCTTGCGCATCGCCAGCCGGGGCAAGGCGCGAAACTGTCCGCGACCATCATTCAACCAGATCCGGTCGGGGGTCTGAAAATCGTTGCAGACATAGATGTCGGGAGCGCCGTCGCCGTTGATGTCTCGCATCTGCACGGTCAGGCCGAAGTCCCACGGCGCCGGCATGGGCTTGCCGTCCTCGTTCAGGAAGGACTCCGAATTCCACGCCACTGCCCGGAATTGACCGTGCCCGTCATTCAGGTACAGCACGTCGGGTTCCCCCAACTCCTCAAGCCGCCCATCAACAAACCGGAGTCGATCGGCATAGGGACCCGTCACGATCCATTGGCCGTTGACCAGCTTCATGTCGGCGCGACCGCCCGAACGCATGATCGGGACTGCGCCGTAGTTTGCCACGTAGAGATCCAGGTCGCCGTCGCCGTCCACATCCGACATCGCGAGGCTCATGCTCCCCGCTTGTGTCAGCAGACCTGCGTCCTTCGTCGTTTCCCGGAATCTGCCGTTGCCGTCGTTGACGAAGCTGTGGACGCCGTTCCCCAGGGTCGCGGCCAACAGGTCCAGGTCGTCGTCACCATCGATGTCGGAAAAGATGGCGCCGGTGGAATGGAGCTGAGCCAACCCGACGCCGGCGAGGGCGGTCACGTCCTCAAATCGCCACCCTCCCAGGTTGCGATAAAGCGCGTTCGTTCCCGCAATGGCGCAGAAATACAAATCGCACAGGCCGTCTCCGTCAAAATCGCCGGCTGCAACACCCGAACCATTCATGAAGTTGTTGTTCTCCAGAATGAGGCGGATCGGAAGCGCGTTGGTGAATCGGATGCCTGTTTGTTCCGGTGAGAGCGCTGAAAAGCCGTTCGCTCCTTCCGACCCCGCCTTCACGGCGGCGTCGCGAAAACCCTTGCCCTGCTCCCAGGACAACCTCTCTGCGGCGGATGCATCGTTGACATCCACGGAGACCGTGAAAACCAAACACGCGATAATGATTCCATGCTTTAGCATGCCGTCAGAAACAGAAGGTGATGCGCGCTTGCGCCCTGCTGTCCGTCCCGCTCATCCCAGTTCGCCAACAAGATCCCGGACTTGGTGTGCAAGAGTTGGTCGGCCATGGCAAGACACTCATATCGTCCATCACAGAAAGCAAAGACCGGGCTTGCAGCCCGGTCTTGCTCGTTTCGATTCTTGAATCCGATCAAGGTTGCTTAAGGCTGCGCGACCACCCGGTAGAAACGTGCCGGCGGCAGTGGACCGGGATCGCTAAAGGACTTCACGGTGCCATCGCCGGGAATGACCGAGAACCCACCGACCATCAGCGTAGTCCACACTGGATCTTCCAAACGGTTCTTGTATTGAACCGTGTAGTCAAATCCGGAGATGGTCTGGAAGGAGGATGAGAAGGTCCCGCCGCTGTAGCCCGATCCGCTGATGACAGGCTGAATCATTACGGTCACGGCAGCCACGCACTCGGAGTCGAGGCCGACAGCATCTGTCGCTGTAAAGGTGATAAATGTCGTGCCGGGGTTCAACAGGGTGCCCGCAGGAGGAGTTTGCGTGACGGTGACGCAGCAACAATTGTCAGTGGCCACCAGTTCTCCGGTCAGGTCCGGCAGCGCAATCTGATTGCCGGTCGTAAGCACATAGGTGCGGTTGGTCGGGCACGAGGAGATGACCGGCGCCCTCGGAATGCTCTCGGCGATGTTGACGGTGACCTGGCCGACGCTGGTGCCGGTGAGATGGCCGTCGTTGACCAGATAGAAGAACGTGTCGCTGCCGCAGGTATTCGTTGCGGGCGTGTAAGTGACGTTTCCACCGCTGAGAGCCACGGCGCTGCCACGGGCAGTATCAGCTGAAAAGGCGGTAATGCCGAGATCATCCACCCAATGCGTTTCGAATTCCACGCCGGTCCGGGCGTAGAGACCGAAGCGCCCGGTGGCAGGCACATAAGAAGGCAGCGTCAGGTTGTTGAAAACGTTGGTGCCATCCACCATCACCGTCAGACGGCCATCGGACGTGAGGGCGATGGACACCAGGATATAAGCGGGTCGGTTCCAGGTGGGTGTTTGAACAGACGCGACGTCGGCTCCGCGGTAACGGATCTTCATACCTGACGTGTTCGCTGTCCCTCCCGCCGGCTGCGGCGCGAACCGGTAATTGTCGATGCAGAACGAGAATCCCGTGCCCATGCCCTCTTCAGCCGCCCTCGGTCCGGTGGCGGCATTGGGCAGGTCGCCCGCGAAGTTGAAACTGAAGCCATCGGCAGGTTCAGCGCTGCCGTTGCCGATGCGTAATTTAAAGCTCGCCATGAAGCCGGAGACGCGTCTTCCCGGCGTCAGTTCGTTGATGACGAATGAACCCGACTGGTTTGCCACGGCGCCAGTCAGCTTCAGAGTGCCGCCGTTGCCAAAGCCCCCCGAGCTGTCCACGGTGGCGTTGCCGTAATTGGTGGCTCCGGCAGGAGCGCCCGAATTGAAGTCGGCATTGAACGTGACGGGCAAAACTCCGCTGACCGCGAGGACGCTCAAAGTGTCCCCGTTGGGATCACTGTCATTGGCCAGCAAGCTCGCGGCGGTGGTCGCGACCGGGAGATTCTGCGTGGCGTTGAGAACGTCCGCGACCGCGATGGGCAAGCCGTTTGTTGACACGTGCAACACCGTGGTAAAGGTGGCGTTGGTGCCAGGGATCGATACCTCTAAACGGTACTGCGCGCCGTCATCGCTAAGCGGCGCGAAGAACGACAAGCTTGGCGTCGTGGCGTCCTGGATGTCGAGGAAGCTTGCGCTGTTGGTGTCGAATCTTTGCCACTGGTAGCAGACGCTCGGTCGCACGGCCGGGGGTAAAATGGTGGCGATCAACGCCAGGTTGACCTGATCGTTTTCCGCCACAAACGCGTCGGCGGGCGGCGCCTGAGTCACCAACAACTGAGTCGTGTCGGGATTGCCCCAGGTCTGGAAAAGCACGCCGGAGGCGAATTCCGTATTGATGGGTGGCACGGAGGAATTGCCCTGCTCACGGAACGTGACCTGCACGTAATCGCCACCGCCGCCTTCTTTCATGAGGGCTTCGATGTAGTAGGCCTGCCCCCCGTTCATGGGGATGCCGGCCGTCACGGTACGGGCGTCGGTGAAAGCGAGGTTGGCGTTGGGCACATTGGCCACCAGCACCTTGCCCGCGGGATCGGTGCTGTTCACATTGTTCGTGTTGATGAACAGTTGTGAAGCGTCGTCACTCCGGATGTAGAACCGATAGACGCCGTTGCTCGGCGCCACGAAGAGACCGGAGACTCGGACACCGTAGTTGTCCCAGGCGCCTGCTCCGAGGAAGTTGTTGATGACGATGCTTCCGCTCGTGCCAAATCCAAAGGTTGGCACATAGCCCGTGACGTCCGGCAGGTTGTTGACGTACTTGGCATCGGCTTGAAGATTGGCAATGGCCGTGCCGGTGATGTTGGTGAAGACCTCGACGAAAAGACCGCAGCCGCCCAGGCTCCACGCGGCGAAGTTGACCGTGCTGTTGGCGGCGATCAGGTTGCCCGAAGACGAGGCGTCGCGCACGCCATTGACGATGATGCTGTAAGTGGTGCCCGGCGTCTGCAGCGTCGTGCGAAGCCTTACGCGGGTTCGGGTGCTGTCCGCAGCAGCTCCAAGGACCATGACACCGCCGCTGATCTGGTATTTCGAGTTCGGCAAACCGGTCGCGCTTTCCAGCTCGACCGGTTCGCTGAAGGTCAGAACCACCGTATCATACGACGGGCCTCCAGCCGCGCTGACAATTGTAGGCGCTGCGTTGTCGGCGTTGACTATCACCGTGCTCGACCGCTCCACGCGGCTGAACAGGTTGGATACCACGAGCGTAAACACGGCGCCATTGTCGCTGGGCAGCAAGGGCTGGGTCGTGAAACGAGCGACGTTTCCGGCGACCGGCACTCCATTCTTGAACCAGCCCAACGTGTACGGCGCCGCGCCGCTGATTCCCACTGCTGTAAAGGTAATCGTCTGACCGTCGCTCACCGTCGGATTCAACGGCGTCATGCCGGTCAAAATGACCGGGCCTACCCGTGCCAGGTCCGTCGGGAACTCAAACAGACTGCCCGGCGCCACTTCCGCGGTCACGCCACCCGTTGGCGTTGCCGGGTCGCTCTGCGCCCGGATCGCCACGGTCATACCGTCACCACCGCCGCCTTCCTTCCAGAGCCCTTCGAGGTAATAGCGCTGCCCGCCAACAAGTGCGACGTTCTGGGCCGCCAGCCTGTAGTTCAGGTCAATGAAGTTGTTCAACTGGCCCAGCAGCACCTTGCCCGCCGGATCAGTGCTGTTCGCCGCGTTGGTGTTCATGTACAGTTGCGAAGAGTCATCGCTGCGAATGTAGAACTTGTACAGCCCGTTGCTCGGCGCCACAAAGTAACTGTACATCCGCCCCAGGTAATTATCGATGCCTGAGTTGTTTGGGGCTGGGTTCGCGAGGTCTCTTACGGTCCCAAAGGACGGTTCGTAAACCACAAAGTTGGGCAGACCGGCAATGACGTTCGGATTGCCATAGGCAACCAATTGGTCGGCTATCTGATTGCCGCCCCCCAGGCCGGTGTAAATCTCCGTGATGACCGGTGTCGGGAGCGCCTCGTTCGACGGGAAGGCCAGCCGGTTTCCACTGATAAACTCTGTGTTGGGCGGTGTGGCAGTGTCGCTTTGCGCCCGGAACGTCACTGAGATCCCATCCCCGCCTCCGCCTTCTTTCATCAGGGCCTCCAGATAATAGGCCTGCCCGCCGGTCAACGAGACGTTCGTTGCCATCAGCGTGTAGTTGCCTGTGAAAGCGGCCAGTGAGCCCAACTGCACTCGTCCAGCCCGCTCCGTGCTGTTCACCGCGTTGGTGTTCATCCACAGTTGCGAAGCGTCATCGCTGCGCATCCAGAACCGATACAGACCGTTGCTCGGTGGTACAAAATAGCTGAATACCCGCGCCCCATAATTGTTGAGCCCCGAATCAGCAAGCGATACCTGGTGGCCGAAAACGTTGCTGTAGGTGATGAAGTCCGGTGTCCGGCCGGTGAACTTGGGACTGGCGACATAAGTGCCCAGCGCGGCCTGGTCGCTGCCGGTAATGTTGCCGATGAATTCCACAACGACGGGCTGCGTCGGCGGCGTGGCAGGCTGCGCGAAGGTCCTGGCGGTATCGGCTGCGATCGCGTTGCCGTTCAGGTCTTGCACATTGTTGATCACCACTCCGTAATCGCCTGCGACCAGCGGGCTGCTCGTGGTCAGCACTACGGTCCGGGGGTCGCCGCCTAA
>JGI10216J12902_104560251_pt1 | contig 12157 bp, 14 predicted proteins | sample KanNatreferecore_FD_12902 | JGI IMG/M metagenome (IMG submission 12902)
AGTATATTCGGATCCATGAATGTTTTTGTTTAATTGTTCCACAATGCAAATCATTAAGTAAACTTCTTAACCGCAGTTAGGTTATTGAAGTTCAGTAGCCAGCGAAGATACAAAACGGAGGCAAAAGGAGGAAATTACCCCCGGACGGGTCTTTTTTTATCAAATATTCTATAAAGAGTCGATTCAAACCGGGCTCCCATTCAATTGAGTGTCCAGTAATTTTTCAATGTTATCCAATTGTTCTGTAAGGTTTTCCTTCACCATATCACCTTCCACAGCTGCATGTTGTTCGGTAGCATACCAGATCAGGACCATGGCGATATAATCCTGCATGTCCTTACCGGCAAATTCGGTCTTGAATTCAATGATCTTGTCATTGATCAGCTTCAGGGTCCTCCTGACCACTTCTTCATCCTCGGGAGTTATCTTGATGCGGTACCCCCGATCAGCAATCTGGGCTGAAATAGCAATTAAATCGCTCATATTGTTGTTATTTTCAATATCATTTTATTATATTCGACTCCCATTAAAATCATCGGTATCCCTTGAAACTAATTGGTAAGGTCAACACCCCACCGGAAACGATTTAACGACAAAACAACTGCCATCATGTTTGCCAAAGTTAAGTCATCAACTTTTATTGATGCATTGCAACTTCAACTCAATTCTCCAAAGGGTAACTGCCTACGGGGTGTTCTGAAGGATGATAAGGGTAGTATCTGCAGTACCCTTGAAAAAGACATTGCCACCGACCGCGAAGTACTAACCTGGACCGGGTTGAACGATCTTCCATACGGGAAGTATACGCTCGAACTTTTCCAGGGTGAGGATGAAATGAAGATGAATCTGGTGAAGAGAGTTTAAATGTTTAAGGGTTTAATATAGTTGAACAGGACCCACCTTTAACTTTTCAACCTTTCAACTTTTCAACTCCATTCTTATTCTCCAAGTAACGCAATACAACGGTCGATCTCTTTCAGGTAAGTATTAATTCTTTTTTCAAATTCTTTTTTATCAGCGTCGCCCATTTCCCCGGCATTCAAGCGTAATACATTTACTTGTTGTTTCAGGGTATCAATATTTTTTTGATGCGATGTTGTTTGTTCCTGTGAAAGATCCAACTCATGTGAAAGGCGGGCATTCTCTTTTTGCAAAGCGGCATATTGCTTTACGAGTCGTTGTAATTTCTCATGGATCCTCTTTAATTGTGCTTCTGACTCGGGCATTTACTTAATTTTTTAAATTTTCATTCAATGCATGATCACACCAGTGGAGCATTGGACTTTTTAACCTTTTCGTATCTCTGCATTTAACTCTTTTTCCAGGGTGGTCATTATCCTGCTCATCCAACCATCGATCTCTTTATCGGTAAGCGTTTTTTCATCGTCAAGAAATGTGAAGTTAATGGCTACCGATTTTTTACCGGCTCCCAGTTTTTCACTTTCGAATATATCAAAGAGTTTAATATCCTGCAGTTTGTTAAGCTTTATCTTTTGCACTGTTTTCTCTACTTCTTCCCAGGCCAGCTCCCGGTCGATCAGCAGGGCGAGGTCGCGTTGCACTGCAGGATATCTTGGGAGTTCCCGTATAGACGGCTCTTGCCCGGCAGCTATTGATGATAAAAGCTCCCAGTTAAGACCGGCAAAGAAGACCCGTTGTTTGATCCCAAATTTTTCCAGGATATTTCTTTTTACAGCACCCAGGCCGGCAATTACCTGGTTGTTCAGTTTATAGACAACATGGTTCTCCAGTTTTGGAACGGTAAGGATTTCGATAGAATCCGGTACAGTACCCAGCATTTTTAATAAGGATTCCACCACACCTTTCAGGTAATAAATATCTGAATCGATACTCTTTCTCTTCCAGCTATCTTCCGCTACCTTCCCGGTTATTACCAGGCAGAGCTTTTCCTGTTCAGTATACTTTCCCGTGCCGGTAGTGGCATAAGCTTTTCCGAACTCAAATAAACGCAGGGCATTATTCCTGTGGTTGAGATTATGGGCTACCACTTCCAATGCTGTTTCGAAAAGGGAGTTTCGTAATATATTGAGCTCAGTACTCAGGCTATTCAGCATTTTCACCATCTGTAATTGTTCTTCTTCAGAAAAATAGGCAGCATTGGTGATCGAATTGGTCATGATCTCAGAAAAACCAATTCCGGCGAGGAAATTGGAAACCTTTTCCCGGTATAAATCCTGCGCGTAATTTTCTTCAATGGCGGGTGTCAGCATGATCGTTTCGGGTATTTCAATATTATCCAGCCCGTCGATCCTTATGATTTCTTCCACCAGGTCGGCTGGTAGCTGGATATCCCATTTATGGTAGGGGACCGCTACCCGCAATTCATCGATCCCTTCCTTAATGATCTCGAATCCAAGACTGCCCAGGATATTTTTCATTGCATCGGGATGATAACTTTTACCGCTGAGCTTTTTGAGAAAATGGTATTTAATTCCAACCTCGGTTTTACTTTTCGGATCGGGATATATATCCACGATCTCGGAACTAATCTCACCGCCAGCAATCTCCTTGATCAAATGAGCCGCTCTTTTCAGTACATTAACCGTAGCAGAAATATCCGTGCCTTTTTCAAAACGACTGGCGGCATCGGTTCGCAGTCCATGCCGGAAAGATGTTTTACGGGTAGTGATGGGATCAAAACAGGCGCTTTCCAAAAAAATGCGTTTGGTCCTCGTTGTGACACCGCTGTGCAAGCCACCGAATACCCCGGCAATACAAACCGGTCCGGCCTCATCACAGATCATCAGGTCTTCATCACTTAATTTTCTTTCTTTTTCATCCAGGGTTATGAATGGTGTTCCCTCAGGGAGATTCTTAACTATGATCTTTTGACCAGCTAACTGATCGCCATCGAATGCATGCAGTGGCTGACCCGTCTCGTGCTGGATAAAATTGGTGATGTCAACAATATTATTGATAGGTCGTAAGCCGATGGATTTTAATCGTTGCTGCAGCCATTCCGGACTTGGTCCCAGCGTAACATTACTGATAGTTATGCCGCTATACCTGGGACAGGCAACTATATTCTCAACTTTTACAGTAACCGGAAAGGAATTGTTATCAATCTTAAAGTCATTGCCATTGGGCAATTTTGGTTTGTAATCTTTTTTATCATGATGTGACAGATACGCACAGACATCCCGTGCCACACCCCAATGGCTCATTGCGTCCATGCGGTTTGGGGTGAGCCCGATTTCATAAATGGTATCCTGGTAAGGTTTGAAATATTCTGTTGCCAGCGAACCGACTTTTATCGAAGCGGGTAAGACCATTATCCCTGCATGTGAAGTACCCAGTCCGATCTCGTCTTCAGCGCAGATCATACCATAGCTTTCAATACCACGGATCTTTGCCACTTTCATCGTTACAGGTTCGCCACCGGCAGGGTAGATCGTTGTACCGACAGGTGCCACGATCACTTTCTGACCTGCGGCCACATTGGGTGCGCCACAAACAATCTGTAATGGCTGGCCGGTACCCGTGTTCACCTGTGTTAATGTAAGTTTATCTGCGTTGGGGTGTTTTTCGGTTTGCAGCACTTCTCCAATGACAAGGCCTTGCAAACCACCCTTTACTTCTTCATAATTATACATACTCTCCACTTCCAAACCTATCGAAGTAAGGATCTTACTCAATCGTTCCGGTTCAATGATCACGGGAAGGTATTCACTCAGCCATTTGTAAGAAATCGTCATGAGGCAAAGATAAGGGAGAGAGGTCAGTGAGTCAGTGGGTCATTGAGTCAGTGAAAGCGTCCTAAAGCAATTAGTTTTATTACGGTTACATTTATTTCCCGATGCTTTATGTTCGATCATAAAGGATATAATCTCGTATCAGACTCTCTCAATGACTTACTGACTTATTCCATTATATACGGTAACAAACCGCATTGATATTCATACCCGCCCCTACAGAGGCAAACATTACCACGTCACCGGGATCAAGAGCGTGATCCCCAAATTGTTCTTTTTTAACCATGTCCAATAAAGTAGGGATGGTGGCAACGGAACTGTTGCCGAGTTTATGGATACTCATTGGCATGATCTGTTCGGGTATTTCCCGCTGCCCGTACAATTTAAAAAGACGGCGAATGATTCCTTCGTCCATTTTTTCATTGGCCTGGTGGATAAAGATCTTTTTAAGTTCCTGTATGGAAACACCGGCTTTATCAAGGCAATCTTTCATGGCCAGCGGAACATATTGCATGGCATATTCATACACTTTCCTTCCTTTCATTTTTATATAACGAACCCGCGGATCGGATCCAGGGAAATTACTTTTACCCAGGTAGAGATAATAAGCTTCATCGACACAATGGCTCTGTACACTCGAGGATAGGATTCCACTGTTCGTTTCACTGGCTGGTTTTGCTTCCAGTATCGCTGCACCCGCACCATCTGAAAAGATCATACTGTCCCTATCATATACATCCAGCACACGGCTTAGTGTTTCGGTACCTACCACTAACGCTTTTTTAGCGATGCCGGCTTTAAAAAATGCATCTGCCTGTATCACTCCCTGGACCCAACCGGGACAACCAAATATTATATCATAGGCAACACAGCCGGGGTTTTTTATCCCAAGCCCATGTTTTACTCTTGAAGCCAGGGCGGGTAAAAGATCGGTTTGTATGGTATGCTTGGTGACATTCCCGAAATTCTGCGCCAATATCAACTGGTCAAGTTCTTCGGGATCGATACCGCTGTCTTCAATGGCTTTTTTAGCGGCGATGGTCGCCATATCCGACGAATCTGTTTCATCATTGGCATACCGTCGCTCTTCAATACCAGTTATTTCCTGGAATTTATCTACGATTTCCTGCGGTGGCGCTTCGATGCGTTTTGCATCCTCCGTATAAAAATGCTGAGTTGTAAACTCCCGGTTGGTCTTGATTACCTCAGGAATATAACAGCCTGTTCCCGTAATGACGGTCTTTACATTCATACTTGCGGTTTAAAGGAGTTTATATATGGCAGGCTCGTAAAGGTAAAACTTAAAGCCACTAACAGGTGTTTGCTGCGATTAAAATTTAGGTTGGGATCAGTTCGAATCTTCCCCTGCGGGTATTTGGAGCACAAAGAACACTACGGACCACGAAGGACACAATCCCGATAACTATCGGGATGTCCGTTGTGTTTTCTTAGTGTTCGTTGTGCTCCATGGCCGAAGGCTTCTAGTTACTCAAATAGACCAAAGGCGAATGAGTAGAAAGGTTTATTGCGTACTCTGCGAAAGGCGTTCCGCTCTCTGCGACGCAAATTTCAATTCCGATAGCTATCGGAGAGACACTACGAAAAATTATGAGCACAGGTATACAGCTTATCTTATTTTTAATGTACTTATTCCATTTTATTGAAATTAAAATCCATTGGTATTCTCCTGATAATACTGGTTTCATTGTTACCGGTATACATGCTTTATAAATACCTGCAGCGCATCATTCGTCCCCGGGAATCTATAACCCGATTCTTTCTCTATATGGCTGCTGTGTTAGCACTGGTGTTTGTTTACACTTTTTTACTTGTATTCCTCATCAAAACAGTGTTCCCCGGTGCGTGAGTGCCATTCGCCATAAGTTGCTATTTTTACCGCCTTAAACCAACTGACATGTCGAATAATTTACTGAAAGGAAAAAAAGGGATCATTTTCGGTGCGCTGGATGATAAATCGATTGCCTGGAAAACAGCTTTGAAATGTCATGAGGCAGGCGCACAGATCGTACTGAGTAATGCACCCGTGGCGTTACGAATGGGGGAGATCAATAAACTTGCGGAGATATGCAGTGCGCCTGTTCTCGCAGCCGATGTAGTCAATATGGATGACCTGAAGAGTCTTTTTGAAAAATCAATGGAACATTTCGGGGGCAAGATCGATTTCGTGCTGCATTCAATAGGAATGAGTCTCAATGTGAGAAAAGGGAAGCATTATACAGAAATGAATTATGAGTGGAACCAGAAAACGCTGGACATTTCCGCTATGAGTTTGCATCGTGTATTGCGCACGGCCTGGGATCTCGATGCCTTAAATGAATGGGGAAGTGTTGTGGCGCTTACTTATATCGCTGCACAAAGGGTATTCCCTGATTACAATGAAATGGCTGATGCCAAGGCATTGCTTGAAAGTGTGACCCGAAGCTTCGGCTATCACTATGGCGTAAAGAAAAAAGTCAGGGTAAATACAATTTCGCAATCCCCGACACGTACCACGGCAGGAAGCGGGGTGAAAGGATTTGACGGGTTTATCAATTATGCCGAGGCAATGAGCCCGTTAGGGAATGCTACCGGTGAAGATTGTGCGAACTATTGCGTGGTAATGTTCAGCGACCTCACCAGGATGGTGACGATGCAAAACCTGTTTCATGATGGTGGATTCTCATTTACAGGAGTGACAGCGGGAGTGATTGAGAAGATGTAGCACAGATTACACGGATTACAAGGATTACACTGATAATTGAGGAAAGATCTTCAATGTATTGAAAAGTATAGTTGTATTGATCCGTGCAATCAGCGTAATTTGTGATCAATATTCATCTTCATTAAACAGGAAATCATCCTGAGTGGGATAATCCGGCCAGATATCTTCTATGGTTTCATATACGTCTCCCTCGTCCTCCAATTCCTGGAGATTCTCTACCACTTCGATCGGTGCACCGGAACGGATGGAATAATCAATCAGCTCATCTTTAGTAGCCGGCCAGGGTGCATCTTCTAGGTACGAGGCTAATTCTAAGGTCCAAAACATCTTCGTAAGGGTTTAAAAGGTTGAATAAGGTTTCCAGTCCCGATAGACATCGGGACACCCTTAATTTTCCGCAAAAGTAGTTTTATTAACGAATTTTCCAAATCCTTAGTTGTTCACGGGTTTTTGAAGGATTTCTTAAATAAAACGGCTGCTTTTGTGGCGGGTTTTGCCGATGGTTGGCTTTTAATGATATTTGATTTATTAATCGCTCAAATGGCTGCATGATAACAGGGAAAAATATTTATAAAAGGTACGGTGCAATAGAGGTACTGAAAGGAGTTGATATAGAAATAAAGAAGGGAGAGATCGCTTCTATAGTCGGACCCTCTGGCTCGGGGAAAAGCACACTTCTGCATATACTGGGTACCCTGGATAAAGCGGATAGCGGACAAGTAGCCATGAATGATACGGTGATCAATACACTTTCCGGCAAAAAACTGGCGGCTTTTCGAAATAAACATATCGGGTTCGTATTCCAGTTCCATCATTTATTACCGGAATTTACGGCCAGCGAAAACGTATGTATCCCGGGCTGGCTCGCCGGACGAAAAAAAGGAGAGGTCAAGGAAAAAGCCGAGACGCTGCTGACGATGCTGGGCCTGGCACAGCGCCTGGAGAATAAGCCAAATGAATTAAGCGGGGGCGAACAACAACGTGTAGCCGTAGCCCGTGCACTCATCAATAAACCCGATATTGTTTTTGCTGATGAACCAACCGGAAACCTCGACACGGCAAACGCCCAGGAACTACATCGCTTGTTTTTTGAGCTCCGTGAAAAATTCCAACAAACTTTTCTGATCGTTACTCATAATGAGGAATTGGCAAAACAAAGCGATCGTGTTCTTTATATGAGAGATGGAAAGATAGTCGATGGGAAAGCTTAAGAGTTGAAAGGTTTAGGGTTTAAATAAGTCGATTAAACTTTTAAACTATTAATTACTTAAACTAAATCCGCGGTTTCCATGGAATCTCCTCCGCCCCCGCCTGGTATGCGGTAAACCTGGCAAGCATGAATAAATGATCACTCAGCCGGTTTAGGTATTTGATGATAATGGACTCTGTTTCCATTCCTTCCGCTACCATACGCACACAACAGCGTTCCGCCCTGCGGCAGATACACCTGGCAATATGTAAATGAGAAGCCGGAATATGACCACCGGGCAGAATGAAACTTTTCATGACGGGTAATTTCCCATTCATTCGGTCAATCTCGGATTCCAGAAATGTAATATCTTTTTCCGCCAGATCGGGGATCTTCATTTTTGTTTCTTTGTCAGGGTCACAAGCCAGGGCAGAGCCTATCGTGAACAAACGATCCTGGATCTCCTGCAAGGTGCTCCGGCTGTTTTCATCATTAAGCAGGTCCCGGCAAAGTCCGACGTATGAATTCAATTCATCCACGGTGCCATAGGCTTCGATGCGTAAATGGGACTTTGGGACCTTGGTTCCGCCAATAAGGGATGTGATCCCCTTGTCGCCGGTTTTCGTATAGATCTTTGAAGTCATTTGAAGGTTTATAGTTTATGGTTTATAGTTTATCGTTGTGGGAGTTACGTTTAGTTCAACTTTTATTTCCAATGAGCCGTACTTTCTCAAATCCAGGCACCCGGGAATGCGCTGCCTATCAGGGTTTTCAATTATCAGGGTCTCAACCATAAACCATAAATTATAAACTAACTATGGTGAACTGCAGTAGGTAGTTTTTTCTTATCACTTTCTATAATCCCGTCCCGTAAACGAACGACACGGTGAGCGTGGTTGGCGATATCTTCTTCATGAGTTACTAATATTACTGTGTTACCCCTGATATGAATATCACCAAAAATACTCATGATCTCATGAGATGTTTTGGTATCGAGATTCCCCGTTGGTTCATCTGCCAGGATGATGGCCGGGTCATTTACTAATGCGCGGGCAATGGCTACACGTTGTGATTGTCCCCCGCTCAATTCATTGGGACGATGATGCCCCCTGTCGCTGAGATTTACAAGTTCAAGCACATGCCTTGCTTTTTCATTGCGCTGTTTCCGGCTCATCCCAGCGTAAACAAGTGGCAGGGCAACGTTTTCAAGTGCAGTCAGTCGTGGCAGGAGGTTGAATTGCTGGAAAACGAAGCCGATCTCTTTATTCCGAACTTCTGCGAGGGCATTATCTTCCATTTTGCTGACATCATTATTATTCAGCACATAACGCCCGGCTGTAGCTGTATCCAGGCAACCGATGATATTCATGAGTGTACTTTTCCCAGAGCCCGAGGGACCCATCAGGGCTACGTATTCATTCCTTGAAACATCCAGTGAAATACCCTTCAGTACTTCAAGCTCATTCTTGCCCATGAAGTAACTTTTACGAATGTTTTCCAGGTGTATGATGTTGGCCATAAAATTCCAAATAACAATTCCGGATTTATCGGGATTAAATTCCAAAAACTGAGTTCAATTTTTCTTCTTTATAACCTTTGGCACTTTGAAAAACTGTCCATCGTGCAGGGGCGCATTCTTCAATGCTTGTTCCCTGCTAATGGAGCCTTTAATTTCGTCATCTCTCAACACATTCACTTCCTCACTTATATGCAAAAGGGGTTGTACTCCATCAAGGTTGAGTTCGCCCAGTTTTTCTACGAAAGCGATCATTTTATGGAGGTCTTTGCCAATTTCTTTTTTTTCTTCAGCGGTGAAATGCAAACGGGCCAGGTGTGCCAGTTTATCAATCATAACGTCGTTTACTTCCATGCTACAAATATAGTTTATCCCCGGGAGGGTGGTAGGTTTATGGTTTATGGTTTATTGTTTATGGTTTCCCCAAATTGCGGTGTTTTCAAAGCTTCGAAAACTTTTCAATTTAGAAGAACCATAAACTATAAACCATAAACAATTTCTATCTTCGCCGCCGCATGAGCAATAAAAAGGAAACCTTGCCTGCCGGCAGGCAGGTAGTCATGAGCGGTATTCGTCCCACAGGTTTTTTGCACCTTGGGAATTTTTTTGGAGCCGTAAGCAATTATGTGAAAATGCAGGAAAACTATGAATGCTATTTCATGGTTGCAGATCTGCATTCCCTGACCACGCACCCGGATACAAAGGAATTAAAAGCAAATGTACACCGGGTATTAGCGGAAAATATCGCTTGTGGACTTGATCCCGATAAGGCGACCCTGTATTGCCAGAGCCATATTACTGAAACATCCGAACTGTATTTGTACCTCAACATGATGGCATATAAAGGCGAACTTGAAAAGACTACGACCTTCAAGGATAAAGCCCGTTTGCAGCCTGACAATGTGAATGCGGGGTTACTGACCTACCCGGTACTGCAAACAGCCGATATATTACTTCACCGGGCTTCACTGGTGCCGGTTGGTAAGGACCAGGAACAACACCTGGAGATGGCCCGCAATTTTGCCAACCGGTTTAATCATCGTTATGGACAGGTATTCCCCGAGCCACAGGCATTTAATTTTGGAAGCGAACTGATAAAAGTACCCAGCCTTGATGGTAAGGGAAAGATGAGCAAAAGCGAGAACCAGTTTGCAACCCTATATCTTTCGGATGATGATGAACTGATCAGGAAAAAAGTGATGAAGGCAAAGACAGATGCAGGTCCAGTAGAAGAGAATGCAGCTATGCCGGAATCCATACAAAATCTTTTCCTGTTGCTTAAACTCGTCTCTTCTAAAGACGTATTACAGCATTATGAAGAGGAATACAAGAAAGGAAACCCCCGTTATGGTGACCTTAAAAAGCAAATCGCAGATGATATGGTGAATTTCATAGCACCAATAAGGGGTAAAGCCGAAGCTATCCTTAATGATGAAAAATACCTTCGCAATGTGATGGAAAAAGGGGCTGAAAAAGCCCGAGGCAGCGCCAAAGCCACGATGGAGCTTGTGCGGCAGGCGATTGGCCTGAACTATTATTAATTACAGATTTCACCTGTCCGACCGGTAATATTTTTTATGTTTTGTGGTCAGGCGGGGATTTCGGATTTTAGATTACATTTATCGGGCTCTAAAATCTGCAATCGGATCCCGATAACTATCGGGACGCACATAAAATCGATCATGGCTAAAGCAAAAAAACCAAAACATATCGCAGTGGCCGGTAACATCGGAGCCGGCAAGACCACGCTGACTGAAATGCTAAGCAAGCATTATAAATGGATCCCCAATTTCGAGGATGTGGATCATAATCCTTACCTGATGGATTTTTACGAGGATATGCCGCGCTGGAGTTTCAACCTGCAGATTTTTTTCCTGAATAGCCGGCTCCGGCAGCTGGTAGATATCCAAAAAGGGACAGAAACGGTGATACAGGACCGCACGATTTACGAAGATGCCAACATATTCGCCCCAAATCTCCATGAGATGGGACTGATGAGCAAAAGGGATTTTGATAATTATTTTCATTTTTTCCAGACACTGAAGACATTGGTACAGCCTCCAGACCTCCTGATCTACCTGAATGCGTCCGTTCCAACACTCGTAGGGCAGATCCAAAAAAGGGGACGCGAATATGAAGAGAATATCCGGCTTGATTACCTTAAGCGACTAAATGAATATTATAATAAATGGATCGGTAGTTACAATGAAGGTCAGTTACTGGTGATTGATGTTGACAAGAATAAATTCGCGGAACGCGAAGAGGATTTTGGAGAGATCATCCGGAAAGTGGATGGGCAGTTGTATGGATTATTCTAGTCTTTTATTACTCGGGTAGAAAAATGCTCAATATTCAATTTAGAATCTTCAATAATCAGCATAGTCTTTATATTGCTCCAGCATCTCCCTGATCTTTTTCAGCCATTCTTCCTGTTTTACTTTGTTGATGCTGTGATTGGTCTCTTTATCATATCTGTCCTGTAATTCTTCTTTTTCATCAATTACATCCTGGTAAATTTTTTTGAGGTCTTTTGCATAAGTCTTTTTATCAAAACGATACGTTTTCATCTTCATATTGAGCTTGCGGGCGCAGACTTCAGCGATATCAAAATGTCCCTGCTCATGGCTGAGGATATAGGCTGTTTTATGTAGTCCCCAGGATTTATCACGGGAGAAACGGGATTGAATGGTAAAACTGAACCGGTCACTTTTTATATTGTATTCGATACCCAGGTATGTGGTAGTGGATGCGGCCGCATCACTGGATGGGTCGGGCTTAGCCTTGTAATCCGCCCAGGTCAGTTTACGATTAGCATCCCAGTCTATCAGGTCCTCATCCCGGGTTTGGGCAATCATTGCCGCCGGCAACAGGAGGGAAAGCAAAAAGTAATGGAAGGGAATTTTCATTGTAAATTATCAACGAAAAGTCGGATTAAAAATGTTGAAAGCTGCAGGAAGGAGAGTTAAAAAAAACAAAAAAGAACACGGATTACGCTGATTAGGTGGATTTCACAGATT
>JGI10216J12902_101294882_pt1 | contig 12155 bp, 9 predicted proteins | sample KanNatreferecore_FD_12902 | JGI IMG/M metagenome (IMG submission 12902)
AATTCCTAATTCCTGATTCCTAATTAGTCCGTAAAATCCCTCAGCTCAGGCAACGAATACCTTAAAATAACGTCAAAGTAGTGGTAAAAACTTTACCTAACAGGTAAAGCCTGTTATCTTAGCTCATATTTAATTCATTCGTTTTATGAAAACTATTGTAGCAGTTATTTTATTCAGTATGATCATCCCCCGTGAATCCTACGGGCAGATCAAACTTCCCGACATCCTTAATAAAAAAAATAAAAGCGGTTCCGGCATCACCGAAAATGAAGCCGCCCAGGGCATTAAAGAAGCGCTGACCCAGGGTATTACAACGGCAGTATTGAACCTGAACAAGACTGATGGTTTTTTTGGAAGTGAATTTTATAAACTGCTGCTGCCTCCTGATGCAAAAAAAGCAGAGAATACCCTGCGTAAACTGGGCATGGGTGCGCAAGTGGATAAAGCGATCCTTTCGATCAACCGGGGCGCCGAAGACGCTGTGGGTTATGCCAAACCCATTTTCGTGGAAGCGATCAGGGAAATGACCTGGCAGGATGCGATAAAGATCATCAAAGGCGATAAGGATGATGCAACGGATTATTTTCGGGAAAAGACTAAAGAAAAACTAATCATTGCCTTTACACCATCAGTCAAATCATCGCTTGATAAAACCGAGGCTACAAAGTATTACGCGGATATCATTAATTCCTACAATAAACTACCAACCACTTTTAAGAAAGCTGATCCCGATCTTACTTCCTATGTCGTCGGTAAGGCCGTAGATGCCTTATTTGACCAGATCGCAAAAGAGGAAGCGAATATCCGGGCCAACCCGGCGGCCAGAACTACGGATATCCTGAAAAAAGTATTTGGAAGTGTAATAAAATAATTTGCTTGTATAGCCAGGCAAATGGGCTGCAACTGGCAGCCCATTTTTTTATTCATTTTTTAAAACTAAGTACTATAACTAATGAAATAAAAGCAGAATGCAACCCTGTCCGTTACCTGGGATGCATTATTTTTTATTTTTTATTTTCAGGAAGCAGTAAGCTAACCTGAAGTTATAGTAATAGACATCGAACCCGGACGCGGTCAGGTTATATTGAAGCCGAAAACCTGCTTCTATGATCCCAGCCAGGTAGCCAATACCTAAGGCGGTGCTTAAGCCACTCTCTTTAAAATCAAAATCCGGGTTGACAGCATAATCGAAATGTGTACTGGTAGGCATTAAGCCAAGCTCTGCTGAAATAAAGAACCCTTTTGGCGGTTCATTTATTTTCTGAATATAATATTTCACACCGGCCTGTATCGGGATGGCTTTAACTTTTGTCCTGGTGGGAGGGGTGCCGGAAAAAGGCAGTTCTTTTTCAGCGAATCCAAGATAACCGACAGTTAACATTCCAGAAATATGTTTGCGCCAGGTCGACTCAATCCTCACAGAGCCTCCAAACCCGGTACCAGCATTCGTGCTCATGCTATACGAGGAACCTGGAAATGCAAGTTCGGGCCCGATCGAAAGAATTGTTTTTTGGCTGTATGAAATGGTAGACATGACCAGGAGGAAAGGAACAAGGAAAAATTTCAGCATACATTTTTTTAATGAATGAAGGGTTAATATCCCGATGGGCAGTAAAGTCAGGGATATTAACCCATGAACCCGTGACCTCGTAAACCCGTGAACTCGTAAACTTCTAATCTCTACTCCGGGAACACACTCCAGAAAAGATACACCACTCTTCTCCTCGCATCATCAACTTTATAGTCTGTGATCTTTGGATTCGGAAGGATTTCGCCTTTCGCTTCATGCAGGTATAAGACATTTCTGAGATAACTTTTATTTCCTGCACGCGAGGCCGCAAATTTTTTAAATAGGTTGATCACTTCCTGCGCCCTTGCATTGGAAAGCTCCTTGTTCAGGGCTTTATTATCCGGTTCGGTTCCCGATAGTTTCATTTTTTCTTTAAGTTCACGGTACAAGGTGCTCCCTTCAGCAATAGTTGTGGCATCAGCATATCCTTTTGCCGTGATAACAAGGGAGAGTGGAAATTCCGGGTATTTTTGAGTAAAGCGATCGATCTCGACAGCAGCGGGTTCAAAGAGCCGGCTGATTGCACTGGCCATTGCAACACTCACAATATAACTTCCGGGTTCAAACAAAACGTCCTGGTCTATTTTTACAACTGTATTTTGGTTGATCAGGTCGGTAAGGAATAATATTTTATCCCCGATCGATTTAGATGAATTCCTGGCAAAGGCCAGGGTCTTCAGGAGACGCAGCCAATCTGCTCTTTCTATGGTTGTTTCCCCGAACAGGATAGTATTGTCTTCATGCATCTTCCCAATCTCCGTGCGGGTCTTGCTGATATATTTATTGATACGTGAACTGCTGGTGTCATCCATTTCATTTTCTTCCTGCTTGATCCTTCTCAGTTCATCCAGGTTATCCAGCGTTTTTTGTTGTTGCACCAGCACACTATCTACGGACTTGAGGTCCTTTTTAGCTGTGGCCACTTTTCGATGCGAAACACAGGAATAAAGGCATACAATGAACGCCAGGGATACCAGTAAAAAAGGGATGCTTATTTTGTGCATAGAAAGCACTTTAGACGGTCTTTCTAAAGATAGAATAAAATGTCAGGGAGAACAATAAGTAAAAACATATTTCAGGCTACGGCCAGCAGCACCTGCCATGCTTCCCTTACCATCCCTTTACCCAGCAATTTCCTGGCATAGCTATGTATTTCCTTTTCCATCTCATCAGGGTTAGTGCTGTAGTATTGAATAATCTGTTTTAGGTGCGGGTCATCGAATGCGGGGTCTATTACGGGCAGAGCCTGCACATTAGCCAGTTGTCCCAGCTCATTACCGGATAAAACAGGACTTAACCGTATTGATTCCGGAAGTGCATCCACCCCGATACCCAGTTGTGTATTGGGTTTTTCAACTTCGAAAAGGTTGTTTTCATTCACCACGCAGTACCAGTCCGAACCCAGCCTCGCAATATGATTCAGTTTACGTTGGTCCATCCTTTTCTCTGCATCAAGTAAGGAGTCATCAATGTGCATTCTCAATATTTCACAAATCACCAGGTTGCCGGCTCCTCCTTCATGTCCAAGGGGTTTTACCTCCAGGACCTTACACTCGAGGTTCACTTTGCTCTCTTTCACCATAGGCGGTCTCACCAGTGTAGCCGGCTCTTCAGTGAATCCAGCTTTGATAAATTCATTTACACCTTTTGGAAATTCGCAGCTGGCCAGCGATACCTGCCGCACCATATCAAACGTCACAATATTGATTACCACTTCCGGTACCTCCTGTACATTCGCCAACGTATGCTTTGTTGTATTGTCCCGTATCCTGCGTGCAGGAGAAAAAATAACAATAGGAGGATTCGATGAAAATAAATTGAAAAAACTGAAAGGACTGAGGTTGACCTGTCCGTTCTTATCGATCGTACTGGCAAAACAAATGGGACGGGGTGCAATAACGTGCTGGAGGTAATATTGCTTCTCCGATGGTTTGAGATTATGAAGATCAAGAATCATACTTTTAAACCGCGGAGATCATGCATCTGCGGGGCAGGGTAATTTATTTTCCTCCGCGTTCTCTGCATCTCTGCGGTGAATCTATTTTTTCAATTTAAGAATACTCCAATCCGTCTCCTCAGCCACAATCGTATTACTAAGCTTACCCAAACCATCTATTTCCATTTCGACCACATCGTTTGGTTGCAGCCATTGTTCGACATAGTTGGGATCATTGAATTTCCCGGTACCATTCAGTTCAAGAAAACAACCCGTGCCAACCGTTCCACTACCAATCACATCGCCGGGGAAAAGATCGACGCCATAAGAAGCCCGTTCAATGATCTCTGCGAAGGTCCAGTCCATATCCCCGAGATTACCATCGCTTACCTGAATATCGTTTACCCAGCATTTCATATTAAGGTTCCAGTTCTTACCAGTATGGTTTTCCTTGGCGGGTATTTCGAATGACTGTAATTCGTCCAGTGTTACCAGCCAGGGACCGATGACTGTTGAGAAATCCTTTCCTTTGGCGGGTCCGAGGTTCAACGTCATTTCTTCCATTTGAAGTCGTCTTGCACTCAGGTCATTCATGATCATCAGCCCGGCAATGTATTCATCAGCTTCATCGGCTTTTATATTCCGTCCATGTTTACTGATCACGATCGCCGCTTCCAGCTCGAAATCGAGTTTTTCCAAATGATCGGGCATACAGCGCACTTCACCCGGGCCCTGTATACTATGATGATTGGTAAAATAAAAGATCGGGAATTTATCGAACTCGGGGATCATTTCCACTTTTCGGTTTCGCCGGGCCGCTGCCACATGCTGGCGAAATGCATAACCATCACGGCAGGAAGAAGGAAATGGGACCGGGGCTAATAGCTGCACGTCTTTTAACAGGATGCTTTTATTACTGGTCCGGCTCCCCTCTTTTAGCATCAGCTCTCCTGCGAGCGCAATGGGATAGGCATCTTCCCAATAATTCAGGAACATATTCATGCTGTTTGGAAGGTCAGGATGCAATACTTCCATATCATAGATCTTTTCGTCGATCAATACACCCAGCTGTTCATGTCCATCCTTGATATAGGAAATGAGTTTCATTTATGTTATTTGGGCAAAGAACGGAAAAGTTTTTCTTTCCGGTTAAATACAGGCGAAGGTATAGTCTTTATTTTCAGGGAGCACAACGAACACAACGGACCATAAAGGACACAGTCCCGATAACTATCGGGATGTCAGTTGTGTTTTCCTAGTGTCGTTTGTGCTCCAAACCCGGCAATGGCAAAATCAGTTCCAATAACTTTCAGGAAAGAAACTACCAAAATCGCAATAAAACTTATTTGTAACTTGAAAGCAAAACTTCTTCATGCGCTGGCTCCCATTTGTTTTGATATTATTTTCCTTTTCAGGTAATAAAGAACCTGTAGTTTCCTGGATCCGCGTAAACCAATTGGGCTATACACCCGGAGGAATTAAAGTGGCGGTTTGGTGCAGCAAAAAGCAAGTGACTATCAGTAATTGGCAACTGGTTGATGCAAAAACAAAAAAAACAGTTTTTTCCGCGAATGCAGGGATGGCTTTTGGCGCTTATGGTCCATTTGTTCAAACCTATCGTTTAAATTTTTCAGTATTTAAAAAACCAGGACGGTACTATTTACAAGCAGGTTCAATTCGCTCTCCTGAATTTGAGATCGGGAATAATGTATATAAAGGTGCTGCAGATTTTTGCCTGCGCTATATGCGGCAGCAACGAAGTGGTTTCAATCCTTTTTTAAAGGATAGTTGTCATACCAGGGATGGCTATACACTTTATGGTGCCAAAGCCGGCCTGCCTGACAGTACGCATATCGATGTAAGCGGGGGATGGCATGATGCCAGTGATTATTTACAATATTCCGCCACATCGGCCAACGCGACCTATCATTTGTTGATGGCCTACCGCGATTTTCCAGGTGTATTTACAGATGAAAAACAGGCTAATGGCCTGGATGGAAAAAATGGAATAGCCGATGTTTTGGATGAAGCCAAATGGGGCCTGGATTGGTTATTGAAAATGCACCCAAGAGAAGATTGGCTATTTAATCAATTGGCTGATGACCGCGACCATATGGGAATGCGGATACCCAAAGAAGATAGTTTTTATGGAAGAGGGACTGAACGGCCGGTTTATTTTGTAAGTGGTGAACCCCAACAGAGGGGAAAGTTTATGAATGCAACGACCGGGAAAAGCTCGACCGCCGGAAAATTCGCCAGTGCGTTTGCGTTGGGCAGTTATATTTTTAAAAGGGAGTCGCAAGCAGGAAAACTTTTACCCGGATACCTGCAATTTTCAGAACAGCTGAACACAAAGGCCCATTCCGCTTTTATGTTTGGTTATACAAAGCCTGGATTTACACAAACCGCTTCAGTCAGGTCACCTTATATCTATGCAGAAGAAAACTGGGTCGACGATATGGAACTTGGAGCAGCCGTAATTTATAATACCGATGAAGGGCACTACAGGCATGAACCGCTTATTGGGTATGCGGATTCGTTGGCCCACTTAGAACCGGTTACAAAATGGTTGGGTGCGGATACAGCCAAACACTATCAATGGTATCCATTCATCAACCTCGGACATTATGAACTGGCTAAACGATCCGAAGGGAAACGAAAACAAAGACTTATTGGCTATTATAAACAGGGGATCGAAAATGTTTGGAAAAAAGCAAAAGCAAATGCATTTTACCGCGGTATTCCATATATCTGGTGCAGTAATAATCTTACCACGTCATTCGCCATTCAATGTTACTGGTACAGGGAGTTGACCGGAGACAAAACATTTTCTGAGCTTGAACAGGCAAACTTCGATTGGTTGTTTGGTTGCAATCCGTGGGGAACAAGTATGGTGTACGGATTGCCAACCTGGGGTGATACACCTGTTGACCCCCATTCGGCATTCACGCATCTAAAAAACTATCCTATCGATGGGGGACTGGTGGATGGACCGGTATATGGCAGTATTTATAAAAATCTAATCGGGATCAAACTGTATGAGCCGGATGAATATGCGGAATTCCAGAGTGAGTTGGCGGTTTACCATGATGATTACGGCGATTACAGTACGAATGAGCCAACGATGGATGGTACGGCTTCGCTGATTTATCTACTAGCCGCCAAAGAATCAGAGTCTCCCAAAGCCCCCTCTCCTTTGGAAAGGGAGTTGGGGCTAAGGTCGTATGGAGCCATTATTAGAGGTGATAGTACAAGGAAAAATATTGCGCTTGTTTTTACCGGGGATGAATTTGCTGATGGAGGTGAATTCATTACAAGCACTCTTAAACAGGAAAAAATAAAAGCGTCTTTCTTTTTTACCGGCCGGTTCTACAGGAATAGAGATTTCGCCATGACGATTCAGCAATTAAAAAAAGACGGCCATTATCTTGGAGCACATTCTGATCAGCACGTATTGTATTGCGACTGGAATAAGAGGGATAGTTTACTCGTGACACAAACTGAATTCAGAACGGACCTTGACAATAATTATAAAGCAATGTCTGCATTCGGTATTTCAAAAAGTAAAGCAACCTATTTCCTTCCACCCTATGAATGGTATAATGAAAAGATCGCAGCATGGACAACGGGTATGGGCTTGCAACTTATTAATTATACACCCGGAACCCGGAGTGCGGCGGATTACACAACCCCTGCGGATAAAAATTACAGGAGCACTGGCGATATCTATGATTCAATAATTAATTATGAAAAATCAGCTCCTGCCGGACTGAATGGCTTTATCCTGTTATTGCATATCGGCACCGACCCGAAACGAACCGATAAATTCTATCACCGGCTGCCCGAACTGATCCGGTTTCTTAAAACAAAAGGCTATAAATTCCCTGTAGTTGAAGAACTACTAAGGAAACATTAAAGTTTGGCTGACAGACAATTAGAACCCTTTTGTCTCAACACTCCTTTCTATTATCTTTGCAGCATGCAATTCGAGAAAATTCATAATAAAGGCCAGGCACGCTTGTTCAAGAATGATTTCCTTGAGATGCTGACCAAAACCCATCCACTCGTGATCTGGGGTATGTACCTCCCGGTAATGATCTACATGTTGTATTACGCGAATGTCAAATTAAATGTTGGTGGCGGGAGAGTGGCATTGATTTTCCTCGGGGGAATGTTCTTCTGGACCTTATTCGAATACATCGCACACCGTTTCCTGTTTCATTTTGTTGCCAACAGCGGGAGAGCTAAAAAATTTATCTATACCCTGCATGGTAACCACCATCATTACCCGAGAGACAAACAGCGTTTATTCATGCCCCCCGTACCCAGCCTGATCCTTGCTTCCGCGATATTCGGCCTTATGTGGCTGGTGATGCAGCAACAAACATTTATGTTTTTCCCGGGATTTATTTTTGGATACCTGATGTATGGAACCATGCATTATGCTATCCATGCATGGAACCCTCCTTTCAAATGGATGAAGGGATTATGGAGAAACCATCACCTGCATCACTATAAGAATGAACATAACGGTTTTGGTGTGAGCTCCACTATCTGGGATCATATATTCGGCACTATGTTCGATTTAAAAAAAGAAAAAGAAGATAAAGAGAAAGTAAAAGAACTGATGTTTGATAATAAAAAACAAAAGTAATAGGCTCTAAAAAGTATCAGATAAAAGAAAAAATTCCCCAATAAGGGAATTTTTATTTTTTACTACAGTCCTGTTAACTCAGGATTCACGCCTCACCACTTATCTTCTTCAGGAATATTATCCTTAGGAAAATTGCCACCCTGAGCTTTGCGAATGGCGATTTTTTGCGCCTGACGTTCTATGATCAGTTCCGTAATGATCACCCCCGCATCACTATCCGGGTTTTCTTCCAGCATTCGTTTTAATTTGGTTTCGCTTACATCCATCCGGTATAGAATGTTCACGAGCTTTTGAAAATCTGAATGAATCAACTCCCGGACCCTTTCAATAATCGCTTCCCTGAGTTGATCAGTATTCTCAGTCCGTCCCATGATCTCTAATTCTTTCGCCGTAGCTTGTATGGGTTCATCGTGGTTCATGTATCTTGTTATAAATCTAAGCGGTTTGCGACATAAATCAATGAAAACTAGTTCATCCCGAAGTTTGACCGTTTATACAATAATATCAAAAAACCAGGCCAACGATTTCTTCGTACGAATCTTGTCGTATAAATTCGTTGCCTTAACCATGCACATGAGAAGGACCGTATTGATTATACTGTTGAGTGGACTAGGTATCCTATCCCATTCACAGGGGATTTTAAAAGGAAAAATCACCGATTCAACAGCTAATAACAAACCATTGGGACTTGCAACAGTTGCCGTATTTAAAGCCTCAGATACCACCTTACTTACTTATAGAATGAGTACCCCCGACGGGGATTTTAAAGTACCGGGATTGCCACTGGATCTCAATTGCCGGGTAGTCATTTCTTATTCGGGATATAGTGTTTACAGGAAAGAATTTACCATGACCGCGTCCCAGGCTACAGTTGATCTGGGCACGATCAATATGTCGCCCGATGCGAAATCACTCGATGAAGTACTGGTATATGCTGAGCGACCGCCCGTGGTTTTCAAAAAAGATACTATCGAATTCAACGCTTCGGCTTTTAAAACATTACCGAATGCACTTGTAGAAGATCTGCTTAAAAAATTACCAGGGGTCCAGGTTGACCGAGACGGTAATATTATGGTGAACGGAAAACCGGTGAACCGCATATTGGTCGATGGCAAAACATTTTTCGGGGATGATCCCAAAATGGCCACCCGGAATTTACCAGCCAACGTAATAGATAAAGTACAGGTGATGGATGATAAAGAGGAAATGATGCGCAATGGAGATGATAACCCCAACAACGTCGGCAAAGTGGTCAACATCACTTTAAAAAAAGGAGTCAAGAAAGGATGGTTCGGTAAAGCTTATGCCGGTGCAGGTTCAGACAAACTTTATGAAACAGGATTTATCGCCAATATTTACCGTGATACGTTGCAACTGAGTGTGCTTGGCTATATGAATAATATTAACCGCGCGGGATTCAGTTATTCTGAATTGATGTCGGCGGGCGGATTTGATCGTGTAAGAAGTAACAGTTCCAGCAATAATACCAGTGTGTGGAACAGTAACAGTGGCAGCGGCGTTTCCATTAATGGCATAAACTTCGGCGGCTTACAGAATTTCGGCGGCATCTCAACTAGCAAAGGGGTTGGGTTTAACCTGAATCATGCGCCCAATAAGAAGCGATCACTATACCTTCAGTATTTTAATGGGAATGTTCGCGCTCCAAGGGAAACTACTACCGACCTCGATCAATTCATAGGAGATACCACCATTAGCACGTATACCAGGCTGACAGGAGATATGATTACACACGGACATAGTATTGGTACAGGGTTACGATTCAAACCTGACTCGGTTACCAACTTGCTGGTCAACCTGAACTACCTTATCGGCATCCAGTTTGAAGACAGGAACAGCCGCATCAACGGAAATAACAGCAAGATCGGCCCGTTAAGTGAAGGCGATATCATCCAGAACAATGATGCAAATACATATTACTATCGGCATAACGTGAGCCTGACCAGGTTATCCAAAACAAAAAAAGGACGGCGATTTAATTTTAACCATAACCTGGATATCAATAACCGGTACAATGATTATATGTCAGAATCGGATATCCGTTATTTCTATCCCACTGCATATGATAGTATTTACGCGCAATTAAGGAAGGAAAAAATACCCCGCACAGATGCGATCACTTCGTTTAACTATAGTGAACCGCTGGATAAACATTTTACAATCCGCATCGGCGGCCGTTATGAGTATGGAAGGTTTAACAATGGAGTAAGTACCTATAACCGTATCTCGGGCAATGAAAAATTCGACGTCTTCAATGCCTTATTGAGCAGTGATTTTCGCCGGACCAGTCACCGCACCACTTTTAATCCCGGTCTTGAATATAAATGGAAGGATATCACGATAACACCTTCGATCCGTTTCCTTGACCAGCGGGTGAATAATAACCTTGTGTCAGCTGCAATCGTTTTGAAACAAAAACAATTCGACGTTTTGCCATCCCTTTCCTTCGTCTGGAAGCAACTTTCACTTAGTTATTCTAAGGATGTGAACCTCCCCGGATTCAGTTTTCTTAACCCGGTGACAGATATCAGCAACCCTTATTTTATTGTGAAAGGAAACCCCAACCTTTTGCCGGTAAGAAGGAATTCGATTTCGGCCAATTATAATTTTAATGATCCTAAACGTTATATTAATGCCGGTGGATGGGCCAATGCTGCTTTCTCTGACAATGATATTGTACAAAGCATTACGATCGACAGCAGGGGCGTGCAAACAAGTACACCCGTGAATGCGAGCAATACCCGTAATTACGGCATGAACGTGAATTTTAATAAACAATACAAGAACAAACAGAATGTGATGTTCTCCTGGAATACTGGCAACTGGATGAATCTTATAAAAAGCCAGTTGTTTTTCAATAATGTTGCAAGCTGGCAAACTACATTTAATTATAATCATTGGTTCGGCGCGGGTATAAACCTCAAAGACGTATTCGAATGGAACCTCAGTTATAGTTTTGGAAAAAACTTTACCAGGTATACCTCCAACCAGTTCAAAAAACTGAATGTGAGCAGCTATAACCTGGGTACGGATATGGTATTACGCTGGCCCAAACACCTGATCTGGGAAACACAGGTATCCTATTATTACAACGGCAGTATCCCGGTAGGATTACCCAAATCCGGCATTTCCTGGAACGGAGCATTGAATATTACCATGCTCAAAGATGAAGTTGGAGTATTGAAATTAGGAGTAAGTGATATCCTGGACCGTAACCAGAGCGTCCAGGTCAATGCAAGCCGTAATTCCATCACGACGACACATAACAATATCCTTGCGCGTTACTTTATGGCCACCTTTACTTATAATGTTCGTGCGGCAGGTGTGAAGAAAAGGATTGGCGGAAGGGAGCGGTTTTTCATGTTCTAAATGAGCACGACGAACACAAAGAAAGCACGACGGACACAAGTAGAGTTGCCCTGCCAGTTGTACCTTTTTTACCCTTCTAATTAGGGAGGAAATCCTTTATGCCCTATATGGTTCTTTGTGCCCTTTGTGCTCCTAAACGACCCAGGCATAAGATCCATCAATATTTCTCAATCACCCCCAATCCGAATAACGCGAAATCATACTTCACCGGATCTTTCGGATCGAGCGTCTTCAGGTAAGCCGTCAGTTCAAGAGCGGTTGACCAGTCTGTTTGTTTTCTTTTTAATAATTGGAAACGACGGGCTACTCTTGCCACGTGCACATCAACAGGACAAATAAGTTGCGAGGGTGAGATCTTTTTCCAGATCCCGAAATCCACACCGGCATTGTCACGGCGTACCATCCAGCGGAGGAACATGTTCAGCCTTTTACAACTCGAATTCTTTTCGGGTGCGGCAATATGTTTTTTGGTCCTGGCCGGAACATCATCCAGGGAAAAAAAATAAGAATGAAAGCCATTCAATCCATTCTCAATTGTCTTATCATCCTTACCCATCCACTGGGTAAAAGCAGTTTCCAGGGAATGCTCCAGGGAATAATGAAAGTTA
>JGI10216J12902_100555098_pt1 | contig 12151 bp, 11 predicted proteins | sample KanNatreferecore_FD_12902 | JGI IMG/M metagenome (IMG submission 12902)
TTGTAGAGGAACTCGAACATGTTGCCTTCGTGGGGTTGGTCCCAGGAAATTTTCATCGTCGAGACGGGGCTGATGTTTGGATGTTCGATCTCGGCGAGTTGTCGTACGCTGACGACGATCATGGACAATCAAGATTTCGCGCAGAGCTTGCCTTCCTGCGTTCCGCGCGCGCCGTTCCTGTGTTGTCGGGTGAATGCTGCTCGCGGGATTGTGCTCTTTAATTGTAGAGCGACGGTTCTTAGAGTGCCGCGTGCCGTTGCTCGGAGCTTTTGCGAGCCTGTTGTTCGTCGCGTTCATTTGTGCCGCCGAAGGGCGTCCGAACGTCGTGACAAGCTTCTTTCCGATCTACTGCTGGACGGCGAGCGTGGCGGGCGAACATGCCGCAGTCGAAAATCTTTTACCAACGCGCGCCGAACCACACGAATACGCATTCACTCCCGGCGATGCGCGGAAACTTGGACGGGCTGATTTGATCGTCGTGAATGGCTTGGGTCTGGAAGCGTGGCTGTCGAAATCCCTGCGGAGTTCTCCTTCGTCACGAGATCGCATTCTGAATGTCTCGGCAGGACTCGATGCGCAACTCATCGTTGGCGAACACGATCACGGCCACGGCGGGCACGATGAAACAAGGCACGCCAATCCGCACGTCTGGCTCGATCCACAACTCGCGGCGCAGGGCGTCAGTAATATTCTTGCCGGACTGCAACGCATCGATCCCGCGCACGGCGCTGTTTACGCCAGCAACGCGATGACGTACGTGGCGCGCTTGCACAAGCTCGACGATGACATTCGTCAATCGCTCGCGAGTGTGACTAATCGCGCCATCGTCACGTGGCACGACGCGTTTCCCTACCTCGCGCGACGCTACGGGCTGGAAATTGCAGGCGTGGTTGAAGAAGTCCCCGATGTGAATCCGACGCCGAAATATCTCTCGCGACTCAGCCGCATGATGCGTGAGCGCGGCATCCGCATCATTTTCGTCGCGCCGGGTGGAAAAACACGCCTTGCCCGGCAGATTGCCGCTGACCTGCGCGTCGAACTGGTGGAACTCGATACGCTTGAAACAGGACCGTTGACTCCTTCAGCCTACGAGGAACGCATGAGAGCCAGCGCCGCCGCGCTGCAAAAACATTTGAACTGATGCCGACTGAATCAATCGCCATGCACCCGTCGCTCGCGGTGGAAGTCCGCGACCTGCGCGTGAGTTTTGACAACACGTCCGTGCTGCGCGGCGTGAACTTGCGCGTGCCGCAAGGGCAAATCGTGGCGCTGATTGGACCGAACGGTTCCGGCAAGACGACGCTTCTCCGCTGCTTGCTAGGTCTGCAAAAGTTTTCCGAAGGCGAGGTAAAAATCTTCGGTGAGCGCGACGTGAAGAAAGTTCTGCCGCGCATCGGGTACGTTCCACAGCGACTGGCGCTCGAACGCAGTTTCATTCTAAGCGTTCGCGAATTTCTTGCGCTGCGGCTGCGCGAGACACGCCATTGGTTTTTCCATTCGCACAAGCAACTGGACGCTCTGATTCGCCCCGCGCTCGTCCAGATTGGCGTGGAGGATTTGCTCGACCGTCCGATCGCGCAACTTTCGGGCGGACAACTTCAGCGCGTGCTCATCGCGTTTGCGTTGTTGCGCAAACCTGACCTGCTGCTGCTCGACGAACCGACCGCGGGCGTGGACACACCAGGCGAGGAAACTTTCTACGACCTCATCGCCAGCGTGCAACGCCAGCACAAGCTCACCGTCATTCTCGTCTCGCACGATCTCTCGATGGTCTATTCGCACGCGTCGCGCGTGTATGCGTTGAACGGCGTGATCTGCTGCGAAGGGCCGCCGGAACAAGTGATGAACGCCGAGTCGCTCAAGCAAGCCTACGGCATTCACGCCACGCCGTATCATCACCACCATGTTCACTGAGCCGTTCATGCAACGCGCCCTGCTGGCGGCGCTGTTCCTCGGACCGCTTTGCGCGTTCATGGGCGTGTTTGTCACGGCGCGGCGCATGGCGTTTTTCAGCGACACCATTTCGCACGCGGCGCTGACAGGAGTGGCGCTCGGCTTCTGGTTCGGTCTCGCTGATCCAACGTGGCCAATGGTCGCGGTGAGCCTGCTTGTCGCGTTTGGCATCATGTGGCTCCGCGAGAACACCGATTTGCTCACGGATACGATTATGGCGTTGCTGCTCTCGGCTTCGGTCGCGGTCGGCGTAATCATTCTGAGTCTGCTGAAGGAATTTCGCGGTGAACTGCACAGCTACCTCTTCGGTGACATTCTCTACATCGGCCCGCAGGAAGTTTGGCTGGCGGCGGCGCTCTTCGGTTTCGTTGGCACCCTGCTGTTCCTTCAACTCACTTCCGTGACTCTGCTGACCGCGCACGAAGACATGGCGCAAGTGTGCGGCGTGCCGGTACAGCGAATGAATTATCTGTTCGTGCTGGTGCTCACACTGGTCGTGGCGCTGACGATTCGACTCCTCGGAATCATCCTCGTCACTGCGTTGATTGTAATTCCTCCCGCAGCCGCGCGCGCCGCGAGCCGCAACTTGCGCCAGCAAATCGTCCTCAGCCTGATCTTTGGTGTGGTCGGCAGCGTCGGCGGCACGTTGCTCTCGTATCAACTCGATGTGCCGTGTGGCCCGACGATTGTGCTTACGAGCGTCGTCTTGTTTATCGCGACGCTGGTGATCGGACGTCTGCGGCGCACGTAATTCCTCTCGGCAAAGTTCTCCAAACCTCCGCTTGAATTCTGATTGCACGGGCGGACATTTCAGACATGAAAAGGGGGCTTGTTTTTATTCTGGGTCTTTCGACTTTGGCCGTGTTCACCGGATGCGAATCTCCTCGGCACCGGCACGTTGTGGTGCGCGAGCCCGCACCGGTCATCCGCGAACGGGTACGAGCGCCGGTGATCGTGACGCAAAGGCCGCCGCCGCCAGTGAGGGAAGTCATGCCACCGTCGCCGGGTCGGCATTATGTGTGGGCGCCGGGTTACTGGGTTTGGGACGGCCAATGGATGTGGCAGGCCGGTCATTGGACCGTGCCACCGCGCGAACGTGCCATGTGGGAACCAGGCCGCTGGGTCGAACGCCGCGGCGAATGGTATTGGCAACCGGGCCATTGGCGCTGAATTTTCTCGCTCGTTTTTAATCCTGCTCCTGCTCTCGGCGCGTATTGCGAAAGAGCAAGATCAGGATCGAGAGCAGGCTGTTTGCGCAGTGCTCGCGCATGGCGGCCGCCGCGAATCGATCAGCGGCCAGCGCGGTTCGTTGGCCCGATGAACTTCATCGTGGCTATGGCGGGGTCGCCCATCGATAATCGATACGACGAGCCGGTGAGATGAATGTTGCCGGACCGATCCAAAGCCATGTCGGTGACCCATTCCCAACTGTCCGTGTCGTCGTTCCAAGTGCCGGACCACATTACGTTGCCCAATCGGTCGAATTTGATCGCGGCGAATCCACGGGCACCAGCGGTGGTCCCGCCTGCGCCGCCGACACACACGTTACCTTTTGCATCCAATTTGAGCGCGGCGGGATACCCCAAAAAGGCCGATCGCTCCCATGCGACTTTCCCGGAAGGTCGGTACTTGATGGTATGAAAATTCGGTCCCGTAACGTAAGCATCGCCAATTCTGTCCACAGCCAACGCCATCGCGCCACTGGAGTCGCCGGGGGATTCGTGCCGGGCCACCCACAGAAGGCGGCCGTTACGTGCGTATCTGATCGTGGCCCAACCTTGCGTGAAGTCACGGCCTATCGAGAAGCCGGCAACATACACGTGACCCAGTTTATCCAACACGACGGCGTTCGCGCGGTCGTAGGACGCGCCGGGTCCATCGTAACGCGCCACCCATAATTCCTGGCCGTTCGCGTCGTATTTCACCGTCAACATGTCCGTGGGACAGTTTTCGTCGCCGTCGCGGTCGAGAAAACAATGGCTCACCGAGCTGCCAGTCACGTACACGTTGCCTCTTTCATCAATACTGAGCGCCTGCGCGCGATCTTCGTGGTGAGCCGGACCATCGTATTTGGCTACCCAGACTTGACGACCATCACTGCTGTACTTGAGCGTCACATAATCCGAGTTCCTGTCACCCGGCGCGCTGGTGCCAATCACGTAAGCATTGTCCTGCGAGTCCACCACAATCGGTGAGGAGAGATCGCTGCCGACGTAGGCCGGGCCGTAGCGCGCCTGCCAGAGGACATTGCCGTCCGAGTCAAACTTGATGATGGCCAGTGCCGTCGGACGGATTGGGTCTTCGGCGTGGCCGACGACTATAACCTCCCCGGCCGTCGTGAGTGCCAGCCCATGGGCCGAGCCCCGTGGTGCGTCGGTTCCGCTCAGGGCGCGAGTCCACAAGAGCGTGCCCCGGGCATCGTATTTCAACAGCACCCATTGTTGGTGGTAGTTGGTGTCGTAACCGCCGCCGGCGACGTACACATTGCCCGCCGCATCTACAACCATCGCCCTGCCCTCATCGAAAGGCGGTGCGTTGAAAGGATGGATTGGACTGTCATACAGGGCAACCCAAGTGGGCGACACAATGGCCGCATTCATCGACGCATCGACGGCGAGGAGCAGACCCAAACCAACGCAGAGTTTTTGTAGCGCATGCATAAGTCACACAATGTTCCGCCTATTCTCTCGCCGACGCCACAGAGTCAGACGGACGTACAATATTTCTCTGGAGACTGCGTCAGCCGGACAAGCCGCGAATTGTAAACAAGTCGAGAACCTTACTAACGAATAAGGGCTGTGCAGCGTCGCGCGAAGGCAATGTGGCCGTTCGCGAGGCTTGTGCGAAAGCACCGCCGGTTGGCCGCGAATTACAATCGACCTGTAGCGCGTTATGCCAGGCAAGGTTGTAGCGCTTACACGTTGAACTTGAACAGCATCACGTCGCCGTCTTTAGACGGCCCTTCTCACGCGCGGCAGCAACTAGCAAGCTTCATCAGGTCATCGTAAGCAACTGTTTCCGCTTTGATGAATCCGCGCCACCGCGCTGGCCACAACGCGCCAGCGCCCAAACCGTTAAACCGAGACCAGCGGGCCGCTGATGCCGGAAGCCGGCACCGTCAGCTTCCCTCCCGACGCATCGATTCTCACCGCAGCGGTCAATATCAGAATCTTCTCAAAGCGGGCGCTCTCCCGTTTCAGGATCGTGCTGACCTGAGCTGGGACCTTGGCCAGTTCCGCCGACGAGTTCTTCGGGACCTCAAGACCCGCCATGTCTTTCGCCAACTTATCCATTCGGCTAATGACTGAGCTCCGGCAGCTTGCGAGGAGTTTACTCACGTCTCCCGCGCAGTCGATGCACAGCTTTTCCACTGCCTTGTTGAACTTTGCCATTTCAGGATCTGCCATATGTTTTCGTCTTTGCGTTGATGGTTGAAGATTGGACCTGACACGCCGCCTGAGGGCGGCAAATCAGCATTCAATTAATGCGCGAAGCCGCGAGTCTAGCCAGGGTCGGCGATACGTCAATCGCTCGCTCGCCGTTCAACGCTTGACGGCTTCCTGCGGAAAGGTAGCGTGCGCCTTCGGAATCTCGCACCACCGACAACCACACTGGATTCTTATGGGAAATGAAGTGACGAGGAAGGACATCGATGCGTTGCAAAAGCAAATCACAGCCTTTGCCGGGAACTGCAACAACTCGATCAAAACCACCGCGGATGCGCTCCGAAAACAGATGGAGGCCAATGACGCTATCGGCAGCAAGAACGCCGGAGCACATCGGGATTACATCCAAAAGCTGGACGACCGCGTAGGACGCCTTGAAGAGAACGTGAAATGGCTTATGGGAGCGGTCGAAGCGCTCCAGAAGAAATGAGGTCCCCTCCGAACCGGCGTGGCTAAGTTGTATGCGAACACTCACCAATCTTTTCGAGAACAACAGAGCCTGGGCCGGGCGCATCCGGCAGCTAGACCCGGATTTTTTCCTCAAGCTTTCGCAACAGCAATTTCCAAAGTATCTGTGGATTGGCTGCTCGGACAGTCGAGTGCCCGCCAATGAGATTGTCGGGCTCCTGCCCGGAGAGCTGTTCGTCCACCGGAATGTCGCCAATCTGGTCGTGCACACGGACCTCAACTGTTTGTCGGTGATGCAGTTCGCAGTGGATATTCTGAAGGTGCGCCACATCATCGTCTGCGGACATTATGGGTGCAGCGGCGTGCAGGCCGCGCTGCGGCGTGATCGGCTTGGCTTGAGCGATAATTGGCTGCGTCACCTTCAAGACGTGCGGCACAAGCATGAAACGGTTCTAGCCAGCGCGGGAAGTGATGCCAGCGCTTCCGACCGGCTTTGCGAGTTGAACGTGATCGAGCAAGTGGCCAACGTCTGCCACACGACCATTGCGCGCGATGCATGGGAACGGGGCCAGGAGTTGGCGGTGCACGGGTGGATTTACGGCTTGCAGGACGGACTGCTGCGAGACCTGAACGTCACCGCGACTGATTTTCATGAAACGCTCCCGGCTTATCGTGCGGCGATTTCGGCGTTGTCTTGATTCCCGCGCGAAGGGCGACGTTCTACTTCTTCTCCTTCAGTTCCAATAACCGCCCCGGCAGCATCGGCACGTCGCCTTTGTGGTTCAACGGCCGGGAATATTCGAGCACGTAGATGGCGCGATTGAGCGCGATGACGTCGATGGGGCGCGCGAGCGGCGCGAGCCACGTTTTGGTTTCGGCTTCGTAGCCGGTTGCGGTTTTCTTCACGCGCATCTGCAATAGATCGAAGCCCACGTATTTTTCCCGCTTGAGCAAGTTGCCGAAGCGCGTGACGAGGAATGTGCCGCGCAAGGACTGGGGAAACGTGTCATCGCAGAAAATGATTCCAGCGGGCGACGAATGTGGATCGAACGTTGAAATGTTTCCTCCGCTGGAGCCCCCATCCGGACCAGCGTTTACCACGGGCCGCGTGAACTTGAGGCCCGCCGGCGCATCCGGCGTGTGGGCGTAGGGTTTGTTCGTCGAGTCACCGAACTGAAATGGAAAGCCGTAATGTTTTCCGCGCTCGATGACGTTCAGTTCCTCCGGCATATCGGCATCCGGGCCGTTCTCCGTCGCGAACATTTCGCCGCGATCATTCCAGCAAAAGCCAAACGGATTGCGCAGTCCGCTCGCAAAAATCTCCGGCTCCTTTGCGCCGTCCGGCGGCAAGCGCCAGATGCACGCTGTCGTGTCGAGTTCGCCGCCCTTAAAGTAGCGCGCGTCCGTTCCGTGTTCGTTTCCGTCCGTGCGCGAGCCGCTCGCCACGTAAAGAAAACCATCCGGCCCCGCCGCGATGTGGCTGACGCCGTGATTGAACGGGCCGATGCCCCACGGATAGTTCACGCGCACGTAAGGCTCCGGCGTCCACGGCGTTCTCGCGCTCGTGCTGCGATAAATCGTCACTTCATTCGTCATGAATGGCTGCGTGTCGCGGCGACGATTCACCGCGACGAACAGCCGGCCTGATTTATCGAACGTGAAGCCGAGCGGATTCGGCCGGCCGCGCTCGGGTTCAAGATACTGATCGCCGCGCAACACCTGCTGCACTCGCCCGCTCGTTTCGACGCGCCAGACATTTCCTGCCTCGCTCAGCGCGTAGAGTTCCCGGCCGCCCTTGAGCGCAAGCCGCACCGGGTTTTCCGTGAAGCGCACGACTTCGCGAATCGCAAAACCTTCGGGCGGTTTGGGCAAGGGCGCGTAATCCGCCGCGGCCTTCAGCGCTTCGTAAGTTTTGAAGCGCGATTTGCTCCGGACCTCTTTCACTTGCCCGGCGGAAATTGCATCCGTCGAATTGTTCCAGGTCTTGCGCACGAACGTCAGCACGGCGGCCACCTGTTCGTCCGTCAACAGAACAGGCGGCATGGTATTGTTGTAGTTCGTGCCGTTGACCGTGATGCGTCCCGACAATCCCTCGACGACGGGGCGAATGCCGTTCTCGACGTTCGCCATCAAGTAGTCGGACTTCGCCAGCGGCGGGAATGTGCCCGCAGAGCCTTGCCCGTTCCCCTGATGGCAAATGACGCAGTGCTGGAGGTAGAGCAATTTGCCCTTCGCGATGAGTGCGGACTGGTTTTCGTCCGCGCCAAAACCGGCAACGCCCATGAGGAACAACAGCGGCGCAGCGGCAAAACAGAACCGGCCAAACATGGCGCGAAACTATCGCGACATGGTGCAGCGTCCAGCGGAAACGTGCTGCGCCAGTGAGAGGAGACGCCCGGAAATTATCCTGAATCGCGAATTGATCTTACGCCAGCCTTCGTCAAGCATCGCCGCAATCCGCATCCCAGACGCACGCGGAGAAACCACATCAAGAAAGGGAGTTCGATATGAGCAATGGCGAGACTCAACCTGCTGGCACAACGCAACCCGCGCCTGCGCGCAAAAGCTGGGTCGCGGCGCTTCTGTTTTCGATCATTCTCGGTACCTTCGGTGTGGATCGTTTCTATCTGGGCTATATCGGACTCGGCGTCGTCAAGCTGATCACATGTGGTGGCTTCGGCATCTGGTGGCTCGTCGATGTGATTCTGCTCGCGCTCAACAAAATGACTGACGTGAACGGGAATCCGTTGGAAAAGTAAGGTTTCGAGGATTGAAACGCCGAGTGTTCCTTTGACCGGCGTCTTGAGGCGAAGGTAAACTCGCCAGTGTGGAAGCTGTAACGACAGAGGCATTTCTTCCTGCGCGCGCTGCCCGCACTCTTTCCACGGCATGGGTCAGCCGTATCGTTATGCTCGGAGCGACGAGCATCATCGTCGGAATTCTTTGGGACATTTCGTGGCACCGCACGATTGGCCGCGACACGTTTTGGACGCCGGCGCACCTGGCGATTTATCTGGGCGGTCTGCTGGGCGGATTCACCGCGGGATGGCTCGTGTTCCACACCACGTTTCTCGCGAGCGCTGAAGAAAAGTCCGCGGCGGTCAAGCTCTGGGGTTTCCGCGCGCCGATGGGAGCGTGGGTGACGCTCTGGGGTTGCCTGGCGATGCTTACCTCCGCGCCATTCGATAACTGGTGGCACGACGCATACGGGCTGGATGTAAAGATTCTCAGCCCGCCGCACACGGTGCTGGCGCTGGGTATGTGGGCTGTCGTGCTCGGCGCGCTGCTACTGGTCTTGCGCGAGCAGAATAATGCCGCTGCAAATTCTGCTGGTGGATCGACAGAAACACCCGGCCGCTGGTTCTTCATCTACGGTACCGGCGTGTTGCTCGCGATGGCTTCGGTGTTTTTGATCGAGAACAGCTTTCCCAATCAGCAACACTCCGAGCCGTTCTTCCTCAGGTCGGCGGCGACGTATCCGCTTTATCTCATCGGCATCGCTCGCGCGGCGAAGTTTCGCTGGAGCGCCACGTTCGTCGCCCTCATTTACATGCTCATCGTCGCGGCGATGGCGTGGGTGCTGCCACTCTTTCCCGGCGAACCCAGGCTCGGGCCGATTTCAAATCGCGTGGACCATTTCGTGCCGCTGCCATTTCCACTGCTGCTGGTCGTGCCGGCGATTGCCATTGATTTGATTCGTATTTGGATCGGAGCCGGTCGTCGCTGGTGGCGCGATTGGTTGATCGTGCTGCTCTCCGCCGTCGCTTTCGTCGCGCTCTTCTCGCTAACGCAATGGTTCTTCGCGAAATTCCTGCTGGGTCCCGGCGGGCAAAACTGGTTCTTCGCCGCCGACCGGCACTGGGGTTACACGGAGGAACTTGCCTCGTGGCGGCAGCAGTTCTGGGATGAAGGGAATTCACAGTCCAATCCGAGGGCCACGCGGCAAACGTTCGCCTTCGCGCTGCTGGCCGCATTCATTTCGGCGCGCGTCGGACTCACGCTCGGCAACTGGATGGCGAAGGTGAGGAGATGAGGAAAACACCAAACACCAAACTCGAAACACCAGACAAACACCAAACTCCAAACAGCAAAACCTCCATTTGCCGCGGTTGTACATCTCTGTTGCGCTGCGGCACAGCGGGTAACAATTGGTTTTTGAGATTTGGTGTTTGTTTGGTGTTTGGAGCTTGGAGCTTGGTGTTGCGGCGGTTGCTCTTCTGTACGCTGATGCTGTCGTCGCTCTCCGCCCTCGCTCACATCGGCGATCAAAACGTTTTCTTCGAAGGCCACGCCGGCCCCTATCCCGTTCGCATCGTGATTCGCCCGCCGGGAGTCATTCCCGGCCTCGCGGAAATTTCCGTGCGCGTGAATACCAATGGTATCGCGCGCGTTACGGCGTTGCCGATGCGATGGGACAGTGCGCGCCAGGGCGCTCCGCCGCCAGACGAAGCGAAGCTTGTGCGCGGCGAAACGAACCTGTTCAACACGCAACTCTGGTTCATGCGCGGCGGTGCGCAGAGTGTGGAAGTGGCAGTGAACGGCACGGCGGGCGTGGGCGCGGTCATCGTGCCGGTGAACGCCGTCGCCACGCGCGTGCTCGGAATGCCCCGCGGGCTGGGATGGATGCTTGGCGGACTTGGCGCTTTGCTGGTGCTGCTCGCGGTCAGCATTATGGGCGGTGCGGTGCGCGAGAGCGTGTTGCCCGCAGGCGAAGCTCCGACGAGAAAGCGGCGCTGGTTTGCGCGCGGCACGGTCGCATTTGCCGCCGTGGCACTCACCGCTTTCCTCTGGTTCGGCAAAAACTGGTGGGACGCTGAAGCGAGCGACTACCGGAACAACCGCCTTTATCGCCCCGTGGAAACGACGGCGGCTGTGCGTGTGGAAAATGGCGAACCTATTCTGACGTTGAAGCGTACCGTCGATCCTGGCCGTCGCACCGGCCCGATTGTTCCCGAGCACGGCAAGCTCATGCACCTGTTTCTCGTGCGCGGACCGAAGATGGATGTATTCGCGCACCTGCATCCCATCAAGCGCGATTGGAAAACGTTCGAGACGGCGTTGCCTGAGTTGCCAGCGGGCGAATACCAGGTTTACGCCGACGTGACATACGAAACGGGATTTTCAGACACGCTCACGGCGACGGCATTATTGCCCGAGCCGCCCGCTTCAAGCGCGACAGGTTCGCGCGACGTCGATGCTGCCGATGCCGACGACGGCTGGCAAATCGCCGCGGCGTTCAAGGGCGGCGTCACCACCAACAAACAGCGCGTCGCGGTCTCGCCAAATCTTTGGATGGACATGACTCTCGATGGCCCGCTCGTTGAGAACCGCGACGCACGGCTGCGCTTCGCGGTGCGCGACGTGATTCTGCGTCCGGTGAAACTGGAACATTTCATGGGCATGGCCGGGCATTTGATTCTGCGGCGGGAAGACGGCGCCGTGTTCACGCACCTGCACCCGAGCGGATCGTTTTCCATGACGGCGCAACAACTGTTCGAGTTGCGCGCGGAAGGAAAAGCGCCCTTGAAAGTGGCTTCGTCCAAAGCCGACCCGCTTTGTAAACTCCCTCCGCCCGACACTTCAACGAACGCAACGCACGAAGACATTTCCTTTCCCTACGCTTTCCCGAAAGCCGGGGCGTATCGTCTCTGGGTGCAGGTGAAAGTCCGTGGTGAAGTCCTTACGGGTGTTTTCGACGTGAGCGTCGCGCCTGCCACAACTCGCTATGTCAGGGCGGGTTCCGCGCGCTGATTCGTCGGCCTCTTCTCACCCAGCCGCATCCTTCACGGCGATGCGCACGGCATTGTCAGTCACGCCCATGTTTGGAACGTCGCGGGAAAGGATTGCGCGCGCGGCAGCGCGCTCCAATCCGCTCCGGTGGAAAGTTCTCGCGCGTGTTCGGTCGCGCCGCTAAACAGCAGCCCACCATGAAACTCGGATTCGTCTCGGCTATCGTCCCGGAGTTATCGCTTGAGCAAGTCCTCGCGCTCGCGCGCGACGAAGGCTTCGGGTGCGTCGAGGTGATGTGCTGGCCCATGGGCAAGGCGGAGCGCAAATACGCCGGCGTGACGCACATTAACGCGACGGATTTCACAAGCGCGCAGGCTGACGACGTGAACGCATTGTGCGCGCAGTACGCCGTGAGCATTTCGGGACTGGGCTATTATCCAAACCCCCTCGATCCAAATCCTGAAGTCGCCAGAGTTGCAGTAAATCACTTGAAGCGCGTCATCATCGCCGCGGAAAAGCTCGGCCTGAAGAACGTGAATACCTTCATTGGCCGCGACTGGACGAAAAGTGTGGACGATAACTGGCCGCGCTTTTTGAAAACGTGGAAGCCGTTG
>JGI10216J12902_103702221_pt1 | contig 12144 bp, 13 predicted proteins | sample KanNatreferecore_FD_12902 | JGI IMG/M metagenome (IMG submission 12902)
GCCGCCCGCTGCGGCCGCGCCGGAGGTTGGCGACCGCGAGCGCGCAGACGACAAAGGCCACGATGGTCACCACGGCGTAGCGACCCGGATGGTCGATGACGTCGATGTTCCACCCGAGCAGGGACTGGCCGCCCACCCTGATGCCGCTGATGCTGCCGGTGTACCGCGCGTTGTTGAAGATCAGCGCCTGCACCGCAACGCCGAGTCCCAAGGTCACGACGGCGAGGTTCACGCCTCGCGTCCGCAGCGCTGGGATGGCGAAGACAAGACCGAGGACCGTCGCTCCCAGCGTCCCTATCACCACCGCGGGGAGGAACGGCCAGCCGGAGTTGGCCACCAGTTGTGCGGCGATCATCGCGCCGATGCCGGCCAGCGCGTATTGCGCGAGTGAGACCTGGCCCGTGTAGCCGACGACGACCACGAGCGACAACAGGATCAGCGCCACCGCGAACGTCGACGCGATCGCGGTCTGCCAGTCCTGGGAGACGAGGCTCGCCAGGAGCAGGCCGATGCACGTGGAGACCGCCACGGCGCCGGGACGAATTCGGCCCGTACCGACGGTGGGGAGCCGGTCGAAGATGTGCCCGCGGAGCGGGAGGCTCGAGCCGCGGGCGATCAGCACCACGACGAGCAGGACGAAGGGGGCCGCGTCGGTGACGCCGACGGCATCGATGTACTTGCCGGCTTCCGATTGGACGACGCCCACGAGCAGGCCGCCGAGGAGTGTCAGCGGGAACGACCGGAACGAGCCGATCAGCGCCGCGGCAAGACCGGGGATCACGAGCAAGGAGAGGGTCGGGATACTGAGCTGCGTCAACGGCGCGATGAGCACGCCGGCGAGTCCGGCGAGCCCCGCGCCGGCCGTCCACGTGCCCGCCGACACCACTCGAGGCGACCAGCCAAGCGAGGCTGCGGAGAGCTCGTTCTCGGCAACGGCCTCGGTGATCCAGCCGATACGCGTGAAGCGCCACACCGCGGTGAGTGAGGCGGTGACGACCACGGCTGCGCCGAGGGTCCACAAGCGGTCCACCGGGACCGTCGCGCTTGCGATCGTGACTGGCTTTCCGTTGAAGATCGGTCCGATCAGCGGGATCAGGTCGTTCCACTTGATGACCGCGATCGAGAAGAGGATCAGGAAGACGCCGAGCGTCGCGATCAGGCGCGCCAGCGGGGACGCGCTTCGGAGCCGCGCGAGGACGAGGACGTCAGTGAGCAGGCCGATGAGCGCGACCGCACCGACCACGAACAGGATCGCGGGGACCGTCGCCCATGCATGCTGCTCGCGAAGGATCGCGAACAGGTACGCACCGAACATCGCATAGGCGCCGTGAGCGAGGTTCAGGACCCCGGAGCCTCGGAAGATCAGGACGATGCCCTGTCCCACGAGCGCATAGACGGCGCCCGCGCCTAACCCCAGGATCGCGAATTCGAGCATCGGTCAGACGCAACAGATCGGAGCCGGCACCGGTGCCGGCTCCGATCTGGCTTTCCCCCTAGTACCTGACCCTTCCCTTGTACGTCAGATATCCATCTGAAATCTTGCCGCTGAAGGTGCCGCGACCCGTCAGGTGCCTCCACGGCCCCGTGCCGCCAAGCGCCTTCCAAATGCCGCACTGGTCATTGTTGAGGCCGCACTTGCCGACGAGATGCAACTTGATCGTGCCCTTCGGGCACTTCATCTTGTAATTGGTGGTGTTGTCCGGGTTTGTCTTGCCGTCTCCGTGGCACCGGTTGAAAGGACCGCCGTGGATCGTGGCTTTCAGCACTCCGTTCTTGAAGGTGCCGACGAACCTGAACTTGACATTGTGCGACGTGGCTCCGAAGCCTGCGGCCGGACCGAGCAAGGCGGCCGTGGCGAACACCGCCATGGCACTCAACCCGACCAACCGGCGCGACATGTGGCGCTTCATGCTCACTCTCCTCCTGTTGACGTTCATGCTGTCCTTCTCCCGTTCGCTGACCTGACCTTGGTGTGTCGCCGGCGGCACCTAGCCCCCAAAAAGCGCCTTGATGGCACCGAGCTCAGAGCCGGGAACCATGACGAAGACCTTCTGGTCCGGCGACCACTTGGACAGCCAGGCCTTGTCGTTGAAGATGCGCGGGAACGGGCCCTTGCCGACGCCGAGGGGCTTGGTGAAGTCCATCGCCCGCACCATGCCGGCGCCGTCGAACTTGCCCTTCGAGATCGCCGCCAGGAACTTCCGACGCGTGAGTGTTCCAGGGATCTGCTTGGCGATGTCGACGAAGGCCTGCGTTGCCAGCCAGGCCTCGGCCCCCGTCGCGCTGTAGTGGTCCGGGTCCGTCCTCGCGTCCGCGTCGCCGGCATCCTCCTCGGCCTTCATCTCGGCCAGGTACCGCTTCAGCCCCGGGTTCTTGTCCGCGTCGCCGAGCGGCGGGATGGTTGCGCCGTGGTACAGGCTCGGGGCGGCGGCCCCGAGCTTCTCACCCAGCGAGCCGAGCGTCGACGAGATGAACGAGCAGAACTTCCAGTGGTGACCGGTGCTGTAGGCGCTCGCAATGAACGCCTGCATCTGCTCGAGCGACATGCTGCCTACGACGACGTCCGGGTTCTCGTCTGCGACGCGCTGGACGTAGGGCGTGTAGTCGGTCACCGTCGCTGGGATGAGCACGGTGCCGACGTACTTGGCGCCGGAGTTGAGACTCGCCCCGGCGATGAAGTTGCCGACGAGCGCACCGGTGGGCGTGTCGGTGATGAACGCGGCGACCTTGTTGCCGCCGGCCTGCTGGAGCATCGCCTTGCCCGCGCACTCCGCGATCCCGCCGAAGTTGAACGTGATCGGGAAGCTGTTCGTGTACTGGGCCTGCTCGGTACCGATGACGTTGGGCCCGACATCGGCGATGTCCGCCTTCTTGAGCGTCGTGAGGTACCCGTCGAGGTCGTTGAAGGCGATCGTCCCCACGCTGGCGATGGCACCGTCACTCACTGTCTGACGAGCGCATGCGACCTCTGCGTTGGGGTCAGCCTTCGTGTTGCAGCTGGAAACGACGAGCTCGTGTCCGTTGATACCCCCGGCGTCGTTGACCGCGCGAGCGGCGGCCTTCACCGACGCGATGGCCTCTGGGAACGACCCCGCCGCCACCGTGTTGATCGCCGTGTTGATCTGGAGCCGCACGGGCGTGGTCTTGAAGTTGTGCTTGGGCTGGTCGGCGGTCTTCTTGGATCCCGAGCCACCACACGCCGCGAGCGATGTCGAAACGAGCAGCGCAATCGCAAACGTGCTGGATGACAAGCGCCAAGTTCTCGTCGACCTCATCCACGCTCCTCGTGCCGGGGTGCCATCAAATTCTGCCTACCGGATGGTTGGCAGATTTGTGAAGCCAAGCATGCCGGAATTGGCCTGTCAAGTCCCAACCGACCATCCGGTTGGCAGAAAACGGTCGCTACTCGTCGGCCTTGACGACCTGATCCTTGGGGATGTTGTGGCTGGGCGCACCCGCGGGGGCGAACTCGCCGGCATAGGCACGCTCGTGCAGGTCCTCGAGCGAGACGCCGGCGCGGCGCTGCGCGAGCAGCAGTGCTGGGTCGACCGGCGTCCCGGGCGGGTTGGCGCGCAATGCCTCCGACGTGCGGATGAACTCCATCGACTTCCGATGGTCGCCGAACGCGTCGGTGAACAGCTCGACCAGATTGCCATCCGGGTCGTTGTAGTAGAAGGCAATCGTGATCCCGTGATCGACCGTGAACGCGGGCTTGATGTCGAGGTTCTGCAGGCGCTCCCAGGTCTCCAGCAGGTCGTCGATGCTTTGGTACTCCCACGCCGTGTGGTTGACACCGGGCGATGTGCGGTCAACCTGGTCCTGAAGGTTGGGGATTGCGAAGAAGCCCATTCGGTGATGCATCTCATCGTTGGTCGTCCACACCGACGGGAACGGCGTAGCCGGCGGGTCAGCCTCGAGCGTCGGTCGCTGGCCCAGCACATTGCGATACCAAGCCAGCATCTCCGTTTGGCGCGGGGTGCCGTTGCCGGTATGGCTCAGGGTCGGGCACACCACTTGCGCGCCGTTGTCGTCCAGGATTGCGTCGGTGTCGACTGCTGCGCTCATCTGACTCTTCTCCTTTAATACGATGGTGGTCCGCCAGCGCGGGCCCGGATAGCGTCCCGGACCGACCTTGCGCGGTCGGCGTCGCCCAGTGCCGATGCCTCCACGATGCGGGTGTTGTCGAACAGCGGCTCGTCTCCGGGCTGCAGCGGGAACAGCCCGACGTGGAAGTGCTTGGCGGTCTCTCCCAGATACACGCAGTAGACGCGGTCAGCGCTGGTGACGCGCTTGACTGCCGCAGAGACGCCGCGCAACGCGCCGCCGAAGCGCGCGGCCTGCTCATCGGTCAAGCTCCACGCCCCCTCGACGTGCTCAGTAGGAGCCAGCATCACCCAGCCCGGGACGTCGGCGACCTGGAAGGCGCGCCAGACCCGGTCGTCATAGACGACCCGGTCCTCTGCGCCGACCACTGCATCGCAGACGTGACAGCTCACGCGGAAGCAACCGACGCCAGGCCGGGAAGGATGCGAAGGGCGTTACCGCTGCGGATCTTCTCGCGGTCCTGCTCAGACAGGCCCATCCCGTCGGTCAGGTCGCCGTTGAAGTTGTCCGAGCCACCGAGGTTGTCGCCGTAAACGAAGCGATCGATGCCGATGACGTCGATCAGCGCCTTGCGCATTCGCGGGTCGTGGATGTCCGGATCGAACACGAAGTTGTCGAGGTACTCGCTGACGGGTTTGCTGTTGACGCTGTCGGGAGCCATCGTCTTGTTGGTCTGCTCGAGGCGTCCCAGGTGGTAGGGCACCATGCCGCCGGCATGCGTCACGTAGAAGCGCAGGTCGGGGAAGCGGTCCAGCACTCCGCCGCAGATCAGGTACCACATGGCCAGCGATTCGTAGTAGGGCATACCGATGATCGATGTGCCGTCGAACGGGTCGGCGCCGTGTGTCGCGCCAGTGGCCGAGACGTTGTAGCCGTGCACGAACGCGGGAACGCTCAGCTCGCACATCTTCTCCCAGAGCGGGTCGAACGCCGGGTCGTGGATATCGCGCCCGGCGAAGTCACAGCCGCCCGTCATGATGCCGACGGCCCCGAGCTCGGTGACCGCGCGCTCCAGTTCGGCCGGCGCGGCTTCGGGGTCGTGCATCGGGACGAGAGCCCAGAACGAGAAGCGGCTGGGCTCATCCGCGCAGAACTGCGCAAGCTCGTCGTTCACCGTGCGCGAGAACGTCGTGCCGAACTCACCAGCCCAATACATGAACATGTGAGCGGGCTGGGACAGGACCAGGCGATCGATGCCGCGCTCCTCCATGCGTGCGAGTTGCGCGTCTCGCGAGAAGTACTCCGCCGGGTGCGGCGCGTTGGGATTCTTGTTGCCCAGCGACCAATCGCCGACCTTGAGCGTGTTGTTGGTCCAACTCGGACCCCAGAAGGGATCGAGGTCGAACATCCCGTAGGTCAGCTGATGCGCGTGCAGGTTGATCAGCACTCGTCTCTCCTCACAATCAAACAGACGGTAGGTCCGTAAACCTACGCGATCCCGCCACGAAATACCACCCGACAACCGCTAGGAGGCAACCACCGTCCCGAACGCGAATGGCGCGTCGACGAGATCGACCGGCAACTCCGCGACGACGTCACGAGACGCAATCCTCCAGCCGCCGTCAACGCGTACGAAGACGTCGTCGTAGCGCCCGAAGTTCCGCATCCGGAACTGCCCGTCGCCACCGATCCGCAACGCCAGGAAATACGCCTTGCCTCGGGCGTGATCGCCTTCCGCCTCGACCGTGATGTTGACGATGAGATGGCGCATCCCTGGCGCCTCCTGTGAGCGCGCCGTGACGAACTCGCGGAGCGCAGCATGGCCGATCACAGGCTCGAGCCCCGGGGGCGCGAAGCGGCCGTCAGCGGCGAACACTGCAACCCAGGCTTCGGCGTCGGCCCCGTCGAAGGCATAGGCGTAGCGGGCATGGAGTTCTTGGATCGCAAGGCGATCCTCGACGGTCAGCGACATCGGTAGCTCCTCTCCGGGTATCCGCGATCCGATCATAACCTGACGAGCGGTTGGTTGAATTGGTCGGTACGCTTTGCGCCGTGAAGCTGGCCAAGTGCGCGACGGACGACCGCGCCGGGGCCTTCTGGGCGCTGGTTGACCCCGACGCCGATCGGGTTCGGGCGATCGAGGGCGCGTTCGCCGACTGGGTTCCGGCGCTGACCGCACGGCCGGGCGGTACGCCCCCGCTCTCAGGCGCGGAGCAAGCGCTGAGCGACGTGCGGCTACTAATGCCCGTCGAGCCCCACGCCACCATCGTTGCCACCGGCGCGACGTACGCCAAGCACGTCGACGGCCTCGGACTCGCGATGCCGGAACGGCCTGCCGCCTTCTTGCGCACGTATCGATCCCTCGTCGGCCCGGGCGAGGAGATCGTCTATCCCGCCGTCACCGAGGCCCTCGACTACGAGATCGAGCTCGTGGTGATCATCGGCGCAAACGACGTCGACCCGGACGACCCAGTGGCCGGCGTGCTCGGCTACACGATCGGCAACGAGGTCTCCGCCCGCGACCTGCAGTTCGGCGGGTCGGTGACCGGCATGGACATGTTCTCGGCCAAGGCGTTGGACCGCACCGGGCCGATCGGACCATGGATCGTCACGCGCGACGAGTTCGGAGACGGTACGCCCGACCTGGAAATGCGCCTTACGGTCGACGGCGAGCTGCGCCAACACGATCGCACTGGCAGCCTGGTCTGGGGAGTCGACCACCTGGTGGGATACGTCAACGCCCGTGCGAGTCTGCACTGCGGCGACGTCGTGTGGACCGGAACGTGCGCGGGGGTTGCACACGAGGATGGACGCTATCTGCAGCCCGGCCAGGAGGTCGTGGCGACGATCGAACGCATCGGCGAGCTGCGCAACGTGGTCGGCGAGCGTGCTGTCGCCGCGGCATCAGGGTGAGGCTGTGCTCACTCGCTGCCGTCCGCCCACTTGCCGGCCACCGCTCTGTACGGCCGGGCAATCTCCACGAGTACCCCGTGGGCCGAACGCGGCAACACCCACGTCCACTCCTGCCAGGGCAGAGTCGGATCGGAGTACGTGTTGTCGGCGTCAACCGCAAGGCCTTCGTCGGCGAGCTTGCGCGCCGCCGTCGGCACGTCGGGCGTGGTGAAGCAGATGTGGTGCACGTGCTCGCCGATCTTGGCCATGCGTGCGCCCAGCGGCGTTCCGGGCGCTGGCTCGCACAGCTGAATCTCGGCCCCGTGGTCGGCAACGAACGTCACCCAGCGCATCTCGTCGTCGCCGCCCGTGAAGTCGTCATAGCGCACGATCGGTTGCTCGAGTTGGTCCGGATCGAGAACGCCGAGGATCTTGCGCCAATCCTCGATCGCCTGATCGAGGTCTTTCACCATCAGACAGATGTGGGCCAGGGGTCCGCTCGGCATGTCGGTTCGCTCCTTGATCTCGGGGTGTTCATAGGCCCAGCGAGCGACCGACGATCTCGTACATGATCTCGTTGGTGCCGCCGTAGATGCGTTGGACGCGCGCGTCACGCCACAGGCGCGAGATCTCGTATTCGCGCATGTAGCCGTAGCCGCCATGCAGTTGCAGACAGCGGTCGACGACCACGTTCTGCAGGTCCGTGGTCCATGCCTTCGCGCCAGCCGCTTCGGCTGGCGTGAGCTCGTCGACGAGCAGGGCGGAGATGCATCGATCGACGTAGGCACGCGCTGCGGCCACCTTGGTGACGAGCTCCGCCAGGGCAAAACGATTCGCCTGGAAACTGCCGACGGGGCGGCCGAATGCCCTGCGCTCCTTGACATACGCCAGCGTGATCTCGAGCGCGTGCTCGGCGGCGGCAACGGCGCTGACGGCCATCGACAGGCGCTCGCGCGGCAAGTTGGACATCAGGTAGCCGAACCCGCGCCCCTCTTCACCCAGACGGTTCTCGGCCGGCACGCGAACATCGTTGAAGAACAGCTCCGCGGTGTCCTGTGCCCAGCGGCCGGCCTTCTCGAGCTTGCGCCCACGCTCGAAGCCGGTCATGCCGTCCTCGACGACAAGAAGGCTGAAGCCGTCCTTGCCGCCCTCAGGTCTGGTGCGTGCTGCGACGATCACCAGGTCGGCCGCGATGCCGCTGGTCACGAATGTCTTGGTGCCGGAGACGACATAGTCGTCGCCATCGCGGCGCGCCGAGGCGGTCATCCCCTGCAGATCGGAGCCGGCACCGGGCTCGGACATCGCAAGCGCCGCGATCAACTCGCCACGCGCGAATGGCGGAACCCAGCGTTGCTTCTGCTCGTCGCTGGTCAACCCGAGCAGGTACGGGGCGATGATGTCGTTCTGCATGGTGAAGCCGTCGCCGACCGCGCCCGCGTAGGCGACCTCCTCGTCGATGACCGCGTTGAATCGGAAGTCGCGAAGCCCCAGGCCACCGAGCTCTTCCGGCGCCTCAAACCCGACGAGACCGTGGGCGGCGGCGGCCCGCCAGAACGCCTGAGGCACCATGCCCGCGTCCTCCCACTCGTTCGAGTTCGGTACCGCCTCGCGCCCCAGGAATCCCGCGACCGTCTCGCGGAAGTCGTCGTGCTCGGTCTCGAAGATCGTGCGGCGCATGGCTGCTCAGAGGTTCGGGAGGCGCGCCGCAGCGTCCAGGCGTATGACCTCGCCGTTCAGAAACGTGGTCTCCATCGCGAAACGCACCAACCCGGCGAACTCCTCGGGGCGGCCGAGCCGTCGCGGAAAGACGTGATGGTCCACCAGGGCTGCACGGTCCTCCTCGGAGACGCCGGCGAGCATCGGCGTGTCCATCATTCCCGGCGCGATTGCCACCACGCGGATGCCGTGGGGCGCCAAGTCGAGCGTCAAGGGACGCGTGAGCGCAACGACGGCGCCCTTCGTGGTCGAGTACGCCACCTGTCCCGCCTGGCCGTCGATCCCAGCGATCGACGCCGCATTGACGATCAGGCCACGCTCGCCGTCGGTACCGGGTGAATTGCGCGCCATCGCGGCGGCGCAGTGGCGCACAACGTCGAACAGTCCAACGAGATTGACGTCGACCGCTCGGCGAAACAGGCCCAGCGGATGCGGATTGCCGCCTGCATCGAGCGTTGGCTGCTGCGGGGCGACGCCCGCGCAGCAGACGGCTACGTCGAGACGGCCGAAGCGCTTGAGGGCGGCGGAAACCGCCGCCTCCACGTCCTCCGGAACGCTGACGTCTGCCCGTAGGAACTCGACTGCGTCACCATGCTGCGCACTTGTTCCAGGCTCGCGATCCACGATCGCGGCGCACGCGCCACCCTCGACCAACATCTCGACCACCGCGGCTCCGAGCCCTGAGCCGCCGCCGGTGACCAGGCCGACGGCCCCTTCGACGCGCATCAGAACGCCACTATCCCAGCCTCAGAAGGATCGCGGCAGTCCGAGGCTCTCAGCCAGGAAGTTGCGACACATCTCGTTGTTGATCGGCGCGACGCGGTAGAGGCGCATGTCGCGCCAGTAACGCTGCATGTCGTACTCCATCGCGTAGCCGTAGCCGCCCAGCACCTGCATGCCACGGTCGGCGCCCGCGAAGCAGTGCTCCGACGCAACGAGCTTGGCCATTGTGGACTCGACCGCGCACGGCCGTCCGGACTCCTGCAGCCACGCGGCACGGTAGGTCACCAGGCGCGAGATCTCGAGGCCCGCATAGGTGTCGGCGATCATGTGCTGCACCGCCTGAAACTGTCCGATCGGCTTTCCGAACGCCTGGCGCTCCTTGCTGTAGCTGACCATGTCCTCCAGCACGCCGGCCAGAGCACCGGTGCAATTGGCGCCATTCATGATCCGTTCGCTGTTCAGCGTCTCGGCCAGCACCCGCCAGCCGTGATCCACCTCGCCGAGCACGTCCTCGTCGGGAATGAAGACGTTGTCGAACTGCACTTCGCAACTTCCCAGTGAGCGCATGCCCAGCTTCGGGATCGGCGTCGCTTTGACACCGTCCGCCTTGGCATCGCACAGGAAGACCGTCACCCCGTGGGTGGACTTCTCGCTCTCCGAAGTGCGCGCGACGAGGAACAGCCGGTCGGCCGCCTGTGCCAGTGTCGACCAGATCTTGGTTCCGTTGACCACCCAGCCGCCGTCGACGCGCTTGGCCCGCGTCCGCATCGCACCCAGCGCATCCGTCCCCCCGCCCGGCTCCGTCAGCGAGATCGCGAACATCAACCTTCCTGCGGCGATCGCGGGCAAGAAGCGCTCCCGCTGCTCGGCGGTCCCGACCGCCGTGATCGCCTTTGCGTCGAACAACGTGATCCCGAGCAGCCAGTAGAGGCCCGCCATGCTGCGCGACAGCTCTTCGTCGAGGATCACCTGCTCCATGATCCCGCCCCCCTGACCACCGAACTCCTCAGGGATGCCAACGCCGGTCAAGCCCAGCTCGCCCAAGCGCTGCCACAGATCCCAGGGGAACTGCTCGCGCGCCTCGACTTCGCGGCAATAGTCCTTGGTCAGGTCACGATCGACGATGTCACGGATCGACTCGCGAAACGCCTGCTGCTCGTCTGTGAAGTCGAAATTGAGGCTCGTGGTGTTCAAGACCGTTGACATCGCGTGCCAGAAACCTACCAAACAGCCGCTTGGTAAGGTACTGTCCCTCGTCGATGGACCAGGGCCCGTACGCAGACCTGACCGGCTACCGCTTCCCGGGAGGGATCGCACTGGTGGAGCCCTGGATGAACCGGCTTTGGTGCTACGCGACCTGCGCGCAGGACACCGCTCCAAGCGTGCACCCGATGCTCGTCTACGCGGCCGCAGTCCAGGGGTCGGGTGTGACCTTCCAGGACATCTTCGAACTGCTCGATGGCACTGTGGAGACAGGCATCATGGTCGGCGAGCAGCGCCTGGCATTCCAAGAGGCGCTGGAGGTCGGCGAGATCTACGAGGTAAGCGGGGGCATCACCCAGGTCGAGCGCAAGAGCGGCAGGCGGGCCGGCACGTTCGACATCGCAACATTCGAGCTGGAGCTGCGACGCCCCGGCGGCGTGGATCCAGTCGCCGTCTCCACCACGAGCTTCGTGTTCCCCCGAGGCGAGGTGAGCGCATGACTCTCGAGATCCCCGTGGCTCCCGGAACAGAGTTGCCCACGCTTGTCATCGATGCCGTCGACCCAGAGAAGATGAAGCTGATGGCGGCGCTGCTGCAAGACCCCAACCCGATCCACTTCGACGCCGAGGCCGTGCGCGCTCTCGGGCTCGGCGACCGCGTCATCAACCAGGGCCCGTCGACTCTGTCCTACGTGCTCACCATGGTCATGGGCTGGGCCGGCGGCCCAGGCGCGCTTCGTAACGTTCATATGCGCTTCCTCGGCAACGTCTTTGGCGGCGACCGCGTCGAATGCCACGGCACCATCGCCGACTACGACCAGGAGAGCGGCCGAGCTACGCTCGACGTCCACGCTATCGCCAACGGCCGTCCCGTCATCCGGGGATCCATCGTCGTCGCGCTCTGACCCCACGGCGCTGCGGCTACCGCTGCCCTATCCGACTCGGGAGGTCAACTCCTATCTGCTCGACGGCGATCCGCTGACGCTGATCGATACAGGGGTTCAGTGGCCGCCATCGGTGACCGCCCTGGAGCATGCCCTCGCCGAGCGTGGCCGCCGCGTGGAGGATGTCGAGCTGCTGTTCCTCACGCACCACCACGACGACCACGCTGGTCTGGCCCACGTGATCCGGGAGCGCTCAGGCTGTGTCGTCGCCGCCCACGAACTCGTCGCCGAACTGCTGGCCGACGAGCCTGCCAGCCGTGCCGCCGAGGAGCGCTACGCCGCGGGCCTCCTGAGGACCAATGGCGCGCCGCCCGAGCTTGTCGCGACCGTCGCCGAGACCTCGCACGCTGCGCGTGCGATGGTCGCCTCGGTGGCAGTCGACGATCGGCTCCACGATGGCGACACCCTTTTGGCCGGGGGCCGCGAACACCGCGTCCACCTGCGTCCCGGCCACAGCCCCACCGACACGCTGCTCGTCGACGACCACGGTGTTGGGTTGGTCGGCGACCATCTGCTTTCCCGCATCACGCCGGCGTTGCTGGCTCATCACCGCTCGGCGGCCGTCGAGGAAATCGGCCGGCCGCGGCTGCTGCCCCAATACCGAGCATCGCTCGCCGCGACGC
>JGI10216J12902_109535756_pt1 | contig 12139 bp, 8 predicted proteins | sample KanNatreferecore_FD_12902 | JGI IMG/M metagenome (IMG submission 12902)
GCTTCCTGCGAAAGATCAATGGCGTCTTCCTCATTCCGAATCATGCTGAAAGCGCGCGCGTAAACCTTGTCGCGATGGCGCGCTACCAGTTCTTCGAAAGCCCGCATGTCGCCCCGCTGCGCCGCTTTCCACAGCGCAACGTCCTCCATGCTTGGGTAATCTTTCTTCGACGCCATCGGTTCTGACGGGAGCTTATCCGGCGCTATTCAAACGGCACGAAAAACTTAAAGAAGTCCTTTCGTGCTGGGCAATTCACCCGCGATCCGCGCGTCGCGCTGACACGCAAAATCGACCGCTTTGGCAAAAGCCTTGAACAGCGCCTCACAAACATGATGCGGCTCCTCGCCGTAGAGCAACTCCAGGTGCAGATTGCAGCGCGCTTCGTTTGCGAACCCCTGAAAAAACTCCCGCGCTAATCCAAACCGAAATGCGCTGGACATGTCCTGCCTCTTTTCCGTGCGGCTCACGCTCTTGAAACCGAATTTGTCCAGGCCGCGCCAAACCAGGTAAGGCCGGCCGCTGAAATCGACGACGCACCGCGCGAGGCATTCATCCATCGGCACGTAGCTCTCTCCCGTGAGCGGATTGCGCGGATCGAAGCCAGTTCCGTAGCGGCGGATTCCCTTCTTGTCGCCGAGCGCCTGGGCAAAAGCCTGGCCGAGCGCGAGGCCGCAGTCTTCGACAGTGTGATGCGCATCCACTTCGAGATCGCCTTTGCAACGGAGAGTCAGATCAACGACCGCGTGCTTCGCGAAAAGCGTCAGCATGTGGTCGAAAAAGGGAATGCCGGTTTTGATCGATGACTTGCCTTTGCCATCGATCACCAGCTTGAGCGTAATCTGCGTTTCCTTTGTGACGCGCTTGATCTGCGCCTGGCGAATTACCATGCAGTGGAATTCAAACAGGCGAAGGGAAGCGATTCAAAAGCTATTTTCAAAATGGACTGCGAGTGATCGCCACAATCCTACGGAGCACGACTGTGTGTGCAGCATCAGTCGGAGCAGGTTGGTAAAGTTCGACGCGCAAATTCGACAGCCCCTTAAACTATTAAGCGGCTGCGGCTGGGCTGCGCCACAGCCGCGCTCCGTGCAAAATTTGAACGAACCAAAACGCGCCTTGTCGTGTTCCACTACGTGATGAAACCTGTGCGGATGAAATGGATCGTGGGTGGATTGTTGCTCGGCGCGAGCGGACTTGTGGCGAACGCGGCCACCACAGTGTCTGCCACGGACGTCCGGCGCGACGCCACCGTGGAAGCGGTCCAGCGCGTGATGCCCGCGGTGGTGAACATTCGCACTGAAACCATCGTCGAGCGGCGCGATCCGTTTGAGCGGATGCTCCAGGAATTCTGGGGTCCATACTATCGACAGCGCGGACCGGAGACGACTTATAGCCTCGGATCCGGTGTCATCATCGACGAAGACGGCTGGGTGCTGACGAATTTTCACGTCGTAAGCCGCGCGACCAAAGTCTTCGTCCGCCTCGCGGATGGAAAGGAGTTCGAAGCCGAACGCGTCGTCGGTACTTCATTCACGGATGTCGCGTTGCTGAAGATTACGAATCCGAAAGGCGAAAAGTTTACGGCCATCAAATTTGCCGCGGACGACGATCTCTTGCTCGGCGAAACCGTCATCTCGCTTGGCAACCCGTTTGGTCTTGGCGGGTCGGTCAGTAAAGGCATCCTGAGTTCCAAGAGCCGGCGTCCGCCGACGGAAAGCGAGCCACTTGAAGTTGAAGACTGGCTGCAAACGGACGCGGCCATCAATCCTGGCAACAGTGGTGGGCCGCTTGTGAACCTGCGTGGCGAATTGATCGGCGTCAGTGTCGCCGTCTATCGCGAGGGACAAGGCATCGGTTTCGCGATCCCCGTGCGGCGCGTCTCCGCGGCACTCGCCGAAATGTATTCGCCGGAAACTCTGAAGTCGCTTTGGTTTGGCGCGCGTGTGAGGCCGGGTGTGTTTCCCCTGATGGTTGCGTCTGTTCAACCCGAAAGCCCGGCGGGCAAAGCTGGGCTGCGCGCCGGCGATCAAATTGTGGAAGTGAACGGAAGGATTCCGAAACGCTTCATCGAGTTCGTCCGCGAGCTTGTGGCTGCCGACACGAGCAATGTCGTCGCGCTGGCCATTCAACGCGGCACAGAACGCAAGCCGGTGAACCTGCGTCTTGTGCGCGAGAGCAGCTTTTTTAACTCAGACCTGGTACGCAAAAAAATTGGTCTTGTTGTGGAAGAGCTCACGCCGCAACTCGCCGCACATCTCGGGCTGGGCGAGAAACGCGGCGTCATCATCAACGATGTGGACCGCGACAGCCCGGCCGCGCGCGCCGGTTTGCAGAAAAATATGATCATCACGACCGTGGATGGCCAGGTGACGTGGCACGAGAAGCAGCCGGCACCAAGTTACGTCCCGGTCGCGAAAGCCCTGTACGCGAAGGCGCGCGGCGAGAAGTCGCAGTTCGAAGTGATCATTCCTCGCCGCCGGGGACCGTACATCGAATTTCAGCAAGCCAAAGTCGAGGTCCCCGTCCGCTAAATTTTATTGGCTGATTGCAAATGCGCTGGCCTACACTCCGCGCGCGCACCTCGGCCAATTTCGATGATTGAAGTCGCCAACTTGACAAAGCGCTACGCGGGGCACCGCGCGGTGATGGGTCTCTCCTTCTCCGTCGCGCGCGGCGAGATCGTCGGTCTGCTCGGCCCCAATGGCGCGGGCAAGAGCACCATCATGCGCATTCTCTCCTGCTACATGCCCGCAACTTCCGGCACGGCGCGCGTCGCCGGGCACGATGTCTTCACGGAAGCGGATGAAGTGCGCCGGCACATTGGCTACATGCCGGAGAACAATCCGCTCCACCGCGACATGCGCGTGCGCGACTACTTGAAATTCCGCGCTCGCCTCAAAGGGCTGACGCGGCCGCACGCGCGTGAACGTGTCGATGTTGTAATGCAACAGTGCGGTCTGGACGACGTGAGCAAACGCGTCATCGCGCATCTTTCCAAGGGCTATCAACAGCGAGTCGGCCTGGCGGACGCGCTGGTTCACGAGCCGGACCTGATCATTCTCGATGAGCCAACCGCCGGCCTCGATCCCAACCAGATTCGTTTGGTGCGCCAACTCATCAAAGATTTGGGCGGCAAACACACGGTCCTTCTCTCCACGCACATCCTGCCGGAAGTGGAAATGACGTGTAACCGCGTGTTGATTCTTCATCAGGGCCGGATGCTCGCCGACGACACGCCGCGCAATCTTGAGAAGCTGATGAGCGAGGGCGGGCAGGTCGTGGCGGAGATTGCCGCGCCGCTCGAAGAACTGACCCAGTGCTGGGACCATCTGGCGGAAGTGCAGCACTTCGATCTCGCTCCGACGGAGGGCGAATACATTCGCTGCTCGCTCACGCCGCGGCCTGGCACGGATCTGCGCCCGCAAATTTTTTCGCTCGTGACTCAGCGCGGCTGGAAGCTGCGCGAACTTACGCACAGCCGCCATTCGCTCGAAGATATTTTCGTGCGCGTCACTCGCGCCGACCGGGAGGAGGAAAGCTGATGCGGACCTGGGCCACACTCGTTCGGCGCGAACTCGGCAGTTACTTCGTTTCGTGGACGGGCTACATCGTCATTGCCGTCGTCGTCTTTCTGTTCGGGCTTTGCTTCTCGCTGTTGCTTCAAGCCTTGAACACGGAGAAAACAGAACAACCCCTGATGGAACTCTTCTACAACACTTACTACTTCTGGCTGATTCTGCTTCTCGCCTCTCCGGTCATCACCATGCGTTCGTTCGCTCACGAGAAATTTTCCGGGACGTTCGAAACGCTGATGACGACGCCAGTCAGCGACTGGCAGGTTGTGCTCGCGAAGTTCGCCGGCTCAATGATCTTCTACCTGCTGACGTGGAGTCCGCTGCTGGCGTGCGTGTTTGTCGTGCGCCATTTCAGCAACGATCCGGGCGCGCTGGACGCTGGCTCGCTCGCGAGCACGTTTTTGGGCGTCGCGCTGCTGGGAGGTCTTTACATGTCGCTGGGTTGTTTCGCTTCGTCGCTCACGCGCAGCCAAATCATTGCGGCAATGTTCAGTTTCGCGCTCGGCATTTCCCTTTTTCTGCTGAGCTTCCTTTCCTACGCGCTCGCGGGGCAACCAGGCTGGGTCACAAAGATCTTCGCGCACGTGTCGCTCATCGAACACATGCGCGATTTTTCGCGCGGCGTCATCGACGTGCGGGCGCTCGTTCTTTACCTGTCACTGACGGCGCTGTTTTTGTTTCTCACTCTCAAATCGGTGGAGAGCCGCCGTTGGAAACAATGAACGACGAGGAACGCAGGCCGCAAAGCTTCTCGTGGATGCGCCGCTGGAGCGCGGGGCTGAATCTTGTCATTACCGTCGCGGCCGTCATGGCGCTGGTCGCGATGGCCAATTATCTCGCCATCCGCCATTACAAGCGTTTCCATTGGAACCGCGACACTGAGGCTGAACTTTCCAAACGTACGTTGCAAGTGCTCGCATCGCTCACGAACACGGTCAAGGTCATTGCCTACTTTGATTCCGAAAACCCGCTCTATCCGCGCGTCAAGGGATTGCTCAAAGAGTATCAGTACGCCAGCCCGCGCATCGAAGTCCAGTTGGTGGATTATTTGCGCGACGCCGCTGCCGCGAAAGCCGTGAAACAGCAGTACCAGCTCAACACTTTGAATGACAAGAACGTGATCATTTTCGAATCGAGCGGCGGAAAAAAAATCGTCAACGACGGCGAGCTTTCGGATTACGACTACTCCGATCTGCTCAAGGGCAAAAGCAATGAAGTGTATCGCACCCATTTCAAAGGCGAGTTGCACTTCACCTCCGCCATTTTCTCGGTGGCGAGCGACCGAAAGCCCGTGGCTTATTTTCTCCTCGGCCACAACGAACATTCGCCGGAAGGCGCGGACCATGAGGGCTACGGGAAATTCACGGCCATGCTCGCGAACGAAAGCAATTTCGATGTGCGCCGGCTGCTGTTGGGCGGCACGAATGACATTCCGCCGAATTGCAATCTGTTGATCATCGCCGGGCCAACTCAGCCGCTGGATCGAACAGTGCTCGACAACATTCAACGCTATCTGGAACAGGGCGGACGAATGCTCATTGCTTTCGCGAGTGGCACGGCACGCGGGCGTCCGACGGGTCTGGAGCAACTCATGAGAAAGTGGGGGGTGGAAGTCGGCGACAATACTGTCCTCGATCCTCAGCACTCGACCGGCGGCGGTTTCGATGTAGTGCCGGTGGAGTTGGGCAAGCATCCCATCGTGAACGCGCTGCAGAGTTCCCAGGTGCAATTGTACATGCCTCGCTCAGTGCGGGCTCTCCGCTCGGCTGCGCGCGCCGACGAAATCAAGGTCGATGAACTCCTCTTCACCGGGCCGGCGACGGTCGTTTACACAACTGGTCCCACGCCCGATCCGGCGCAACGAGGGACCAAGTCCCTGATGGCCGTGGTCGAGAAAAGCGTTCCGGGGGGATTGCAGCGCGGCGCCACGCGGATTGTGGTCATTGGAGATTCCACTCTTTGGAACAACCAGTTGCTCTACTCCGCGGGAAACGACGATTTGGCTGCGTTCGCCGCCAACTGGCTGGTGAGCCAAAACGTGTTGCTCACCGAGATTCCGCCCCGCGCCATTCGCCATTACACGCTCACGATGACTCAGGCGCAGCTTCGCTCCGTCCAATTGATCCTGATGGCGGGAATGCCCGGCGCGGTGCTTTTGATGGGCGTGCTGGTCTGGTGGCGCCGCCGTCATTGATATGAATTCGCGCCTCCGGAAAGTGTCACTGAATACGGGAGCGGGTAGGGCGACGCTGTCCTCAGCGCGCCGGAGTGAGGCGCGGACCGTCTGTGAGCGTTACCTGACGAGGCGGCCCGGCGCGCTGAGGACAGCGTCGCCCTACCTATGGGACGGGACGAGTAAGATTAGAATTACGATTAAGAACGTGCGGCCTCTTGGCGGGGGCGGTCAGCTATGAAATGGAAGAACACGTGGATTCTGGTCGGGCTGGCCGCGGCACTCTTCGCGTTCATTTTTCTCTACGAACGCCACATAACTTCGACCGGCACGAGCGCTCCGCCGCAACCTTTGTTCGCAAAGTTCAGGCCCATAACGGCGACTTCACTCCAGCTCCGTCACGGGACACAACTCGCCCTGGCGCTCGAACAGACCAATGGCGGATGGCATTTCAATCGGCCGGTGAGTTATCCAGCGGCCAGTTTCGCCGTGCAGAATTTTCTGGAATCGCTCGAACGGCTCGTCCCGTTCACGCACATCTCGCCGCGTGAAATCCTCGCCCGCAAACAAACTGCCGCCGACTTCGGTTTCGATCCTCCTCCCGTCGTGATCGTGCTCGGCCGCGGCGGCGAGCAACCCGACTTGCAAATACGTTTCGGCGCGCGCACCTCGGCGGGCGATCAAGTCTATGTCGCGGTGGGCGACCAACCCGGTTACTTCGTCGTTGGGGCGGACATTCTCGACAGCAAAATGCCACGCACGCAGCACGATTGGCGGGACACCGCGCTGTTTCATTTCGGAGACAGCAAAATCGATCGGGCCGAGATCTCACCTCAGCGTGGCGCCGGGTTCGTTCTCGCTCTCGATGCGACGAACCAGATGTGGCGTCTGGCCCGTCCGCCGCACCGCGCCAATCAACTTCAGGTGCGCCAGTTGCTCGACAAGCTTCAACTGGCGCGCGCCATGGAATTCGTCACCGACGACCCTGGCGCCGACACGGAGGCTTACGGCCTTCAACCTCCGGAATTCGAGCTCACGCTGGCGAGCGGCGCGAACGCGCAGAAAATTCAGTTCGGCCGCTCGCTTACCAACGATCCCGGCCGTGTCTATGCCCGCATTCTCGCCCACACAAACGTCGTGCTCGTTCCAAAGAACATCGCAGAACTGCTCAACACCTCGTATTCCGACCTGCGCGACCGGCAACTCGTGGCCTTTGCGCCCGAGTTGGTGGACTTGATCGAAGTGCGCGGCGAGGAAACGAACACTGTGCGAAGAAACGCGAACGGCGCGTGGATGGCCGGAGATGTTCCCGTTGATCCCGCTTATTTCGGGTACTGGCTCGGCGTGCTCAGCCAGATCGAAGTGACAGAGTTTGTGAAGGATGTCGTGACTGATTTCACTTCGTATGGGCTTGAGCCGGCCCAATATCAATACCTGCTCTACACGACGGTGACGAATGCGGCCGGCCCGACCAATGTCTTGGTCGCCCGCGTCGGGTTTGGCACCAACGCGACGCCCGCGCGCGCGTTTGCGCGGCGCTGGGACGAAGACTCCGTTTATTCCATCCGCTTGCGCGATTACACGCTGATGCCCGGCGCGGCGTGGCATTTTCGCGACCATCGTATTTGGAGGTTTACCACCAACCAGGTCGCAACAATTACGGTCAAGGAGGGCAACGAAACGCGCCAGGTTTTGCGCGAGACCAATAGCCAATGGGTCGTGGTGAAAGGATTTGCCAATGACCCGAACCCCTTTGCGCTGGAAGAAGTGGCGCTGGGCCTCGGCGATTTGCACGCCATGATGTGGGTGGCCCGCGGCGAAAACGTCCGCGCGAAATTCGGCGCCACCATCTCGCAATTATCAGTAGAGCTTCGTGGAGAAAAACCGCAGGTGCTCACCATTGAATTTCTCGCCGGCCAGTCCCCGCTTTTGCAGCACTACGCTTTGACCGAGATAGACGGCCAGCCGACCGTGTTCGAGTTTCCGTGGACGCTCTACGGGGACCTGCAGCGCTACTTCAATCTGGGGCGCGCGGCAGCCAACTTGCGCTCGCCGAACACCGCGACAGCGGGCAAGTTCTGATATGGCGGCCAAGGGGCAGAGGCGGTCCTGGCGCATCGCGCGCCGGGCGTTCCGCTGGTGTCGCATCGCGGCGTGGCTCACGATCCTCGCGCTGCTGGTCCTCGTCATTTGGTTCAATCGCGTTGGCCTTCCCGGTTTCGTCAAGGACCGCCTCGTCTTCGCGCTGCGCGAGCGCGGTATGGACCTGCAATTCACCCGCATGAGGCTGGTGTTTTATCGCGGCATCGTCGCGGAGAACATTCAGTTCGGAAGATCGGGGGACCGCGGCCTGCGCGCTTCCGCGACCGAGGCGGACCTCCAGTTGCGAATCAAGCCGCTCCTGCGCCGCCAGTTCGACGTGAAAGGCGTGACGCTGCGCGGCGGGCGGGTCGTCGTTCCGATTTGGGGAACGAATGACGTGCCGCGCACACTGAGCATCTCGAAAGTCAATGGCGATCTGCGCTTCCTGCCCAACGACCAATGGGAATTGAGCGGATTGCGCGCGGAGGCTTTCGGCGTGTCACTCACGCTGAATGGCACGGTGACGAATGCCTCGGCGGTGCGCCGCTGGAAATTTGGCCGGGAAAAGCCGAAAGCGAAAACGCCCCAGGCGTTCTGGCACAATCTGGTCCGAAGCTTCGAAGAGACGAGCTTCGAAGCGCCCAGCGAAATCATCGGCGTCGTCTCGGGTGATGCCCGCGACCTCGGAAGCTTTCGTGCCAACTTGAACGTCAGTTCTCCGGCGATTGATTCGCCAATGGGCCGCGGCAAGAACCTCAAGCTCTCAGCGCAGGTTACGCCTCAGCCTGGCAAATTGATTCACGCTGAAGTGAAGCTGCAGGCGGAGGATGCGAGCACACGCTGGGGAGACGCAGCCAGCGTGCAACTCGAAGCGCAACTCACGCCTTCGCTCACGCAATGGACGCCCACCAACGCGCACGTGGACTTGCAGGTCAAACGCGCCGTCACGCCGTGGGCCAGCGGCGCGTCGTTCACGATCAAAGCGGACTTCCGTCCGAATCCCGCCGACCCGGCCTCATCGCTCGCGGAGTATTCCGTGCGCGGCCAGCAAATCCGGACGAAATGGGCGCGGCTGGCGCAGGCCGAACTGACCGCTTCGGGCGTGGTGTCGTCTTCGAACGCATGGCCGGCGCTGGCAAAGACGACGTTGAAATTTGCGGGAGGCGAAATCGACGCAGGCCGGGCCGCATCCGGCAGCATCGAAGCCACCCTCACGCTGCCACCATCGGAAAGACTGCGCTTCGCCGACACGAACGTGTCGTTATGGACCCGGCTGGATCAAATTACCGGAGAAGTCAGCGCGCAGCTCACGGGCGTTCGTTCGCCGAAGGTCGATTTGAAAACCATTTCGCTCAAGTCATCGTGGCGTTCGCCCTTGCTTGCGATCCCGCAGTTGGACGCTGCCATCGAGGACGGAACACTGCACGGCTCGGCGAGCCTCAACAGCGCCACGCGTCTGTTGTCAGCCGAAGTGCGGTCGGACTTCGATCCGCAGAAAGTATCGGCGCTGCTCACGACCAATACGCGCCGGTGGCTGGCACAATTCACCTGGGAGCAGCCGCCGAAAATTCTGGCGAACGTGAACGTGACGCTGCCCGCGTGGACCAACCAGGCCGGATGGACGAACGCGAACTGGTCTGAAGACGTTTTGCCGACGCTGGCGCTCGCCGGGAATTTTCAGTTCAGCGCCGGAAGCTTTCGCGGCGTGCCGGTTTCTGCGGCACAATCGGACTTCGGCTATTCCAATCGCACGTGGCGTCTGCCGAACTTCGTTCTCACGCGGCCCGAAGGAGTCGCCTACATCGCGCACGTTTCGGATGAACGAACGCGCCTCTACCAGTTCGTCATCGACAGCGGAATCGATCCGAGGGTGTTGCGTCCGTTGCTCGATCGTCCAATGCAAAGCGTCGTGGATGAATTCACGATTACTTCGCCGCCCATCATTCACGCGGAGATTGCCGGCCAATGGTACGAACCATCGAACACTTCCTTGCGCGCGACGCTTGCCGCCACAAATCTCGGTTTCCGCGCGCAGCCAGCGCTGGAATGCCGCGCGCTGATTACGCTCACAAATCAAATCCTGACCTTCACCGCGCCCGAAGTGGTGCGCACGGAAGGCACGGGACGCGCCGATTCCGTCGTCATCGATATCCCACGCAAGAAACTGTTCATCAACAACGGCAGCGGTTCGATCGATCCAGCGGCAGTCACGAAGTGCATCGGCCCTGATGTCGCAGAATTGATGGCGCCGTATCATTTCGTCCGCGCTCCGCAATCACGCGCCCACGGCATGGTCGATTTGGAAGATGGAATGCGCAGCGACCTGCACTTCACACTGGCCGGCGGGCCATTCGAATGGCGGGCGCTGCGGTTCCAACAAATCACCGGCAACGTGCATTGGGCGGGAACGACGCTGTCTCTGTCCAACGTCATTGGCTCCATGCACGGCGGCCTGCTCGAAGGATCGATGTTTATGGACTTCAATGTGAAGAAGGGCGCGAACTTCGCTTTCCGCACCGCCGTGCGCGACATCAACCTGAACTCGCTCGTGCGGGACCTCGGCAATCCCACCAACAAACTGGAAGGCTCGCTCAGCGGCCGGCTCGTGATAACGAAGGCGAACACCGAGGACGTACATAGCTGGTTCGGCTACGGCGACATGAATTTGCAGGACGGACTGATTTGGGAAGTGCCTGTGTTCGGACTGTTCTCGCCGCTGATCAATGCCATCAATCCCGGCGCGGGCAACAACAAGGCGAAGGAAGCCACGGCGACGTTCATCGTGACCAACGGCGTCATTTTCACCGACGACCTCAGCATTCGCGCTTCGGGAATGCGGTTGAACTACGAGGGGACTGTGGACTTCGACACGCGCATTAACGGCACGATGGAAGCCGAGCTGTTCCGTAACATGCCCGGCATCGGTGAAGTGGTGAGCAAAGTTTTCTGGCCGGTGACGAAACTGTTCGAGTACAGAGTGACCGGGACGTTCAGCAAACCGAAATCGGAGCCGCTCTACATTCCAAAGCTCTTTATGATGCCGTTCCATCCGCTGCGCACGATTCGGGAACTGATTGAAGGCGACCAATCGAACTTGCTGCCGCCGAGGCCGTAAGAAGGTGGCGCACGCGTTGTGGACGGGGCCGGCCAGTCGGTCATAACCGCGGCACGCTCTCAAACGGCGTCGGGGGTCTATTGTTTATTGAATCGCGCTCCAAAGCCTTTAAGACTCCCCGTGTCAAAGTGCGTATGAAATGTTTCCGAAGAATCGCTTTCAGTTATCTGCTGGCCGGCGCCGTCCTTGCCGCCGCCGCGGAACCAAAAGATGTCGCGACGGAAGTTTACGGCGGCTGGACCAATACCCTCGTCATGCGCGGCGGCGATTGCAAAGCGGTCGTCGTGCCGGCAGTCGGCGGGCGCATTCTTCATTACTCCATCAACGGCGAGAACATCCTTTTCGAAAACCCGGATTCCGCGGGCGCGACGTTATTGACCAGGTCAAATTTCTCCGCGGGCGGCTACCAGTGTGACATCGGGCCCGAACTCCGCGGCATTCCCAATCACAAATGGATGTGGCAGGGACCGTGGAGAGCGCGAGTGCCGCGGCCCTTCACGGTCCACACGTTCAGTGAACCGGAAATGACCGTCGGCCTCCAGCTCGACAAGGAAATCGTCATCGATCCCGATACGGGCGATCTCGGCATCACGCAACGGATGCGCAACATCATCAACAACGACGTCTCGTTCTGCCTCTGGGACCGCACGCTGTGCAAGGCTGGCGGCTTTGCCATGTTTTCGTTGAACAGAAAGAGTCAGTTCCGTGCGGGCTGGTCGATTCGCCAGGGCCGGCGCGTGCCCGAGTATCGCTATGAAGGCGACAGGCCGAATGACGCGCGGGTGCGCATCATGGACGGCGTGCTCGTGGCAGAGGCGAAGTCGTTACCCGATGCGCGCGAAATGAAAGTGGGCGCGGACAGTGACGCGGGCTGGATTGCTTACGCGCGCGGAAAAATTTTGTTCGTGAAATATTTTCCGGTGTTCCCGAAAGCAAACTACAGCGACGGCGGCAACACGGTGGAGTTTTATTGCAGCGAGCGCGTCGCGGAACTGGAGCCGCTCAGCCCGGAAGTGACGTTGAAAAGCGGAGAGAACTACACGTTCCCCGAGAAGTGGACGCTCATCGAACTGGAGAAGGAAGTCACGGGCTACGAGCAGGCCCGTGCGCTGGTGAAGCGCATCCCACGGTCGCCCTTCGCGAGGTGAGTGTAGCGGCGTCTCGGCAGAGCGCCGCGATTTTCCCATTTCGGTT
>JGI10216J12902_106464242_pt1 | contig 12138 bp, 3 predicted proteins | sample KanNatreferecore_FD_12902 | JGI IMG/M metagenome (IMG submission 12902)
TAACCTCGCTGTGCGAAATGAACATACCGCCCTCGCCTGTTCGGGACAAGACGAGAGTCCCTCCAGCTAGTTACAATTCAAAGACAGTTTGGTAGGGTTGGCCGTGCGCAAACGCATCGCCATATTAATGATTGCCGCGGTGGTAATTGGTGTCGTCGTCGTTGTTCTGTTTAAGATGCAGGAACGTTCGATCGAATACCATAAGCGCGCCTATCTCGATGCGCAGAACGGCGTTGGCGCGCTCAGTCGAATTCGACGTTCCGTTAATTACGTGACACGCTGGAGCCTGTTCAAGGCAGAGATCCCGGCCGAAAAAATTCGGTCGCACGAGAACGCTTTGATTGAACTGGGTTATTTGGAAGAACGGGAATGCTACGTTTCCAATCGTTCGCCTCAGGCCGTCGTTATGCCGGCCTACCGGGCCGGCCGCGAAACGCTCAAAAGTGATTTTGTCCGACTGGGAACTCGCGGAACAAACATCGTGATCGTCGTGGCCCCGGTAATCGATGCCTCGAAATGGGAGCAGTTCATATATGAAGCTGACGTGTCCTTGAAAACGCGATAACACCTGAAACGAACCCACGTCATAATTCTTCTCTTCGCCGCCACGGCTCTTGCCAGCGTCGGTTGGCTGCTGCTCACGCATAAGCCGCCGGGCCAGTCATATGAGAACGGCGAGAAGCTCGCGCGGGTTTACTGTCAGTCATGTCATTTGTTTCCTGAACCCGGGCTGCTTGACAAAGGATCATGGACGAATGGAGCCCTGCCGGAAATGGCCAAATGGCTTGGGCTTGTGCCACCCGATCTTGAGCGATTGCCCAATGGCCAGATTGTTCCCGATTCAAACGTGTTTCCGCCGACGCCGCTCCTCGGATCGGAGGACTGGAAGGCGATCGTCCAGTATTACGCGGCGAATGCGCCCGACCAATTGCCGTCGCCGACGCGCCCCAAAATTCAGCCGAACACAAGCCGGTTCCGTGTCAGGCCGTTCCCGTATCGCCGCGCGATCCCGATGACGCTGATGGTCCATATCGACGCCGCGCAGAACCGGCTCTACATAGGGGATGCCATGACGCACACACTGGAGGGGTGGGAGGCCAGCGGCGCTCGCGCGTTCGGCGTGCAGTTCGACAGCGGCCCGGTGAGCATTTTGCGCGACGGCGAGTCGCTCGACGTGACCCTCGTCGGGCGCGCGTTTCCATCGGATTTGCTGAAAGGCAAAGTGGTGCGATTGCGTCCGGGCAGTGACGACATGCAGATGGGCAAAGTGCTCGGTGATTTGCGCCGGCCCGCCCACACGATGCGCGCGGACCTGAATGGCGATGGACGCGCGGACTACATCGTGTCGCAGTTTGGCCATCGCAAGGGGCGCCTCTCATGGTTTGAGGCGGAGGCCGCGGGCTCATTCAGGGAGCACGTGTTGCTGGATCGCCCGGGGACGATTCGCACCGAAGTGCACGACATGAACAACGATGGACGTCCCGACATAGTGGCGCTGACCAGTCAGGCATGGGAAGCGCTTTACCTTTTCACGAATGAAGGCGGCGCATTTCGGCAGTCATCTTTACTCGAGCAACATCCCGTGTTCGGATACAGCTATTTTGAGATGACGGATCTTGATCGGGACGGCGACCTCGATCTCCTGACGGCGAACGGTGATAACGGGGAATCCGCCGCGCCGCCCAAACCGTATCACGGCCTTCGCATTTATTTGAATGACCGCGGCCAATTGACGGAACGCACGTTCTTTCCCCTGCACGGCGCGTACGGCGCCCGCGCGCGCGATTTCGACGGCGATGGCGACCTGGACATCGCCGCCATTTCTTATTTTCCGGATTATGCCACGTCGCCGGAGGAGAGCTTTGTCTATCTCGAAAACAGGGGGAATTTTGACTTTCAGCCAGCGTCGATTGCCGAGCATGCCGCGGGCCGGTGGATCACGCTGGACGCCGGCGACCTGGATGGCGATGGCGACGAGGACGTCGTGCTCGGATCGCTGGTGCTCGGCCCGCCGAGCATTCCCATTCCGCCAACCGTTCGCGCGGCGTGGACGAATGGCGCGCCCGCCGTGTTGCTATTGGAGAATACAACGCGGTGACGGAGTGCCGTTAATCCTGCCTCATCGGCGTCCCCAAACGATAGTAACGCGAGGGCGATGCCGAGGGATCGGTGACCGTTTGCACGCCATTTGTTCCCGGCGCGGGCACGACCACGAGTCTGGCCCACGTGCCCGGGTCCAATTCGTCATTGAACTCGACCACGTAGCTGCGGTTGGAAATGGCATAGAAAGAAAGGATCGCCGGGCTGCCAACGGACAGCGTGTCGACGGCCAGGTAACTCTCATCGTCCGTTGGGTCCGTGCCGGCGCGGTATTCGTCTGCGTTGGTCATTCCGTCCCCGTCGCCGTCGAGTCCTCCGTCGGAAGCAAGGTTTGGATTGAAGCCGAACTGGGTTTCCCACGCGTCCGGCGCCTTGTCGCCATCGGCGTCAGCCAGAACGGTGAGCAGCGCGTTGCTGCTCAGGATACCGGGCGCGCTGAAGGCGAGGTTTGTAATGATCACAGAGTAGGTCCCGGCATGGTTGGATTGCACGTTGGGAATTGTGTAAACGCGCGAACCGGGGAAAGGGATTACCTGGACGCCACTGCGACGCCACCGGTAACCAAAAGGAGTCGTGCCGCGGTGGTCCACGCTGAACGTCACGTCCTCTCCTACGAGCGCGTGGATTGGCTGCGGCTGCCGGGTAATGAATGGCCGGACGGCCACGGTCAGCCGCGCGGCCGCGCTCAGCACGTCGCCGACGCCATCCGTCACCATCACGTCGTAGAGGCCCTGATGGGTCAGATTGACGTTGCTGATCACCAAAGTATGGCTGGTTGCGCCTGTCATCGGCACGCCGTTATAACGCCATTGATAAGTCAGGGGCGTGCTGCTCGTGGCGCTCACCGCAAAGGTTGCGTTCGCAAACGTCTGGCCGTAGGTGGCTTCATCGGTCGAACCATTGCTGAAGACCAGGCTGACGGGTTGCGCTATGATTCGCGCGGGCATTAAGACGCGGAGAAACGCGTTGCTGCTTGCGACCGAACCCGACGGGTTGAGGACCAGCGCCTGATACAAGCCTTCCTGCGAAGGCTGCACGTTGGTAAGTGTGAGCGTGGCATTCGTAGCGCCGACGATCGTGTTTCCGTTGAAGCGCCACTGGTAGCTAAGGTTCGCGCCGGAGGCCACAACCGTGAACGAAACATTGTTAAACGCGACGATCGTCATGTTCGTGGGTTGGGTGGTGATTACCGGCGCAACGCCGCCGCCGTACGGGGCGCCCGGTGTGCGTGCCGCCGCCACCCAATTACCGGGGTCATTGCCGTAGCTGCCCACGTTGACGCGCTGCAGCGACGGGCCGAACCCATCGGCGGCGATCGGCCAGGGCGGCAGGTCCGCATAGCGAACACGTTCCACGAGGATGTAGGGCACCAGGCCGAAGTTCGGCGGGCCGGCTGGCTCGGGGACATCCGGTCGCATTAACTCAACCGCGTCCGTGATATTATCGAGGCTGCCGGTAAATGGTCCGTAAACCGGGATGGTCCCCAGGATTCCGTTACGCGAACGGAAGGAATTCAATCTCGCTGCGTTCGCAACATCGATGCTCGCCACAATAATGTATCCGCGGGCGGGAATCGAAACGCCTGGCGGAAATGTGAACTCCACGGCGTCATTGAGCCGCCAGGTGTTGGTCGGATGCGCCAGGTCGTAGAGGGCCACGGGCGAGTCTGATCCATTGTGGAGTTCGATATATTCGTCATCCACATTGTTCACCCGGTCGGTGCCCCGCAGCGCGTCCGGCGGGTGGTACATAATTTCGGAGACCACCACCGGGCCGACCAGCGGTCCTGCATTCGCCGCGCCCAGGGTCATGCTCTGTTGCAACGGAAACTGTTCGCTTCCCACGCTGTTCACATGCCGCCCGAAGCTCGCGAACGTCGGGGCTGCCCCGAAATCAAACCCGTGTGCGTAACCGGTCAGGTTCGTGCCGTCGCCGGAGAAAAGGTAAATCTCCTCGCCCAGCGAGCTGAATGAAAACCCGTTGGCTCCAACGTTGAACTGGTTTTCGGTGAAGGTAATGAAACTGTTGGGGTTGATCGTCGTGCCCCCTGTGATCACGTATTTTTTCGGATCGCTGAAGTCATCGGTCAGGAACCAGCCACCGATATTGGCGATGGTGCCGGAGAGATTGAGCAATTCCACCGTGTCGGTGGGGGGAGGCGGATCGGAGTGCGTCAGCACTTCATTAATGACAACCAGCGGGAAATTCGGCTGCGGCGGATCGTCCTGGCCTGGCGAGCCGTTGAGCACTCCGCTGGGGCGCCAGCTGGCCATCAGGCCCCATGTATCGAGTGGCGCGGTGTCATCGCGAATAACCAGTGAAAAACCATGGCCGTCGGTGACGGGATACCAGGCGTCATCATATTCGAAGTCGTGGATTGGTTCACGCACCGGGCCTTCGAGCCGGATGCGGTCGCCCGCGTTGTTGAGCTGGTTGGTGTAGACCCCGGCAATCAAGCGGCCCGCGCCGTAGCGGCTGATGAACGCGTTTGTATTTGCAACCACGACGGCACTTTGGCCGCCACCGAGGACGAGGTTGCCAAAATCAAAATCAATGCCGCCGCGAATGCGAAAACGATTCAGGTTCAGCGGAGTCGTCCCAATGTTCTTCACTTCGATGTATTCGAAATTGTTGGAATCGTTGGTGTTGCCCGCGGGAGCGTCGGCTGCGTGGTACATTATTTCCGTAAGCCGGAGCGGCGGCACACTGAGATAGTACGTCTCGATGACGGGCCCGGACCAAATGCTGTTCTGCGGGAGGTTGGGTGTGCCACAGCAAAGGTTGCGGTGGCCTGGGTTCCGCGCACGCGCGAACAGCCGGACGTTATTGGTGACCGCAATGGGGCCGGTGTAAAGCTGTGCGGCAGGCGAGATGCCACTGCCCGAGAGGCGCGGGTCGGTCCCGTCGAGCGTGAAATAAATCTGCGCGCCCGCCTCGTTGGTGGGAGCAGCCAGGGCGATTTCGAAACCGGGCCCAACCAATCCACCGGCGGCGCCGAGCATCGGGGGCAGCACAAAATTGGTGTCCATGAAATTGATGCGGTCAAAAAACCATCGCTTTTGGAAATCGATTTCGGCCTGGAAACTCCGCGTGGTCGGGAAGGTATGGCTGTAGCCGTTGAAATTCTGGACGCCGGTGCGCGGGCTGGTGTCCGATGCGCCCTGGCTGATCCAGCGCACTTCTTCGCGCGCCTGCGCTTCGCGCAGTTCGTTCGCATAACGGTCGATCAAGGCAGCGATGTAATTCGTGTCGAAGTACGTTTTGCGGAGTTCCTGGTAACGATCGATGTAACCCTGGAAGAAATCCGGGTCGAGAAACATCCGGCCGTACCATGGGTTGCTGAAGCCGGCGCGCGAGACGTTATTGAAGAAGTCGGTTCCGCCATCCGCGCCGATTCCCAGCCAGGAGCGCGGGTTCCATGGGCGTGTGTCGCCACGGCTCGTGCCCGCGGAACGGTCGAAATCCCAGATCGGCCCCATCTCCAGTTTTTTGTCGCGGTCCTTGAAGAAGAACGCGCTCAGCCGCAGCGCGTCCACGTTGATGGTCAGCACGTTGAGCAAGTTGTGGTCGTACCACGATTCGACATCGACAAACGCGCGGAAACCCGTGACGGGATTCGTGTAATTCGGGCCGTTGAGGGCCGCCACGAACTGATTGAAGTAAGTCTGCAAGTATTGCTCGTGCGGCGCCCACTGCGGGATGCCGAAGCCCAGCGTCGAGGGCTCCTGGTAGATCACCCCCTGGCCGCCCACGCTGAAGGTCCGTTCGTTCGCATCGACGCGGTCGATCTTGAACAGGTAACCGCCGGTCACGCCGTTGGTGACGTTGTTATTCTCGGGTTGCAAACGGTCGATATCCACACGGCTGGAATTGCGTTTGACCTTTTCGGCCAGGACGTAAATGCCGTTGTAATTCCCACCGTTCGGTGCAGGCCAGGTGACCGCCCCTCCAGTGGTATTGACGAATACTTCGACCATGCGCGTTCGCGACGCCCATCGGCCCATGTCGCGGCTGATTTCGTAAATGAGCGGGTTGTGAATCAACGAGAGGTCGAACTGGTTGGGCGAGTAGAACACCCAATCGGATTCTTCCGGCATGCCCAGCACCTCCACATCCTTGTCGTCGTTGAACTCGTTCAGGAACTCGACCGCGTAGCTCGATTTTGGAAAGCCCTGCGTGCTCGACCCGCGCAGGTTGATCCCCGCGCGCGTAATCACCTGGGGTTTGTTGGTGAGAGAGCTGCGGCCCGTCTCGGGATCGACATCAAAGATCGCGACGACGCTGATGGTATCGAGTTCGGCGCCGCCCCCCCCGGAGAACGAGCCCCGCCCAAAGTTGTGAATGATCACCAGCGGCAGGTCCGAAGTGAAATTAACAACGTTGTTATTGAGTTGAATGTAGCTTTTGGTCACGGGCGTGCCCGGGAATTTGCCGGTCTCGAATGCGCGCGCGCGCACTTGCATGGTGCCCGTAATCGCGATGGGACTGGTGTATGGAGGCGAGGTGGCAGACGGGACGTTGGTCGGAGCGGCGGTCGCCGCGTTCGTCACCAGCACGTAGCGAATGATGGCGGTGGGCGACGGCGTGCTGAGGGTGAGTGCGAAATTGGTGCGGTACGTCCCTTCGTCGACCGAGAATAAAACGTCGGGCGCAAAATCGCCGCTGCCGCCCACGGTGTTGGCTGCGCCGGGTGTCGGCACTACGAAATAGCCGGTGATGTTCGGGTCGGTCCGGTCTCGTCCGTAGGAAACATCCGTGCGTTGCTGGATGGGGTTGAAGAAAGAGACGACGTTGGTGCGAGGATCGACGAGAGCCAGGTATTCGCCGCCGGCGGACAAATTGAAATTCGCGTGGAGGCGCGCCGGATTGTTCGTGCGATCCTTTCCCGACGCGTAGACCAGCAGGAAACCGTTGCCCGCGATCCCCACGTTCGGGAAGCGCCACTTCGTCAGGTTGTTGGCGTCATCGGTCAGGAACCAGCCATTGAGATTTCCAGCGGCGGACCCGCGATTGTGGATCTCGACCCAATCCACGTAATCGCCGTTCTCATCCCGGATACCGGTGTTATTGGACGCCATGAACTCGCTGATAATAAAGATGTCGACCGGAGCATTGGTATCGAGCCGGTAGGACCAGGTCCCACCGCCGAAGGGGTTGTTGGCGGTGTCCGTGATGCCGTGAGCCGGCGCGAACGCGACGTTGACGGCGCCAGTGGGCGGTTGCGCGAACTGAAACAGGAACTGCGTGGGGCTAAGGTGCTCCACGTTTGTGGCCACAACGCCATTGATCAGCAGATCGGCAGCCTCGACGTTTAACACCGCTTCGCTAAACACAATGCTGATGTCTCCCAGCGTACGGACGAGCGCGTTGGTTTCCGGAGCGCGGCTGATGATTACCGGCGCTATCGTATCGACAAGAGTGTACTGCCATGTGTTGCCCGGCGTCGCGGCGTTAAAGCCATTCGGCGGAGCGGCGTAGTCGCGAATGTCGTGCGCCGCGACCCAGCTGATCTGCACGGCCCCGTAGGGAGGCTGCGGAAACGTGAACGTGTAACTCGAATCGTTCACTTTCGTCATTGAGACGGCAGGCTGACCATTGATGAGCAGGTCAGCGACTTCGACATCCTCCACTGGCTCGTTGAAGTTGACGGTGATTTGGGAAAGGCTCGAAACAGAGCCTGCGGCGGGGACGGTGCTGGCCACGGTGGGGGGTGTGCTGTCTGGGATCGTTGCCAGCAGTTGCGCGTCGATGACGAAGTCGCTGCTACCCGAGAGAGCGGAATTGAACGCTTGAATGGCGATCGTGTTTTGACCCGCGAAGAGATACTGCGCCGGATTCGGCAAAGGATGAATGCGCAGCAGGAGTTCAGGGTCGAGCGCCGCCGACGCGGTCCCGTTAAACGCGATGGACCCCAACGGCATGTTGGTGCGCAGGACTTCAAAGCCGTTGATCCAGACGATGCAGCCGTCATCGAGCAACGTGCGGAGTTCCATGCCGGTGACCTCGGCCGGGTTGACGATGTTGAAACTCTTGCGCATGAAGATGCAACTGTAACCCGCGTTCATGTCGCTGAGCTGAGTCCCGGTCAGCGCTTCGCCATAATAAAAGGCGGCATTCGCGTCGCTCCAGGTCGCGTCGTCGAAGCTGTTCGTGCGCCAGGCGGCCACGGGCGACGACGCTTCGGACGTCCCTTTGCGGTACTTCCAGCTTGTGCCCATGTTGAACACGAGGGCCGCGGGGGCGACCAAAACGAAAAAGAGAAAGAGCCCGAAGGATACAATACACTTATTGCGCATAGGCACGTCTAACTGTTGTGGGAACGTTGTTCGGTTGGAGATGTAACCATCCTGTAACAGGAATGTCACGCTTCCTTTACAATTGAAATCCGCGGGTGTGAAGAGGGCACAGCAAAAAGAACCCCCGTTCCCTTGCGGGAAACGGGAGTGTGATGTGTGTTCTCGGAGATTATTCCTGCGTCATCGGCGTCCCCAGGCGGTAATAACGCGAAGGCGCCGCCGCCGGGTCGGTGACCGTTTGAATCCCGTTGGTCGTGGGGGCCGGAACAACCGTGAGAACGGCCCATGTCCCGGGATCCAACTCATCATTGTACTCGACGACGTAACTATGGTTCGAGATTGCGAAGAACGAGAGTGTGGCTGGGCTGCCGACGGCGAACGAATCCACCGCGAGATAACTTTCGTCATCTGTTGGGTCCGTGCCGGCGCGATACTCGTCGGCGTTGATCATGCCATCGCCGTCGCTGTCGCTCTGGCCATCCGAAGCGAGATCGGGGTTGAACCCGAACTGAGTTTCCCAGACATCGGGCGCCTTGTCGCCGTCACGATCGGTGAGGACCACGAGTTGAGCGTTGCTGCTCAGGATGCCGGGCGTGTTAAACGCGAGGTTGGTGATGATCACTGAGTAGGCCCCCGCATGGTTGGTTTGCACGTTTGGAATCGTGTAAGTGCGCGAGCCGGGGAAGGGGATCACCTGGACGCCGCTGCGACGCCAGCGATAACCGAACGGAGCCGTGCCGCGGTGCTCAACACTGAATGTCACATCTTCGCCCACGAGTGCGTAAATGGGCTGCGGTTGACGAGTGATAAAGGGCCGCACGGCGACGGTCAGCCGCGCGGGCGCGCTCATGACCGATCCGATGTTGTCCGTCACGATGACATCGTAAATGCCCTGGTGCGTGAGGTTGACATTGCTCACGACGAGTGTGTGGCTGGTTGCTCCAGGAATTGGGGTGTTATTATAGCGCCATTGGTATGAGATGGAACTGCTGCTCGTCGCGCTGACTGTAAACGTGGCATTGGTGAACGTTTCGCCGTAGGTTTCCTCAGCGGTTGAACCGTTGCTGAAGACGAGGCTGATCGGCTGAGCAATGATCCGGGCCGGGATCAGCACGCGCAGGAACACGTTGCTGCTGGCAGCGGAGCCGCCCGGACTCATGACGATGACCTGATAGAATCCTTCCTGGGCGGCTTGAAGGTTTGGCAGCAAAAGCACCGCATTGGTGGCGCCGTAAAGCTGGTTTCCGTTAAACAGCCACTGGTAGCGGAGGCTGGGACCCGTCGCGCTCACTGAAAAAGAGACAGGGTTAAATGCCACTGCCGTCGTGTTCGTTGGGTGCGCCGTGATCACAGGCGCGGCGCCGCCACCGTACGCGGCGCCGGGGGTGCGAGCGGCGGCCACCCAGTTGTTCGCGTCATTGCCGTAGGCAGTCACGTTGACGCGCTGGAGCGAATGGCCAAAGCCATCTGCGGCAACCGGCCACGGCGGCAACTCGTCGTCGTATCGGATGCGCTCGACCAGGATGTAAGGCACCAGGCCAAAGTCGGGCGGGCCGGCGGGTTCGGGCCGGTCGGGGCGTTCGAGTTCGATTGCTTCGGTCGAATTATCCAGCTGGCCCCGGAACGGACCGTAGAGCGGAACTCCCGCCGGGACGTTGTTCCGCGTGCGGAAGCCGTTTGCCTTGGCGGTGTCCGCCGGGTCAAAGCTGACCACGAGGACGCGCCCGCCGACAGGAATCGAAGCCGAGAGCGGGAACTCAAAATCCACCGCGTCGCGGAGTCGCCATGTGTTGGTCGGATGCGACGGATCGTAGAGCAGGACCGTTTCATCCGTGATATTCTGGAGTTCGATGTATTCATCGAGACCGTTATCCTGAAAAGTTACATGCCGCAGAACATCGGGCGGGTGATACATAATTTCAGCCACGACCACAGGCCCCACGCGCGGCGCGGAGTTGGCGGCGCCAAGGGTAGGCGCGAGTTGAGCCGGGAATTGTTCGCTGCCGGTACTTGTGATGTGGCGGCCAAAGGTGACGCCGTTCTGCGCAGCGCCGAAATCAAAGCCGTGCGCGTAGCCAGTCAGATTGGTTCCATCACCGGAGAACAGGTAAACCTCTTCACCATGGGAACTGAGCGAGAATGCATCGTTTCCGCCGGTGCCGGTGTTGAACACGCCTTCATCAAGCGTGATATAGCTGTTCGGATTGATGGTGGTGCCCGCGGGGATGCGATATTTCTTTGGTTCGTCGAACTCGTCGGTCAGGAACCAGCCGCCGATGTTGGCGACGGTGGACCCGAGGTTGCGGAGTTCGATCGTGTCGGTCGGCGGCGGCGGATCGGAGTGGGTCAGCACTTCGTTGATCACGACTTCGGCAATGCCAGGTGGAGCGGGATCAACCAGGCCGGGCGACCCGTTGAGAGCGCCGCTCGGCCGCCAGCTGGTGGCGAGGCCCCACGTATCGAGCGCCGCGGCATCGTTGCGGATGACGAGCGAGAAGCCATGGCCATCGGTGCTCGGGTACCAGCCATCCGAGTAATCGAATGCATGGATGGGTTCGCTGCGGGAACCCTGCAGGACAATGCGCTCGGTGGCGTTGTTGAGGTTTCCCTCGTAGACGCCGAGGATCCGCGGCGAAGTGCCGTAACGCGAGACGAAGGCATTGGAATGAGCGACAATGACTCCGCTTGCGCCGGCAGCGAGCACTTCGTTGGCAAAGACGAAGTCCACACCGCCGCGAATGCGGAAGCGATTCAGGTTCAGCGGCGTCGCGCCAATATTCCTCACTTCGATATATTCGAAATTGTCGGGATCATTGGTATTTCCCGCCGGGGGATTCTGGGGGTGATACATGATCTCGGTGATCCGCAGCGTTGGAATCGAGAAGAAAAACACAGCTTCAACTGGACCGGACCACGGGCTGGAGATGGGCGGGTGGCCGACCCCGGTCATGTTGCGATGGTTTGGGTTGCGGGAGCGCGCGACGACATGCGTGTTCGACGTGACCATGAATGGCCCTGTATAAAGAAGCGCCGTGGGCGAGATGCCACCGCCGGGCAGGCGCGGATCGGTCCCGTCAACCGTGTAGTAAATGGCCGTTCCCGCGATGCCGGCAGGGGCGGCCATGCTGAATTCGACCGGTTGGGTGAGCGCCCCGCCTTTGGAACCAAGTTCCGGCTTGCTGAGGAGGTTCGTGTCCATGAAATGAAAGTGCTCCACGAACCATTTTTTCTGAAAGTCAACTTCGCCCTGGTAGGTCCCTGGTGAGGGGAAGGTGTGACTGTAAACATAGTTGTAGATGTTTACCGGAGAGTTGACGACACCCGCGCGCGGGCTGGTGTCGGAATTGCCGCTGGTGCTCCAGCGAATGACTTCACGGGGATGGGCTTCGCGGATTTCGGCCGCCATCGCGTCGATCTTCGGGAGGAAGACGTTGGTGTCGAGGACCTGGCCCGGCTCTCGCAATTCCTGGTACCGGTCAATCCAGCGTTGCCAGAAATTGGGATCCGTGAACAGGCGACCCCACCATGGAGGAGGAGTACTGGTGTTAAAGAAATCCGTTCCGTAGTCCGCACCGCCCAGGGGGTTGGAAGCCCGCCAAGCGCGCGGGTTGTAGGCGCGCCAGTCGCCCCCTTTGGCGCTGGTCCCCATGGCGCGGTCGTAGTCCCAGGCCGGGCCCATGTGAATCTTGCCGTTGCGCGGCTTGTAAAAGTAACCGCTCAGACGAAACGCATCCACGTTCAT
>JGI10216J12902_102555147_pt1 | contig 12124 bp, 10 predicted proteins | sample KanNatreferecore_FD_12902 | JGI IMG/M metagenome (IMG submission 12902)
CGTTACGCGTCTCGCGTGACGTAGAGCCGTGGCGTCCCGCCCGGCGGAAATTTCGTACCCCACTCGCGACCTTTGAGGCACCTGCAACTTTCGAAACGCCGACGCTAAATCCGGGTGGCGAGACGCCCGACCCCACATTCCAAAGCGGCGTCGCGCTGTCGCTCTGCCGCCGCACTCCATATTTCAGCGCATCGCGTCCGACACGTTCTCAAGACTCGACCGCGAACCTTTTCACCGCGACAATGAAAACGACATGAACGCCCTGGCATTGCATGAATTTCATCACGGTCTGAACGCGCGCTTTGCGGAATTGAGCGGGATGGAACTCGTGGACGATTATGGCGACGCGCCCGCCGAACACGCGGCGCTGCGGGAGAGCGCCGGTGTTCTGGACTTCGGCTTTCGCGGCCGAATTTGCCTTACCGGCGCCGATCGCGTGCGCTTTCTGCATGGGCAGGTGACCAATGACGTCAAACGCCTCCGCCCCGGCGAAGGCACCTACGCCGCGCTGGTGACGGCCAAAGGCAAAATGCAGAGCGACCTTAACATCTACTCGCTCGCGGACGAACTGCTGCTCGATTTCGAGCCGGGCCTGACGTCGACCGTCTCGCAGCGCCTCGAGAAATATATCGTCGCGGACGACGTGCAGGTGGTGGACGTCGCGCCGCATTACGGGCTGCTGAGCGTGCAGGGACCGAAAGCGGAGGCGGTAATCCGGGGCCTGGGAATTTTCGAAAGCGTGCCGGCCAGGCCATTTGAGTTTGTGAAACTCACGGACGGCACCCTGGGCGAAGTTTACCTGATGAACCAGCCGCGCCTGGGAGCTTCCAGCGCGGGTTTCGACCTGTTTGTTCCGACGAACTCGCTGGGGGCATTCGCGGACAAACTGATCGCGGCCGCGCGGTCCGCGGGCGGGCGGGCCTGCGGCTGGGCGGCATTTGAGACCGCGCGGATCGAAGCGGGGATGCCGCGGTACGGCGCGGACATGGACGAAAGCAATCTGCCGCTGGAATGCGGCATTGAGGGCCGGGCGGTGAGTTACAGCAAAGGCTGCTACATCGGCCAGGAAGTCATCAACCGCATTCATAGCATCGGCCATGTGAACCGGGAACTGCGCGGGCTGCGGCTGGCTGACGGCCTGAAGGTTTTGCCGGTGAAAGGCGACAAGCTTTTTGCCGGCGGCAAAGAAGTCGGTCATATCACCAGCGCCGTGAAATCGCCCGCGCTCAAGGCGAACATTGCGCTGGGTTATGTGCGGCGGGAGGTGAACCAGCCGGGAACCGCGTTGACCTTGCGAACCGCTGACGGAGAAACCGGCGCAACCATTACGCAAGGCGTCTAGCCGCCCTTGCGCGACGGAGACGCAGGTTCCATTTCCATCAGACCCTCCAGGCACGCCCTGGCTTCGCGCCGCAACGTTTCCCGGTCGGTTTCCTGCAATCCTTCCGGGTCAAAGCGATACCGGTAATGCAATCGCAGCAATTCCTTCAGCGGCCCGCGCAGGTCCGAGAGCGTCGGGCTGGCCAGGGCGCGTTCGAGCCAGTCGGATAGCGGTTCGTTGGGCTGGCGTTCGCAGCCGCGTTCGGCGAGCTGCTGTTCGACCTGGTAGAATTCCGAGTCGAGGCCGGGCCAGATGACGGGACGCCGCGTCTCTTTTCCTTTCGAACCGTGATGCCGGCGGCGGCGGCGGATGATCTGATAGAGGAGGATCACCAGGACGGGGAGAACGGACAGGAGGATGTATTCCCGCAGACGCCCCTGGCCCCAACGTAATTTTGAAAATTGAAACCCGACCCAGGACCAGCCGTCGGCCAGCCATTGCCAGGAGGAGCGATCTTTGGATTCCTCCGACAGCCACGTAGGCGGCGTGGTGTCGAGGTCTTCCCATTGTTTCGAGCGTTCATTCCAGACCAGGCACCAGGAATGGGCGTCGCGCGCGCGGATGACATAGCCGCTCCCCGAGGTTTCATGGACGGCGAAACCGACGGCGTAGCGGGCCTTGACCCCGATGTGGCGCAGCAGCAGGACGGTGGCGGTCGCGAAATATTCGCAATGCCCGGAGCGGGTGTACAACAGAAAATTGCCGAGCGGCGTCTGGTTGGTGCTCAGCAAACGGTTCGGTTCGGTCCACAGGCTGTATTTGAATTTGTTCTGGAAAAAATCTCTGATGGCGAACAGCGCCTGGTCCGGGGTCTTCTCCTTCAGCCGCAGCTCCGCCACGATCTGGTCCAGCGCCGGGAATTCCTTCTGCCACACGTACAGATCCTGCTCGGGATCCGGCGGCGAATCGATCGTCGCTCCCGGGCCGTAATGCGCGTCGAACATGACGAGTCCCGGGCCTTCGGCGAGGACCGCGCCGCCGCTGTTTTTCTGGAGAATGTAGGCCGGCAGATTGTCGAGCTGCCCGCTTCGCTCCGGCAACGGCAGCAATCCGCGTCCGCCGCTGAGGTACGCGGCGATGTTGACCGTGGCGACGTTCGTTTTGCCCGGCACGAGCACCCACGTCAGGTTGTTGGTCTCGGGCGCGATCGGTTCAAACTGCACTTTGGCGTCGTCCGCGTACCACGTCTTCAATTTGTACCGCCGATAACTGGCCGACCGCAGGTAGCTGGGCGGATTGCCTTCCTTGGGTTCGAGGCGGATGACGATCTTCATCGACGTTTTCAACCGTCCGATGTTCCCGATTTCGGTGGTGTTCTGGGCGGGATCGAATTCCCCGTGCCGCAGGAATTTGGCGATCCATTGGGGACTGACGCCTTCGAGGTAACGCTGCAGTTCGGAAATGCCGTACTGTCCGTAAAAGCCCAGCACGATGGCCACGACGAACGCCGCTGCCCAGGCCACGAGACCGAACCTGCGCGAGCGGTACGGCCAGAGCGCCCAGATGAGCAGCGCGGACGCGCCGTAAAAGAAACTCTTGTCCTCATTGCGATGCACGCTCGCCGCGAACAGGCACATCACCAGGAACGGGTAGCCCACGTTTATGTCGCGCCCCGGCGGCAGCGGGCGGCCCAGCTTCTTCGCCCTGCGCCAGCGGCGTTGCAGGATCAGCGAGATGGCATGGAACGGAATTTTTTCGCGCGTGCTGTACGCCTGCGCCGCGACAAAAAGGAAGAACAACATCGGCAGCCAGCGAATGATCGAGCTGGCCGTGCGCGCGCTGGCTATGCTCGCGCGGCGCTGCATCGAAAGCGTCGGCGCCTGGAACAGGCTGCGAAATGACTCCGGCCCGCCGTTGTCCGTAAACGCGTACACCGCCGCCGCCAGAAACAACAGGGTGCAAAAAGTCCAGATCCGGCTGAAGTCCTCGTCCGACAGGTCCCAGCGCGTCCTGACCACGCGCGCTCCTTCCAGCACCGCGCCCATGACGACGCCCGCGGCGAGCAGACCCGACTGCCAGCCCCAGAAGACCAGCGTCGCGCCCAGGAGGAAAGGAGGAGTGTTCATGGGGAGATGAAAGGGAACATCCAGCGTCCAACATCCAACATCCAACATCCAATGATTCGCCGGCCGGCGCCAGGTTGATTGGGAGTTGGATGTTGGATGTTGGATGTTGGATGTTCAGTCATATCACACTTTCAGCCTGAGCAGTCCTTCCTCAATCCTCCCCGCTTCCACCACGTGAAAGTGCTCCGGGAAATCGCGCATCGGTCCGGGGTCGAAGTTCTTCTTCTGACCGGCTTCCACCACGATGATCACCAGCATCGGCACGCTGAGCATCATCATTTTCTCGACCATCCGGCGCCGGACCTCGTCCCACGACAACAGCACGCAAATGCATCCGCTGACCACGGGCGTATGCTCGAGCACGAGGGTTTCCAGTTTGCTGAAAGGCTGGTCGGTGTACGGGTGCACGGAGGCGAGAATTTCCAGCATCTGATCGGCATGCGCCAGGCCGCGGCCGGCCGTGAAACAATAAGCCTGTTCTCCGGCGAACAGAAGGTCGAGCAACGATTCCTGGCTCGGCAGCGAACAGGCGAATGAAGCGGCGATCGACACTGCCTCCTCGAACGCTTCGCTGCGCGGATCGCTGATGAACGTGTCGAGGACCAGCGCGTGCCGGACGAAAAATTCGTCTTCAAATTCTTTCACGATCGGTTTGCCTGCTTTGGCCCAGCTGCGCCAGTGAATGTGCCGGTACGGATCGCCGCGCCGATAATCGCGCAGGGAAACGAACTCGTCGCTCCGGCCGATGCTGGAGGCGAGCGCGACGCCGCCTTCCTGGTATTTCATCGTGCCGGGCAGCGCGATGCGCGGCAGCAGATATCGTTTCGGCAGCACGAGCACGGCCTGTGACACGGGGGTGTTGACCATGGACCGGAAGAGTCCCACGGGATCGGTCCGCGCGAGGGTGACGCCGGTGAATTGCAGGATGCCGCGCCGCAGGGGCGTGACTTCGACGCGCACTTCGACTTCCTCTCCCGGCCGCACCGGCGGCACTTCCGCGGGTTTGACCCGGGCGAGCCGGAAAAGGTTGATGCGCCGCTGGCGGTTCAGCTGAAACGAACGGATCCGCCGTTCATCCGCGAGCTGCACGGCCCGCCATTCCCGGTACGACGGACGCGGATCGGCCAGGTCTTCCAGCAACACCAGGCCGGCCTGCGTTTTCGACGTCAGGTTTTTCAGCATGGTCCGGTAGTAAAACGGCTGCCCGACCGTGCCGAACCGCGGGAGCAGGCGCGTGGCGGAAAAGCGGGCGCGGAAAAACCAGCTGCAGATGATCGCCAGCGCCAGGAGGAAAAGAAGCGTCGGGAATATCTGGTAAGCGACGGTATTTTCGATGTCCACACCCATGAGCACCGCCACGATCAGGGAACCCAGCACCATCCAGCCGGGCATGGTCAGCCGCCGCCGGGCCCAGTACCGCGACGTCGACGTGAGGCGGTAGGTCCAGTAGATGACACGGAGGATCGGGTTCATGGGAAGTCCGAAGTGCGAAGTCCGAAGTCCGAAAGAAGTCCGAAGTCCGAAATCCGCCGGGCTGTGGTGAACGGTTCGGCTTTCGGGTTTCGGCTTGCTGGTCCTGCTCTCACACCGGCACTTTCAACTTTTTCAACACCCCATCCACCACTCCCCGCGCCGTGAGGCCGGAGAAACGCGCCTGCGGTTCCATGACGAGGCGGTGCGCGAGGACCGGCACGGCGAGTTCCTGGATTTGTTCGGGCGTGACAAAGTCCAGTCCGTCGAACAATGCGAGCGCCTGTGCGCCTTTCATCAGGGCGAGGGACGCGCGCGGGCTGGCGCCGAGCTGCACCCCGGGCGCGGCGCGGGTGGCGCCGGCGAGGTCCACCACGTAACGCTTCAATTCGTCGCTGATGCGGATGCTTTCCACGGATCGTTTGAGCACGAGCACGTCCGCAAGCGTCACGCACGATTCGAGTTCTTCGAGCGGGTGGGTATGTTCCTGCGCGGTCAGAATGGCGACCTCATCGTCCGGCTCGACATATCCCAGCGTGAACTGCATGGCAAACCGGTCCATCTGCGCTTCCGGCAGCGGGTACGTGCCGCGGAACTCGACGGGGTTCTGGGTGGCGATCACAAAAAACAGCTCCGACAGATCGCGCCGTTCGCCGTCCACGCTGACCTGGCTTTCGCCCATGGCTTCGAGCAGGGCCGATTGCGTGCGGGGCGACGCGCGGTTGATTTCGTCGGCGAGCAGGATGTTTGTGAAGATGGGCCCTTCATGAAAATGAAAGAGCTGGTCGCGCTGGCTGAAAACGGAAACGCCCAGGATGTCCGAGGGGAGGAGGTCGGGCGTGAACTGGACCCGTTTGAACTGGGCGGCGATGGAGCGGGCGAGCGCCTTGGCGAGGGTGGTCTTGCCGGTGCCGGGAAAGTCCTCGAGCAGCACATGGCCCCCGCTGGCGAGCGCAGCCAGCAGCTTGCGCGTCGGACCGGCCTGGCCCTGCATGATTTTCGCGATGTTATCCGCGATTTTCTGGTAAACCTGGCGGGCGGCGGCAGCGGGGCAGGAGGTGATGGTTCCTTGCATGTTACTTGCAGTTTAAACAGCGATTACGGAGGAAGGTTTCGGTCAGCCCGGGCCTGGGAAGGCTTTCTATCCGCTTCATGACAACATCCTAACTGGCTTTATCGCTTACGGCGATTAAATTTCTACAGGTTAGACCGGGACCAGGCCGAATCGTGTCGAAAGCAAGCCGACCGACCTTGCTAATTCTGGGCATAGGCACCCCGGCGGGCCTGGGATAGACTGAAGGCGAATTTATGGAAGTGATCATTCAACGGGACGAACACTCCGCGGCATGGCTCGTCGCGCGAGTCATCGCCCGCGAACTTCGCGCCAACCCCCGGCTCGTCCTCGGCCTGGCCACCGGCAAGACGATGGAAGTGGTTTACCGCCACCTCGTCCACCTGCACCATGAGCAAGGACTCGATTTTTCCCGCTGCCATACGTTCAACCTCGACGAATACGTCGCGCTCGGTCCGGATGACCCGAATTCCTATCGGTATTACATGAACCATCATTTGTTCCGGCACGTAAATGTCGACCGGAACAAGACCCACCTGCCGGACGGACTCGCGCGGGACCTCGACGCCCAATGCCGCCAGTACGAGGCGTTGATCGAAAAGGCGGGGGGCATTGATCTGCAACTGCTGGGCATCGGCCGCACCGGGCACATCGGGTTCAACGAACCGTTGTCCGCGTTCAAGTCGCGGACGCGCGTGAAGGCGCTGGCGCCGGCGACGCTCGAACAGAACGGCGGACATTTTGGCGGGCCGGAAAAAATGCCGCGCCGCGCGATCACCATGGGTGTGGAGACCATCCTGGATTCCCGCCGCATCATTCTCCTGGCCGCCGGCAAAAACAAAGCGGACGTCGTCGCCAAAGCCATCGAAGGCCCGTTGACCAGCATGATCTCGGCGTCATCGCTCCAGATGCACCCGCGCTGCTCGGTCGTCCTGGACGAAGCCGCCGCCGGCAAACTCACGCAGAAGGAATATTATCGCTGGATCTTCGCCAACGAACCGGCGTGGAAGGAATTTCAGGACAACAGCAGGGAGGAAGCGCCCTCCGATGATGGTTCGTTACCTCGTTACAAGGTTAAAACGTTAAAACGTTAAACGATTCCAAAGCTTACGCGGCCGGCGGCGCAGGCGGATTGTGTTTCACCAGCAGCGGAATGCTCGTCTGCGGTTTCTCATCCAGCGAAACATCGATCGAATAAAGGCCCGGCAGATCGAATTTCAATTGCTGGATGTTGACGATGAAATTGCGGGTGCCGAAATGCGAATCGCCGGGAAGCACCACTTCCACCGGCAGGGGAATTCCCGGCATGATCGAACGACCATCGGCATCCACGAAATTCAGCCCGAGCTTGTGTTGGCCTTCGTCCTCGTGACCGAACGTCACCCGCAGCGCGATGGAACATTGCGGATGCACCGCCGGCAGTTGCTGGGTATAGATCGTGTCGAACGCCCCGAGCAGGTTCAACTTCCCGTTGTCATCGGTGGCCGCGTCGCACAGGACTGCAACTTGGATGTTCATCGGCCCTTAATAAGACACGAATTTCACGGATTGGCACGATTTTCTTTTTACCGCGGCCGGCGGCGTAAGCAGGCTGTTGATCGGGATTTCCTTCGGAATCCGCCTTTCCGCACAGCGGGAGGCCGCGCGCAAAATCCGCTCGACAGACCCCGGGCCGGGGCGCAAATTCGGATGTCAACGAAACGGCTGCAAAACCACTCGATACTGTGGCCAGTTCAACTTTTTCACTGGTAGTCCTACGTACGGCACGGCTGGATGAAACACTTGGGTTCTACCGCGCGCTCGGGCTGGAGTTTGCCCGCGAACAGCACGGCTCCGGACCCGTTCATTACTCTTCCGAAGTCGGCGGCACGATCCTGGAAATTTACCCGGGTTCGGACGGCACCGCTCCGCCCCGGCAAAATGGCGGCGCCACGATGCTGGGGTTTCGTGTCGCTTCGGTGGACGCGACCGTGGCGGTGTTGCTGCAGCTGGGTGTTCAGGTAGTCAGCGCGCCGAAAGATTCGGCCTGGGGCCGGCGCGCCGTGGTGGCGGACTGGGACGGCCGCGCCGTGGAGATCACGGAGTAAGTCGCGGGAGATAATTCTTCGCCAGGGCGCGAAACGTTTCCACTTCACTGTTCTTCCAGGCCGCATCGCGTTTCAATTCCCGGGCCATCAGTTCCGCCACGCGCGGGGCCATCTCAACCGCCGCCCGCGCGTTCAGAAAAAGAGCGCGCAGCCGGCGCGCCAGCACGTCCTCGACGGTCCGCGCCATCTCCTCGCGGACCGCCCAGACCACCTCCGCACCGCAATAAGGCAGGGCCGGATGCAACTGTCCGCCCAGCCCGGTGTCGGCCCGAATGAACTCCTGGATCGCGGCGGCATCGGCGCCGTACACCTCCAGCCTGCCGAATTTGCGCGCCTGCTCGTGATATCCGTGCAGGCGGAGTGTCTTCGTCACGCAGGGTTTCTTCGGAAGCTTCGCCCGCCGCGCCGCCTGGTTCACGCAATCTTCGGCCATGCAACGGTACGTCGTCCATTTTCCGCCGGTGATCGTCAGCAGGCCGGAGGGCTCGAAGCGGACCACATGATCGCGCGACAACCCTGCGGTGTTCCGCGCGTCACCCGCTTTCACCAGCGGCCGCACGCCGGCAAAAGCGCTGAGGATATCGGCGCGCGACGGCGCCTTGTGAAGATATCGTCCGGCCGTCTCCAGAATAAATTCTATCTCCTGCTCAAGCGGCACCGGCTCCAGGACCGGCCCGGGAATGGGTGTGTCCGTGGTGCCCACCAGCGTGTGGCCGTGCCAGGGAATGGCGAACATCACCCGATGGTCCCGCGTGTGCGGCACCATGATGGCGGTATCGCCCGGGAGAAACGAATGGTCGAAAACAAGATGCGCTCCCTGGCTCGGCGCGATCATCGCCGGGGTCTTCGGTTCCGCCAGGCGGCGCACGGCATCACCAAAGGCCCCGGTGGCGTTGATGACGATTTTCGCGCGGGCATGAAATTCTTTTCCCCGTTCGAGGTCCACTGCGATGACCCCGTCCACCTGCCCGCCCGCGTCACGGGCCAGAGCGGCGACCCGCGCGTAGTTCAGCAACGTGGCGCCCTGTTTGGCGGCAGTCGCCGCCAGGTGAATGAGCAGCCGCGAATCGTCGAATTGCCCGTCATAATAAATCACTCCGCCGCGCAGTCCTTCCGTCTGGATGTTCGGGAGGCGCTGCAGGGTTTCCTTCTTCGACAAACGACGCGAGGGGCCGAAACCGTATTTGCCGGACAACGCCTGGTAGACTTTCAGGCCCAGCCCGTAGAAAGGCGCTTCCCACCAGGCATAACTCGGCACCACAAACGCGAGGTCACTCACGAGATGCGGCGCGTTTTGCCGCATCCGGCCGCGTTCCTTCAGGGCCTCACGCACCAGCGGAATGTTTCCCTGCTCGAGATAACGCACGCCGCCATGAACGAGCTTCGTGCTGCGGCTCGAGGTTCCCTTCCCAAAATCACTCTGCTCCAGCAGCAGCACCTGGTAGCCGCGCGACGCCGCATCGACCGCGATGCCGACCCCCGTGGCCCCGCCCCCAACGATGATGAAGTCCCAGGGCGCCTTCCGCACCAGGGCGCGTTCGAGCATGTCGGTGCGGTTCATCGGAAACAGGTCATGAACGTTTTTCCTGCTCCCAGTTCTTCGCCCGCTCCACCGCGCGCTTCCAGCGTTCGCGAAAGATCATGGACTGTTCCCAGGACATTTTCGGTTTGAACCGCTGTTCCACGCGCCAGTTGGAAGCGATGGCCTGGGGATTCTTCCACAAGCCCACGGCCAGACCCGCCAGGTAAGCGGCGCCAAGGGCGGTGGACTCCGTGACGACGGGGCGCACCACCGGCACGCCCAGCAGGTCCGCCTGGATCTGCATGAGCAGATTATTCCGGGCCGCGCCGCCATCGACGCGCAGTTCCTTCAAAGTAATGCCGCCGTCCTTGTGCATGGCTTCCTGCAGGTCAACGGTCTGGAGCGCGATGCTTTCGAGCGCGGCGCGGGCGAGGTGCGCGGCGGTGGAATCGCGAGTCAACCCGGTGATCGTCCCGCGCGCATGCGGGTCCCAGTGCGGCGCACCCAGTCCGGCGAACGCCGGCACCAGAAACACTCCGCCGCTGTCCGGCACCGACGCCGCAAGGGCTTCAACGTCGCTGCTCGACCGGATCAATCCGAGGCCGTCGCGCAGCCATTGGACCACGGCGCCGCCGATGAACACGCTGCCTTCGAGAGCATACTCGGTTTGTTTGCCAATCTTCCAGGCTATCGTGGTCAGCAGGCGATGCTTTGAGACCGGGATGTCAGTCCCGGAGTTTTGCAGCATGAAGCAGCCGGTGCCGTAGGTGTTTTTGGTCAGGCCCGGTTTGATGCACATCTGGCCGAACAACGCCGCCTGCTGGTCGCCGATGAGGCTGCCGATGGGAATGCCTTTCAAGCCGGCGGGCGCCGTGATTTCGCCGTACACTTCGCTGGAAGTCCGCACCTCGGGCAGCACACTCGCGGGAATGCAAAACAGGTCGAGCAATTCTTCGTCCCATTCGCAGGTATGAATATTGAAAAGCATCGTGCGGGAGGCGTTGCTCACGTCGGTGATGTGTTTCCCCATCAGCTTCCAGGCGAGCCAGCTGTCGATCGTGCCGAACGCCAGCTCCCCCGCTTCGGCGCGACCGCGCGCATCGCGAACGTTGTCGAGGATCCACATCAGTTTGGTGGCGGAGAAGTAAGCGTCCAGCAGGAGGCCCGTGCGTTCCTGAATCATTTCCTCCCAGCCGGCCGCGCGCAATTGATCGCACATGGACGCGGTCCGCCGGTCCTGCCAGACAATAGCGGGATGGATGGGGCGGCCGGTTTTGCGTTCCCAGACCACGGTGGTTTCGCGCTGGTTCGTAATTCCCACCGCGGCCACGTCGCGCGCTGCAATGCCCGCCTGCTTGAGCGCCCTGGTCGCAACACCCGTTTGCGCCTGCCAGATTTCCTCGGGGTCATGCTCGACCCAGCCCGGCTTCGGGTAAAGCTGGCGGATCTCCTTTTGCGCAAGGCCGCGGACCTCGCCATCACGATCGAAGACGATGGCCCGCGCGCTGGTGGTGCCTTCGTCAAATGCAAGAATGCAGGACATGCGGATCTTCCCTTCGTTTCCGTGATCGATTTATGCCGGTGACCGGAGTGGTTTAACTGAAACCCGTCGAAGCGTCACGGATTTTGCGTTATCACCGCGCCGGCCAGCCACTAATTCTCTGGACAGGCAGTTTTGACCGGCGCACAGTCCGGTGCCTGGGCAATTGAGGCCGCTATGTTTACCAGCGAAGAAAAACGAACGTGGTGGAAGGTGCTGGTGGCGCTTCTCTTTTTGTTTTGTGGATTTCCCCTCCTGCTGCTGGTGCTGGGAATGTTTGCGTTCGACCTCGCGATGAGTCTTCACAATCTCTACTACCTGCTGCCCGCGCAGTTGTTCGGTCCGGACCTTTATCCGATGGAAGATTCCAGTATTTTTCCGACTGCCACGGGTTATGCGGCCGCCGCGCTGATCTATGCTTTGCTTGCGGTCATTCTCTCATTTCCGGGTGGCTGGCTGATCAAGAACCTGAAAGAGTCAAAATGACGATCACGCCGGCGAAACCGACCGGGCCTCGAGAAACGCCTTCAACTCTGCCGCCGCTTTCCCGCCGAAACCGGGCACTTCAGCGATCTGTTCGACGGTGGCGATGCGGATGCGCTGGACGGAGCCGAATTTTTTCAGCAGGGCGGCCTTGCGCCGGTCGCCGATATTGGGGAACTCGTCGAGGATGCTTTCGGAGATTCGTTTCAGTCGCAGCTGGGCATTGTATGTGTTGGCGAACCGGTGGGACTCATCGCGGACACGCTGGAGCAGCTTGAGCGCTCCGGTTTCGTGCGGCAACCGCAGCGGCTCGCTCTGGCCGGGCCGGTAGATCTCCTCGAATTCCTTGGCCAGACCGATCACCGGAATTTTTTCGAGCCCCAGTTTTTTCAATTCCAAAACCGCGGCGTTGAGCTGGCCTTTGCCGCCGTCGATCAGGATGAGGTCGGGCAGATGGGCGACGCGGCCGGGAGTATCGCCCGGGGCACGGTGTTCGCGGACGG
>JGI10216J12902_107939545_pt1 | contig 12124 bp, 9 predicted proteins | sample KanNatreferecore_FD_12902 | JGI IMG/M metagenome (IMG submission 12902)
CCCGAGGTGAACAGGGATCGCGCACTGGAGCACAAGGGGATCGTGGCGAACCCGAACTGCTCGACGATTCCGCTCACGCTCGTCTTGAAGCCGCTCCACGAGGCGGCCGGCCTGCGGACGGTGCGCGTGGCCACGTACCAGTCGAAGTCCGGGGCGGGCGACGCGACGCTGCAGCGCTTCCTCTCCGAGCACCCTGCCGAGCACGACCTGGCGATGGACTGGGACTTCGACGGCGAGGACTTCGAGGATGAGGCGAAGCTGCGCGAGGAGACGAAGAAGATCATGGAGCTGCCGGACCTGCCGGTCAGCGTGACGTGCGTCCGCGTCCCGGTCCCGGTTGGCCACTCCGAGTCGGTCTGGATCGAGACGGAGGAGCCGCTTTCACCGGATCAGGCGCGCGAGCTCCTGAGCAGAGCACCCGCCGTACGACTGGAAGAGTTCCCGACACCCGGCAAGGCTGCGGGCGCCGACGAGGTGCTCGTCGGCCGCGTCCGCCGCGACGCCGCTGCGGAGAACGGGCTCTCGCTCTTCCTCTCCTGCGACAACCTGCGCAAAGGCGCGGCGCTGAACGGCATCCAGATTGCGGAGCTCGTGCTGTCCCACGCCCTCACGGCGGCGATGTTGACGTACGTGCAAGGCCCGCGGTAGCTCCCGAAAACATGGCCGGCGTCGTGTAGAGCCGGCGTCAACGACGCTAGCTCACGACGACTCTGGCCAGGCCGCTGCGCCGCCCGCCGATGGCCCTGGACTTGAAGAACGATCAAAAGTACGTATATTTGAGGCAGCGCCACGGGCTGGAGATGGCGCATTGCGGCAAGGGGAGAGAGAAATCTACATCTGCAGTAAGCGGTCGGGGGGCCTGCGACCACCGCACCGAGCGGCAACACGTTGCGGACCGGCGACGCTATGAGCACCGTCGATCACGCCGCGAGGCTCGTACCCGGAGCAACCGCCATTGGCGATGCAGCCGAGGCCATTGCCGACGGTGCCATCTCGTCCTCACCGGACGCCCTGAACGCGACGGAGCAGCGCGCCCTATCGGATGCAGTTGCGCTGCACGACGAGATGATCGGGCTGGTCGACGCACGTACGCTCGAGATCCTCGAGCGCCGACGGAAGAGCGCGATGGTCCGTCGGCGTGGATGGCTCATCCGGCGAATGCTTCTGCTCGCGGATGTCCTCGGACTGCTTCTCGCCTTGGCCGTTGCGGAGCTCGCGTTCGGACTCGGCCCGCGCGCTGCACAAGGGTTCACGCCGAGCATTGAGATAGGCATCTTCATCGCCGCTATTCCGGCCTGGATCGTGGCGGCGCGCGGGTACGGCCTGTACAGCAAGGACGAAGAGCGCACCGATCATTCAACAGTTGATGAAGTCGTCGCCGTCTTCCATCTTGCGACTGTCGTCTGCTGGCTCTTCTTCGCCATAGCCTGGATCACGGGTGCTGCGAATCCGGGGATCCCGAAACTGCTTACCTTCTGGTTTGCAGCCATCGTGCTCGTTTCACTCGGCCGAGCGGCGGCGAGATGGTTCAGCCGAAAGCAGATCACGTACCTGCAGAACACGGTGATCGTGGGGGCCGGAGATGTTGGTCAACTCGTAGCTCATAAGCTGCTGCAGCATCGCGAGTACGGCATTAACCTCGTGGGGTTCGTCGACGCAGAACCGAAGGAGCGGCGTGACGACCTGGGTCAACTCACGCTGCTCGGCCCACCAGACCGGCTCCCCGCGGTTGTCCGGATGTTCGACGTCGAGCGCGTGATCGTCGCATTCTCGAAGAGCTCATTCGACGAGACCCTGGACTTGATCCGGTCAATGAAGGATCTCGACGTGCAGGTCGACATCGTCCCGCGGCTGTTCGACGTGGTCGGGCCCTCGGTCAGCATCCACACCGTTGAGGGTCTGCCGCTCCTCGGGCTGCCGCCCGCTCACCTTCCGCGGACGTCGCACCACATCAAACGGACGGTTGATCTGTTGTTGGCGAGCGTGGGTCTTATCCTGCTATCGCCGGTCTTCGCAGCCATCGCGGTTGCGATCAAGGGAGGCTCTCGCGGCCCGGTCTTCTTCCGCCAGGTACGAAGGGGCTACGACGAAGCCACGTTCAGGATCTACAAGTTTCGGACGATGGTGGCGGACGCAGACCAGCGCAAGCGCGAGTACGCCCACCTCAACAAGCACTCCACCAACGGCGGCGACCCGCGGATGTTCAAGATTCCGGACGATCCCCGGATCACACGTATCGGCCGGTTTCTGCGCAAGTACTCGCTCGACGAGCTTCCTCAGTTGATCAATGTGGTGAAGGGCGAAATGTCTCTGGTCGGCCCTCGCCCGCTGATCCTCGAGGAAGATCAGCACATCCATGAGTGGGCGCGTCGCCGTCTGAGTCTCAAGCCCGGCATTACGGGCCCCTGGCAAGTGCTTGGGCGAAGCGATATTCCCTTCGAAGAGATGATCAAGCTCGACTACCTCTACGTCACCAGTTGGTCTGCTTTCAACGATTTCAAGCTGATGCTTCAGACGCTCCCGGCGCTAGCCCGACGTCAGGGAGCCTATTGAGCCGTTCTTCTTGACCGAGACCATCCAGGGGCCAGAGGGATTGCAAACGGTGGGGTGTCCAAACTACGCAGAGAAGATCTGGCGTTGGCGACCGAACGCGAATCATGCTCAAGAAGCACTGTCGTGGACAGCCCTCGCGCGAAAGGGCCTCGATCTGTACGACGACCTCCTGACGACTACGCCTGCACCAGGATGAGAGTTCTGTTCCTCTGCACCCACCTGAAGACGGGTGGCGTCGAGCGCCAATGGTCGATCCTGTTGCCTGCGCTGCAAAATTACGGTGTCGACGTCAGGCTCCTCACACTCTCGGCCGAAGGCGACTTCTTTCCGGAGCTGCGTCGAGAAGGGGTTCCAGCGGACTGCATCCGCATGCGCAGCCGGGCTGACCTGCTCGGGTTTCGCAGAGCCCTCGCGATCGCGGACTGGAAGCCTGAAGTCGTGGTCAGCAACAGCGTGCTCGGAACGGCGGTGGCGTATGCGCTAGCGCAGCGCGCCGGAGCGGCTCACGTCATCGCGGAACACAGCATGGTTCCTACCCTGACCGCGACCCAACGCGTCGTGCGCAGGCTGCTCACACGGCGGGTTGAGGGCGTCATCGCAGTCACACGCCAGCAGGTCCCGGCGTTGATCTCCGCCGGCTACCGGCGCGAGCGAATCTCAGTCATACCGAGCGGTATCCCGCCACTCAGGCCGACGCGAGCCCGAGCAACCGCCCGTGCCGAGCTCGGACTGGGAGACAACGAATTCGCGGCCTTCCTCATTGCGACCCTGCGACGAGAGAAACGTGCGGAATTCTTCGTCGACGCTGTCGTGGCCGCAAACGAGCTCGACCCGCGCATCCGCGGATTCATCGCCGGGCGCGGCCGGCAGCTGGAGCGAATCACCTCGCTCGCCGAGTCCACACATGGCATCGTGCGTGTTCTCGGCAGTCGTGAGGACGTGCCCGACCTCATCGATGCGGCGGACATCGTCTGCCTCTCGAGCTCCTCGGAAGCGCTTCCGATGGTCGTCATCGAGGCGATGGCACTCGCGCGGCCGGTACTGGCTACCGACGTCGGTGGGACAAGCGACCTCGTCGTAAGCGGAGAGACGGGCATCCTCGTCGACCGTGACGACCGAGCAGCCTTCACGCGCGCGCTGACCACCCTCGTGGCTGATCGATCACTTCTCAAGCGTTACGGCCGCGCTGCGCGCGAACGGTACAAGAGCCTCTTCACGGTCGATCGAATGGTCGAGGCGTACGCGCACCTGCTGCACGAGTATCGGGCGCAAATGAAAGCCGCGAACGGGTCCGGCGACCTCTTCAAGTCGGCGGCTACGCTGAAAGCAGCGGATCACTCCGACAAGGGAGTGGAATTGGAATGAGGATCCTCATGCTGAGCCCAATCGATGCCGGAAGCCTGGAGGCGCTCAATCGAGAGCACGATGTCGCGTCCGCAGTTGGCGCGGGAGCTGACACGCTTCGCTCCCTCGCGGCGGACCGGGAGATCTTCATCTTCCGTAGCGGCGTCGACATCAGCGGAGAGTTGATGCGTTCGGCACCGGAACTACGTCTGATTATTCGCGCCGGTTCCGGGATGGACAACATCGACATTGCTGATGTTCGCCGACGGGGCATCCGTCTTGTAAAGGTCCCAGCGCCGGCCGCACAGTCGGTGGCCGAGCTGACGTTCGCGCTGATGCTCGACCTGGCGCGAAAGATCTCGCTTGCCGACCGTCTTCTTCGCGAGGCCCATTGGCCAAAGCACGAGTTGCTTGGACAGCTCCTGTTCGGCAAAACGGTGGGCATCGCGGGAGCCGGGAATATCGGTTCACGCGTCGGTGAGCTCGGGACAGCCTGGGGAATGAAAGCGATCGGCTGCGTGGAACGTCCATCGGCGGCAATCGCTCAGGTACTCGCCCGTAAGGGAGTGGAGCTAGCGACGCTCGACGAGGTGCTCGCCGCCGGCGACTTCGTGACCGTAAACCTCCCGTTGACGGAAAGGACGCGTGGCCTGATCGACGGTCGGGCTCTATCGCTGATGAAGCCTGGATCGTTCCTGATCAATGTCGCGCGCGGCGGGATCGTCGACGAGGAAGCACTGTACGGCGAGCTGACGACTCCAGGACGTTTGGCCGGGGCAGCCCTTGACGTTCACGCACGCGAAGGCGAGGGCGAGGTCTCCCCGTTCGCGGAGCTTCCCAATGTCATTTTGACGCCCCACATCGGGTCGATGACGGCTGAGTGCCAGGGCGCCATCGGGCAGCGGCTCCTCGAGATCGTATCCGCCTTCACGCGCGGCTCGCTCGAAGCCGAGGTTCGCAACGGCGAGTTAATTTCGTGAGAATGGAGACGACGTGAACAGCGCAGACGCCAAGAGGGCAAGACTCCGCTCGGACCTTGGCTCCGAGAAAGGCGCCGTCGCCGTCGGCGCGCACGATGCAATGACCGCGCATCTGATTGAGGACCATGGGTTCGATGCGGTGTGGGTGAGCGGGCTCGGGATCTCCACGATGGGCTACGGGCTTCCCGACTTGAACCTCATCACGCTGACCGAAGCGCTCTCTGCGGCGGTACGCATCGATGCAGTTACCTCGCTGCCTGTGATCGCGGACTGCGACAACGGTTTCGGGAGCCTCTCGAACTTGGTGCGAACAGTTCGAGAATACGAACGGTCGGGGATAGCCGCCGTCTGCGTCGAGGACAACACATTCCCGAAGCGCAACAGCCTCTATCGCGGGAAATCGGTGCGCGAGCTCATTCCTCGGGAGGAGCAAGCACGGCGGATTCGGGCGGCCAAGCGTGCGCAGGAGACGAAGGGCTTCCTCTTCATCGCTCGGATCGAATCGTTGATCGCTGGATACGGCGTCGACGACGCGTACGACCGAGCCAGCTCGTATGTCGAAGCCGGCGCTGACGCCCTCCTCGTTCACTCGCGCGACAAAAAGCTCGAAGACATCGACACCTTCCTCGAGCGCTGGAACGGTGCCTCGGATGTTCCACTGGTGGCGGTGCCTACACTCTTCCCGGCCTTTACCACGGACGAGCTGCGCGGGCGAGGATTTCGCTTGATCATTTTCGCCAACCAGACGATGCGAGCCGCCGTCAGAGCAACCTCGGAAGTCCTCGCAAAGCTTCAGGCGGAGCGGAGAGCCGCAGCCGTCGACGGCGAAATCACGCCCGTCGACGAGATTTTCGAGCTCGTCGGGACGCGACAAGCGATCGAGCTAGAGGAAGGAGCGGGCTAGCCGCTTTCGGTCAAGGCCGGGCGGCGTGTTCGGCGCAGCGCGTGCGCCACGATCCGGGCCGCGCCAATCACACTCGGCTTCGGATCGCGTACATCGAAGACCTGGAAATGGAGCGGGCGGAGCACCGACCCTGCCCATCCTGCCAGCGAGAGCTCGCCGTGCCGCCAGCTGTGCCATGCCGATCGCGTGTCTTCAATCGGGTTCCAGAGCCGCACGCCCTCGCGCGCCCGCCCGAGCTGTCCATCTCGACCTAGAGCCCGCTCGTAGACGAGCAATGGAAGATCGACGCCTGCGGCGCGCCCGAGCTCCGTGGCGCCGTCCAAACGGTGGTTGCACTCGATCAGCTTCAGACTTCCGTCGCGAGCATCACGCTTGAACTCGACGTTTGCAAGCCCTCGAACGCCGGCTCCGCGCAGGAAGCGCAGCCCGAGCTCGGCGACCTCGCTATCCCATTCGAGGAGGTAATAACAACCCCGGCCGAAGCTCGGAGGATATTGACGCACCTTCCGCCTGGTGTAATGGATGAGGGGGGTTCCTTCCGCACGGAGATACGCGGTACACGTCCAGAGCTGATCGTCGCCTCCTGGAATCACTTCGGTCAGCAAAAGGTCGACGTCGAGCGTCCCCAGACTCGCCAAGACGTTTTCGAGCTCAGAACGGTCCCCAACTACGAAGAGTTTCTGTCGGAGCCCGAAGTGACGCGCGAACCGGTAGGAGTGGCGTGGCTTGACGGCAAGCGGAAAGGAAACGCCCTCGAGCACGTGCTCGAGCTCTCGTACATCGCTGACTGAATGGGTCCATGGCGTCGCCACGCCGAGACGCGCTGCCAGCTCGTAGGTCTTTGACTTGTCGAGCATTGTCAAGAGGACGCCGTCATTAGCCTCGATCGCTTGGTACTTGAGCTCGAGCAGGTCGGCGCGCGAGCGCGCGATCAACTCAATCCCATCGTCGTTGCAGGGGATGAGAACGCGTGGCCTGCCAGACGTGCGCTTGAGCCAATCCAACCAGCGCTCCTGAACGCCTTCCCCGCTCCCGAGGTCGACGAACTCGGTGCAGTAGCGTGAGAAGCGGACAGGGTCGACGTCGGCCACCCCCAGCGCGTAAACCGGGACTCCGCGCCGGCCCAGGCTCCTCGCTACGGAGACGGCAATCGCCTCCCCCCCGAGCACGACGGCGGGCGGATTCGACGCCACTAACGCCAGCGCTACACGCGCTTCAGCTGCCGCACCGATTCGGGCGAGGCATCTTGGGCCGCCGGGCGGCGGTGGCGTTGGCTAGGGTAACCCCCGTAGCGACCAGTCTCCTCGGCGCCAGTGACCACCAGGCCGAGCTTTTCGCAGCCGAAGCTATCGAGCGAGTGCCGCAGTTCCTCCACGGTCCGGGGACGGAGGCCATCGAGGCGGAGGACGACGATCACGGCATCGACGTACCTGCTGATTACCGCGGCGTCGCCGGCAGCAAGCGTCGGAGAACTGTCGATCAGGACGAAATCGGCCGTTTGCGCGAGCTCGCTGAGAATCGATTCCACTGCCGGGGCCGTGACGAACTCTCCTGGGTGTTGCGGCACTTGACCGGCGGGCACCACCCGAAGGGTTCCCGTCCGTCCCCTCTCCCGAACGGCCTCCAATGAAGCGGCCTCGACTCCGTTACTGCCGGGATTCCCGGCAGTAACAATCGCCTGTCTCAGGTCGACGCGCCCGAGTACCACGTCCGTCAGTCCAGGCTGCCCGTTGAGAGAGAAGTAGCGATCCAGCGTGGGACTCCGAAGATCGAGGTCGACCGCTACGACGTGGTGGCCCTCCCGCGCGAGGGCGATCGCCAGGTTCGCGGCCGTCATCGACTTCCCCTCCTCAGGGAGAGCGCTCGTGATGAGGATCGTCTTTGTCCGCTTGCCCTCTCGGGTGAAAACGATGTTGGTGCGGAGCCTGCGGAAGGCTTCTGCTGCAGGGCTGTCGGGGTCAGTCGCCATGACCAAGGTCCGTCCCTTGACCCGCGGAATGCGCCCCAGGAGGGGGAGACCAAGCAATGCGGCGGCCTCAGACGACGTCCACACTCGCACGTCCATCATGTCGTACAAGAACGCAAGGCCGATGCCGAGTATGAGGCCGACCGCTAGTGCGAGGACTGCGTTGCGGAACGGGCGTGGAGCCACTTGAACGGCCGCGCCTGCATCCGATACCACGGTCGAGCTGGGAGTCTGGAGCGCTTGAAGCGTTATCAGCTGTGTCCGCCTCTGCAAGAGGTCCGCGTACGTCCCCGAATGTTGCAGCCCCGCTGCGTCGAGCGCCTCAAGGTGGGTCGTGATGTCGTGTATCGCACCTTGGATCGATTGCTTCTCGAGCTCGCGCTGGTACTTCGTGAACGCACGAGCGTAGGCGGTTGCCAACCGCTGTGCGAGGGGGGCGCTCCTGTCGGTGACTTTGAAGTCGAGCAGGTCGGCGTCGGGATGGGCGTCGACGCTCGATTCCGCGAGAAGGTACCCGGGATCACTCTTGAGCCCCACCGACTCGAGCGCGCGGCGAGCGATAGTCGGCACTCGTGCCAGCTCGGCTTGCGTTGCCGCGAGCCGCTCGGGAGCCTGCCCCGCGTTGGGGTCTTGGATGTTGGTCAGCGCTGCCGCAATGTCGGTCCGGTTGAGCAGGACTTCGGCCGAGGCCTGGTACTTCGCCGGCTGAGAGTGAGTGAGCAGGAGCGCAAAAAGGGGAACGATCACGATTGGCTGAATCGCGACGAACCACCGCCGCCGGAGCACTTGCAGGTAGGAACGCAGCGGCGAGGCTTCGACGCGGCTTGTCTCGGAGCTGACGGTTGACGGTGTCATTCGTGTCCTCGGAGCCTCACTGAGCCGTCGCGCTTCGTGTTCAGCGCATACGACACATCGTGACCCGGAAGCAAGTTAGCGAAGAAATGGTTGCCGCGACGTGAGGGATTTTTCGAGGTGACTTCGATAGATTCTAGTTGATCGCCGGCGTTTTTGGTCCGGCGCGAGGGGATCTTTTGCGGCCGAACACGATGTACAAAGCGACGATTCTTGACCGACGAGGTGCCGAGATCCACGCGGCCATACCGCCCATCGCGGAGGAGTGGGAAGACCTTGCCGAGCGAACGCGCGCGTCCCCCTTCCGCAGGCCGGGGTGGATTGACGCCTGGTGGCGGGCTTTCGGCAAGGGCGACCTTGAGATCCTCACGATCCGTGACGACGGGCGCCTCCTCGCGGTGCTTCCGCTCGGGCGGAGGCGCGGCGTACTTGCGTCTACGACCAACTGGCATACACCGGATTTCGGACCAGTCGCAGAGGATGCGGCCGCAGCGCAAGCGCTCACAGCCGCGCTCATGGCGCGCGCGCCCAGGCTCCTCTCACTCGCGTTCGTGGATGTGGCAGAACCGATCCTCGCCGAGTGCAGCGCCGCTGCCGCAGCGCGTGAGTATCGCGTGCTAACGCGCACGCTCGAGCGGTCGCCGTTCGTACGAATCGACCGCAACTGGCAGTCCTACGAAGGGGAGCTGAGCCGCAAGGTCCGCGGAGACACGAGGCGCCAAATCCGCCGGCTGAAGGAGACGGGGTCAATGTCGGTCGAGCTGCACGACGGAAGCGAACGCTTGGACGAACTTCTCGTCGAAGGCTTCCAAGTCGAAGCCGCGGGGTGGAAGGGCGCGCGGGGGACGGCAATGGCCTCACAGCGCGAGACAGAGGACTTCTACCGCGAGATCGCGCTCTGGGCGGCGACGCGAGGCTGGCTCCGTCTTGCGTTCCTCCGGCTCGACGGGCGCGCAATCGCTTTTCAATACGCCGTGGAGCACGACGGCGTCCACTACTACATCAAGGGCGGGTTCGATCCGTCGTACCACTCCTTCTCGCCGGGGAAGGTGCTGACGTACGAGACGCTTGCGCACGCGTTCGCGGCCAAACTGCGGAGCTACGAGTTCCTCGGCGCGGACGATCCTTGGAAGCTGTTCTGGACGAACTCATGCCGGGAGCGAAAGTTGTTCCAAGCGTTTGACCCCTCGCTTTCGGGTTCGGCTGCATGGGCGCTCTTCCGGTATGGCCGGCCATTTGCAGTGCGCCTTGCGCACCATTGGCCTTTGACGCTGCTTCGTCGGTGATCCGCCGATCAAAGTCCGAGTCCGCCGCTTTGCGGCTCGAACCGCACGAGTCATTCGACGATCTACGGAACGAATGGACGGAACTTGCGCTACGAGCCGGCAACGTCTTCTCCACCTGGGAGTGGCTCTCGACCTGGTGGCGCCACTTCGGGCAGGGGCACGAGCTACTGCTGACCGCGTGCCGTTCTCCCGGAGATCGACTTGTGGCGATCCTGCCCTTGTACCGGCGAAGGACGGGCGGCGTGCGGATGATTCGGTTTGTCGGCCACGGGCCAGGCGACCACCTCGGCCCGATTTCCGCTCCTGCCGAACGAGGCGAAGCCGCACACGCGCTTCGCTGTCTCCTCCGTGAGGAGAATCGGGACTGGGATCTCTTCCTGGGCGAGCAGCTTCCCACAGACGAAGGCTGGCCGGCGTTGCTGAACGCGCGCAGGATCAGCAAGACCGGAATGCCGGTTCTCTGCCCTGGGGGGATGCAGTGGGAAGACTTCCTTGCGACGCGAAGTGCGAACTTCCGTCAGCAGGTGCGGCGGCGCGAGCGGAACCTTCGCCGCCGGCACGACGTGCGCTACCGCTTCGCGGGGCCGTCTAATCGCCTCGCTGCGGATCTGGACGTTCTGTTCGAGCTCCACCGCCGGCGCTGGCAGGGACAGCGCTCCCACTTCAGCGACGACGAGCCGTTCCACCGCGAGTTCGCCGAGCTTGCGCAGCGGCATGACTGGCTCCGCCTCTGGTTCTTGGAGCTCGACGACGAGCCGGTCGCGGCCTGGTATGGATTCCGTTACTGCGGCGTAGAGTACTTCTACCAAGCAGGTAGGGACCCCCGCCGGGAAGGAGCGCCTGGCTTCGTGCTGTTCTGCCACACGATCAGACAGGCGCTCGAGGAAGGAGTCCAGGAGTACCGACTTCTGCGCGGCGACGAGCCGTATAAGTATCGATTCGCGAACGCGGATCGCGGCCTGGACACGGTCGGCATCGGGCGGGGCTTACTTGGCGGCGCCGCGCTCGCTACAGGAATTGCCGCACGGAGGTGGCGCAGGCTGAGGTCGATGCTGAAAGGGCCCCTCGATCTCTGAGCCGTCGGCGACGCGGCCTCTGATCCTCGCCTACCACGGCGTCAGTTCTTCGTGGCATTCGTCGCTCGCCATCTCGGAGCAGCTGCTCGGGCACCATGTCTCCCTGTTGCGCCGTCGCGGATACGTCGGTCTCACCTTCGCCGAGTCGGAGCGTCGGCGAGAGAGGTGCACGCTCCCCGGGCGCAGCGTCGTCATCACCTTCGACGACGGCTTCGCATCGACGCTCCGCGCGAAGAAGCTGCTGGACGAGGCGGGATTCGTCGCGACCGTGTTCGTGGTCACCAGCTTCGTCGACACCGGGGAGCCGCTGTGCTGGCCGGGCGTCGAACAGTGGCTCGACCGAAGTACCCGGGCGGAGATGGCGCCCCTGAGTTGGAGCCAGCTCGAGACGTTGCTCGAAGCCGGCTGGGAGATCGGCTCCCACACTGCCACGCATGCGCTCCTGCCGGAGCTCACCGCCGAAGGGCTCTCGAACGAGCTGATGGGTTCACGCAGGACGATCGAGCAGCGCCTCGGACAAGCCGAGACGGTCGCATACCCGTACGGACTTGCCGACGAGCGCGTGGCAGCGGCGGCGAAGGAGGCCGGCTACATCGCGGGCTGCACGCTCACTCCGGCGCTCACCGTCGACGAGCCGCTTCGACGGCCGCGCATCGGCTTCGGCCCGGACGACCAGGGCTGGAGGCTCTGGGCCAAGCTCTCTCCCAGCGTCATCCGTCTGAGGAGGACCCGCCTGGCTCAGGCGCTCGAGCCGCTGCATTTCCGGGGCGATCGCCTGCCACCGGTGCCCAAGCCTCGCCGAACGTAGCCGGAGCGCGGCCACGGCGCGCGTCAGCCGGGGATGCCAGTATTCGCATAGATGCATCCCGATGCAGTCGCGAAGAGAGCGCGGATGAGGTCGCTCGGCCTTGAGGGACGAGTGGGGCGTCCTGATGCGGAGATGATCAATCCTCTGCCTATCGAGACGATGAATCGGAACAATGGGAGCACAGGGCGGCTGACAGTGACCTTGCTAACGCCCACACCCGTGAGTCCTGAGCTGGTGCTCGTAGATCCAGAGCTCGCCGCCGTCGCCCGGACTGAACTGCCTGACACCCCCTGGATACCGCCTGCGCTCTTGCCGCTTTCGGCGAATGGGGTCGGGATCACGGTTCCCCCCACGC
>JGI10216J12902_100043575_pt1 | contig 12123 bp, 10 predicted proteins | sample KanNatreferecore_FD_12902 | JGI IMG/M metagenome (IMG submission 12902)
CGACCCCCTGCTTGTAAGGCAGGTGCTCTCCCAACTGAGCTAACCGCCCGGGAGAACCTGATTATGGCGCGATGAGGCCGCGCCAGGGCTCATCCGGAGCCGGGCCTAGAGTGGTTCACGTGAGCGCGCAGGGATCTTCGTCGTCGGCTCGGGCATTTGCGCTCGTCGCCCTGTTGGCGCTCGGGCTGCTCCTCGCGCCCAGCGCGAGCGCCCAGGACCGGACGATCGTCGTCAAGGGAGAAGCGACACAGGAAGTCCCCAACGACGCGGCCAGCCTGCGCTTCTCGGTGACCAAGGAACGCAAGTCGCGGGCTGCGGCGCTGCGCGTCGTCGCGATCCGGCTGCGGGAAGTGCTCGCCACCGTCCAGGCCTTCCCCGGGGTCGGGCCGGGGGACGTCTCGACCGGCAACATCACGATCCGCAAAGTCTTCCGCAACGAGAAGCCGCTCTACGTGGCAAGCGAGGGCGTCACCGTCGTCCTGCACCAGCCTGAGCGGGCCGGAGAAATGATCTCCGCCGCCGTATCTGCCGGAGCCACCGGCACCAGCGGCCCCGATTTCTTCCCCAGCGATCCCGAGCAGGCCTACACCAACACCCTGATCGCCGCCTTCGACCAGGCGAAGGCGAAGGCCACCGCGCTGGCCACCCGCGCCGGGGCGACCCTTGGTCCGGCGATCACCATCGAGGAAGGCACCAACGTCGTGCCGAGCCAGCCGGAGACTCGCGAGAGGAAGAGCGTCGCAGCGGAGCCGGCGCCCCCGGTCGAGCCAGGCGGCTCAACCGTGACCGCGACGGTCCGCGTCGTCTTCGCCCTACAGTAGGCCCGTGGACTCGGAGATCCTCTGGCGGGTGGCGCTGGTCCAGGTCGTGGCGGTGGCTGCGCTGTCGCTGGTCCTCGGCCTGCTGCTGCCCCACGGGTTCTTCGAGGCCGTGGGTTGGCTGACCGGGCCGCTCTCCTGGCTGCTCTGCGCCTGGTTCACGGCCTGGGTCGTCGGCCTGCAGCCGGCGCCGGTCCTGGTCCGGGCCGTGCTGGCGGGGCTCCCGAGCCTGCTCTTCGTGCTGCTCGGGGCGCACTGGCTCGGCGCCCTGGTCGCCGTCACGATCTTCGCGGCGCTCTGCGCGACGCTGCCGCGGCCGCTCGCCGGCAACGCCGCCTAACCCGGTCGGAGGGAGCGGTGCGATGAATTTCGGCCGGGTAGCCGGTCATTAGCTGCAGAACACCGATCCAACGCAAGAGGAGACCCGCCATGCCCAAGATCACCCCCAACCTCTGGTTCGACACCGAGTCCGAGGAAGCCGCCGAGTTCTACACCGGGATCTTCCCCAACTCGCGGATCGTCAACGTCACCCACTACACCGAGGGCGCCCCCCGCGAAGCGGGCATGGTGATGACCGTGGAGTTCGAGCTCGACGGCCAGCGCTTCGTCGCCATCAACGGCGGCCCGGAGTTCAAGTTCGACGAGGCCATCTCCTTCGAGATCACCTGCAAGGACCAGGAGGAGATCGACTACTACTGGGACCGCCTCACCGACGGCGGCAAAGAGGTCCAGTGCGGCTGGCTCACGGACCGCTTCGGCCTCGCCTGGCAGGTCGTCCCCGAGGGAATGGACGAGGTCTTCTCCGACCCCGACAAGTCCCGCTCCGAGCGCGCAATGAAAGCGATGCTGGGCATGGTCAAGCTCGACATAGGAGAGCTGCGCCGCGCGGCCGACGGCACCGCCTGACGGGGACGACCCCGTCAGAGGCGCTTGCGGAAGAAGACGCGCTCGAAGCCGTCATCCGTGGAGTGACCCGTCTCCTCGTAACCGAGCCGAGGGTAGAAAGCCAGGTTCTCGGTCATCGTCACGTGCGTGTACAGGCGAAGGGCCGAGAGACCGGCACCTCGAGCGACATCCTCCGCATAAGCGAGCAGCGCCCGCCCGATCCCCTCACTCTGCCGCTCCGGCTCAACCGCCACGTTCTCGACCAACAGGCAATCCGGCTCCTCGACTAACACGATCAAGCCGACGACCTCGCCTCCGTCGTCCGCGACCGTCACCAGTCCCTCCCCCACCTTGGCCTCGTAGTCGTCTTCCATAGGCCCCGGCGGCCGCCCGATCCGGCTGACGTACCGCCCATAGGCCCGCTGCACAAGCCCATCGATCGCCGCCACGTCCGCGCTCTTGGCTTTTCGAAGCTCCACGGCGACAAGTCTCCCCCAACGACCCTTCGGCTTGAAGGCTGAAGGTCATCCGCATTGGAAGCCGGGTTGCGGCCGGGATGTGACCGAGAAGCGACACACAACGCTCGTTCATTTGCTGAGGCGCCTGGGGCCTCCCCGACTAGAGTTCGCCCCTTGCTGAGGCTCCTCCGCAAAGCACTCCTGCTGTTTGGGATTTACGCATCTGTGCTGGCAGCCGTTGTGGTCGCGGGGTTCCTGGGTGGCGCGATCGGCATCTGGGCGTCGATCCTCTGGGGAGCCATAGTTCTCACCGGGCTTGCTCTCTATGGCCGCCAGCGTCTTTACCGCCCACGTCAAGACGAGTAGATCACATGGCCACACTGCGCTAGAATGTGGCCATAATGGAGAAGGCAACCGTGGGCATCCGAGAACTAAAGGACAAAGCCAGCACGATCATAGATCGGGTTGAAGAGGGCGAGGCGATTACCATCACCAAACATGGCCGGCCGGTGGCAAGGATCGTTTCCGCCGCAACGCCGCCCCACCTTGCGGCCCTGGTAGCTGACGGCACCGTACGCCCGAGCGAGGGTGCCCGATATCTGCCCAAGCCTGCCAAGCTCCGCGGGTCCGGTAAGAGCGCCGTGGACTACGTCTCCGAGGGTCGGCGCTGAGTCTCTACCTCGATACCAGCGCCCTGATCAAGCTGCTGGTCGATGAGCCGGGCACCGAGGCCGCGCAGAGCGCCTACAACGACGCCGACGGGATCCGAAGCACCGCGATCGCGCATGTCGAGGCGACCGCAGCCCTGGCCAGGATGCGCAAGGGAGGACGCCTGACCCCCGTCCAACTCCGCCGTGCAATTGATGACTTGGAGAGCCTTTGGCGGGGAATTGACAGCCACGCCGTCAGTGACGCACTTCTCACGAAAGCCGCCGAAAGCGCACGCACGCATTCGCTGCGTGCTTACGACTCCGTCCACCTCGCGGGCGCTCTCTCTTTCGCTGCCGGCGAAGAGCTCGAGCTCGCCTGTTGGGATAAGGAGCTGCGCGATGCTGCAAGCAAGCATGGCTTCGCGCTGATCCCCCAGCGGCTCTGACCGGTTCCCGGGATTACAGCTCCGCTTTGGGGAGCCAATTTCCAACAGATTGAAAGGACGGATGCCGTCCGCAGGTGGAGCGGAGTCGCGACAACGATGCGACCGAAATGCGACCTCCAGGTAGCTGGCCCCCTACCATCGAGCACATGGCGATCAAAAAGATGGAACACGTCGGGATCGTGGTCGACGATTTAGCGTCCGCAATCGAGTTCTTCGTCGAGCTGGGACTAGAGCCGGGAGGCACGGGCCAGGTCGAGGGTGAGTGGGTGGACCGCATCATCGCGCTCGAAGGGACCAAGGTTGAGTTAGCGATGCTGCGAACGCCGGACGGCGACGTAGAAATCGAGCTGGTGAAGTTCCACTCGCCGCCGACCCAAGGGGGCGACCCGCACGCGCCCTCGAACACTCCAGGCCTCCGCCATCTCTCCTTCCTCGTCGAGGACATCGATGCCGTAGTCGCCGGCCTACAAGCCCGCGGCACCGAACTCGTCGGCGAGCTGGTGCGCTACGAGAACAGCTATCGGCTCTGCTACGTCCGCGGCCCCGAGGGAATCATCATTGAGCTGGCCGAAAAGATCAGCTGACGAGTCCGACCAGTCGCCGACCCCAGATGCGACAGCCAGCCTAGCCCTGAGGGTCGGCTGCAAGTTGGGGCAACGGATCCTGGTCGACCATTCCGGCCGAAGCTCGGTAGTTGGAATCTAACTCCGGGCCCGCCAACACGAACTCCGTCACTCTCCTCACGATGCTGCGGAACTCTCTGGCCTCCCCGAAGGTAAGCGGCCTCCCGAGGATCTCTGCCTCGCGATAAGAGAGCCACTTTCTAAGCACTTGAAAGCCCCCCACCTTGTAGTTCCACGCTGCTTCAGGGACGCCTTTCCAATACGTCTCGTCATTCAAATACACGTCCAAAACCTCTGTACCGAGGTGTGAGATCTCGGTGTCCGTCAGGCTGGCAGCTTCCTCTGCGGTTCTTGCGCGACTTGTAACTCGGCCTTTCCCGGGCATTACGGCTCGGCTGATCACGCCATTCGGCTGCTTCCGAACTTGAACTCGTCCCCACCCGGCGGTCAGAGCTAGGCCATCAGGTGATGGCTGCCCCCCGCCAACGCAGGTCGTTTCTCCGATATGACGAAGGCGGGGCGCCGGTCTCGTGTCCAATCCCGGCAGCGGAGAATCGATGTCGAGCAATGCTCCGACTCGCGCACCCAAAGCTGCCGAATGCCTCAGTTCCTGCGCCGAATCCGGCAGAGGGATGCGTGGCCAGTTGCTTCCTAGTGCGTCGCCATTCTCCTTGAGATAGAGGGGCGAGTACCCAATTGCCAAAGCATGCAACCAGATCACCCGAGCGCTATCTCGCGATTTCGTAACATCGTAAATGCCAAGTTCAGCCAGATACGCGACAGCGAAGCGCGACAGGTTCGGTCGCCAAGAGCGAGCCGCCGTGCTCCCATCCTCATGGGGAAAGAGTTGACTCCACCCATCGCCGGCTAGATCATTAGCCAACAGAAGGGGAACGGCATACGCGTCCTTATGCAAGTGGTGCTGGTCGACCAAATGAGAAGACAGCGTGAAGGCGGATCCGTCGTTCGCCCGGGGAGCTCGTCGGCGGACAAGAAGGGCATCGCGACCCACCTCCCACGCTCGTACATACTCGCCCCGCGCCTCGTTCCATAGCTTTGCAGCGGTATCGACGTACGCGTAGCGCACATCAAAAGGTCTGACGGCAAACCGCACAATTCGATCCTCGCTGAACGGGCTCTCACTGATGAGCTTGTCCCTCACCTTCTTGGCGTCGTAGCGAGCCCACCGCTTAAGCAGGCCATCAACTAGCTGAGGATCCAACTCATCAAGAACCTTGGCGCCATCAAGAAAGTGCCGCATTCGAGCCTCTAGCAAGTCCCGATCAGTGTCAATGAGAGCATCCCCGCGGTTCTCGTTAAGGCCAAGTTCGGGGGCTCGCCTTGCCAGCTCCACAACCGACGGCCACGTCTCGTAGCCAGGACGAGGTTGCCAGCGCCGAAGTCGATACCAATTTTTCTCGTCGGGCATTAGCGGCTCGTAGTCCGGCTCGGACTGAGGTCGCGTGAGACTGAGCTCAAGGTCTGCCGCCTTTGTGGGACCCCAGAAATCACGGTACAACCCATCAATCGTCCCGTCGTTATGGTCATCTTTCCTTACGAGAAGAGTGATCGCAGTTCCAACCTGAATCCCAGTGGGATTGGCTTTGGTAGAGAAGATGCTGGGATCCGGCTCGCCCTCGGGAGTTCTCTTGCCGGTTTCTCGACTATCGCCGTTGAGGTTATCTACGTACGCTTGGTCGAAAGCACGAGTGAGATGCTGGCGCATTAATACAGCCGACGGATCCCCCAACCAGCCAAAGTTTGAGATGAAGCAGACGATGCCACGCCCCGTTTGCTCGGCTATGCGCCTCTCCGCGACTCTAAAGAACCTCACGTAGTAATCGTCGAGCTTGTTCTTCGTGACCTCCCATGGAGGACTGGATAATCCGTCCTTATATGGGGCTAGCAGCTCATCGTCCGAGTCCTCACGGATTCCAACGAAGCCGTTATATGGAGGATTACCAAGCACAACAAGGATCGGCTCGGCGCGCTTTACATTCCCAGCCGCCTCCCGCTCATGACGAAACTCGTCAATCATGAGCAGCGTCTCGTCATCGTCCTTCCAACCGGTTAGCGCATTCGTCAGGTACACGGAGGGGCGCTCATCACGGTCGGTCTTCAGAGGCGCACCAAGCTCACTCAAGAAGAGGCCGATTTGCAAGTGCGCGATTATGAAAGGTGCCGGGAGGATCTCGAACCCATGGAAGCGACGTAACACCGCATCCTTTGCATCCTGGCCAACCAGGCTGTCTCCATGATGCTCCTCTAGGACACTTACGACTGTCCGCAGGGCCTCGACGAGAAACGATCCGGTCCCAGTACATGGGTCAAGTACTCGCACCCGCTCGTCTGCCAGCCCAAGCGAAATTCCGAGGTCGCGCTGCAACGCTTCATGAACTCTGGCAACCATGTAGCGCACTACCTCGGGTGGCGTATACCAAACGCCTAGTTCGCGACGCAACTGCGGATCGTACGCCTGGAGAAACGGCTCATAGAAGTAACGAACAGCGTCACGGCGCTCAAACCGCGCAAAGAAGGGATCTGGATCAACACGCGCGAAGACATCCTCAGTCCAATCAAGGATCTGATCGATGCCCGCGGGGAGATTTCTCGGAGTAACTAGTTGGTCAAAGAGAACCCTGACCATCGGAACGTTCAGGGTCCAATGGGCGGTGCGCCATGAGAACCGCTGCGAACTGCTCGGGGTCTTCCGGATACTCCAATCAACCCACGAGGCAAACACTCCATAGAACAGCGTCTGGACTAGGGCAGAGCGGAAAAAGTCCTCGCCCGTCTGGGGGTCAAAGCGCAGACCCAAAGCGTCTTGAAACGCCATTTTCAATGACTCCAACTTCCGGAGGTCTCCCGCCTCCTCGATCCGGTCGCGAGCAAGACGTGCGTACGCGGCGAGAAATCGCGCGAGATCCTCTGGAGACGACAGAGGTGCATCGGCGAGCAGAGCTCGTTCAAGGAATGCACTCAAGCGCTCTTCATCAAGCGGGGTTAGATCGCCCTTCACTGCAAGGGTCCAGAACTCCTTCTCGCTAGATGCAATGCAGTAGGTCTCCCCCGAGACGACCTCTCCCGCCGCGTCCAACGATAACTGTTGGAATTCTCGGTAGTTGGTGATAAGTACCTGGCGATAGCGCTCCAGGTATTTTGCGACCTGCTTACTGCGGCGAAGCCGCCGCATGCTCATCGAGAGGCCCTTCGCCTCGATGACGCCCCGCTCCGGCGCCCGGATCTCAACAGATCCGCCCCCCGCCGAGAGGTCGAAGTTTCGCTTGAGAAAAAGTGCGCCGTCTGGGGTTCCGGAGCCTCGATTCTTTGGCGTCATCACACAATGAACAGCCGGCTTGAGCTCAACGCCAATTCCATTCAGCAGCTGCGCAAGGACAGGATAGTAGGACGTCTCGTCAGTGGCCTCACCTGACCCCTTGATCTCCGACATCTGGCCTAGGTACGTGCCTAAGAGGGTCACGGTAGGCCTCATTCAAGGCCGGCCCCCCTTTTCTTTCTGACCTCGTCATTTGGCATGGCGCTTGCAGGAGCGTTTCTCCGAGGACATGGAGGGCGGCGATGATCGCCCAGCCAGATTCCGCTGCGCCTCACGGCGGATACGCCGCCACGGGTGCTAGGACGGGGCCGTACGCAACGTCTCCACGAGGACCATCTCCTCGTCATCAAATGCGTCGCCCAGGTCCCCAGACAACAGCTCTTTCCTTTGTGCTGCAACCCAACTGCCGAGATCGTTGTCGTCTATGTCTTCGGGAGGTGGGAGCAATGCGGCAAGGCGGTGGGCAACTCGTCGCCGGCGAAACCCCCACCGATACCACGCAGCACTGCCTCTGCTGTCACAGCCAAACCTGATTGCAATCGGAAGAAGGTCAAGGGCCCTGCGGCCATTTTCATCCATGTCCGTCACCAGCTCAACATTTTCCCCCTCAGCGACATTCACTAATGCTCCCAATGCGCCCGCTACCCGCGAGAGACCAAAACCAAATCCATGCTCCGTCAAGGTGATCAACTTTGGAAGCGAGTGGCCGGAGCCCCTTCTATCGTCGCCAGGCTCCCTCCCCAATGCAGGTCCGGCAAGCTCAGTGAGTGGATCGCCGCCCATCCACAACTTCAAGCTCTCACGCAACGCGTTTATCGCGCCTTCAGATACCGAGGACGCCTCACCGGGCTCAATGAGGTCATGCATTTCGGTATTGCGAAAGGGCTGAGAAGGCAGCAGGCTAGACACAATGCTGGGCGAAACCCCCGCCAGAGTACGAACCAGAACGTTCCTCCACTCCTCGATCGAAGCAGGACGTTTCTGCGAAAGAGCGGCGTCCAACGCCACATACAGTGCCCCGACAGCCGGAAGCCCGACGCCCGAGACATGGCTAGCCTCCACAATCCAGTTGGGCGCGTCGGCAGACGCAACAAAGAGGCGGCCGGCCTCATCGAGCGTGTCGCTCACTTGACTGGACGTATCGCTGTCCAGTCCTTCTCGGAACGCACCATAAGATCTCCGAATGACGCCTTGGCGGTCCTCAGAGTGACTGCTGGCCAGGAACGTAAATGCCGCCTCCTCCTCATCCGTCAATTGGCCGATCTGCACATCGGGCGTATCTAGAGCCGTGCGGATCAGCGCTTGAATGCGGCTTACTACCTCCGTCGACGCATCCGGATACCGAAGGAACGGGGCCCGATTACGTGGACCCTCGGGGCTCTCGCCAGAGCGCAAGGAGATCCACCTGTCGGGGATTACGATCCCAATGCTGCGGGACGCAACATAGGCTCGGCCGGCGCGACCAATGGCGTTGAGGAGTTGTGCTCTTTCCCCTTCTTCGCGAACAGCGGGCGACAAGTGTCGATCGTCTCCTACGCGCGTGCCGCCGATCACAACGGCGGTGGCCGGCAAATTCAGCCCTTGAGCAAGGGTGCCGGTAGCGAAGAGTGCGCGAGCCTGCCCACTCGCAAACGCAAGTTCGCTAGCCCGCTGCTCATCTCGAAGCATCGCTGAGGTATGCACTGCAACACCCTTGTCAACTAACCGTCTAATCATTGAGGACAACCCGAGCTCGTAATCTGCGAGGTCGAGGAGGGCATAGATCTGTTGGACGGTCCTGTCAGAGTTCGGTTTCGCCTCTAGCTCGGGCATTTCGTCTGCCACACTGAAGCTGTAGTGTTTGTTCGCTGGAAGGAACGTCAGAACGCGCTCATCACGTTCCGCCAATTTTGCCGTCACGCGCCCGGTCGCTTTGTTGACATAGCCGGTTCGTTCAACGGTGATGTCGCCATCGCTTTTACGTGATGCGGTAAGTGGCACTGACAGCTCGGCCGGGACGACTGCATAGTCAGCGGCGTTCAGACTTTGCCACGCACCTTGAAGGTTCGCTAGCAATGCCACCGGAGCCTCAAAGCGCGCGTTCCTCCGATGCTCGTTCTCGTTCAGAAACTCAACAGCCTCTTCGTAAGGCTGGCTTGCGCGCTCGGCGTCGATTCCGAGAAGCGCTCGAAGCGTCCGCGTGGGCCTCCACGGCTCACTGATGACATGGGCAGCGCGCCCCGTCGCATCCGAAAGCCACCCAGCCAGCTCCTCGGGATTCGCTACAAGTGCGGAGAGGAGCAAAACGTTTACGTTCGGAGCTCGATGGAGGGTCTCGGAGATCGTTAGCTCGGCGGTAACACCCCGTGCGCCCACGTCACCGAGAAGGTGGCACTCATCCATTACAAGGAGCTTTAAGTCCTCAAATGCCTCCGGTGCTTGCCTCAGCGCAAGCGAGCACTTCTCAGGAGTCATGACGAGGATCTGCTTCGCCTGAACATCCTCAACCCTCTCCCCTGGAAGTTCCGTGTACTCGGCCCCTCCGAGGAATCCCTTGACTTCTACATCGTCGAGGGACCCAAACTGGGCGTCAAGATCTCGTACGACCTGTGCCGCAAGTGCATTCGTCGGCGTTAGATAGAGCACCCAGCCTGCCTCTCCATGTCGGGCGATGGCAAGCTCTGCGACTGCACTCTTTCCAGCACCCGTTGGCACATTTACAACGGCATGGTCAGCCTCTCCACGCAGGACCTCATCGGCATACTCGTGAGCCGCAGGCCAAAGCAGTGGCCTCACCCGTGACCTGCGCTCTACATAGTCCAGCCAGATCGGCGAGCCCTCTGCGTTCACACGACGGAGGGCGCGTAGATCGGTTGCAAAGCAAGCCTCCCCCAACAACTTGGCTAAATGAGACTGAGGAAGGAACCGGCCGGCGGCGTCAAGTCGCCTCGAAAGGTTGCGAAGTTCCACAGCGGGAGTCGGATCGTGGCGGGCGTCGCCGCGGATGAGCCAACCCAAGTGTTTATCCACAGAATCGGTGATCCTCCTAAACACCTCCCAGCGAAGGTCAAAGGCCATCGAACCATTCTCAGGAGGATCGGGGAAGGGATCAGACGGGGGTGGCTTCAGCTCAAAGAGGCTTCGGGCAGAGGCAGAGGCCCTAGCGGCGGCCGGAGCCTCTGCCGAGCGGGCCCCCAAAATTGAAGCAGGTGCGATCAGGCGTGCCGCGACGGCTGCATTGGCATCAAAGCCGGCAATCAAGTAGAGGGCGCCTGCCTCCATGGCCGCAAATTGGTCGGCTGGGATCGCACCGATCCTTCCCTCTTCGGTGTCCCCCGTCAGGGAACTGAGACCACGAACGAGCTCCAGGGCCTCGGCCGCCACGAAGGCACAGGCTCGGATCTCTTCCGACGAAAAATCTCCGCCGAGGACGGCGTGGAGCTCAAGCGCAGTTGCCACCCTGCGAACAGCTTCGAGGTCGGCTTCAGCATCGACACCAGTTCCAAGATCGCCGATTGCGAGGATGTCAAGGTATGCGCCCGTAAGCATCTCTCGGACCTCCTGCGGCGAAAGACCTTCGACATCTGGCAACTCATCCAGCAGACGGTTGATGCCCGCGTCAAACATTTGGGAGGAGCTCGTCTGTCGCTAGCCGAATTTGATCCGCGACATCATTGAAAAAGGAATGAAACTCCTCAAGCTTTAGAGCAACGAGACGGATCGAGGACTGGCGGGGCTCAAGGTCTCCTAGGTCGGAGTTATCAATGATCTCATAGATGGAGTCCGTAAAAACAACTACTGGCAGGTAGCAACAATTGTTCCGCCAGAAACCGTCAGCAATGCCTGCGCGGAGATCATCACTCAGGACATGTTTGAGGGCCCCCAACTCCGATCTGAGTTCGACGCCCCGCTTCCCAGAATCAATGTCCGAAAAAAATGCTGCGGCCTCTTTCAAACGACGATCGCCATATTTCCTAGAGGCCTTCGCCTCTCCAATCACCGCGGCTGGCAAGCCGTCATCGACATAAATACCTATGAGATCAAGACCCTGCCGCCTTGGATCTGCGTGCGGGTTCTTCAGGGCAGCTGGGGGTCCGACTAGGCAGGCAGTCTCCTTCCTTTTTCGCAGAAGAACCAGCGCATGAGCGATGACCTCCGCGATATAGGGATTACGCACTCTGTCCCTAAAGCGTCTGCGAGCCACATCGGCGAAATTGTTATTCGGTCCTACCAGTCGAGATATCTGCGAGCGCACCTCGGCCACAGAGTCGGGTTCGACGGCAAGAAGCTCTTCAGTCAGTGATGCATCCTCATCGACTATCCCTGCCACGAGTCCAACGAAGTAGCACCCAAGCGCCGGCGGGACGGCGGGGTTCTCAAGGTCCCTGGCGTGAATTGCGACGTGCGTACCTGGCCCCTCCACCTCGGTCAAATGGAGGTGCTCATCGAGCGTGGTCAAGGCTTCTTCAACGATCTGCTGGGGGGCGGGCTCCGTGGGCACCGCGTAGTTCTACGCGATTACACGAGATTGAGCAATTACTACTCAAGTGATCGGGTTCCTGATGGCGTCGAAGCTGTGGCCCACTGGGTGGATGTACCGTGCCAGCATCGTTTCGACTCGATGGCCGACTCCGCGAGGTCGGCGTCATCAATCTCCGGCTTCGCTCGCAGATGCGTCACATAGCTATGGCGGCACTCGTGGAGGCGGATGTCTAGGCCGGAGGATTCCTGGGCGGGCTTCCAGAGGTCGCGGTAGAAGGTGCGCTCGCGCCAAAAAAGGCGACCGGTTGGGGGGCGTGAATGAAGAGAGATCGCCGCCGCAATCTGGCTCCACAAAGGAAAAGGCCGGCAATGGCCGGCACTCCTCCCCATGCGCCCGACGAGAATCGAACTCGCGACCTTCGGCTTGAAAGACCGACGCTCTTTG
>JGI10216J12902_100387531_pt1 | contig 12122 bp, 7 predicted proteins | sample KanNatreferecore_FD_12902 | JGI IMG/M metagenome (IMG submission 12902)
AAGAAATTTCAAACTTGCTCTTTCTTACAAGGACGAAGGCATTATCCGTCAGAGGAAACTTGAGGTTGCTGGCTTTGATTCGTTGAAGGTAACCAATCACAAATATTTTGATAGAGCAGTAGAGTTATACCGCAGCGTTGACCCCCGTTATCTTAATGAGGAAATAGAGATGGTTGAGTTGAGTGTCAACGACAATATGGTTCAGGCCCGGAAATTCCTTTTTCTCTATCCTGATGTCAGAACCCAGTTCCACCCGAATGAGCCACGGTTATTCCATTACTTTTTTATTTCCGGAAGTTTTCTTGAGTATATTCTTAGTCAAAATCTCTTTGATGAATTGTATAAAACGGGCAACGAATTAAAGTATTTTGAATTGTTCTTTCGCGACTATCATTTTATTGAAACGGATGTTGCTTATACGGCATCGAAGAAGATTTCTTATGAAGTACTTGCGGACCTGGAGAAAAATCTTGACAGAGTTAGGGCGTATCAGTACGGTAACCTCGAGTTTCTTTATCTCGGTCTGGGGCACGAGGCTTCGCTCAGGGGGGAAAAGGAAAAATGCCTTTACTACTATAGCCGTTTGAATACGGACAAACTCAAAACGTTGTTCGTGAATTCTTTCAATCCCGACTTTGCATTGCGTTATGTCTCTTTCGCCGTGTCCGACCTGGTGAAATACGATAACCAGGCTCAAGCCGAAAAGCTGGTGAGAATTTTCGAAAGCGCAATAAACCGGTCTTCTGTCTATGCATATGCGGCTTCGAGCCTGCTTTGGCAAGGAATAAATGATTCAAGGGTTTCAATGTTGATCGATTCGGCGAAGCAGCAGATGTTAGCCATAAGCAATGTCACAACCGTCCAACCGAATAGGCTCAATCTTGCCAACGCCATTGCTATGCGAAATTCGGATGGCGATGTTGAAGAAGCTTACAGGACTTTAAAGAATGTTGAACTTAAACTCGAAGGAATTGCATGGATTTGCCGTTCGCTGGCTGCCCGTGGCAATCTCTATGAAGCAACCCAGAATATCCCGGATAATATTTCGGCAACCGATATCAAAACATTCGCATGGAATATTATAGTCGGCTATGAGGAAGGAATAAAAACTGAAATTGATAAACCCGAATGGAATCAATTTGCCAATAACCGGTTGTATGAAACCTTTAGGCCGATAAGCTACACCAATGAAAGTAACTGAGTCATCTGCAATTTGTCCTTACACTGGTCTCCGTTCTTTCACGGAAGAGGAGAGCTTGTACTTTAAAGGCAGGGACGAGCAAATCGACCAGGTCACTGCTCAGCTGGAGCAAAGAAAGTTCCTGATGCTGACAGGCGCTTCTGGCGAAGGTAAGTCATCGCTTATTTATGCCGGAATCATTCCTAATGCTCGAGCTGGATTTTTTAAGTCGAGGTTTACTAACTGGACTGTCGTCGATTTCCGACCGGAACGAGCCCCGGTCCGTAGTATGTCCAGAGCGTTGGCAGATAAGTTTTCGATTTCGCCCGAAACAATTGAAACGGAGATCCGTCGCGGGTTTTCTTCGCTTATCGATCTGTACCAAAACTCCGGCTTCTATTTTCCTGATAATGTTGACGAAGAAGATAAACTAACAGAACAGGACAGGAAACTCAGGTTCCGAAATGCATCGAACCTTCTGATACTGGTTGACCAATTCGAAGAGTTCTTTACTAATCCTGAGAACTACCACAATGATCACCCATCGACAGATTCACAGATCGTTGTGAATCTGATCCTCGAAACGGCAAGACTTGCTCTACAGCAGAATCTCCCCGTTTATATTGTTTGCACGATGCGCTCCGATTATATCGGCCAGTGCTCTTCGTTCCGCGGCCTGCCAGAATATATAGGCTACTCGCAGTTTTTCGTTCCGCGGTTAAAGCGCAAAGAGTTAAGGCAGGTTATTGAGGAGCCGGCTGTTCTTAGTGGGAACAAGATAAGTCAAAGGTTGACCGAGAGATTGGTCTACGATCTCGCGGAAGGCGTCGACCAGCTTCCCATTCTCCAACATGCCTTGAGCCAAATATGGTTAGTGGCGGATCGTGGATCCAGGGAAATGGATCTCATTCACTACGCGATGGTCGGAGGGATGCCCGCGCACGAATTGCCTGAACAGGATGCTAAGATTTTCGCGGAATGGTTCAATACCTTACCCGATTTTCAAAAAGAATTCTTCGACGTAACCGGTCTGGACAAAGTAATCGAAAATCATGCGCGGCGCTTGTACGAAACTTCTGCTAATTATTACAACACGACCTATCCTGACGAGACAATTTCAATAAAAGAAGCAAAGAACATTATTGCACTTGCTTTTTCGTGCTTGACTAAAATTGACAACAGTAGGGCTGTGCGTAACCGCATGACCTTAAAAGAGATCACAGCAGTGATCAACCGTCCTGCATTGTCGGTGAAAGTAGTTGGAAGGGTTTTGGATATTTTCCGGGAGGAGGGAAACTCTTTTATAAGGCCTTTTAAGACAGAAGATAAATCAACTCACGTCCTTGCGGAAGATGCTATCCTCGATATCACGCATGAAAGTCTTATACGAAATTGGGGAATACTGAATAAATGGGCCAATCAGGAATACGAATTCTATTCGACATATCTCGATTTGAAGAAACAACTTGATCGTTGGAAAGCTCACAACAAAAACCAGGGATACTTGCTTCCCATAGGACCCTTGTCATATTTCGAGGATTGGTATGCGAAATGTAATCCTAACGTGGCATGGATCAACCGTTATTTAGATCGTGGCGACAACAACATCGATACATCAAGTCAATCTGAAAAACTCCTGGATGACATTCGTGAATACCTGAAACGAAGTGCCCGGAAAGTTGCAATCAGCCGTGCATTCGTTAAGTATGGAGCGCAGCGGATAGCATTGGTGGTTTCGGCAGCAGTCGTCATTTTGCTTGGAGGTTTTTACTTATATGACGCGGCTCAAAAGAGAAATGATGTTATTATACAAAGAGTACAACGAGAATCCGCAGCGCTGCTGGCAAGCAAGGCAGTTCAGAACGAGTCGAAAGCCAGTTATCTCCTCATAAATGAAAGGATTACCCCAGGAAGTTTGATCGCTTACCTTCAAACTATCCACGACCCTAAAGAGAAGCTGACCCTTTCGGTCTATGTTTATTCTTTCTTAATCGTGATTGATAAAAAGTATGAAGGTCGACTCCGGAAAGAGCTTATTGATGTTATTAATGTAACACTCAAGGATGTAGAAGCCCAGGGAGATAATGAATTCACGCTCGCGCGGACGAACGAGTTTTTGCTGGTACTGATGTATGACAATTATTATAATCCTGTTGCCGGCCTGGAGGGTCTTCTGCAAGAGAAAGCCGCCTCACTGAATAATTTGATTTTGGGCACGTTCAAGAATACGCACCGTTATAAACTGAGCGTTTCACTTAGTCTGAATGAGGGGATCCAACACTGGCTGACATTTGGTAAGCCCACCCAGAAACAGATCGATAAGCTAATCGAAGTGATCTCCCCAACTAGCAACGCCGCCGCTAAAGAGACATTTGATGTATTTTATCCAAAGGGCAGCTATGAATCGAATGGGTTCCGCGGGAACGATTTTAACGGAGGTTTCCAGACCGTGGCATCATTATATGCAGCCGCAGGCGACGTTAAAGGTGTTGCCTGGTGTTTTGATCAATTAAAGAGTCAACCAGATTATTTTTCTGACCGACTATTTAACAATTACGCAAATGTCATCGGATATTTTTATCAGTTTGGACACCGCGGATCGGTTCCGGCTGTGGTTGCGCATGTAACGTCAAATTACCCTGCAATCCTTCCGCATAATGCGTACCGCGAGTTGCTGATTCGTTCCGGGTACATCAATCCACTTTTTCGTGTAAACTTCCTGATAAGACGCCCGCAAACTGAAGAGGGTAACTTGTTTGCGAACCTTTGTCTATCGAGCAGGGAACAGGTACAGGCAATTAGCGAGGATTACCAAAAATCGTTGGCCCTGATAACGGATCCCGCCGAGAGGGACTTCGCCCTGGCAATGACCTACAAAAGAATAGCTATGGCGCAGCATAAGTATTATTTCGATCGTGGACTTTCGGTATCCACGGCATCCCTGGATGCTCTACTGGATAAAGCATGGTCTCATTATTCAAAATTGAGTGAAAGCGAGTTGGAAAAACCGGTTACACTTACCTACTATTTCGTTACGGAACAGCGCACAAGGCAAGTCAAACGACGACTAGTATTCCTTTACCCGGATTACATTGGGGGCTGGCAGAGCTCCAGGTATCACTCTGATTTATTTCTTGGTTACATACTAAAGAAAGGAATATTCAGCGCCGCTTACAAGACCCTTGAAGACCTTAACCAGATACATTTTTGGTTAGCCGGCATGCATGAGCCGTTAATCGTGCAGGTGGATGCTACAAAAAATCTTTATCCTGCAAGTGATTCGTTATTGACACTGGCATGGGATCAGATCGTTCTCCACCCTGCGGGATCCAATTTTGATGGAAATCTCTTCGCGGTTATGCTTTCAAATGACGCATTTAACCGTGGAGATACCTCAGCAGCTATGTCCTATTACAGACGCTTACGTCACGACCAAATCGTCAGCGCAGGTAGTCGTTACGAAAACTACAATAGGAGCTTTTTCTATAATCAGCTAATGGTACTAGCAAAAAATCTGGCCATCATGGACAAAGTCGATGAGAGTGTTAAGCTTATAGGCCGGATAACAAATATTAATCATCGTATGACGGCCTACATTTATAGCTCAAGTAATCTGTATGATCACGGTCAAGACCCAGAGACTTTTGTTTTGGCAGACTCTGCAGTCAACGGGCTACGGTCATTTGATCCTGAAAATGTACCATTCTTCATTGATTATCGCGGCAAAGCTGTGTCCTTGTTCAACAAGATAGGGATCAATAAGTACCTAGATATTGGAGCTGGCGTTTACCGAGAGATACCTGAATTGAGAAAATTTGCAGCGACTCAAAGAATGATTAACGGGATTGCCGCCAGGGGAGATTATAACGAGGCGTATGTTAGCATACCAACTACATTAACTGAAGGGCAGGACTTGATCTGCCGCAGCATTATACTCCTGACAGCTGCACGTTCGCATGAAAAGGAAAATAAACTTAAAGGATGGCCTGCGTTGGATTGGTTTATGGATTGGGATAACGACCATGTGTTATTTTTTGGCTTTCAATAGCGACGCCCTACATCTAATAAGAGAAAGAAATTCCACCCAATATCTGCGAAAACAATCATAAAGTGTATATTTCAAGTATGAGTGAAATTGCGCACTTAGAGAACCTGATCCATATGGGCCACTATGCCCAGGCTCGGACTCGTGCGCAAGAGTTGCTGCTGTCGAGATCAGACCTACGCATTAAACAGTTGTATGCACTATCATTGTCCAAATCCGGAGTGCCGGAAGCCGCACAGGAATACCTGGAATCTATTGTTAAGGAATCTCCCGAGGATGCGGAGACAAATGGAATTCTAGGAAGTGTATATAAGGAGTTGTTCAAAAAGAATCAAAGTTCGAAGTATGCTGTGCTGGCGCGTGATACATACGACAAGAATTTCCAAACCACAAAGAGTTACTATACCGGAATCAATGCCGCTTCTATGTCGACATTGGCCGGACAAGGCAGGCGAGGCAAGGAGTTAGCTCAGGAAGTATTGAACGTTCTTAAAGACCCCGAAAATGATTTTTGGGAGGCCGCTACTCAGGCCGAAGCATTCTTACTTCTGAAAGAAAGAACTAAATCCGAAGAGGCTTACATGCGAGCGCGAAAACTTGCTGCGACAGATTGGGGCAAGATCAATTCCGTATACAATCAATTATGGTTGCTTAAGCACTATCTGCCCGTGCCTGGTAATGTGCTGAAAGTCTTCAGTCCGCCAATTGTCGTGGCGTTCGTTGGTCATATGATCGATCATCCAAATCGCGCACATCCACGATTTCCGGCAACGATCGAGACAGGGATCAAGAATGCGCTGATCAACAATATCAAATCCATTAATGCGAAGATTGGCTATTGCTCACTCGCTTGCGGCGGGGATATCCTGTTCGCGGAAGCAATGGAGGAACTGGGCGGCGAACTTAACCTGTTCCTCCCGTTCAAACAGTCAGAATTCATTGAGGCTAGTGTGAGATTTGCCGGGGAAGGTTGGGTCGAACGATTTAACAGGATAGTCAACAAGTATCCTGTGACTTACATGACACAGGGAACATATGAAGGACATGCCGATCTTTTCCTTTTACAAACCGAGATTATTTTTGGTCAGGCGATACTCAGAAGTCTTAGCAATCACCAGGAACCGACATTGCTTTCAGTCTTATCGGACCGCGACAACAAACGAAAGACAGGAGGTACCAGGGATACCGTTGGGCTATGGCCCTATCCCAAGAATCATGTCTCAGTAAATCCCGATGTATTTTTCGCTAATTCAATTGAACCCACTTTCGAAGAGAAGCAGGAGTTTCAACCCGTTTCCAGTCGACCCGTGCTTCACGTTGTGTGTTGCGATCTGTCGTCTGATGAGAAGCTCAACAATGCGCTTATGCACGAGATGGAGTCGGGGTCGCTTCCACCTCCAATCGTGCTTGATATTAAGGACGATCACTTAATGGCAGGGTTCAAAACTGTTTTTGGGGCAATGGAATTGTGTGAGGCCGTCTCGAAAATTATGGTGCGCCCATTCCAGCAAACATCCACCGTTAGAATGAGTTTGCACGTTGGCCCTGTTCACATAAATCCTGAAACAGTAAAACAAGAATTGTCCGGCGATGTAGTCGCTATGATTGAAAGACTTCACAAACTTACCTTGCCAGGCTCAATTTATGCGACCAGCGTTTCTGCTGCCGTGTTGGCGCTCGAAAGCAAAAAATTCTCGTTCGATTATATTGATACGCTGGCAACCCCCGGCGAAGCAAAAGACCTCGATGTATTCAAGGTTCACGTCCATCACACGCTTGTTCCCGCGTAAACGAACTTTCATTTCATCTTTATGAACTTACGATCGGTAATCTTTCCGTTTGTTACTGTGTATAGAATAAATCCAGAAGGTAATTTGAATCCCGCTTCTTCGTTAGGGCCGACAATTGCGGCAGTTTGATGAAATTCTGTTTTCGGATCTCCGGAATCCAACGTGAATTTCTGGGCTGCATGGAAATGACCTGCCAGCGCAATGGGATAATTGTGATTTTTCAGGATCTCAAATACAGCGGGCGCATTCGTAACGACATGCCGGTGTTGTTTTTTTCCATCAATTGTTATTAGCGAACTTCCTGGCTCCCCATCGGTATACTCCATCATACTCAGCCCGCCGGAGAAAAATGGAATGTGATTAAACGTTATGACCGGCGTTGAACTATCAACAAAAGATACGTCACGTTTTATCCAATTAAGCTGTGTGGAATCAATATTGCCGTAATACCACAAGTCATGATAATCCACCGAATTAAGCCCTATAAAATGAATGCCTCCATACGTAAAAGAATAGAAGTCCGGTCCTAGGTAGTGGCGATACATTTTTTTTCCGTAGAGAGGATGTCCTTCACTTACAAGGGACTTATGTCTTTCAATTCCGAAGATCTCATGATTGCCGGGAACGTTCCATACCGGAACAGAAAACTTACCGATTTCACGGACATACATTTCGTATAGGGTGGTAGCTTCCTTTTCCGACACACGCAACGCATCCTTAACGAGGTCGCCGGTTACGATCATGAATGCCGGTTTTAGCGAATCAACCATCGATCTTAACTTTTCCAACCGCGTTAAACTTTGTTGGCTTAGGTGAGTATCAGATGCATGAACGAAAGTAAAACTGTTTGATTTTGGAGCTTGTACCACGGGGAAATTGTAATTCCCCTTTTGCTGATCTTTCGACAATGTGTGCCAAAACGCTTCTTTCATTAAATAACCGTTTGGTTGAATTGCAAAAACGTAGCCTCGGGTGTTCTCGCTTTCAAAACGATAGAATCCATTTTTATCAGTGGACACAATCACTTCCTGATCAGATACTTGAACGCCGGGAATTCCTTGTTCATTACTTTCATGGAGCCCATTGTTATTCTTGTCGATGTAGACAAATCCCTGAATGGAAACTTTTGGCAACTCTTGGGCTCGCAACCCGAGGGCAAGTAAAATCAGTGCAATCGCATTAGTAAACTTCATATTTCAATTTACTGGAAACACAATAATTCCCGTGGGAATACTGAGAGTATTTTGACGGTATGTCTATTATTGTAATCACGATGGCGCGAATACACCTAAACCTGCCCGGCAAATTTATTTACCGCACCGACCTCGCCGTACGTGTTTCCGATCTCAACTATGGTGGTCACGTGGGCAATGATACCATGCTCACACTTTTGCAGGAAGCGCGCACTCAATTCTATCGAAGTATTGGCTTTAACGATGAGACCAGGTTTGAGGGAACCGTTGGTCAGATCATCATCGATGCAGCCCTTCAATACAAAGCCGAATCCTTTCTCGGCGATATACTTGAAATACAGATCGGCGCGGCGGATTTTACTAAATTCGGATTTGACCTTCTTTATGAGGTAAAAAATAAATCCACTGGTGAGGAAGTAGCGAGAGCTAAAACAGGTATTGTGTGTTTTGACTACTCCCGTAGAAAGGTTGCACGTATACCTGAACCGTTGCTGCTCATACTCCAAAGCATATCTAAATAGACTGCGTATGACAATCAAAGCCGCCCAGGACGAAGTTGATAGCTGGATTAAAAATAACGGGGTCCGTTATTTCAATGAGCTTACAAACATGGCAATGCTCACCGAGGAAGTGGGGGAAGTTGCCCGGATTATTTCACGCCGTTATGGTGAACAATCTGAAAAGGAATCGGACAAAGACAAAAATCTTGGCGACGAACTCGCTGATGTGTTATGGATAGTGTTGTGTCTATCCAATCAAACCGGCGTGGACCTAACCGAAGCGTTTAAAAGAAATCTTGAAAAAAAATCCCTCAGAGATAAAGACAGACATAAACAAAACCCAAAACTCAAGTGAAATTAGGCGCTTTCGTTATTGTTTTAGTAGCATTCTCGGCCTGCTCTAAACATCCTGTGGCCGACAAGGTAGTTCTCGGAAAGATATGGACCGGCAATCCCGAACAACAATGGGCCGAAGGAATGGCTATTGTGGGCGATTCGATTGTGGAAGTAGGAAATGCACAGGAAGTAGAGAAGTGGGTGGGCCCTGAAACGGAAAAGATCACGACTGCTGATGGCAATCTTATTGTTCCCGGTTTTATTGACTGCCACGTTCATTTTGTGGAAGGGGGGTTTGCCCTGTCGTCCGTTCAGCTTCGGGACGCCAGGACGCCGGACGAGTTTATTCGCCGTATTGCGGCGTATGCGCAAACCGTTGCTAAAGGAACGTGGATAACTTCTGGTGACTGGGACCACGAAAATTGGGGCGGCACCTTACCAACCCGTGAATGGATAGACTCGATTACCGTGGATCATCCCGTTTGGATAAATCGACTGGATGGTCACATGTCGCTTGCCAACACAGCTGCCCTCAAGCTGGCGGGTGTAACAAATTCAGTCAAAGATGTCGACGGCGGTACTATTGTGAGGGATAAAAAGGGAAATGTTACCGGTGTTTTCAAGGACAACGCGATGACCCTAATTAATAAGGCGGTTCCCGAGCCGTCCGACGAACAAGAAGATAAGGCCCTGGAGGCGGCAATGAGTTACGTGGCCGCCCGGGGTGTGACCTCAGTTCACAACATGAGCGGTTATGAGGATACATTCGAGCGTGCACACGGCAGGGGTACACTACGAACGCGAATCTATTCAGGAATGTCGCTACCGCAGTGGAAAGAGCTTGCGGAAAAAATAAAAAGCAAAGGTCGCGGTGACAATTGGCTTAGACGCGGGAACCTTAAGGATTTTGTCGACGGATCCCTGGGATCGCACACCGCGGCGTTCTTTAAACCATTCGATGACACTCCCCGCGATTCAGGATTTTTTGTGACCAAACCATCCATCCTTTATCATAACATCAAATCCGCTGACAGTGCAGGCCTGCAGGTGATGGTTCATGCAATTGGAGACAAGGCTATTCATGAGCTGCTCGACATTTTTGAACAGGTTGAGAAAGAGAATGGCGAGCGCGACCGGCGTTTCAGGATTGAACATGCACAACACATTGCGCCAGCTGATATTAAAAGGTTTGCTCAACTCAAAGTTATTCCCAGCATGCAACCGTACCATGCCATTGACGATGGTCGATGGGCAGAGAAGGTCATCGGTCATGAACGTTCGATGACAACTTATGCTTTCAAATCTTTAATTGACGCTAATGCGAACCTCGCATTTGGAAGCGATTGGTTTGTAGCGCCACCAACCCCGCTGGAAGGCATCTATGCAGCGGTTACCCGGAGAACGCTCGACGAAAAAAATCCAGAGGGTTGGATTCCTGAACAAAAAATAACAGTCGAAGATGCTCTCCGTTCTTACACAATTCGCGCGGCGTACGCGTCCTTTGAAGAAGCAATCAAAGGATCTCTCGAACGGGGAAAGCTCGCTGACTTCGTGGTGCTCGAGAAAGATATTACTACATTGCCAACTGCCGAGATCAGAAATGTTTCCGTTCTGATGACATATGTCGGCGGAAAAAGTATTTTTAAAAAATAATCTTCTGCTTCGGTCTGCGAAAAATTAACGATTAACATTAACGATCAACGATTTGAAATTGAGATGTGCGATTTGGGATTTCCAAGTCCCTCAGCCCCCTATGCCCTTATACCCTTATACCCCCTATACCCTATACCCTATACCTTCTAACAAATGAGTGATAACCAACGCAACCTTGCCCTGGATGTCTTCCGCGGCATGACGGTATGTTTTATGATAATTGTTAATACCCCGGGTACGTGGGAAATAGCGTATGCCCCATTGTTGCACGCACCCTGGCACGGCTTCACGCCCACGGATTTAGTGTTTCCTTCATTTCTTTTTGCTGTCGGTAATGCGATGGCCTTCTCGATGCATAAGTATGAATCACAAGGAGAAGGAGTATTCTGGCAAAAAACCATTAAACGCACTCTTATTATTTTTGTAATTGGTTTTTTGCTTTCCTGGTTTCCATTTATCCGCGAAGCAGAAGGTGGTGGGACTGAATTTAGGCCGCTGGCAGAGACGCGCATTCTCGGTGTCCTCCAGCGAATAGCGCTTTGTTATTTCTTCGCGTCCATCATTATTCACTATGGCTCTAAAAAAATTGCCATATGGTTCAGTGCGTTTGCATTGCTGGCATACTGGATCATTAGCTACGCGTTTGGTGATCCAAATGATCCATACAGCCTGGCGGGCAATGCTGGGTTGAGACTTGATTTGTTCTTATTTGGAGAAAAGCATTTATATCACGGGGAAGGAATAGCGTTTGATCCGGAGGGATTACTTAGTACACTTCCGTCAATTGTCAACGTAATAGGCGGCTATCTCACAGGCGACTTTATACGCCGGCATGGTAACTCTTATGAAGGAATTGCCAAGCTTTTGTTGATGGGATCATTGTTGATTTTTGGTGCACTTACATGGCATATGGCCTTCCCAATCAATAAAAAATTGTGGACCAGTTCATTCGTGTTGCTCACGGTTGGAATTGATCTGCTAATATTGGGAGCATTGATCTACGTGACCGAGGTCCTTCGTCGAAGAAAATGGACGCCGTTCTTTCTGGTGTTCGGGAGAAACCCATTATTTATATATATCCTCGCGGATTTGTTTATAACGGCGATGAATCTGATCCCCGTAGGAAACAAAAACCTTCAGTCTGTAATTTATTCCGATATGCTTCTTAAGATTGCCAGTCCGATCAACGCATCATTCATGTTTGCGGTATTATTTATGTTGTTGTGCTGGTCTGTCGGGTATGTACTGGATAAAAAGAAGATCTACGTGCGGGTGTAGACTTAGCTACTTGAACTTAACTACTTGATTTGGGATTATAGATTATAGATTGTTGATCGTTGATCGTTAATCGTTGATTATTTTATTGCCGACTGCCACTTTGCTGACTGCCAACTGCTCCTTGCTGACTGCTAACTGCTGACTGCT
>JGI10216J12902_101186022_pt1 | contig 12122 bp, 14 predicted proteins | sample KanNatreferecore_FD_12902 | JGI IMG/M metagenome (IMG submission 12902)
GCCGGAACTCAGGAACCCGCCGTCGCCGGTGGCGTGCACACGGGCGCGCAGATAATCCAGGTGCCGCGGCCGGCCGTACGAGGCCAGTGCCATGACCTTGTACTCGTCGCTGCTGCGCAGGAAGCCGAGATGCTCGGTGGCGTTCTCGTAGAGCAGGCCGAGCGACTCGGGCAGCGACTGCGCGAACAACGGCTCCACCTTGCCGTCGCGGTAGCGTGCGGCCAGGTGGCTGTGCCGCTCACCGCGCCCATCGAGCACCAGCGCGGCGCAGTCACCGCCGAACGGCGCAGCCAAGGCCGCCGACGCGGCATGGGCGACGTGGTGCGGCACGTAGCGCAAGATGCCCGGGTCGAGGCCGGGCAGCGCGGTTGCCAGAAACTCGCCCGCGCGCTCAGCGTAGATCCTGCGCAGATGGTCCCAGGGATCGACGAGCCCTAGCTCGCCGGGCGGCAGGTGCAGCGCCGGATCGAAGGAGTAGGTCACGGCGTCGAGTTGATCGGCGCGCAGACCCGCCTGGTCCAGACACCACCGCGCGGCCTGATCCGGGGTCTCCCATGCTGAGAAGGGCACCGGGCGCTTGCCATGCTTGCGCCGACTGAAGCGCTCCTCCTCTGCCGCGGCGACGGTCTCGCCGTCAGCGACCAGTGCTGCAGCCGGGTCGTGATAGGTGGCGTTGATACCGAGAACGAACATCGTTGTCCTTCGCTGGCATCCGCCGCGTCGGGCGGCGGTCCCCGTATGCCCAGCGGTCCAGCCGGCCCGCTCGTGGGCGGCCGCTGGTAGTTCAACGACGTCTCCTCTACCAGGTACCACATGTTTCGTCAGACCGCCACGAGCCGAAACGATCGAAAGTCACGCAGAACTTTCGGCTTGCACCGAGAAGTGTCAGGCGGGGAACCGCTTCTCTCGCATGGAGCGCGGACAGAGTCACCGGTTCGATTGAGATTCGCCAAGTTCAGCGAGAGTGCGAGCCAGTTTGACCGCTGCGGGATTAGGGGAACTCTTCTGGTCGCGGTGTCGTCGAACCGCCGGCGACTGGGAGGCGGAGGAGAACGATGCCCTTCGCGACTCAACGCGCCGTCGTCACCGGTGGTGCGGGGTTCCTGGGTTCGCACGTCTGCGAGCAGCTACTCGACGCCGGTGCGTACGTCTGCTGTCTCGACAACTTCCTCACCGGCACTCCCGCCAATGTCGCTCATCTGCAAGGCCATTCCCGCTTCCGGCTGGTGCGTTGCGACCTCACCGACTTCGTCCACGTCCCCGGGCGGATCGACCTGGTACTGCACCTGGCCTCGCCGGCTTCACCCGAGGACTACCTCAAGCTGCCGATCGAGACGATGAAGGTGGGCAGCATCGGTACGTTGCATGCCCTCGGCCTGGCGAAGGAGAAGGCGGCCCGGTTCGTGCTCGCGTCCACGTCCGAGGCATACGGCGATCCGCAGGTGCACCCGCAGCCCGAGGACTACTGGGGCCACGTGAACCCGGTAGGCCCGCGGGGGTGTACGACGAGGCGAAACGCTTCGGGGAGGCACTGACCACCGCGTACCGCACGGCCCACGGCCTGGACACCACGATCGTGCGGATCTTCAACACCTACGGCCCGCGCATGCGTCCCGACGATGGGCGGGCGATCCCGACGTTCATCGGTCAGGCGCTGGCCGGCGAAGCGCTCACCGTCAACGGCGACGGCAGCCAGACGCGGTCAGTGTGCTACGTCGACGATACGGTGCGCGGCATCCTGCAGGTGGCGGCAAGCGATCTCCCCGGGCCGGTGAATATCGGCAACCCGGACGAGATCAGCGTGCTTCAGTTGGCCGAGCGCATCATCGACGCGACGGGCACCCGCTCGCAGATCAGGTTCACACCGGCCGTGGTGGACGATCCCAAGGTGCGGCGTCCGGACACGTCGCTCATCGAACGGGAACTCGGCTGGCGCCCACGCGTCGGCTGGCAGGACGGGATCGCGACAACCATTGCATGGTTCGCCGGCCAGCGCGCCGCGTGACGCTCAGCGCGGCCAGTTGGGCTCACGGCGCGAGTTGATGACTAGGTTCTGGACGAACGTGTCGGCCGGCAGCGTCATCAGGAAGGTAACCGCCTGCGCCACGCTGTCCGGGTCCATCATCACCTCTGGAGTGAGGTGCCACTGCTCCATCATCGGGGTGTTCATCGCGCTCGGCATGACCCCATGGATGCGAACCGGCCAGCCGTAGTCGCCGGCCTCGCGCTGCACCACCTCGGTGAGCTTGGCCAGGGCGGCTTTGGACGAGTTGTACGCGGCGGCGTCGGCACCCACCGTGATCGCCGAGATCGAGATGATGTTGACGATGTCCGCGGGCTTGGCGTCGCTCGCACGCTCGAGTGCCTGGCGCAGGAACTCCCGGGTCGTGTAGAGCGGCCCGGACTGGTTCACGGCGACGACCTGGGCCCACTGCTCGTCGGTGATGTCGAGCACGCTGGCGCCGCGGTCGGTGCCGGCGTTGTTGACCAGTCCGTCGAAGTCGTCGCCGAAGCGGTCGAACAGCTCGGCCATACACCTGCGTACGGCCCCCGGGTCCGTCACATCGAGCGTGACAGCATGCGCCGCGCCGTTCCGGTTGATCATTTCGGCCGTCTGCTCGGCGGCGCTAGCCGAGACGTCAGCGACGATGGGGATGGCACCGTGCCGAGCCAGCCGGAGCGCGATCGCACGGCCCAGGCCACTGCCGCCGCCGGTGATCAGGATGACCCGGCCGGCGACGTCGCGCTGCTGGGGGCTCAATCCTTGTCTCGCGCACGCGCCCGGGCCGTCGCGCGACCGCTCGCCTTCTTCAGCGCATCGACCAGTTCACTCTTGCTCATACGGGACCGACCGGGCACGTCCAGCTTGCGGGCTTGTTCGCGCAGCTCGCCCATCGAGGCATTGGCATCGACGCCGCCGGCTGTCTTCCCGCCCCGTCGCGCCGGAGCGCCGCTCTTTGCGGCCTGCCGGTCAGAGGGCCCTTTGCCGGACTTGGGTTCCCACCGATCGCCGACCTTCTGGAACGAGTGCTTGAGCGCCGCAAACGCAGTGCGGTGCGAGCGCTGACCCTCGCCGTACTGCTCCACTGCGGAGTCGTGGGCCTTGACCCACGTCTCCTGTGCCTTCCGTGGCGAACGCCGCAAGGTCGAGGGCAGATCTTCCTTGCCTGGCATGCCGACCTCCTTCTCGGACGACTCCTCGTGGGTATGCCCACTTCGGCAGGAATCGAGTCAGGCACGTCGTCAACCGTGCTCCGGCGACCGCCCGAGCTGGTAATCACGCCACATCACAGACGGCGGAGGGCGCCGGCGAAGCCCGGATACGCTGATGTCGGTTGACTCGTCCGTCTGCCTGGGTAGACCAAACATGTCCCTGAACATTCGAACGGAACGGGCGAGTCGGATGGCAAGCACAGCGATGGACGCTGGCAGCCGCAGGGTCGTGGTTGTCGGTGCCACGGGAAACGTCGGGACGAGCCTCGTCGAGAGCCTGGCGGCGGAACCAACCGTCGGCTCGGTGGTCGGCTTGGCGCGCCGGCTTCCGGAGTGGACCGCGCCGAAGACCGAGTGGGTCACTGCGGACATAGCCGAGGACAACCTCTCCGACGTCTTCCGCTCGGCGGATGTCGTCGTCCACCTGGCCTGGCTCTTCCAGCCGACGCACGATCCGACGACGACCTGGCGGACGAATGTCCTCGGCAGCGTCCGGGTCTTCGACGCAGTTGCCGAGGTCGGGGTGCCGGCGCTGGTCTACGCGTCGTCGGTCGGCGCATACTCGCCCGGGCCGAAGGACGCCGGCGTGGACGAACGCTGGCCCACACACGGCTGGCCGGGGGCGGCGTACACCCGGGAAAAGGCCTACGTGGAACGGGTTCTCGACAGCGCCGAACTCGACCACCCGGGCACCCGGGTGGTACGCCTCCGACCGGCGTTCACCTTCAAACGGCAGTCGGCAAGCCAGCAACGGCGCCTGTTCGCCGGGCCCCTCGTACCCAACCGACTGATCCGGCCGTGGACCATCCCCATCGTCCCGGACCTTCCCGGACTGCGGTTCCAGGCGGTCCATGCCACCGATGTCGCCGATGCCTACCGGCTGGCCGCGCTGCGGCCGGTGCGCGGCGCGTTCAATATCGCCGCCGAGCCGGTCGTGGACGCCAGCCTGCTCGCAGACTGTCTGCACGCTCGCGTCGTGCGCATGCCCGTGCCGCCCGTGCGCGCCGCATTGTCAGCGCTCTGGAATCTGCACCTCGTGCCCGCGGCACCGCAGTTGTTCGATGCCGTCCTGCGCCTACCCATCATGGACACGACGCGGGCCAGGACCGAACTGGGCTGGACACCCCGGTACGAGTCCCGCGAAGCCATCGAGGAGTTCCTTGCCGGGCTAGGCTCCAGCGCCGGGATGGCCACGCCGCCACTGTCCTCGCCGGCCAAGGGCGGCCGTTGCGCGAAGTAGCCAGCGGCGTCGGGCAACAGCCCTAATGTCGCGCCGTTCGTCGCCGGTGAGGAACGAAGGGAGGCTCTGACATGCCTGCACACCCGGACATCACCAGGATCGAGGACACCTGGCAGGAGTTCCACCGGGTCGTGAACATGACCTCGCAGGAGCTTTCCGACTGGCTCCGCACCAGGTTCGCCGGCGAGCAAGCCGAAGAACTGCCAGATCTCGCCGGGCCGGAGCTTGGCCGACACGTGCTCGCAATCCTCGGCAAACGGAAGGTCGACCTCACGCACGACGACGTACAGATCATGCGTCGGGTGATCGACACGGTTCACGCTCAACGAGCCGAGGACCTCGAACCCACGGCGGGAGAGCAACGGTGGAGGTATCGGCTGATGACCATCGGCCACGATCCGCTCAAGCCGCTGCCGCCTGGGCGGCGGTCGTCGCGCGCCGGCTAGCCCTGACGCGGGAAAGCCACCGCCAGCGGATCCACGAAGGTATCAGGGCATCAGCCGCCCGCCGGCCACGCCGATGCGCTCGCCGGTGACGTAGCTCGAGTCAGCGCTGGCCAGGTAGACGTACGCCGGCGCGACCTCCGCCGGCTGACCGGCGCGCCCGATTGCGGTATTGCGGCCGAAGCGAGCGACGTGCCCGCGGGGCATGGTCGACGGGATGAGCGGCGTCCAGATCGGGCCGGGTGCGACGGTGTTGACGCGGATGCCCTCCGGGGCAAGGGCTAGCGCGAGGCCCTGCGTGAAGTTGCGGATGGCGGCCTTGCTGGCCGCATAGTCCAGCAAGCCAGGCGCTGGCTCGTAGGCCTCGATCGACGACGTGGTGATGATCGACGCACCGCCCTGTAGGTGCGGCAGCGCCGCCTTGCACAGCCAGAACAGCGCGTAGACGTTCGTCTCGAAGACTCGCTTGAGCTGTTCGGTGCTGATGTCGGCAAGTCCGCCCTGTTGCTCCATCTGGTATGCGGCATTGACGACGAGAATGTCGAGTCCGCCGAGCTCGGCCACGGCGGTATCGATGATCCCCTGGCACATGCCCTCGTCGCGGACGTCGCCCGGAACGGTGACGGCGGTGCGTCCGGCGTCGCGGATCAGCCGGGCGGTCTCGGCCGCATCGTCCTCCTCGGCGTCGAGGTAGTTGATCAGCACGTCGGCGCCTTCCCGAGCGAAGGCGATTGCCACCGCGCGCCCGATACCGGAGTCGCCGCCGGTGATCACCGCGCGGCGCCCGTCCAGCTTGCCCGAGCCTCGGTAGGTCTGCTCGCCGTGGTCGGGCATCGGCTCCATCGCCCAGTCCTCGCCGGGCGGTTCCTGCTTCTGCTCCGGCGGCGCCTCCTGCGGATAGCGCTGGGTCGGGTCGATCTGCCCGTCTGACATCGTGGGTCGCCTCACGCCGTCGCCGGATGCATGACCACCTTGATGGTGCCGTCCTGCTTCTTCTGGAACTTCTCGTATGCCTCGGGCGCCGCGGAAAGCGGCAGACGGTGCGTGGCGAACTCCTCGACACCGAGCGGGTCGGCGTCGATCAGCAGCGGCAGGATGTCGTCGGTCCAGCGCTTGACGTTCGCCTGTCCCATGCGCAGCTGGATCTGCTTGTCGAACATCGTCATCATCGGCATCGGGTCGGCGGCTCCGCCGTACACACCCGACAAGGACACCGTGCCACCCCGGCGGACGAGCTCGATCGCGGTGTAAAGGGCCTTGAGCTGGTCGACGCCCAGGCGCTGCATCACCGGCGCGCTCAGTCGGTCGGGCAGCATCGAGACCATCTGGTGGGCCAGCTTGGCGACAGGCGATCCGTGCGCCTCCATACCGACGGCGTCGATGACCGAGTCCGGCCCACGCCCGCCGGTCAGATCCCGAACAGTGTCGGGCAGATCGTGTCCGTGCTCGCGCAGATCGAGCACCTCGGTGCCGCGGGACCGGGCGCGGGCCAGCCGTTCCGGCACCAGGTCCACCGCGATCACGCGCGCGCCGTGGTGGCGGGCGATGCGGCTGGACATGTCGCCGATAGGTCCCAGCCCGAGCACGACGACGGTGCCCCCCTTGGGGATGGCCGCGTACTCGACGGCCTGCCACGCGGTCGGCAGCACGTCGGACAGGTAGACGAAGCGCTCGTCCGGCGGACCGTCCGGCACCTTGATGTGAGTGAACTGTGCATGCGGCACGCGCAGGTATTCAGCCTGGCCGCCCGGCACTTCCCCGTAGAGCTTCGAGTAGCCGAACAGTGCCGCGCCGGTGCCCATCTGGGTGACCTGCGTCGTCTCGCACTGCGAGTAGAGACCCTCGTCGCACATGAAGCAGTGTCCGCACGAGATCTGGAACGGAATGACCACGCGGTCGCCGGGCTTGATCGCGTCGACAGCTGAGCCGACCTCCTCGACGACGCCCATGGCCTCGTGCCCGAGGATGTCGCCAGGTGCCATGAACGGGCCTAGCGTCTCGTACAGGTGTAGGTCGGAGCCACAGATGTTCGTGCTGGTGACCCGGACAATCGCATCGCCCGGCTGCTGAATCGCAGGATCGGGCACGGTCTCCACGCGCACATCGCGCCGGCCTTGCCATGTCACTGCCTTCATCGCGAGGGCTCCTTTCCGGCTCGCCTTCGGCTTACCCGGCGAAGCAGGCCCGGAAACGCGACGTGGAACGCCGCGCTCAGCTGAGCTCGGGCTTGCCGAACAGGGTGGCGTATCCGGAGGGCAGTTGGCTGAGCAGCTGGTTCAGCTGGCCACCCGACACCGCCTCCGCGACTGTCGACAGCACCGCGCTGGCGTCCCACTCGGCGGTGCGCGGGTGACCCCCGACGCGCGCGGCGACGCGACGGCAGAACTCGTCCACGCCGAACGAGCCGGGGCGATCCTCATCCGGCTGCACGGCGGTATTGAGCGGCGCCGGTAGTTGCGCGGAGAGCTCCGTGGCCTCCCCCGGCGAGATCCGATCGGCCAGCACGGTCAGGACCGCCTTGCTGACCCGTTCGGCTTCCTGGCGGCTGTCATATTCGCCTCGGTCACGGACGAGAGCGAGAAACTCGTCGAGTGTCATGACATCCTTCCGACGGATCCGATTGCCCCGACCAGTCAGGCGACGTCGAGGACGGTCTTGAGCCAGCCCTCCTCCCTGCAGTCGAAGGACAACGTGGTACAGGTGTCGACGGTCAACGAGTGCTCTTCGCCGTGCACCGTCAGACGGAGCGTCGCATCCATCGCTGCTGCTCCAGTGGCCGGAAGGCAACTCTCAGGACGTTCACGACCGCGGCCTCAGCGCGCAGCGTCATAGCGACCTCGCAATCCACAGGCCACGCAGTGCGCCTGTCGGACGTCGAAAGGTGTTCCCGGTCGACTCTGCCCGCAAACCCGCCTGCAACGCACGGCGAGGCCGCGCGACCGCTTCGCTGCCCTTCGGGTGCGAGGGCGTCCGCCGGGCATCAGGGCGCGCACCGCGGGTCTCATCGGGGGCGAAGCCAGGCATGACCTTCGTCGATCAGTTCATCGACCGCGACCTGACGGAGGAGGTCAACACCCCGAGCGCCGACCGGATCGACGTGTTCATGGGTCAGGTGGTGAGGGCGATTCTGCGGGCGTCGTAGATGGCTGAGTGAATGTTGCGGCTGGCAATCGCGTCGCCGATGCGGAACAGCTGATAGCGGCCGTGCGGGTTCGTCTTCAGCTGTTGAGGCTTGACTTGGATCAGCGCGTCGAGGTCCACCTCACCGCCGTTGATCGACTGGTCTTTGAGCTCTACGTACACGTCGTCGTTGGGGATCGTGCCGTGCTCCACGACGACTTGGTCGACGACGCGCTGCGCCAACTCGCCGGTGTATTCGCTTCGCAGCACCGCGACCAGACCGTCGGGGTGGCGGTGAACCTCGCGGAGTCGGTGGTCAGGTGTGAGTCGCACGCCGGCGCGGTAAAAGGCTGCCAGGTAGGCGGGATACAGCGTGCCGACGACGTCGTGTCCCACGAGTCGGTCGGCGGTGACGATTTCGACCTGCGAGCCGCGTGCGGCCAGGCGCTCTGCCGTGGACTGCGCCTGATCACTGCCGTGGTCGTCGAAGACGAGCACGCGGTGTCCCGGGGGGACCTGGCCGCCGAGGATGTCCCAGGTCGACACCGTCAGGTTCTCCCCGGCCGACAGCGTCGGGGTCGCCGGCACGCCTCCGGTGGCGATGATCACCACCTCGGGATCGAGTGCCTGAACAGCAGCGGCGTCGGCGAAGGTGTTGAGCCGCACGTCGACGCCGAGACGTCGTGCTTCTGCCTCGAGCCATGTCACGATGCTGAGCAGCTCCTTGTGCCGTTGGGTGGCCCGGGCGGCGAGTTGGACCTGGCCTCCGACTCGGCCGGTGGCTTCGAGCAGGGTTACCGAATGACCACGCTCGGCGCAGGCACGCGCCGCTTCCAGGCCGGCCGGGCCGGCGCCGACGACGATGACGCGTCTGGGCGCCGGTGCCGGCGCTGCGATGTGGGGGATGAGCTGCTCACGACCGGTCGCGGGGTTGTGCAGGCACAGCGCGTCGAGCCCGATGTAGATGCGGTTGATGCAGTAAGAGGCGCCTACGCAGGGACGGATGCGGTCCTCCTCGCCGGCTTCGAGTTTGCGGACGATGTGTGGGTCGGCGATGTGGGCCCGGACCATGCCCACGAGATCCACGTATCCCTCACGCAGCGCATGGCGTGCGGTGGGGAGGTCGGCGATCCGTCCGGCGTGGATCAACGGCAGACCTATCTTGGCCCGGTACGCCCCGACCAGCGGCAGGTATCCGCCGAGCGGAGTGCCGAGCGGTTGGATCTGCTGCGCGAGTTCGGCATCGGTGGTGGTCGAGCCGAAGACCACGGAAGCGAAGTCGATGAGCCCGGAGTTCGCCAGAGCCTGCCCGGCCGCGATCGAGTCGTCGGCAGTGAGCCCGCCTTCGACGTTCTCGGCGAGGCTCAGCCGGACCCTACGAGGAAGTCGTCACCGACCGCCGACCTAACCTGCTCGAGGACCTCGAAGGCGAACCTGAGTCGGTTGTCGAGGCTGCCCCCGTAGCGGTCGGTCCTCCGGTTCATTCGCGGGGAGAGGAACTGGTCGATCAGGTGCCCGGCGTACGCGCTGACCTCCACACCGTCGAGGCCGCCGTCGCGGCATCGGCGTGCAGCCTCACCGTAGGCGCGCACGACTCGGCGGATGTCGAAATCTTCCATCGCCTTGGGGAAACTTCGGTGTGCCGGCTCCCGCTGCGCTGACGACGATACGATCGGCAGCCAATCAGCGGAGTCCCACTCGGTGCGTCGACCCATGTGGGTGATCTGGCTCATGACCGCCGCACCGTGGGTGTGCACGCGGTCGGCGAGCTGCCGCAGATACGGAATGATGGCGTCATCGCCCATGTAGAGCTGCCCGAAGGTCGACGGAGAATCGATCGCGACGTTCGCCGACCCGCCGATCATCGTCAAGGCGATGCCGCCCTTGGCCTTCTCCTCGTGATAAAGCTGGTAGCGCAGCTTCGGCAGGCCGTCTTCGGCATAGGCCGGTTCATGACTGGTGCTGACAATCCGGTTGCGCAGGCGCAGGTGTTTGAGCTGGTACGGCCCCAGCAGCGGATCCATCGACATCCGGCTACCCCTTGCTAGCGTCGCCCAAGGTCGGCCTGCGCCGAGCCTTCCCGATAACGCGTGGCCGATCAATCACGCCCCCGTCAGCTGAAGGCGCAACGATCACCTACCGTAACCGCGTCGAGAGCGCGAGCGCCGATTCGCGGATGGGTCAACCGGACGCGTGGTGGGTGGAGACGACTTCGCAAAGGACGGGTGCTGGCGCGCCGACCTCGGCGAGTTGTTCCAGCCAGGGGCGCGCGTCGGGGTTGGCGAGCATGGCCTGGAAGGCTTCGCGGGTTTGCCATTGGGCGTAGTTGACGACCTTGGTGCCGTCGAAGCTGCGGTGCACGTTGGCCGAGACGAAGCCGGGCAGGTGGCGCAGTACCTCGTCGGTGGCGCGCTGCCAGAGTTCGACGAGTTGCTGCTGCCGGCTCGGCTCGACGGTGAACACGTTAATGAGCGTCACGACCGGATTATCGGCACTGATCGTGGTCTCGGACATCATGCGCCTTCCGGGATGTGAGTGAGGGCCGGGTACAGGTCGGCGGTGCAGGTGGCGGAGGCCGTCAGGATCGGTCACCTTACAGGAGCGCCAGCCGCGGCCCGCTCACTCCGGCTTTCCCGTCTCAACCCAGGCGCGGAAGACTGCGATCCGCTCCGCCGACCACGCGCCGTCGCAGGGCATGCTGCCCGACTCGAGCCGGGCGAGGATCGCGTCGGCATGCTCGCGCACATCGTCGTAGCTCCAAAGGTCGAACGCGAAGCTCATCGACTGGCGGTCCATGCTGCGGAACAGCGGCTTGACGTGCTGGGCGTAGGTGACCGGCTCGCCCGCAGCGGGCAGAGTCACCGGCGCCTCCTCGGCGTCGGCACTCAGTGCGGAGACTCGGCTTCCCGGACGCGCCCCGACCACCCAGTCCCAACCGGGCACCGGCATGTGTTGCGGTGGCTGCGCCCCTGGCGTCGAGTTCTCCACTGCGATGCGCGAGCCCCACTCCAGGTAGGACGTGAACGCGGCGCGGAACTCCGGGTCGGCCGGTAGGCCGGTCGCGTCCGCGGAGCGCAGCATGAGCTGTACCCAGCGGGCACGCTGCTCCTCGCGCAGCGCCTTGCCGAGGTGCTGCGACACCATCCGGTCGTAGCCACCGTACTGGACGGTATGGTGCTTCGGTCCGCCGAACACCTCGCCCAGCCATGCGGCGACACGGTCCGGATGGTCGGGCGACATGGACGCGAACAGTGGCGCCAGCAGCGGGTCGTCCGGCACGTACTTGCCGTAGAACAGACGGGTCATCCGCAGCAGCGCTGGAAATCCGCCAGCCCATTCGAACAGTGTCGGCTGCTCGGGCATCGGCGGGTCGGCGAAGTTGACGTAGTAGTGCATGCCGCTGCAGAACGGCTTGTTCTGCGAATGCCCGCACCGGCACAGGCTGTAGTGCTCGAGCGACGCGCCCGCGTTGCGGGCGACCGGGGCGCCGGCATCGTCGAGCAAGCTGATGCCGCCGGTCACCCGATACGGTCCGTCCCGGGAGACCTCCACGACCGGCCCGCGATCCTGGTCAACCTGCTCGCGCGCCTCCCGTCCGTCCACCGCGAAGCTCAACGCCCCGGACGGGCACGCCCGCGCCGCACGGACGATCTCGTCCATGCGCCCGCCGCTGGGCGCGACGAACGGCTCGGTGCCGGCGCGGAACACGGTGGGCATCCGGTCGGTGCAGAACCCGGAGTGCGCGCATGTGCCCCGGTTGTCCAGCACGGTGACCTGCACGCCGGGGTAGCTGTCGCGCCGGTCGGGTACGCGGGCCGGGTCCTTGGCGTCGGTGAACCCCACCTCGGCGTGGCTGCCGTCGCAGAACGGCTTGCGCGTCGACTCGCCACATCGGCACAACGCCAGCTGCGGCGGCACTCGGATGTCCCGGCCCAGCCAGTCACGCACGGTTGTGACGTTGGTGAGCAGGTACGGCCCGTCCGGCTGCGTCTCGATCCGCGGCGGCAGTGCCGCCAGCAGCGCTGCATACTCCTCGGCCGGCGCCATCCGTTGTAGGGCGGCTACCGCCTCGACGAGCTCGAGCGGGACGCCCGGCTCGGTGCGCA
>JGI10216J12902_100603415_pt1 | contig 12118 bp, 8 predicted proteins | sample KanNatreferecore_FD_12902 | JGI IMG/M metagenome (IMG submission 12902)
TCACGCGCAGCGCCTTCACCTCCTCCTCGACGGAGAGTCCGTAGCCGCTCTTGATCTCCAACGTGGTGGTTCCGTACGACGCGAGCTCTTTCACCCGCGGGACGGCCAGGTTGTAGAGCTCTTCTTCGGACCGCTCGCGAAAGTCGCGGACCGAGAAGTGGATGCCGCCACCGCGTTTGGCGATTTCCATGTAGTCCAGACCTTCGGCGCGCAGCTCATGCTCCTCGAACCGCGGCTTGCCGAACACGGCGTGGGTGTGCGAATCCACCAGCCCCGGAGTGAGCACACACTCGTGGCAATCGATCACCTCGGCGTCGGAGTACGCGTACTCGAGGTCGCGCGCGGCGCCGATCATGGCGATTCGCCCTTCGCTGACGGCGACGGCGGTGTTGCGCAGAATGCCGGCGTCGCGCATCTCCGTTCCCCTTCGCGCTCTGGCCGGGCCGGCGCAGGTCACGACTTGGGACGCATTTACGAAAAGAAGGTCCTTCACGACTCGCTCATGCGGTGATAATTGCGCTTGGATGCAGTAACCGACGCAAACCGTTTACCTACGACTACCAGCTGGGGGCTTTGGGCGGAGCGGCTAGCGGCTGCGAGCGAAAAACCACAATTGACCCCGCCCGAAGCCCCGAGCCGGCACGCCCACCGCCCCAAGCAGGTAGTCGTAAGTTTAATTCTTTAGCGGTTGCGGCGTCGCCATAACATCCCTCACCCGCGAAAGTCTGAGCGGCGCCTGCGCCTCCCCCCGACAAGCGTAGTAGCACGCGTTGCAGTTGATGGGCTCGTACTTTCGGAACTCGGTCCAATGAAAGTCTGGCGGGAAATCAGGGCAGCGCTTCACGCGTCCCAGCGGATCGACGTGGATGGTTCGCATCCCTGAGCGACATGGCTCGGTGATGTCACCGCGCACGTAGCGCGGGATCTGCTCCAGATAGTAATCGGAGTTGGTGATGACGCCGCGCGTTTGCCTCTTGTAGGCGAGGAGCTCGCGCATCACCTCGTCGAGCTCGCGTGTCTGTTTGCGCTCGATCAATCCTTCGGTATTTCCGTTTTTTGCGTCGGTATAGCAGCTGAAGTTGACTCCACAGCCAAGCTCGCGAGCCCGCCGCACGATCGGCAAAAGCTGATCGAGATTGTCACGCTTGATCACAGTGTTAAACCGGATACCGGTGATCCCGATCTCGCGCATTCGAGGAATGGTGCGCATGATCTTTCCGCTCAGTCCCGGTATTCCGCGCGCGCGGTCGTGACGCTCGTCGAGAAAGTCGAGCGAGATGTTGAACTGGTTGATGCCGGCCTTCCAGAGCGATTGCGCGCGCTCCGGCGTGAGCATTCCGCCGTGGGTGATCAGCGTCATGTACTTGAGACTCACTGCACTGTTGACCGCGGCGACCAGGTCCTCGAGATCGCGTCGCAATGTCGGCTCGCCGCCGGTGAAAGTGATCAGCATAGGATTGAAAAAGCGGGCGCAGTTGGCGAATGACTTCAGCTCGGTAGCTTTCGCTGATGGATCGGTTTTCCAGTAGTCACAGAAACCACAACGCGCATTGCAGCGCATTGTGACCTCGAAATGCACGAGGACGGGTCGCCGTGTAACCGTGAGATAAGCGTATTTGGCCAGGAAAACGGGAACGTGCCAGGGCTTGAACTCGCTAGTTAGCATCAGACAAATGATCCGCAGCCGCTTCCCGTTGCCGGTGCCCGTTGCCCGTGGCCGTTGCCGGCTTCCCGCGTCCCGCTTCCGGCTTCCCGCTTCCCGCTTCCCGCGTCCCGCCCCATCAGCCGATCATCGGCAGATGCAGACCGTGTTTGTGCGCGGTGGCAATCGCTTCCTCGTAGCCGGCGTCGGCGTGGCGGGCGACACCGGTCCCCGGGTCGTTGGTAAGCACACGCTCGAGACGCACGCGCATCTCCGGGGTTCCATCGGCGACGATGACCTGTCCAGCGTGCAGCGAGTTTCCGATGCCAACGCCGCCACCGTGGTGGAAAGCGACCCACGACGCACCGCTCGCGACGTTGAGCATCGCGTTGAGCACGGGCCAATCGGCGACGGCATCGGTGCCGTCGAGCATCCCTTCCGTCTCACGGAACGGCGATGCAACGCTTCCGGTGTCGAGGTGATCCCTGCCGATAACGATCGGCGCCGAGATCTCGCCGGATGCAACCAGATCGTTGATGGCGACGCCGAACTTCGCACGATCGGATTGCCCGAGCCAGCAGATTCGAGCCGGCAATCCCTGAAACCTGATCTTCTTTTCGGCGAGCGAGATCCAGCGACGGAGGTGTTCGTCTGCCGGAAATAACTCGAGCGCCAGATCGTCGGTGCGCTTGATGTCCTTCGGATCGCCGGATAGCGCAACCCAGCGAAATGGCCCTTTGCCTTCGCAAAACAGTGGTCTGATGTATTCGGGAACGAAGCCGGGGATGTCGAATGCGTTGCGCAGTCCGGCATCGAGGGCGACGGTGCGGATGTTGTTCCCATAGTCGAACGTGACCGCGCCGCGTTGCTGCATTTCGAGCATCGCCGTGACGTGCTTCACGACGGAGCGAGTCGCGCGCTTGACGTACTCATCGGGACGTTTTCTTCTCAGCTCCAGCGCTTTTGCGAGTGTAATACCGGCCGGCACGTACCCATTGAGCGTGTCGTGTGCGCTTGTCTGATCAGTGAGCACATCGGGCGTCACTCCTCGCGTAACCATCTCGGGAAGGACGTCAGCGGCGTTACCAAGCAAACCGACGGAGACAGCATCCCCCGACTGCGTTGCTTTCTGAATCAGATCGAGAGCTTCGTCGAGATCTCGCGCCTTGCGGTCGAGATATCGGGTCTGGAGCCGCTTCTGAATCCGCGAGTCATCTACCTCGACGATCAACGCCGCGGCGCCCTGCATCGTTGCCGCCAGAGGCTGAGCGCCGCCCATTCCTCCGAGACCGGCGGTCAGGACAAATCGACCCTTCAGGCTGCCGTCGAAATGTTTGCGAGCGAGCGAGCCCAACGTTTCGTACGTGCCTTGCACGATTCCCTGGGAGCCGATGTAGATCCAGGAGCCGGCGGTCATCTGGCCGTACATCATCAGTCCCCTGCGCTCGAGCTCGCGAAAATGCTCCCAGGTTGCCCATCGTCCGACGAGGTTGCTGTTGGCGATGAGGACGCGCGGCGCGCTGGTGTGAGTGCGAAAGACACCGACGGGTTTTCCGCTCTGCACGAGCAGTGTCTCGTCCGGTCCGAGGTTGGTCAGCTCGCGAACGATTGCGTCGAAGCAATCCCAGTTGCGCGCCGCTTTCCCCGTTCCTCCGTAAACGACAAGCTCCTCCGGGCGCTCCGCTACGTCCGGATCGAGATTGTTCATCAGCATTCGCAAGGCGGCTTCCTGCTGCCATCCTTTGCACGAGATCGTCTTGCCACGCGGAGCACGGATCGTCACGTATTCTCTGCGCGAAGTCCTCAGGACTTCTGGGTCGACCGAAACGCGGACATCCGTCATGTGACACTTCCAATATCGGCGAAGCGAAATTCCGAGACCGCCGTCATCAACGCCGAAATGTCGGCGCTGAGCACGCGGTCGCTCTCGAGCTTTGGCACTATGTCGCGCACACGCTCATGGGCCGTGCGCACGCCTCGGCCAGGCCGGAGCGGCGCCCGGTAATCGATGCCCTGCGCGCCGCACATCAGCTCGATCGCCAGAATGTTTTCCAGATTGCGAAGAACGCGCCGAGCCTTCCACGCAGCGCCCATTGCCATTGGTACGACGTCTTCCTTGCTGCCATCGGTGGGAATCGTGTCCACGCTGGCCGGATGTGAAAGCATCTTGCACTCGCTGGCGAGGGCGGCGGCCGTGACTTGAGCCATCATGAACCCCGAGTTCAGTCCCGCGTCCGGACAAAGAAATGGAGGCAGTCCCTGATTGAGATCCGGATGAACCAGTCTGTCGATTCTCCGCTCCGCCATCGTCGCCAGGTGTGTCAGCACAATAGCGAGGAAGTCGAGCGCCATCGCGACGGTGAGTCCATGAAAATTCCCGCCGCTGAGGGTCTCGCCGTTCTCGAAGACGAGCGGATTGTCGGTTGCAGCGTTCAGCTCCCTCGAGATGGCCTCGTCGATCCAGTCGAGCGCGTCCAGCACTGGTCCGTGCACCTGCGGCATACATCGGAGCGAGTAAGGATCCTGCACGCGCGGGTCGCCTTGCCGGTGCGATTCCCGCACCTCGCTGTCGGCCAGCAGATCGCGCAGCAGAGCGGCCGAGCGTACCTGTCCCTTCTGCCCTCGGGCGTCGTGGATTCTTTCGTCGAACGCGACTGGCGTGCCGAGTAGTGCCTCGAGTGACATGGCGCCGGCAACGTGCGCGGTACGCCAGAGCGCGCGGGCATGGACGAGTGCGATCAGCGCCACCGCCGTGTGTGCCTGCGTCCCGTTGATAAGAGTGATTCCTTCCTTCGGCGCGAGGACGACCGCCTTCGCTCCGATCTCCGTCAGCATCGTCGCCGCCGAATCTTCACGGCCGCCCTTGATCAGAGTTCCTTCACCGATGAGCGCTAGAGCGAGATGCGCCAACGGCGCCAGATCACCGCTCGCGCCGACGCTACCCTGCTCGGGAATCGGTGGATAGACGTCGGCGTTAAGCATCTGCAGAATCAGATCGACGAGCTCCGGCCGCGCACCCGAATAGCCTTTGGCGATCACATTTGCGCGGAGCAGCATCATTGCGCGCGTTTCGCGCTCCGGCAGGCGATCACCCACACCCGAAGAGTGACTGCGCACAAGATTGATCTGCAGTTCCGCCAGTTTCTCAGGCGGTATGGCAACCTCGGACAGTTTTCCGAAGCCGGTGGTGACGCCGTACACGACTGCGTTTCGACTGACGATGTCATCCACGACGGCCCGTGTGCGCAGCATCCGCTCTCGCGCCCTCGGGGCGAGCGCGACGCGAAGACGGTCGACGGCTACCGCGTAAGCTTCCTCGACGGTGAGAGTGTCACCATCGATTAGAAGTTTCTCGTTCATTTCTTTTTTCGCCGGCGAGTCGACGAACCGCGGGTTGCCTTTTTCGCCCGCGGGGCTGCCTTTTTCGCCGTGGTTACTGCCCTTTTTGTCGCCGGCGCTGCTTTTCCAGGAACGATTTTGCGCGCGGACCCGTTTCTGCGGACGATCTCACGCTCGATCGGATCCCAGCGCCATCCAGTTTCGCCGGGTGCGATCTCGACTCCGCCGAGCCAGCGTGTCTTCTTGTTTATCTGTTGCCAATCTTTTTTGCCGGTGAGGACTTCTCGGCCGAGTCGCGTCACGGCCAGCTCGCCCTCGACGAACTGACGCGCTCTCTTCACTGTCGGAGCAATCACCGAGCTCCCGTCCTTCCACGTCACGAGCGCGTCGGGTTTGCCGCTTAGCCTCTGGAGGTATGAGTAGAAGATGATGTCGCCGAGAAAGATGCTCTCCTGCTTTTTGGCGACTTCGAGAAAGGCACTCACGGGTGTGTTGTGGCCTTCGTCGATGACGCTGAGTGCCTCTCCCTCAGAACGTGAGAGTCCGTTCACGGTGGAAGGAAATTCCTCCAGGTGGCGGGCGAGAGCGCGCGCCAGGTACTGGAGCGCGGAAGTATCCTGGGAGAGCAGAAGTGAGATGGAAGTTGGATCGGGCGAGCCGAATGCCTTCCACGCCCGCTTCGCCAGCTCGAGCTGCGCCGCAGTCGCCAGCGGGCGCTTTTTGTCGAGTTGCCTTAGCTCCTCGGCCGAGAGCGGCGGTATGTAGCCGTCGACGACGATCAGCGAAAGCCGTCGGCGGCCTCCGGCACCGCCGGCAAAGAAATCGAGCAACTGAATCAGCTGCAGCTGGTCGTAGAGATCGTCCTCGAACCAGAGCACGACCTCGTCGAAGTAATCGAGGTGGCGGATCACGCGATCTCGCTCCTCGAAGTCACCGCTGACGTGAGCGAAGTCATCCCACCCCTGCTCCGCGATAAAGCGAGCGCGTTGCTTGCTCAACTCCTCGAGGGAGAGAGATGAATCGACCGGTCCTTCATGAAGCACGTCCCGCCAGGCGATGATCTTGCCTTCAATGCCGGCCTCGTTCAGAGTGCCGGCGGCGCTATCGCCGTTGGTGATGTTCAGCCGCTGCAACTGTGGCAATGTTAGCGGACTATCGGACGGTATGTGCTCTTGTCATAGTTGAATTTTAGATCGGGTTCCGCATTCAGGGCAATGAAGAAATTGAACGCGAAGTTGCCGTTTTGGGCTTGCGTGAACGCGAAGATCGCCCTCCAGTCGTGGAGCTCTCGCTGCAGCGTCACGCTGTGGCTGCCGAACTTCTTCGCCTGGAAATCGTAGTTGGTGGTCCAGGTGCCGGACCACTTTGGGGTCAGGTGGAAGTTGAGCGACGAGTTCAGATTGTCCCGGGCGGGGACGCGGATGAACGGCGCGCCTGAGATGCCGCTTTGGAGAGGCAAAGAGTTTTGAGCTTGTGCGATTGCCTGATCGAGGCACTGTTGGTAAGCGATCGGATTTATCCTCGCCGCCGCGCATTGTAGTTCCGCGAAGTTCTGATCGAGGATTACCCCACTCCCGGTCGGCGGCCGTTGGCGGCTCGATGAGTATTGGAGAGCCAGCTGCCAGCCCTGAGTCGAAGGCATCGAGAATTGGCGACTGCGGGAGGTAATACCAGCGACGGGTGTTGCCGCGACCCGGTTTGCGAGCGCGTCGTCGGGACTCGCCTCTGTCTTCTCAATTTGTGGATGGGCAAGCGGAACCGGGCGACCGAACAGACGCGTAAAGATTCCGAAGATCCCCGATTGCGAGTTGAGTGTGAGCGAGGCGCCGATCGTCTCACGAAATGGCTTGAAGCGCGCGGTGTCGCTCAGAACATCACCCTGGTAGAGTGACCAGCCGACATTTCCGCGAAAGCCAGGAAGAAGGTCCGATCCGATAGTCGTTGACAGGTTCGGAGTCGTGAATCCTGACCGATGCGTCTTGCGTGCCCGCTCGAAATCGTACGACAGCGAAGAGAAGTCCATCGTCAGGACCTTGATTTTCCTGGGTTCAGCGGTGCTACTCGTGTCGGTGCTCCTCAGCTTCGCCTCGAGCGCATGCGAAACAGTCAGACTCACCTGATTCTGCGCCAGGGATCCGAGAAAGCCCTGCCGACTTCGATTGGTGGCGCGCAGGAACTCGGTGCTGAGATTTCCGGTCGGAGCGAACGAGTACGAGATGGTGGGCGTGATCGAGTGCCTGAAACGTGTGACCGCTCCGAAGCCGGGGAACAGCGCGAAGAGCGTCGGCGACGCGGACAGTCCCGCCTGAACACGCTTGGACTGATGAACGAATTGGCCGTTGCTCAGCTGCGACCTGACCCAGTAGCCGTGACCGCCATCCACGTTCACAAACGAAACCGACGGCGCAATCTTCAGAGAGCCAGGAACCAGGCTCGGTAATGAAAACTGGAACTGCCAGTCGACGTCCGTGTCGAAAGTCTTGGCGAAGACCCTGCTGGTTCTGACCGATGAATCGTTGGGATCCTGAATGACGAATGTCTGCGGCGCGTCTACTTCCCTATCGGTCATCGAGAACGAGTTGGTGAGAGTGAAGCCGCCGATACGAAGCGGGGTATCGAACTTCGAGCTCGTCTGCCGTGCGTTCCGCTTGAGAGATACTGAGTCTCTCACTCCCTGCGGATTGGTGAAATAGCGATAGGTGAACTCTCCAGTTTGATCGAGATTCAGCTGCTCGCTCGTTTGGAAGCTGAATGAAGGCGTCCAATCCATCCAGCTGGCAACAGCGATCGGCGGCGCGCTCAGACTGAAGACCGGGAAGGTGCGATCCACTTCCTTGCGCCCGGGGTGCTGGCTGTTGGAGCCGCCAAGATTCAGCGACGCCGGACCCAGCTTGGTCGAATAGTTCGCATGCGATGATATCGTCGCCAGCACCTGCGCCGGATTGAAGGTCGTAGTGCGCTGAATCGAAGTGTTGGTGACGTAATTGACGTCGGCGCTGAAATGCGTGTCCTGTGAGAAGCTTTGGTTGTGGAACCAGCTGACGCCGGTGTTCGAGCTTCCATCGCGCTGCGCGTGCCTGTAAGCGGCCAACCGTCCGGTCATGAATCGGTTGAGCCAGCGATACTGCAACTCTCCGTTCACACGTACCCAGCCGGGATCTCCCTCGCTCGGCCTGCTTCCACTCCGCCAATCCAGCGCGACCTGCGCGTCCATGTAATCGCTGATGGCGAAGTAGTAGCCGAGGTTCTCGAGGTGACGCCGATAGGTGGGACTGTTGCGAAAGAGCTCGCTGACTCCGAAGCGGGGCGTGAGCACGCCACTGCGGCGACCAGTGCGTATGTCCTGAAAGATGAACGGCAACCACAGGATTGGGACGTCGCCGATGTACAAAACCGCTGGGCGCGCGACCATGATGTGCTTCGAGACCATCTTGATCTCATTCGCGCGGAAGTGGTAATCAGGAATCGAGTCGTCGCAGCTGGTGATTGTCCCGTTGCGGACGTAGAACGCCGTCTCCCGCCCGCGCGAAGTATCGCTGACGAACGCGGCGGTCTTCCCCCCGACAAACCAATTCTCACCCGTCTCGGTAATCTGCGTCGTGATGTTGGTGACGACGCCACGATGCCGCTCGACGTTGTAGGCCATTTGCCCGCGGGCAATGACGTCGGCAGACTGCTGCTGTGGATCGCGGAGAATAACAGTGTCACCACGGGCGACGATGATCTTGGTGGAATCGCTGTAAGTGATGCTGTCGCCCACCAACACGGTCTGATCTCGATTGACTCCAGCTTTATTTCCGACGAGCTGAAGCGTTCGGGTCCGTGCATCGAAGACCGCTTGATCGCCCTGGTAGCGCGTCGCGGTGTAACCGGTCCGTGACATCAAGGCGCGCATGACCGAGTCCGGCTCGTTCCACTTGATCAGCTCTTTTTGCTTGCTGGAATCGGCGGCGGTAGTGTCACGACGAGTTGTGTCAGGCCGCGCGCGAACGGTGTCGCGACGCGGCACCGACGCCGGGGCTGGCCGTACCTGCGCCGGCAGGACTTCAGCGGCCAGGAGCAGCGCGCCTGCAACGCCGAGCAAAAACGGCCGACCCGAGTTCATCGCGCTGACGGTCTCACGCCGGCGCTCTCGCGCTGTGTGCGGCGCTGCTTTCTGATTCAGCGCGTTCTTGCCGCTTCTGCCGCCGACGATAGGCGAATTGTGCCACGAACACGCTCAGCTCGTACAGCACGTAGAGTGGCATCGCCAGCGCGAACAGCGAATACGGATCCGCTCCCGGCGTGATGAACGCGGCCGCAACGAGACAAACGATGATCGCATGCCGTCTGTATTTGGACAGAAATTGCGGCGTAATCAATCCGAGAGCCGTGAGAGCCAGGATCGCGATCGGTACCTCGAACACCACGCCGAAGGCGAGACACATGCTGATCGCGAAGTCGAAGTAATCCGTGGCCGAGATCATCGGCGTCAACGCCGTAGACTCGATGCTCATCAAAAAGCGAAGCGTCAGCGGCAACACCACGAAGTAACTGAGCGCCACGCCGGCGAGGAAAAGCACGACCATCGAGATCAGCACGGGTACGACGACACGCTTCTCGTGCGCGTAGAGGGCCGGCGCCAGGAAACCCCAGATCTGTCCGACGATTACCGGCGACGCGAGAATGAGCCCGAGTACCAGCGACGCGTTGAGCAGGATGTGGAATGAGGTGCCGGGGTGGGTGTAGATCAGTTTCTGCCCGTGCAGGAGCGGCAGAATCGGACGCTCGAGCAGCCGGATGATGTCGAGATTCGAGAGCAACGCGAATCCTAGTACGACACCGATGATTATCGCACCGCCGATCCAGAACAGCCGATGGCGCAGCTCCTCCAGATGATCCAGGAACGGCATCTCTTGGCCTGGAGCTTCGCTCATACCGCGGCCTCGGGGGCGGGGGGGTTACTTGATCGACTGCAAGCGCTCGTCGGCGAGGGCAGCCTCGTCAGAGCGCGGGAAGCGTTTGATGATTTCCTGGAATAAGCGCTTGGCTTCGGCTGTCTTCTTGGCCGCTTGGAGCGATATCGCGCGCTTGTACATGGCTGTCGGCACTCGCGGCGAATTCGGATACCTGCTGATCAGAGCAGCGTACTGCGTGTCAGCGGCCTCGTTGTTTCGCTCGGCGGCGAAGGCCTGAGCAGTGTAGAACATCGCCTCGGGAACGAGATCGGACTTCGGATACTTCGTGATCAGCTCGCTGAAGGCAGCGCGCGCCGCGACGTTGCCTCCCTTGAGAAGCTGATCACGTCCGGCCTGCAGCAGCTGCGCCGCTCCGGGTCCGCTCGTCGCTGCTCCAGCGGCCGATGCCGCACTGTCATTGGCAGCCGCCTCAGCTTGCTGTCGCTTCTCCTCGAGCGAGGCGCGCATGTCGCGAAGTCGCTGTTCGCTCTGACCACTCAAATCCTGCAGCTGCGAGATGTCTTCCTTCATCGCTGCCAGGTCCGTCTCGGTCGCGGTTCGAATCGCGTTCACTCTCTTGCTCAGCGCGTTGATCGAATCGTTGAGAGTTCTGACCGTGCGAGTCACCTCGATGAGATACGCGCGCTGAACGGAGTCAGAGGCGTTCGACGTGGCGCGAGTCCCGATGATGTCCTGCTGCAGCTTGTCGAAGTCCGACTTGGTCGCAAAGAAGCATGCGCCCAGTGTCAAAGGGAGAACCCCGATTACAAGCGAAGAGAATTTTCTCATTGCGAATATGTCCCTACTTCAGGATTGGCGAGGATTGGCGACCACGCCGCCAATCTTGCCCCCTTGGTATGCGTGAGCTGCCGCGCGCGGCCAGACTCCGTGTCGAGAATCCATAGCTGCTTGGTGCCGCTCCTCGACGAAGTAAAAACGATGTGCCGTCCGTCGGGCGCCCAGGACGGATCTTCGTTCTCCCCCTCGCTGGTGAGCTGTTTCGGGACGCGCTCGCGTATGTCGATCATCCAGATCTGGAAATTTCCATCCTGCTGCTCGTACGCGATGGCGCGACCGTCCGGCGACCAGTCCGGGCTCGCCCGATAGCTGCGCACGCCGGGCGTATACGGAGTGAGCAGCTGAACGTTCGACCCGTCTGCATCCATAATATAAACCTGAGGCGAGCCCGATTTCCCCGAGATGAAGGCGATCTGGTGTCCATCTGGACTGTAGGACGGAGAAGTGTTGTCCGTACCTCTGCCGATGGTGATTTTTCTCGGCGCGCTCGAATCGAGATCGGCCAGAACCAGATCGGTCCCGTAGCCCGTGCCCTGCGCGTACAGAATCGCATTTCCTCCGGGCTGGTACACCGGGGTGATGTTCAGCCCCGCGCGTATCTGACTGACGCGACGGGTGCGACCGGTGCGAACATCGAGCTCCTGCACCTGGGTGCCAGTGTTACCGAGAACGGTAAAAACCACCGACTCCCCGGTTGGCGACCAGGCTGGCGAGAGCGCGCCTCGTCCGGTCGTGATGGCGCGAGTCTCGGCCCCATCGCTGTCGACGATTCTCAGCTCGCCGTTGGCGATGTAGGCGATGCGAGTTTGCGAGATGCCCCGTTTGCCGAACGTCCACTGCTCGATCTGATCGGAGATCCCGTGCACAGTGAAGCGCCAGTCGCGGTCGCGCCGGTCGAAGAGGAAGTGCTCGGATTGGAGTAGCTCGCCGCGCGCAACATCGTAAGCGGCGACGTGCAGTCCCTGAGTCGTCGGTGTCATTCGGACGAGCAGTGCCGCCCCAAACTTCGCGACCAGCTCAAAGTTGATTTTCTCACCGGCTGCCGGAACGAGGCCGCTCAACGTCTCCCGATCCAGCGATATGACGTTCATGCGATCGCTGTAATCAAGATCACGCTGGACGATTATCCGCAGCGAATCGTCGTCATCATCCCGCACCGGCAGGACAATTACGCCCGGCTTCGTACCTGCGCCATAGCTCAGGCCGAGCCTCACCCCAGGCACCGTCGTGGTGTCCTGCGCGCTGACCAGCTGGGGGGCTATTATGCAGCCCAGGAGCGCGCTCAAGACGAAGCCCCGTGCGAAGCTCATTTCAGGAACTCGGGATCGAAGCTGAATACGACGGGAAGAACGTCGTCCGGAAATCCCGCCGGCAACGGGCCGAACGCGAGCGCGCTCGAGGC
>JGI10216J12902_104049094_pt1 | contig 12117 bp, 7 predicted proteins | sample KanNatreferecore_FD_12902 | JGI IMG/M metagenome (IMG submission 12902)
CAACAATTAACAATCAACGATTAACAATTTACGATTGAGTCGACTCATGGTTGGCAAGCAGGTGAGACCAGGCGATCGCTAGGTTGTTCCGGGGTCATTTTGTGACATAGTTAGTCATGAAAAGTACGTGATTGAACCTTACCTTGTCTATGCTCACAACGTCCGATTTCCTGACATTGAAAATCCCAAATCTCAATTTCAAATCGTTAATCGTTAATTGTTAATCGTTAATTTTTCGCTCCGTGCTCGAAGGAGTAGATCAACAATCAACAATCAAAGTAAAGTCGATTCTTCGCAGCGAATAATAAACATCGATGTCAAACGACGTTCTTTGATCACTGTCGCGGAAGTCATATCTTTATTTACATCTGAACAAACCCCCAAAAATTATGGAAGAACTCAACATTAGTATGACGGCAATCCTGGTTACAGTGGTTGCCACGTTCATCCTTGGATTCGTCTGGTATACCCCATTATTCGGTAAGGCCTGGGCAAAAGAAATGGGTGTTGATATGAGCGTGAAACCTCCTGGCAGCGAATTGGCAAAAGGAATGATCTTTATGGTGATCGGCAACTTCTTTATGGCTTACGTCTTTGCCCATAATAATGCGGCGTGGAGTTATGTGCCTGGCGCGGCAGAGATGTCGCCCATGGCGAAAGTTTTGAATGCATCGATCTTTACCTGGCTGGGATTTTATTTTCCCGTTGATCTTGGGTCGGTAGTTTGGGAAAAGAAATCGTGGAAACTATTCGGTATCAACACCGGATACCATTTTGCTATGTTATTTGTTGCTGCGATTATCCTTACATATATGTAGAAAGTGCAAGCGCCGGGTTAACTTCCGGCGCTTAGAATCTATTATAAAGTAGTAAGAATCAGTTGAACCTCTACCTATAGGCCAGCGAGACATTACCTGATGTGGAGAGATTAACAGGTACTCCTCCCCCGTTTGATTTACCTTGAATTGATCGCTCGTCCGAATGACCTGAAAAGTTATTAAGAGGGACGTCCAGCCTCTCACCCTTAATATTAAGATCCATACCGATGTTGGCAGGTACCGATATCGAGATGTTGCCGTCACTTGTTCGAATAGTAAGTTCATTCTTAAGCTCCACTATGTTGCCCGAGACATTACCATCGGACGTGTGAGCGTTTAAAGAACCAGCCAGATCGCGGAAAGTAAGATCGCCATCAGAAGTTTTCATCGACGTATTACCCATAGCCTTTGAAACGACCACATTTCCGTCGCTTGTGCTTGCTCGGATATCTCCTTTAGTCTCGTCGATTCGAATATCTCCGTCACTTGTCTTTACTTCCACATTACCACTGACTTTTGAAAGCGAAATATTTCCATCGGACGTTGACGCGACCACAGCACCACGTACTTCATTGACGCTCACATCACCATCGCTCGTGTTACACCGTTGATCGCCGCTAAATCCTTTTAAAGATACGTTACCGTCAGACGTACGAAGGTTGCATTCAGACGCGCGTGGCAGTTGAAGTCTGAAGCTTACAACCATCTTGTCACGCCAGTCAGTCCAGCCAAATTCATTCTTGTACTTAACAACGATACTAAGGCTGTTGCCCGATTGCGTGACTTCAAGAGTGAGCTCTTTTTCAAGCTCAGCCCGGCTTATGTTTAATACTTTGTTATTCTTCCGAACAATGTAAAAGACGTCTGTCTTGTCATTGTCAAACGCCACGGCTTCTATGTTTCCGTCAGAAGAAGATATTGAGACCTTCGCCGGCGTTCCTAATTGATAATTTTCCTTGAAGGAGTATTCCTGGGCAAGGCAGGTAATTGAAGTCAGTAGAATCAAATAAGTGTATAAAGCTTTCATTGTTGTTATGTTATCCAACTGAAAAGACGCTGGCCAGGGGGCCCGGGTTGCATCCTGGGGCTCATCTATTTAATAAATTCAAAAAGGTCATCCATCCGGCAGCTCACAACACTCGAAACCGCTTTCAATTAGGAGTTTTATGGCTGTTTCCGGACGAATGGCATTTGAAACAATACGCAGGATCCTATCACAATCGTCGAGGGCGAAATTCCAATGGCCATGACCGACCAAAGAATCCAGCCGGGGACTGAGCTTTCGAACGCTTTCTGCGTTGTCAACCGTGGTTTTGAACACTAAAACTTCCATAACAATCTGATCTAAATTCATCCCTATAACTGATGAGGCGATCAAATCTGGACAAACGAAGGACAGTTTTTTCCCATTTCCCGCAATTTACACGCTAGACCGCTGCTGCCACTTGCTGGGGTCTGTGTTGCCCAACGACATATGAGCCACCTTCCACGCGGAAGGCAACGTTAATGCGGTTATAGCAGTTGATAGTGATAGTTGCAATAGTCAGGTCGATAACTTCCTCCTCTGAAAAATAGGTGGTGACCTCCTTATACACCTCATCGGAGACCCGGCCCTTATCAAGCTCTGTGACAGCTTCTGCCCATGCCAAGGCTGCACGCTCACGTGCGGTATACAAAGAACTTTCGCGCCAGGCGGCTAGCATATGAAGTCGTTGTTCCGTCTCCCCTTCCGCGCGAAGGTCTTTTGAGTGCATGTCAAGACAATATGCACAGCCATTGATCTGGGAAACTCTAAAGCAGATCAGATCTGAAAGTCGTTGCTCAATATTAGAACGTCCGATGTAACTACCCAGGCCATACAAAGCTTTTAGGGCATTACGTCCCTTGTCGTGAATGTTAATTCGCTTTTCCATTTCTTTTAATGTTTAGTTTTCACCTCTATAGCGATCGGGGTCGGCGAATTGGACATGTCTGAAGAATTTTTTTTATAATGTCATCCTGAGCTGCGGTAAGGTGAATTAAGAAAGGGTACAGTATTAACCAATAGTAAACAATAACGTGACGGATGGACACGGCGAAGCATCCCCTTCAGTCTTAAAGGGAATCGATTTAACACGATTGTTTTATCTAGGAGATTCTTATTAGTCTGCTGATTAATAGGGAATAGTCTAAACTGAGGGAGATCCTTCGGTGCACTCTCGTCTTAATGAAGTTGCCTATTCATATGAAGCCCAGTTTTGATATGAACCACGCGTTATTTATTGTCGTAACCACACCTCAGGGGTGACGGTGTAAAAATTAAAACCGTCTTTGATAAGAACGCGATAAACGGACAAAGATCCTTCGGTGTGTGCACGCGTCTTATTGACGTGGACTATTCGGTATGAAGCCCAAGCGTTATTAGTCCTCCTGTCCACATCTCAGGATGACGCTGTCATTTTTATTAGTCCCCCTAACCACACCTCAGGATACAATCACTTTGTCGCTTTACGCGCGGCAGCGACTTCTTCTTTTTTTATTGGACCGGCTTTGTTACTGAAATTATTTCGAACGTAGGTCAGAACGGCAGCGATATCTTCGTCGCTTAAATGCGCGAGCGGTGGCATCGGATTGTCATACATCTCCCCATTAACTTCGACACCTTGCAATCCTTTTAACACGACGTTGATAAGTCTCACCTTATCTCCCTGCACGTACTCCGCATTTACGAGCGACGGTGTGAGCATCGGAACTCCGCCACCATCGATCTGGTGACAAGCAAGGCAATTTGCATCATATACCTCTTTGCCCTTATCCGTGACCGAATTTGATGCAGTTTGGGCAAATACATTGATACCAGTAAACACGACCAGCACCAATAGTAAATAACTTCCTCTCTTCACAAAACAGTTCTTTTCAAATTTGTTAAACCACGGCCGGGCTACACTATTTAGCATATGTTATTTTATATATAGTGCCCTTTACATCATCGGTCACATAGAGTGCTCCGTCTGGTCCTTCAGCCAGGCCACAAGGGCGATGTTGTGCCTGACCTGGAGAATCAATGGATTCAACTCCGGCAAAATTATCAGCAAATACTTCCCACTCTCCGGATGGTTTTCCTCCCCGGAAGGGAACAAAAGCGACAAAGTATCCTTTTTGTTTTTCCGGCGCTCGATTCCATGATCCGTGAAATGCAATGAACGCGCCATTGCGATAGCGCTCGGGAAACATACTTCCTTTATAGAACAACAGCCCATTAGGTCCCATGTGTCCAGGAAAAGCTACAACGGGATCCACGGCCTTTTCACCACCGGTTTTCTTTCCATCGCCACCAAATTCAGGCGCAAGGATTTTTTTCTTCTGGATGTGATCATAATAAATGTATGGCCATCCGCCGTCATCTCCATCTTTAAGAGCGAACATTACTTCAGAGGGAAGCTCGGCACTTTGTTTTGCATCAAAATACTCTGGATAAAGTTGAAATAGCATATCTCTTCCGTGTTGCATTACATATAGCTGGTCCGTTTCGGTGTTCCAGTCGAGCCCAACAATATTTCTTAGTCCGGTAGCATATCTTTTACCCTGTGCATAGGACTGATCAAGTTTCGCGCTGTTGAACTGCCAGACACCACCTGCAGAATCCAGTATAGGACAAGGCATCATTCCTTTGGAACCCTTAGTCCGGTCAACTTCCTGACAAGCATTGGATGGCGCACCGATATTAACATAGACGTTGCCTTTGTTATCCAGCGTAATCGATTTAGAGGCGTGTTGACGTTTGTTAACTAACCCTTTAACTATACGCTCAGGTTTATCAGGATTGCTAACAACACCGTTAGCATCAAGCGCATAACGGAAGACTTCTGAATCCGAGCTGGCAAAAAGATAATTGCCCTTAACGGCAATCCCCGTTCCGGCGAAGTTTCCGAATGCGGTTGTCTTTTCAGCTTTACCGTCCTTATCGGCATCCTGCAGCATAACAATACCTCCTCCGTTGGAAACTTTCCCGAGTTTTACGTAAGCATTTCCTTGGGGGGTTAACGCGATATGTCGCGCAGTACCAAGTCCTTCCGCAAAAATTTGAAACTTAAATCCCTGCGGAAGTTTTATCGAATCCTGTTGTATCCGATTATCGAAGGCAGATAAGACTGCCATTGAGATTGCAAATAGAATGAAGGCGATCTTTTTCATATTATAGAGTGAATGAGCGATAAAAATAGCGGTTTGGAAAGTGAAAGAGAAGAGAGTTCTGTCAATACGGTGTTATCATTTTTTGCGCGGGAACTGAAGGAAACAGACGGGCGATATCGGCTAATCCTAAAAAATATTTTTTTGCAGTCTCCAACTAATTGGTTTAAACTTGGCACCCGCTCAAAAACCGGCCCCTCTTCATGAAAAGATCTACGCTTCTCATCGCCACTATTGTGGTGTTTTTCTCCTGTCAGCGACCCCAAACACCTGAAACATCGGTCGCCCACGGCCAGGCCAGTGGTCTTGACCGAACCTCACTGCCGATAAAGGAGCCACCTATTCCTGTAATTACAGAACTCGACGCCCGCAATGTCAAAGCTCCAGAGCGATTTGAAGTAAAAGCTCCTCAAAAAGCCCCTAACGTGCTTATAATACTTATTGACGATATAGGGTTTGGACATTCTGGTTCATTTGGCGGTCCTATTAATATGCCCACACTTGAGCGACTCGGAAAAGAAGGGCTCAAATACAATAGGTTTCACACTACAGCATTGTGCTCTCCAACGCGTGTCTCAATACTGACAGGTCGAAATCATCATCTTAACAATGCGGGAGCTATCATGGAACTTGCAACTGGAATTCCCGGCAACACCGGTGTTCGGCCCAATAGTGTTGCACCTCTCGCGGAGATGTTAAGATTAAATGGCTATAGCACCGCAGCATTCGGAAAGTACCATGAAACAGCGCCGTGGGAAGTTTCAGTTTCTGGTCCCTACGACCGTTGGCCTACACGTTCTGGATTTGATAAATTTTATGGATTTATAGGCGGGGAGACAAACCAGTGGGCTCCGTCTGTTTACGATGGAATAACACCGGTCGAGGTTCCCGATGATCCCAATTATCATTTCACAAATGACATGACCAATCAGGCCATTAATTGGGTTCAGGCACAGCAATCGCTTACACCTGACAAACCCTTTTATATGTACTTCGCAACGGGTGCGACACATGCACCCCATCATGCACCCAAGGAATACATTGAACGATACAAGGGAAAATTTGACCAGGGATGGGATAAACTTCGCGAAGAAACCTTTGCACGACAAAAAGCTCTGGGTGTGATTCCTCAAAACGCAGAGTTGACAGCACGTCCAAAAGAAATTCCCGCATGGGACGATCAAACTGCCGAACAAAAGAAACTCTTTGCGCGCCAGATGGAAACCTTCGCCGGTTTCGCAGAGCACACTGATGACCAGGTTGGACGGTTGGTCAAGTCATTGGAAGACATGGGGGAACTTGAGAATACATTGATCCTTTACATCGTGGGTGACAATGGATCGAGCGCTGAAGGCGGTCCAGAAGGAGCTTATAATGAGATGATGGCACTTAATGGAATTGTGGGCACCGCGTCACAAATGATGCCTCACTTGGAGGAATGGGGCGGACCCAATACATTCCCACACTTTGCGATCGGTTGGGCACACGCGGGTAACACACCTTTTCAGTGGACAAAACAAATTGCATCTCACTTTGGTGGTACGCGTAACGGCATGGTTGTACACTGGCCCGGTGGTATCAAGTCAAAGGGAGAAGTAAGATCGCAGTTTACGCATGTAACGGATATTGCGCCAACAGTGCTGGAGGCAGCAATGCTTCCCTTTCCAAAGTCTGTGAACGGAACCGAACAAACGCCATTCAGCGGAACATCCTTCGTGTTTTCTTTCGATGACGCTAACGCAAAAGATAGGCACACAACTCAATACTTTGAAATGTTCGGCAACCGCGCAATTTATCAGGATGGCTGGGTAGCGGCGGCCCGACATTCGATTCCTTGGATCTTAACGAAGACTCCGCCGTTGGAAAGCGATGTTTGGGAACTTTACAATGTCAACGAAGATTTTTCACAAGCTCATGACCTGGCTGCATCAAATCCCGATAAACTGAAACAACTGCAACAGATATTTAAAGATGAGGCTATAAAGAATCACGCGTTTCCTATTGATGACCGCCGCTCAGAGCGATTTGATCCTGAGATCGCCGGTCGACCAGATCTAATGGGTTCCAGAACAGTACTTAACCTATACGAAGGAATGAAGCTTTCTGAAGCAGCGTTCATTAACATCAAAACCCGTTCTTACTCGATTACCGCCGAGGTGGATGTGCCCTCTAACGCCAATGGTGTAATCATCGCGCAAGCGGGCAAATTCGGAGGATGGACATTATTTGCAAAGGGTGGTAAAGTTATTCATGAGTATAATTTCTTTGGACTTGAAAATACGCGCATCAGTTCGTCAAAACCACTCTCTCCGGGTAAACACACGCTGAAGTATGATTTTGTAATCACCGAGAAGAAACCTGGCGCCGGCGGGGCGTGTATACTTTACGTTGATGGGGAAAAAGTGGCTGAAGGAACTATTCCAAAGACTGAACCCTTCGCTTATTCCGCCGATGAAGGAGTTAGTGTGGGGTCAGATCCCGAAACAAACGTATCACGTGAGTACACGGAAGGCCACAATCATTTCACAGGTAAGATCAATAAGATCATAGTGGACACGACCCCTAAGTAACGCATTCACCCTTCGAAGAAAATAATTGCCCTGATCAATAGGGCGATTATTTTAAATTAACAACTCTTTACAGGAATTCCCTCAACCATCTGTGAGTGACACCTGCCCGTTTGCCTCGGGATCGATTACTACAGACACTCCTCCATAGATTTTAAAAGTGTATTATTGACAATAATTTCCATTACATTAGAGATACCAATTCTTCACCTATGTCACGGGGACTTTTTCTTTTCATTCTTTTACTGTCTGCAAGTCGGTTACTTGCCCAAAACGATCTCAAACTTTGGTATGACAAACCCGCTCGCAACTGGAACGAAGCTTTGCCCATTGGCAACGGACGATTAGGTGCTATGATCTTCGGAAATGCTGAAAGCGAGCTGCTCCAGCTAAATGAATCATCCCTATGGTCTGGAGGTCCAGCTAACACAAATCCAAATCCGCTGGCCCCAACCTATCTGGACGATGTTCGCAAAGCATTGAAGAACGAAGACTATAAACTCGCGGATGAGCTGGCAAAAAAATTACACGGACTGTTCACGGAATCGTACGAACCCCTGGGAGACCTCGCCCTGAAATATACTTTCAACGGTACACCTGGATCATACTACCGCGATCTCAACATTTCTTCCGCAGTCGCAACAACTCGTTTTGAAGTTAACGGTGTCACATATACGCGTGAAATGTTTGCCTCCGCACCGGATAACGTCATAGTGCTGCGACTGACTGCCAGCAAACCAAAAGCGTTAAACTTTTTTATCAGTGCATCAAGTCCTCTTTATCACACATCTGAAATTATTCACGATAACGAAATCGCTCTCCACGGAAAAGCACCGTCCCATACGGACCCAAGTTATATGCAGACAATGGAGCAGCCTGTGGTGTACAACGATCCCACTGGGTGCCGGGGAATGCGATTCGAACTCCGGATCAGGATCAAGAATACAGATGGAACTGTGAGTAAAGCGGAATCCGGACTGGAAGTAAAAGACGCCTCGGATGTTTTAATCTACGTCGCTGCTGCAACAAGTTTTAATGGCTTTGATAAATGTCCTGATAAGGATGGAATGGATGAGAAAAAGATTGTGGAACAACATCTCGCCGGCTCATGGGGTAAAGATTACAATCAATTAAAGGCTGATCATCTAGCTGATTTTAAAAAGTATTTCGATCGCGTTAAACTGTCCATTAACGGAAATCCAAAGAAAGAACTGCCAACCGACAAGCGACTCGAAGCATACACAAAGGGAGAAAGCGACGTGGAACTTGAAACCATGTACTTTCAGTTCGGCCGATACTTACTGATCTCTTCGTCACGTTCGCCTGGGATTCCTGCCAACCTTCAGGGCATTTGGAATCACCACGTCCGCCCTCCGTGGAGCAGCAACTACACCACCAATATCAACACCGAAATGAATTATTGGATGGTTGAAAGTTGTAACCTGTCGGAACTCCACATTCCATTGATCGATCTGATCAAAAAGGTGGCAGTAACCGGACGGGAAACGACAAAGAATTTTTATGGAGCTAACGGATGGACTACACACCATAACACCGACATATGGGCTGCATCAAACCCGATGAGCGGAAGTCCCAGCTGGGCGAACTGGCCACTAGGCGGAGCGTGGTTATCGCAACACCTTTGGGAACATTATGCATTCAACCAGGATATCAATTATCTCAAAGAAACAGCGTATCCATTGATGAAAGAAGCGGCGATATTCTGCCTCGACTGGCTGATTGAAGACAACGGATATTTAATAACCTCGCCAGCGACCTCCCCAGAGAACTTCTACATAACCGACAATGGATACAAGGGCGCAGTATCCGTGGCTACCACAATGGACATGTCGATAATCCGCGATCTCTTCACTAATGTCATTGAAGCATCAACAATACTCGGTATTGACGATTCTTTCCGCGCGACGCTAGTCGAAAAAAAATCAAAACTATATCCACTGAAGGTCGGGAAGAAAGGAAATCTTCAGGAGTGGTATAAAGATTGGGAGGATGCCGAACCACAACATCGACACATTTCACATTTGTTTGGCGTGTTTCCAGGTCGGGAGATATCGCCGCTAAGCCCATCTCCTTTTGCAAATGCCGCCCGCCAAACACTGGTGCTTCGCGGGGACGGTGGAACTGGATGGTCAAAAGGATGGAAAATCAACGTGTGGGCTAGATTACTGGATGGAAACCATGCGTACAAATTGATTCGCGAGCAACTTACTTTGACGGGAGTCGAGGGTACGATCTACACTGAAGGCGGTGGCACCTATCCGAATATGCTTGATGCCCATCCTCCATTTCAGATTGATGGGAATTTTGGAGGAGTGTCGGGCATGACAGAAATGTTGCTGCAAAGCCATCTCAGTGAGATTCATGTTTTACCTGCGCTGCCCGATGCGTGGGCAGCCGGAGAAGCAAAGGGGCTTCGTGCGAGAGGTGGATTTGAGGTAGATCTAACCTGGACGAATAAAAAACTGAAACTGGCAACACTTCGCTCATTGAACGGCGGTTCATGCAAGCTCAGGTCTAAGCATCCTTTTTCAGTAAAAGGTCTTTCCGTCACATCCAAAGTGGATAGGGATTGGTACGTCGCTACCTTCCCCACAAAAAAGGGGGCTGTTTATACAATAGTTGGAAAATAAAAATCGCACAACGATGCGCACATCAATTAGACTTTTGATTTTGATTCTGGTTATACCCGGTTTCTATGCTAACGCGCAAACAATTACGCTTAAAGTCGAAACGGGTAAACAAAAAGGTATCATACAGCCGACGATGTGGGGTATTTTTTTTGAGGACATAAACTTTGCCGCTGATGGCGGACTCTACGCCGAGCTTGTAAAAAACCGCTCATTCGAATTCACCCAACCTATGACGGGCTGGCAACTTCACGAATCGGACAAGTTCTCGATGAATGAAAAATCTGGTGATCTGTCTATCATTAAGACAACTGATCCGCAGCAAACCAACTCACACTTCGCACGCGCAACAGTTCATTCGGAGAGTTCATTTATGCTAACGAATGAAGGATTCAGAGGTATCGGATTAAAAAAGGATAATGCGTATATCTTTTCCGTTATTACCAGGCAACATGGAGACAACCCGGTAAAGATCCAGGTCGAGCTGCAGGATTCCACTGGCAATGTTCTCGCACAAGCCACTCTTGAACCAGGGGGAAAAGAATGGAAAGAACAGAGCACAAAGCTTACCTCGTCAAAGGTAACGTCGAATGGCAGGCTTGCACTTAGATTTAGCGGAAAGGGAATGGTAGATATCGATCTTGTTTCACTCTTCCCGCAGGATACGTGGAAGAACAGGACCGGAGGGTTGCGTAACGATCTGGTTCAATTGCTGGCAGACATGAAGCCTGGATTTATCCGCTTCCCGGGCGGATGTATCGTAGAAGGATTTCATCTGGACACCAGGTATCAATGGAAAAAGACCATCGGCGATCCTAAACAAAGAGAGTTGATGAAAAACAGATGGAATGATGAGTTCAAACATCGCCCTGCACCAGACTATTATCAATCGTTTGGATTAGGCTTCTTTGAATACTTTCAACTTGCTGAAGACATTGGGGCAAGTCCGCTACCGATTTTAAGCTGCGGCATGGCCTGTCAGTTCAATTCTGCCGAGCTTGTTCCGCTCGATGAACTCGATCCCTATGTCCAGGACGCACTTGACCTTATCGAATTCGCCAATGGATCGACACAAACCAAATGGGGAAACATCCGTGAAAAAATGGGGCATTCGGCGCCATTCAATCTAAAAATGATCGGTGTAGGCAATGAGCAATGGGGTCCACAATACATTGAACGATATAAAATATTTTCAGAGGCAATACGATCAAAGTATCCGGACATAAAACTCGTGTCCGGGACAGGACCCTTCCCTGAAGGGGAGTTATTTGACTATGCAGCAAAAGAACTAAAAACACTTAAAGCCGATCTGGTTGACGAACATTATTATCAAAAACCTGATTGGTTTTTTAAGAACGCGACGCGTTACGACAATTATGACCGCAACTCATATAAGATCTTTGCCGGCGAGTTTGCCGCGCAGAGTGTTGCAACCGTCAGTCCGGACAACAAAAACTCATGGCTGTGCGCACTATCAGAGGCTGCTTTTATGACCGGACTGGAACGCAACGCGGATGTAGTGCACATGGCTTCTTACGCACCACTGCTTGCCCATACGCAAGGATGGCAGTGGACGCCCGACCTGATTTGGTTCGACAACTTAAGCGCTTATGGAACTCCGAGTTATTACGTCCAGAAATTATTCAGCACGAATAAAGGTACTCACCTTGCATCGGTTACACTGGATGGAAAATCCGTCACGGGTCAACACGGGATCTATGCATCCGCCACGCGTGATAACAATACTTCTGAAGTGATCGTTAAAATTATAAACTCGGGAGACGCACCAGCCCAGACCGAACTTCAATTTGATGCTAAACAAAATTTCAGTCCTACGGTGAAAGGGACCATGCTTGCCAACTCCGATCTTAATTCAGTTAACAGTATCGAAAAACCAAAGAATGTTTCACCTAC
>JGI10216J12902_101445011_pt1 | contig 12112 bp, 7 predicted proteins | sample KanNatreferecore_FD_12902 | JGI IMG/M metagenome (IMG submission 12902)
ACAGGTAGTTCAGCAGATGCAAGCGCCATGCTGGATGTGTCAAGTACGACTAAAGGATTCCTTGCTCCACGCATGACCACTGTTCAAAGAACTGGCATTCTATCTCCTGCTAATGGTCTATTAGTTTTTGATACTGATACAAAAACGTATTGGTATTTTTCTACAACATGGAAAGAGATGACAAATGCTGGTGGAGGGGGCAGTGGATTTTCTTTGCCTTATTCCGGCTCATCAACCAATGCAGGCAAATTGTTTTCAGTTAGTAATAATGGAGTTGCTGCAGGTGCGACCGCCCTATATGGCAGAGCAAGTGCGTCAGGCAGTGGAATATTCACATTATATTCAATGGGTGTGTGGGGCGATAACTCAACCGGGGTAGGAGTGATGGGTTCGAGCAACAATATCGGAATAATAGGAACCAGCGGTAATGCGGTTAATGGTATTGGTGTAATGGCAAACAGTTCAAATACGTCAACTAACAACGGGTCACTCACGGCGATCAATCAATCAAAAGGGATCGCAGTATATGCAGAAACGCTGGACAGTGGGATAGCCGTATACGGAAAAACAACGAAACAAAATGGCGCGGCCATTTATGGTATTAATAATTCGATACAGGGTCATGGCGTACGTGGTGCGGCAGCCGGTAATGATGGTGTAGGTATTTATGGTGATGCAGGAATTTCCAACTCGAATTCTTATGCTGCCTATTTCCGGAACTGGAATGCTGCTAGTTCGAAAAATGTTGTACAGATCGATAATCTTGGAACAGGAAATTTTTTATCTCTCACAGATGGCCTGGGTGATGTGAAGACAACAATTGCAAAAAACGGCCAGATCAATACAGATGCTAATATATATACCCAGGGTGATGTTTATGTAAACGGACTTAAAGGAATAGTGAGAAGTACATACAGCAATCAAATGAGAATGGAAGTAATGAATGTAACTATTCCTGGCGGATTCCATTTTGTTGTAAACGGCGGAGGTGCCGGAGAGGTATTTATAAGTACACAGGATATTACTGTTACGTTCAATACCCCTTTTGATCAGGCTCCCGCTGTTTATCGGGCAAATCTTGTTTCACCTGAGAATAGTCTGGTTGAATTGCTTCCCTTCAAGATATATGATGTAACCGCGACTGGATTTAAAATAAACATAAGCCCCAGCTCTAATTGGGATTTTATCAGTGTGGCTACAACTTTCAAATTTGTCGCTGTTGGGTATGATGACTAAAGTAAATCGCTTGAAATTCTTTTTAAATCAAAATCAATATTTAATCAAATGAAAAAACAATTTCAAATTCTGGCAGCAACATTTATTACCGTTGCCTTTATTTCCTGCAGTAAGGAAAAAATCGAAGCTCCTGTAACTCACCAGCAAGGCGAAGAAGTTACGGCGCCCAACTCACCTGGTGGTCCAATCGCAATTGATCCATTAAGCGTCGGATTGCTCGGACGTTATGAATTTGATGGCAACTTAAAGGATGCAACAGGTAAACTGGAAGATGCCTGGCCTGAGCAGGGAGGTGGCGTGCTCTATGGGGCAGATAGAAAAGGCAAGCGTAACAAAGCCATCCGTTTTAATGGAAGATACGAGGTAACTGTTTATGATGTGCCCTATGCCCCAGGCAACTGTTCTATCTCGTTTTGGACAAAAGACGAAATAACGGAAGGCCCCTATTGGTATGAAATGTTGGGATCATCTCATGCTTTTAATTTTATACAAAATGAAAATGAATTCAATGGCAATTTTCAGAAATTTGGCTACGGCATTGTTCAACAGGTCGGAACAACCCCGATCGATGGCCAATGGCATCATATAGCAGCCACCCGTGACAATAACTCTCTGAAATTATATATTGATGGCGTTCTTATTGGAACAGCACCCTCGACAACGGTAGATTTCGGTGCCTGGGTACTCCACAATTATAGACTTGGCTATCATGGCTGGAAAGGCAGCCTGGACGATGTGCGTTTTTATAAGAGAGTACTTTCCTCTACAGAGATAAACATGCTGAAAAGTCTTTGAATAAATTATAGTGTCAACGTACCAAGCTGTCTTCACGGACAGCTTTTTTATTCCCGTTCGATCAATAAGCATTGCCGTAAAGTACTTTCTGACCCAGATGTGCAGGCACTCTTCAATTAACAGAATTGAAACTAGCATCCACAGGAAGATTCAAAGCTGTTTTGCAAATGCTGGGTGCTTTTATAATTTCAAAAAGAATAAACTACTCCTGTCTACGCTTCACCCGCCTGTATTTACTATTCAACACCTGAAATAAACGGATGACAGCTATAATTTTTTTTTGCCATCGATGAGATTGCATTTTTACATCGTGATTAATTTATTAAAACAAAAAAAATTATTAACTGTTAAACCTTAATCAATGAAAAAGCAATCTTTGATTTTCACAACAATTACAACGATCGTATTTCATGGGAGCCTACTGAAACAATATTGCCGCCCAGTATGTTCTTTCAAAACCAATGAATAAAAATTGGCACCACTTGGCTGCAACCCGTGATAATAACTCATTAAAGTTTTATATCGATGGAAACCTTGTAGGAAGCTCTGCAACTCCTGCTGGCAGCGCTGCTGCATTAACTGCCAGTGAGTATGCGATTGGATACTGCTTTAATGCTGGATACAAATACTGGAAAGGCAGTATGGATGAGCTTCGTGTTTATAAGAGAGTAATTTCCGGAAACGAAGTAAAAGCTCTGTTTAACCAATAGTTAGTTACTCCTTTCAGGGAATCAGATATATAGATGTTACAAACCGCTTTGCAATTGCAGGGCGGTTTTTTGTTTCTGGTTTGTGCGTTTCATTTGCATTTTGCTACTATTCATTTATAAAAAACCGGCGGGTGGTCAGTATAGATTTCTTTTCGCCTGATGGCAGCTGCATTTTTACATCGTAATTAAATTATTAAAAAAAATTATTAACTACTAAAAATTAATTAATGAAAAAGCAATTTTTGATTTTCGCAGCAATCACAACCACCGTATTTACTTCTTGTAGCAAAGAAAAGATCGAAGCACCACAAACAAATTTAGCCGAAGAGTTTGCAACGGCTGCACAAAGACCAGACGCTGCACCGATTGACCTCAAAAAAGGATTACTTGGTTTATATGAATTCAACGGCAATCTTGTTGAAAAAACAGGTAACCTCTCTACTGGTTCTCCAAATGGAACAGTATCATACACCACAGACAGGAAAGGGGCACGCGGAAGAGCTGTAAAATTCAATGGCAGTTTGGATATTTCTCTTGGCAATATTCCTCATTCAATAAAAATGTCGGTAACTGCCTGGGTAAAATTTGACTCTGCCAACGCTCCTTATAGTCAGTTCATAGGCTCCCAATCAGATGGACCTCGCTTTGCGCAAGTAGCTGATCAATATTATGTTTATAACAATCCTAACGGTAACCCCAATGTTGCTTCCGGTCCAATCAAAAATCAATGGCATTTCCTGGTAGCTACAATAGACGGAGTGACCTTAAGATTCTATATTGACGGAAATCTTGTAGGCTCAGTAGTATCTCCTGATGTAGAAAATCTTACAACAGCCATTTATATGCTTGGATATGGAAATACTATGGCAGACAGATGGCACGGAGCATTAGATGATCTTCGGTTTTATGATCGCACAATTTCCGCTTCAGAAGTACAGGCACTGTTTAACCTATAACCCCATCAAATATCAATCGCAAAATTGCGGAAGCCGCTTTGCATTTGCAAAGCGGCTTTACCGTTTAATAGGCAGGAGCAACCGCAGAATAATATGACGCCACGATATCTGTAGGTTTCAATAGATTAACTATTTAGTTGCTATCTTAGTTATACTGCGACTCTTTATTTATGAATGATGAAGAGGATAATCATCATATTATTTTCTTGCTTTCTAGTAAAAAACTTCTCAGCCCAGCCTGGTCTGAGTTTCCAGCATCTCAATACCTCAAATGGCCTTTCTTATATCGGTGCAACAAATATGTGTGCCGATCAGCGGGGAAATCTATGGATCGCTACTGGCTACGGCTTGAATATGTTCAATGGTAAAACCACCGAAAAGTATTTTGCATCTGAACACCCGGAACTGGGAAGCAGCAACATATTGCAAGTGCTTTGTGATAATAATAACCGTGTCTGGGTTTTATCGGTAACAGGAAATGTGACTATACTGGATGAAAGCAGGCAGTTTCACCGGGTAGCATTATACGACAGTACCAGGTTTGTTAAAACAACCTGGATGTTACAAACAACCGATGCTACTGTTTCCTTATACACTGCAAAAGGAAATTATACTTTTAAAAATAGTGTTATAAAAAACAAAGATTCAGTTGATCATTCAGCATTTCATTTTCTGCCTATTAAAGGATTTCGTGAATTGGGTCTGAAAGGAAGAAGCCAGGTATTTAATTATGACGAGGATCATTACATGCTGGTGCACCCGACAGCTATTGTAAAGATCAATATGAAAACAAATACAGTTGAAAAAAAATATAGTGTTTCCAATAGCAAGGCATTAACAAAATGGGGACAAGATCAGTTGCTGTATTTTGACCAGCAATCACAAGAACTAAAAGCGATCCACCTCGATACTGAAGAGATCGGCTTGCCTTTTAAAGATAGCAAGGATCAGTTTGGTAAACCCGTTTCAGGGATTTTTTTAACGGCTGCTAAAATATCTGATTCGAAATATTTGTTCGGTACAGAAACTTCCGGTATATATATCTGCGATGTTATTACCGGGAAAGTTTATAATTACAAACATAGCTTTTCTGATCCTACTTCTATTGCCAGTAATAATACAGATGCAGTTGCAGCAGGCAAAGGGGGATGGGTTTTTGTTACCAATATACCGAACGGTATCGGTTATTTCAATCTGAACGAGGTAGTCAGTAATCAGTACATTTTTGCCGATAATTATGGTAATGGTTATGACGGTTACATACAAGGGATTGCCACTGCCGACAACAACAAATATTATTTAGGTACTGTGAATGGCATGATGGAATGGAACCGCAGTACAAATGCAACTGATTTTATTGATGTAAAAAAAGCTGATGGCGGATCAATATGGGGCAACAGGCAGGTAGCGTCTATAGGCGTAGATCATACGGGGAAAATATGGGCCAGTGTTCATGATAGCGGTTTAATTGTGCTGGATAAAAATAAAAAACTGGTAAAATATTTCACTTATGATTCTGCAAATAAACTAGGTCTTAAAGTAAAAAGAGTAAATCGTGTTTTAATAGGACCAGATAAGAATGTGTGGCTTTGTGGACGTAATGGAATAAGTCGTATCGACCCTGTAACGCTGAAGGTCGATAATTTTGAAAATACGCCACTTGCAAGATTTGACAAATTGCATGTGGTCCCTTTATGGTTTACCGATAAGTATAATCTTTGGATCGCTGCCTCGTTTGATGGACTCTTTCATTATAACCTTGTAACAAAAGAATTAAAGGAAGTAGAAGCATTTAAACGCTATAAGAAAGATGGTATACTGGATCTGAAAATAGATAGCGCAGGAAATATATACATTGGCAACCGTGCAGGAGTCCAAATACTTTTTAAGGATGGCCGGGTAAAAGAACTGACCCAAAAAAATGGTTTACTTGTTGACAGGGGCGAAGGGCTATTGATCGATGGTCATAACCGGGTTTGGATCGGCAATGATATTGGGTTGGTATGCTATAACCCCGCCGATTCATCTTTAAAAACATTTGACGTCCGTTATGGATTAAGTATTTATGGTTTCAGGGTGGGTTCATATGTCAAAGCACCTAATGGGGAGTTCGTCCTGGGAACGCCGAGAGGTATTCAATATTTTCATCCGGATTCATTGTACAATAAAAAGATCAATCTCAATATTTCAGTTACTAAAATTGAAACGAAGAATATTAACGCAGCCGTTTCAGGAAATGAAACATTCAGATTGCGGGCTGGTGATAACCATGTAAGTTTTTATTTCGGGAGTGTAGACTTCAGTCCGCATTTACGTACCTATTACGAATATAAACTTGTGGATATTGATAAGGATTGGATAAAATTGGCTGATCTGAATTCCGTCCGGTATAACTCATTGCCAGCTGGCAAATATATTTTCAAAGTAAGGATCAGTAATGATAATAAAACATGGCAGGAAGCAAACAATGAAGTAACTGTTATTGTAGCCGTGCCTTTTTACCAGTCATGGTGGTTTAAAATATTGGCGGTTGTGATCGGCTCTTTATTGATACGGTATGTAATTAAATATTATCAACGAAAACAACAGAAACAAAGGGAAGAATTGGAGACTGAACTTGTAATAAACTATTTCGCTTCGCAGATCAACAGCCGCTACAAAACAGATGAACTTCTTTGGGATGTAGCGAAGAACCTGATCGGTAAACTGGGATTTGAAGATTGTATGATCTACTTATGGAACGATGATAAAAACGTATTGATCCAAAAAGCAGGGTATGGTTCCAAAGGTTCGATGCAGGAAATAATGGACAAGACAAGTTACTATATACCTAAGGGCAAGGGGATCGTTGGTGCGGCGGTTGAAAGCAAACAGAATGTACTGGTAAATGATACGTCAAAGGATAAACGATATTTTACCGCCGACGGAAAAATAATGCTAAGCGAACTTTGCGTTCCGCTTATACACGACAATGAAGTGTTGGGCGCCATCAATATCGAACATCATCAAAAAAATTTCTTTACAGCCAAACACCTGAAAATGCTTTCTACGATCGCTGTATTATGTGCCACCCAAATACAGCGTATCCGGGCTGAAGAAGAAAAACAGCAGGCACGAATAGAAGCATTGCAAAACAAACAGAAAGCTGTGGAAACAAGATTGCAAACGCTGCGCTTACAGATGAATCCACACTTTTTATTCAATGCATTGAATTCTATTCAGCAGATGATTCTGGCCAATGAAGAGATCATCGCAACACGGTATCTATCCAGGTTTTCAAAATTGCTAAGAACTATTTTGGTGCACAGTGATAAGGAGTATGTTTCATTAAAAGAAGAACTGGAAATACTGACTTTATATATTGAGCTGGAATCAATACGCTTCAAAGATTCATTTAACTACACCATTGAATGTGATGATGAGATCGATACGGACGAAATAAAGCTGCCGACTTTGTTGATACAGCCATTTGTTGAGAATGCGATCTGGCATGGGCTGATGCATAAAGAAGGTGAAAGATTGCTGACAGTAAAGTTTTCTGAGATAGACGAATGTATTCGATGTGTTGTTGAGGACAATGGAATTGGGAGGGAAAGATCAAATGAAGTAAAGCTTGCTGCGGGCCAGGGAAATAAACATACCAGTAAGGGCATAGCTGTGTCAATAGAAAGACTGAATGCAATGGGAAACGGAAATGGCAATCATGGCTCGATGCAGATCGTTGATCTTAAAGACGAGAGAGGAAATGCAAGGGGAACAAGGGTCGAAATCATTTTTCCAATTCAAAATAACTGATCATGCTGAAAGTACTTTTAATTGACGATGAAGAAAGAGCCACCGATGCTCTGCGACTGATGATCGAGAAAACAGTTCCGGAAATAAAACAGGTATTTGTATGTAATGATTCGCGGCAGGCGGCGGAAATGATCCATGCGTGTCAGCCGGGGCTTGTTTTTCTTGATATCCAGATGCCACATCTGAACGGTTTCCAGTTGCTGGAAAAAATGCCCAATAAGAATTTCAAAATAATTTTTACTACGGCGTATAACGAATATGCGATACAGGCCATACGCTTTAGCGCTTTTGATTACTTGCTGAAACCGATCGATTCTGAAGAACTACAGTCATCTGTTTATCGTTTTCTTGAAACACAGGAAGATTATCGCCAGCAGTTTGACCTGTTGAAAAACATCATGCATAACATCCAGGCGCCGTCACCAGATGAATTCCGGCTGGCCTTACCCACAAAGGAAGGAGTTCACTTTTTAATGCCCCATGAAATTATCCGGTGCGAGGCGGTTGGCAATTACACCAAATTCTTTACGGATAAGAGCCGCACTTATCTTATTTCAAAAACACTGGGAGAATATGATACACTTCTTTCTCCGCATAATTTTATTCGTACCCATAAAAGCCATTTGGTAAATAAAAAATTCATTTCTTTTATTGATCACGACGGCTTTGCTGTTTTAAAAGATAATAGTAGAGTAGAAGTGAGCCGCCGGAGAAAGGAAGAAGTGATGACGGCTTTAAAATAAAAAGGGCACTCATAGAAATGAGTGCCGTGGTCAATTGTCACTGTTCTTATTTGTTCTGATTAAAGTTTAGGGTTATCATTTATTATTTGTTTTGATTGTTGACCAACATTCGTTCCTCCGTTCACAATTATTTTTTGTGTTTCAAATCCGGGAACTTTCAATAAATAAATTCCGCGAGGTAAGTTGTTCACTTTTTGTTGTTGTAAATTCAAGACACGGAATTGATTTATTTGTTTGCCGTCGATGGTATAGAGTGCGGCTCTAGTTTCTTTTTCAATTCCGTTTATGCTGAACCAGAAGTTGCCGTTATTAGGATTGGGACCTATCGTTATTTTCTTTTTAACAGTGGGCAAAAAAGCAGCAGTTGCAGCTTTAACATCGCTGTTCCTGGTTGCGGTACTGATGATATAATCATTGGCCAGTGTTGCTAAATACAAATTATTGATACCGGCTCGCTGTACATAATTTGAAGTGGCATCGCGACCGGAATGTGAAAGGTTTTGCCAAATGGCCCCGTCATAAAGTGGATTGAATTGCCAGATGACCAGCAGGTTTTCATTTTGCCCGTTCAACTCTGCATCAAAGTATTTTAATCGCAATGTTGCATCTATGTTACTATTAAAGGAAGGGGTAATATTATAGTGTCGTGTAATGCTGGAGGTCAACCCGCTTCCGATTAGTGCCTGATGCCCGCGACGGATGGTTACACTGCCCATATTCGCATTACTTGTGATAATTGCTCCAAGATTTCCGGGATTGACAGATGACGGTGCATTCAAATTCTGAATTATTTCCACATAGCCACCAAGAGGGCCAATGATCCTGCTGGATTCTGATTCTCCGTTGATGTTAGCAGTAGCATCCATGAGCATATTATTGCCATTCAGGTCCAGCAAACCAGTCGTAAAGTTGATAGCAGCACTAACGTGTATATTTTTATTCAATTGCAACGTTGCATTATTTGTTTTGGCCATTTCCAGGATACCAAAATAGGATGAGCCACTGCCTGCAATAGTTGAATTTTGTAAGCCGGAAAATTTGAAACTTCCCGTACCGGATATCGTACCATCATTTACCAGGTTCATGTCCTGAAGTGTAATTGAAATGCTACCATTACTTACCCATTGTGCACCGGAGCCGATGGCAACCTGGCCGAAACCCTGGCAGAGCAAACAAGAAAATATAATGGTGTAAACAATTTTTTTCATTTTGTGTTATTTTAAAATTGAATGATCGGGAATCTCAGCCGCTTTTTAAAGCGATGAGAAAATGAATTCCGTACTACCTCTTAGTCTTTTTCGTTTTGTGGCTGCGTAATTCATTGATCTCTTTTTTCAATTCCTCTATTTGCTTCTGCTGTTCTTTAATTGCCTGGATGGCAATTACACTAAAGTTTTCATAGGCGATGGCTTTCATGCCGCTTTCTTCTTTTGTGTTCACTAATTCGGGGAAAACTTTTTCTACTTCCTGGGCTATAAAACCGAAAGTAAGCGGTTCATCCTTTTCGTTGTCATTGTAGTGGTAAGTTTTGGGTTCAAGCTGTAACACCTGGTCCAGTACATTTCCCATATTGTTAATATCCTTTTTCATGCGGATATCAGATACCACTACATGGGCTCCGGTAGATCTATGAAAATAGGATGAAATGTTTCCGTTCTTGTATAAATTCAGATCTCCATCATTGTCTACAGCCATTCTCCAATGATAGCCTGTTCCTCCTGAATAGATCAATTTGATACCGGCGCCGGAGACATTTCCTGCAGTTTGCTTGATTTCCAGATCGGTCGCAGGAACTGGTGTGCCAATCCCAACTTTTACGGCATTATCACCCGTGCCACCCAATATAAGTGTATTGCTTAAACTGGCTGATGCATTGGCGCCGATAGCCGTGGCATTGGTCAAACCAGGACTTACGCCAGCCATGTACCCAATAGCTGTATTATAAGTTCCGGCATTATTAGAATATAATGCGTAGTAACCCACTCCGGTATTACCGGTTCCAGTGTTATATTTCAAAGCATAACCGCCAGCAGCAGTATTTTTTTCTCCCGTTAAATTCTCTGAAAGTGCATTTTCACCGACGGCAATATTGAATTTTCCAGTTGTGTTCTTATATAATGTACTGTTGCCAACTGCTGTATTGAAAGAGCCACTTGTATTGCTTTTTAAACTACCAGTCCCGAATGCGGAATTTCCGCCACCTGAAACCACACCGGCCGATAAGCTGTAATACCCAAAGGACGTATTCACATCTCCTATCAAACCAGACCGGATATTGTTTCTTTTAAACACCAGGTTAACATCATCTGTTGTACCAATAAAATTAATGCTGGGATAGGTACCTGCATTTCCGTATGTTGACCAGCGGAGATTAAGTGCTTCAGAAAGTTTAGTTGAATTAACAACTCTGGTCCAGCCATATTCACCCCAATAATAATAACCTGGTCCGTCGCCTCCAACGGTATATCCGTTGGTATTATATACTAATAGTCCGGCAGCAGGAGATGCTATTGGAGACGGATCGGATACGTTCGTTAAACTTACCCTGGGGATCAAAATACCTTTGTCGCTTGATTTTACATCTAATATGGCGCTTGCGTGGGCTGCACTGCCATCAGTGTTAATAGCCACGTTTTGGGCTTCGCTAACATAAGCGGCAAATAAAACAGTGAGGAGAAGAATTAATTTTTTCATTTTAATTTTTTTTAGTGCTTGTAAAAGGGATTCATTGTTTTTTGTTTCGTCGTCAAAAATGTTTTGAATTACATGCAGAAAAAAACTTACCACTTTAACTGGCATTAGTTTTTTAATGAAACAGGTCAAATTTGAAATGAACCGGAGAAAACAGAGTTGAAGGCTAATGCCGAATAAAAGATAATAGATAGATAATGCTATTTAAAATTTTTGATTGCTGAAAACAGTAAGAGCGGAGGTGCCCTGTTAGTGGTATATTGCTGATCTCAGTTGGAAAGGAAACGGTTCATTTGAAATATACCCCGCTTCGTTTTATTTACAACCTGTCTCAATGGTGGTTTTTTGTTTACTGCTTTTTAGTATTTATTTTCAATGTATCTATCAAAATGCCTGATGCAAAAACAAATATGCTGAGTTTACAAGTATATAAATATCGGGTAGTATGTATCCTGTTATTATTAACAGCAGGTATAAAAGCAAATACACAGCAAACCGCAACCAATTTTCATAAGTTAGGTTTTCCGGAAGGTTTGCATGATGGTATAATCCGGTGCATTTCACAGGACCGTTATGGTTATATCTGGATCGGAAGTGTAGGCGCTATCAATCGTTTTGATGGAAGAAAAGTTACACAGTTCACTTATATTCCTGGTGATACCACTTCTCCAAACAGTACGCAACCCCGGTGTATGCATTCAGATCAAAATGGGCGGTTTTGGATCGGGTCGGAAACAGGATTAATGGAATATGATTTTAGCAAAGGAAATTTTAAACGTATTGGGGCTTTTCGTGACCATTTTATTTTCTCCATTGAAAGTGCCTGCGATAGTATTCTTTTGGTGGGTACCCGGCAGGGCCTTATCAGGTATAACACAAAAGAGAATAGGATATTTAATTATGCAACGTCGGCTCGTCCCTCTCATGAGCTGCTGAAGAAGAGAATCGTCAACAGTATTTGCAAGAAAGATCAACGATTGTACCTGGCTACGAACCACGGACTGTTATTTATGGATATTGTAAAGGATGAAGTAAAACAGGTTAATATTCCCGAACTAATAAACTTGCCAATATCAACAATAAGCGCCGACAAAGCAGGTAATATATGGATATCCAGTCAAAGCAGCATAAAACTAGCCAGGCTTTCTTCAGATCATTCCCAGGTCACAGTGATGGATAAATACAT
>JGI10216J12902_101313848_pt1 | contig 12109 bp, 4 predicted proteins | sample KanNatreferecore_FD_12902 | JGI IMG/M metagenome (IMG submission 12902)
GGCTACGAACCAGGAGGTCGCACGTTCGAATCGTGCAGGGCGCACCATTCTTTCCTAAGCCTTTTCAGATCGTCACCGACCCGTGATCTCGGGTTTGTGAACAATCGTGAACAGTTCCCCGCCGATCGTTTCAACGGCGTTCCGGAGCGATCCGACGAGCACCTGCGTGTACACCGCTCAGCTCGTGTCGACGTTCAGCTTCGGGAGGTCGACGCTCCGCGCCGGATTCTCACGAAGGTGGCCCCACTTCACAGCCGTACGAAGGACCGCGCCTAGCACGTCGTGGACGTGGTCGATCGATCGGGACGCGTTGCTGCGTGAGATGAGCCACGTATGCCTGAATCCCCTGACGCGTGATTGCTGAGAGTTCGCTGTCGCCAAACCGCGGCAACAGGTGACGTCTCAGCATGAGGCGCCGGTGCTTCTTGTCGAGTGCTTACGCGTGTGCTCGTGGACCGAGCTCCGGCTGACGCGCGGAACGCGCCGTTAACCGAGTGCGTTGTTCCGTAACGTCGGCCGTGAAGAATGTTCACGCTCGAACGACTGCGTCGCGGCATTGCGACACGATGAACATCGCGGCGTGTGGTCATGTGTCCCGTAAGACTCGTTAGAGTCCTCCATCGCTGGCGGCGATCGAAGGTTCTGTGCAATCGACCGGCATTTGCTATTGACATCGCCGATCGCTGACTTCAGGATGGCCGCGGTTCGACCCTTCGGTTAGTCCACTCACTACGCCGATCACCGCGCTCATTGTCTGCAGCGCGCGACAGTTCGCTGTCGCGCGACGCCAGCCGGTGTGTCTCCTGTTCGCGGAGTGTGTTCGACCTACACCTAATACGCACCCTTCGCTGGAGCGTGCAGATGGCCGACGCCAGTCGCCCCCCGCTGATTCGAGTCGTTCTCCTACTCGGCCTGCTGCTGTGGGCGCAGCCGGTGCTGCCGCAGTCCGGCGAGGTCCGCTACGTCTACGACGTGTCGGGCCGGCTCGTTGGCGTGGTCGATCAGAACGGCAACGGCGCGGTCTATACCTACGACGCGGTCGGCAATCTCGTGTCCATCACCAGGACGACCGTTGGGGACGTCGCCGTCATCGCGCTCAGCCCGGGGAGCGGAGGCGCTGGTTCGACGGTCACGATTTCGGGGCTTGGCTTCGGGGCGACGAATGGTTCCAACACCGTGTCGTTCAATGGCACCGCCGCCACTGTGACGGCACAGAGTTCCACCTCGATCGTCGCCGTCGTGCCCGCGGGCGCCACGACCGGCCCCGTCACGGTCATCGCTCCGACGGGCACAGCTGTCAGCGCGACCCCTTTCGTCGTCACCGCTACTGTGCCGCCACCTGCCATTACCGGGTTCACGCCGGCAGTCGCGTTGCCCTTGACCTCGGTTACGGTCACCGGAACGGGGTTCGACCCGGTACCTGCGCAGAATCGCCTGGCGTTCAACCAGCGTCTGGCGCCGATTGCCACTGCGTCGGCCACGCAGTTGGACGTGACGTTGCCACCGAGCACGACGTCGGGTCGTCTCACCCTCTCGACGCTGGGCGGTTCGACCACCAGTACGGCTGACCTGTTCGTGCCACCCGCGCCGTTTCAGCCATCGGACGTGGACACTGCGGTGCGGGCCGAGATCGGCCAGCCGCAGGCGGTCAGTATCACCACGGCGAATCACGTGGCGCTGGTGGTGTTCGACGGCGCGCCCGGCCGCCGGGTCGTGATCTCGACGGTTGGCTCGCCCAGCCCGAACGCGAAGCTGTACCAGCCAAACGGCCTGCTCGCGCTGTCGGGTTCGTCATTCGTCGACACCACGCCGGTGCCGGTCGGGGCCACCTATACGCTCCTGCTCGATCCTTCGGGAACGGCGACGCCGAATTACACCGTCACTGTCTCGGAGGTGCCGCCGGACGTGACGGCCACCGCCGTCATCGGCGGGCCAGCCGTTCCCATCAACGTCGTGGCCGCCGGCCAGAACGCCCGGGTGACGTTCACCGGAACCGCCGGGCAGCGGATCGGCGCCCGGATCGCCGATCTGACGATTCCGTGGACGGAATGGTCCATCAGGCCCGCCGATGGTCCTCCGCTTGGCACGCAGTGGTCGAGTGTCGGCAGCCCGCAGTACGACTTTCTCGAAGCCGTGTTGCCTTCGACGGGGACCTACTGGATCGACTTCAATCCGGAGCTGGACGACACCGGCAGCTTCAACCTGACGCTCGCGGAAGTGGCCGCGGACGTGACCGGGACGATCACGCCGGGCGGACCCCCGGTCACGATCGCGACCACGGAACCCGGCCAGAACGGCAGCCTGACATTCACCGGCACCGCGGGGCAGCGCGTCAGCCTCCTGATGACTGATTTCGCCTCGGGCGTCAGCATCTTCACCGACGTTTCGATGATCGCGCCAGATGGCAGCACAGTGATGGCGCCGGCGCAGCTGTACAGCGGGAACGACTACCGGGACACGGTCACGCTGCCGCTGTCCGGCACCTACACCATTCGCTTCGACCCCGAGGATGGGCGCTTTGGTGCCATCACGTTCACGTTGTTCGACGTCCCGCCCGATCTCACCGACGTCATGGTCGTCGGTACGCCCAAGACCGTCGCATTGAGCATCTCGCAGAACGGGACGTTGACGTTCGCCGGCACGGCCGGGCAGCAGGTCACGCTGCAGATGTCGAGCGTGACGATCACGCAGACCGACGTTCGCGTCTTCAATCCGGACGGGACGCCGCTCAGCAATCAGATCCTGGTGACCACGTCCGGCGCAACGATCGCCGACATGACTCTCGGCGTTACCGGCACCTACTCGATCACCGTCAACCCGCGCCGGGTCTACTCGGGGTCGATGACGCTGACGCTGTTCGGGGGAAACGACATCATCGGCACGATCACGCCTGGTGGTCCGCCCGTCTCCGTGACCACAACGCAGCCGGGTCAAAACGTGAGATTGACCTTCGCTGGTACCGCCGGGCAACGAGTCAGTCTGCGGACGACCAACGTGACGATCACATCGAGCCTGGTATCGATCCTCAATCCCGACGGCAGCACGCTCGGGTCAGTGAGCTCGGGCACGAGCGGCGCCTTCCTCGATACCAAGACGTTGGCGACTACTGGCACCCACACGGTGTTCATCGATCCGTCCGGCGGCAACATGGGCAACATGACGGTGACGCTGTATGACGTACCGTCCGACGATCTGGGACCGATCAGTTTCGGCGTCGCGGTGCCGGTGACGATCGGCACGCCCGGCCAGAACGCACGCCTCACCTTCACCGGCGCCGCCGGGCAGTACGTGGGTCTCCAGGCTTCAGCCGTCAGCGGTGCCACCGGCAGCATGGCGATCCTGCGGCCGGACGGTACCTCGCTCGTGTCCGCGACGGTCTCGTCGAGCGGTGCCCTCATCGACAGCACGGCGCTGCCGTCCGCGGGGACGTATACGGTGCTGCACGATCCCAGCAGCGCGAACACCGGCTCGCTCACACTCAAGCTGGCGACCGACGTCGTCGGCACGATCGTCGCGGATGGCGCCGCCGTGCCCGTGACGATCGCGCACGCCGGACAGGCCGCGCGCCTCACGTTCGACGGCGCGGTCGATCAGCGCGTGAGCGTGAACGTCACCGCGCTGAGCATCTCAGGCAGCACCACGGTGGCGTTGCTGCGGCCGGACGGAACGACCCACGCCTCGACGACGGTCAGCGGCAGCGGAGGACTGCTCGACGCGACGGTGCTCACAGTCGCCGGCACATATACCGTGGTGTTCAATCCGTCGAGCACGAACACCGGCAACGGCACGCTCCGGCTCCACAACGTCGCCGACGTCACCGGCCCGATCGTTCCCGGCGGAGCAGCAGTGCCGGTCACGATTGCGACTCCCGGCCAGAACGCCCGGTTGACCTTCGACGGTACTGCCGGTCAGCGTGTCAGCCTGCACGCGACGTCGGTCACGATTGCGAGCAGCAGCCTGCAACTTCTCAGACCGGACGGGACGACGCTCGTCTCGGCGACCATCAGCACGAGCGGAGGCCTGGTCGAGGCGACGCTGCCGAGCGCAGGCTCCTACACGGCGTTCCTCAACCCTTCCGGCGCCAATGCCGGAAACGCCACACTGCGGCTCTACGATCTGGCCGACGTCACCGGACCGATCGTGCCCGACGGCGCTGCGGTGCCGGTCACCATCGCGTCGCCAGGTCAGAACGCGCGCCTGACGTTCGACGGTGCCGCAGGTCAACGCATGAGCGTCAACGCCACTTCGGTCACGATTGGCGGTAGCACGACGGTTGCGATCCTGAAGCCGGACGGCACCACGCTGGCCTCGCGCACCGTCACCACGAGCGGCGGCCTGCTCGAACCCGCGACGCTGCCCACGGCTGGCAGCTATACCGTGCTGCTCGATCCGGCGGCCGCGAACACGGGGAACGCCACGCTCCGGCTGCACGCCGTCGTCGATCTGACCGGGCCGATCACCCCCGGCGGCGCAGCGGTGCCGCTCACGGTCGCCACGCCCGGACAGAACGCGCTGCTGACGTTCACCGGGACGGCCGGTCAGAAGATGAGCGTGGACGCGACGTCGGTGACGATTGCCGGCAGCACCACGGTCGCCATCCTGCGTCCGGATGGCACCACGCTCGCCTCGCGTACCGTCACGACGAGCGGCGGCTTGCTCGAACCGGCGACCCTGGCCACGACCGGAACCTACACCGTGCTGCTCGACCCGCCCGGTCCCAACACGGGCAACGCCACGCTGCGGCTCTACGACGTGACCGACGTCATCGGGACGATCACGCCAGGCGTGGCGGCACCAGTCACGATCGCGACGCCGGGGCAGAACGCGCGGCTGACGTTCGAGGGAACCGTCGGACAACGTGTCAGCCTGCGCACCACAGCCGTGACGATTCCGTCGAGCACGGTGTCGATCCTCAGGCCCGACGGCACGTCGCTCGGCTCGGTGACGTCGACCACCAGCGGCGCGTTCCTCGACACCAAGACCTTGAACGTGTCGGGCACTCATACCGTGCTGCTCGACCCAGCGGGTGCCAACACGGGCAACACGACGCTGACACTCTACGACGTTCCGGCGGACGTCGCCGGCTCGCTCACGATCAACGGCGGCGGCGTTCCGATCACGATCGCGACGCCCGGTCAGAACGGTGCGCTGACGTTCAGCGGGACCGCCGGGCAACAGGTCACGGTCCGAATCACGGGAAACACCGCCGGCAGCATCACCGTTCGTCTGCTGCGTCCTGACGGTAGCCAGCAGACCTCGTCGACGTCGAGTAGCGCGAACTTCAACCTGTCGGCGCAGACGCTCGCGACGACAGGGACCTATACGGTCACAGTCGACCCGGCCGGGGCGAATACCGGGGCGCTGACCGTCGCGGTGACCAATCCATGAATGGGCGGCGCGATCGCTTCGGGAGAGGGCGAATGCTGACACGGACACGGTGGGCGAATCTCTTGCTGGTGGCCCTGGTCGCTCTCAGTGGGCTGGTCGTTTCCGCCTCGCGACTGCAGGCGCCGAAGCGGGAGAACGGCGCCGCACTCGACAGCGCAGCGGCGGGACGGGCCGAAACCGTTCTCCCCGACGGCTCGGTGCTGCTGACCGGCGGTGACGACGGCGGCGTTTCGCAGGACCGGATCGTTCTGTGGGATCCCGCCACGAACCGGGCGCGAACGCTGCGGGAAACCATGGCGCGTCCACGCGCGTGGCACACTGCCACGCTGCTTCCCGACGGCCGGTTGCTCATGCTGGGCGGTGTCGGCGCTGACGGAACTGTGGTCGCCGAGCCGGAGATCCTCGATCTCGACACGCTGCAGTCACAGGTCATCGAGAACCCGGGGTGGAGCGCCCGCGCCCATCACACGACGACCGTGCTCACAGATGGGCGTGTCGTCACCATTGGTGGCCGGTCGGACAGCGGGCTGGTGCTGAACGACGCCGAGATCTGGGACCCGAGCGGCGACGCCGCGACCGTGGTTCCCGGTCTGCTCAGAAACCCGCGCGCGGGTCATACGGCAACCGTCCAGGCGGACGGCACCGTTCGCATCGCAGGCGGCGTCACGACCGGTTCGAGCGGCCTCCGGGACGAATGGTTCGAGCCGGTCGGCCAGCGCTTCCTCGAGAATCCCCAACCGCAGGATCCAGGCGGCCCCGCGCTCGTCTCGTCGATGCCCGCGAGCGGATCGCTCTACGTTCCGACCGACGTCGTCATCGCGGTGCGCTTTTCGACGCCGATGCGGGTGCAGACGCTGACCGGTCGCGCAGTCGTCCTGCGCGGCGGCGGTGCCGGAGTACGGGCAGCGGTCGTGCCGGTAGAGCAGGGGAGCCTTCTGTTCGTGCGTCCGCAGGGCCGTCTCGAAAACGACACCCGCTACACGCTGTCGATCGAGGGTGCGATCGCGGTCAACGGGACGCCGCTGCCTGCGACGTCGATCGACTTCACGACCGAGCGGGCAGTCGACAGCCCGGTCACCACCTCGGACGACGACGAGTCGTGGGTGCCTGATGCCGACAACTTGCGCGGCGACTGGCGCAGCGGCCGCCCCGATTCCCAGTGGCGCCGGCGGCCGCCGCTGCAGGCCGCTCCCGGTGTAACCGCACTCTCCGGGCAGGCGCTGCTGCTGAACGGCCGGCCGCTGGCGGACGTCACCCTGTCGATTGGGCGGCGCGCGACGCGATCGGACAACACAGGGCGCTTCCTGCTGGAGGGCCTGGCCGCCGGACGGCACGTGCTGCGCATCGACGGGCGAACCGCCAACCGAGGGCAGCGGACGTTTGGTGTCTTCGACGTGGCGGTGGACGTCCGAAGCAGGCAAACGAACGTTCTCTGGTACGCGATCTGGATGCCGGTGCTGGACACCAAGAACGCGGTGTCGATTTCTTCGCCGACGGCGAGCGAGGTGGTCGTGACCACTCCGCACATCCCCGGTCTCGAGCTTCGCATTCCGGCCGGTACCGTGATTCGCGACGTCGACGGCCGCGTCGTCAATTCAGTGTCGATCACTCCGATCCCGGTCGATCGGCCGCCGTTTCCGCTGCCCAGAAGCGTGCAGGTGCCGATCTACTTCACGATTCAACCGGGCGGGGCGACGCTTTCGAGCAACGCGACGCCGTGGCCAGGCTCGGCGCGCTTGATCTACCCGAACTATCGCCTCCGGCCGGCCGGCAAGCGGATCGATTTCTGGCAATACGACGCCGAGGTGAAGGGCTGGTTCGTCTATGGCCAGGGGACGGTGACGGCGGATCGTCGTCAGATCGTGCCCGATGAACGGGTCGCGCTGTACCAGTTCACGGGCGCGATGGTTGCCGATCCTGAAGTGCTTCCGCCGCCCGGGCCGGAGCCGGGCGACGATGACACGGACGGAGATCCGGTCGATCTCAGCAGCGGGCAGTTCGTGCTGGAGCAGACCGACCTGGCAGTGGCCGATGTCATGCCGATCAACATCACCCGCACGTACCGGCCGCATGACACGGTCTCGCGCGCGTTCGGAATCGGCACCACCTTCGAGTTCGACATGCTGATCGTCGGCGATACCTTCCCCTACACCTATCAGACGCTGGCGCTGCCCGACGGAGGCCAGATCCGTTTCGACCGCACGTCACCAGGGACGGGCTATGCGGACGCCGTCTACGAACACGTCGGCACGCCGTCGCGCTTTTACAAAGCGGTTCTGCGCTGGAACAACTCCCATCCGGAGCTGTCGGCATCGTGGGTGATGACGCTCCGGGATGGCACGACGTACTTCTTTCCGGAGGCCGAAGGCGAGACCAACCCCTATAAGTCGGCGGTGACCGCCATTCGCGACCGCAATGGCAATCAGCTCCGTATCACACGCAACTCGTTGACTGGCCGCATCGAATCGCTTCTGGCGCCGAACGGGCGATGGATCGCTCCGACCTACGACAGCAGCGGCCGAATCATCAAGATCGAGGACAACATCAAGCGCGCCGTGAACTACGCCTATGACGCAACGGGGCGCCTCTGGAAAGTGACCAATCCCGCTGGTGGCGTGACGGAATACAGCTACGACGTCAGCGGCCGCCTGCTCAGCATCGAGGACCCGCGCGGCATCGTGTTCCTGACCAACGACTACGACGTCGACGGGCGAGTCGTCACGCAGACCATACCTGGCGGCGGGACCTTTCAGTTCGCCTACACAATCGGTGCTGGCGGTGTCATCACGCAAACCGACGTGACGGATCCGCGCGGTTCGGTCCGCCGCGTGACCTTCAATGCGGATGGATACGTGCTCACTGACAAGCGTGCCCTCGGCACGGCGCAAGAACAGGCGACGACGTTCGAGCGGCAGGCAGGCAGCAACTTCCTGAACAGCATCACCGATGCGCTCAATCGTCGAACCGAGTTCGTCTACGACCCGCATGGAAACGTGACCAGCATCACTCGGCTCGCCGGCACGCCTTCGGCAGCAACCACGACGTTCACCTTCGAACCGATGTTCAATCAGGTGGCGACCGTGACGGACCCGCTCAACCAGACGACCACGTACGACTACGATTCGAGCGGCCGCCTGGCGTCGGTGACCGATCCACTCGGCTCCGTCACGACTGTTACCTACAATGCCGATGGCAGCGTCGCCTCGATGACTGACGCGCTCGGGAAAAGCCAACTGTTCAGTTACAGCCACGGCGATCTTGTCGCGGTCACCGATGCGCTCGGGAACGTCGAAACGCGCGAATACGACGATATCGGTCGCGTCGTGCGTTCAGCCGACGCTGCTGGCCACAGTACACGCTACGAGTACGATCTCCTGAGCCGACTCACGAGATCCACGAATGCGCTCGGGGAGGAGACGGCGCTCTCCTATGATCCGAACGACAACCTCCTGACGATCACCGACGCGCGAGACGGGGTGACGTCGTTCGAGTACGACGATCACGATCGCATGATCACGCGCACCGATCAGCGTGACCTGGCGGTCGGCTATTCGTACGACGTGGCCGGCAATCTGGTGCGGACAACGGATCGGAAGGGACAGGTCACCGAGTTCGGCTACGACGCGTTGGGGCGGCGCACGTTCGTGGGGTTCGGAGCGTCGGAATCAGGACAGATGACGACGTACGAAAGCACGCTGCAACTGGTCTACGACGCCGGCAACCGTCTGACGCAGATCGTCGACTCCCAGGACGGCCCCATCCAGTGGACGCACGATGGGTTCGACCGCGTCCTTTCGGAAGTCACACCGCGCGGCACCGTGAGCTATACCTACGATGCACTCGGCCGCCGGCTGACGATGGCGGTCGCCGGGCAACCCACGGTGTCGTACGGGCACGACGCCATCGGCCGCGTACTGTCGATCACCCAGGGCAGCCGCTCCGCTGCCATGACTTACGATGCCGCCGGCCGCCGCGCCACTGCGACTCTGCCAAATGGGATCGTGCAGACCTATTCCTACAACGACGCCGGAAGGGTGACGGCCATCGACTACCAATCCGGATCGACAGCCGTCGGCAACCTGACGTACCAGTACGACGCCGCTGGCAATCGTGTCGCGGTGGGCGGAAGCCTCGCTCGTGTGACGTTGCCGGAGGCGATGACCGCTGCGACGTTCGATGCCGCGAATCGCCTCACATCGGTCGGCGCAACGTCGTTCAGCTACGACGACAACGGTAATCTGCTCAACGATGGTCAGTCGACTTATCAGTGGAACGCACGGAATCAGCTCGTCTCGACCACGGGGCCGGTCGCGCGATCGTTTCAATATGACGCGCTCGGCCGGCGCGTCGCGCGCACCGTCAACGGAACGACGACTGAATACCTGTACGACCAGCACGAAGTGACCAACGAGGTCGCCGGCGGTGGAATCACCTCTCTGCTGCGCGGGCCGGGCCGAGACCAGGTCTTTGCCCGCTCGGATGCCGCCGCCAGCCACTCGTTGCTCACCGACGCCCTGGGCAGTACGGTCGCGCTTGCGGACGAGACAGCGACCGTGACCACGGAATACACCTACGAGCCCTTCGGCAAGTCCTCGCAGGTGGGCGCATCCGGCAACCGCTGGCAGTTCACGGGACGTGAGAACGACGAGGGCGGGTTGTACCATTACCGCAACCGGTACTATTCATCGGCACTGATGCGCTTCGTGAGTGAAGATCCGTCCGGCTTCGTCGACGGTGTCAACCTCTACTCGTACGTCGGGTGCGCTCCTACGCGGTTCACGGACCCGTTTGGGCTGGCTCGCAAAGCGGAGCAGCCCGAGGAGGAGAAGGAGGAGGAGTGCACCCCGCCATCGCTTGGCGATTGCCTGTGGGACTGCATCAAGCAGCACATCGGGCTGACGGGAGCCGCGGCGGGCTCGGCGGTTGGTGCGCTGCCGCTGCCGAAGAGCGCGGTAGGTTTACCGAGGCTTGGCGGGGCGAGCGCTAACACGAACGTGCTCGGCTATTTGCTCTGGCAATTGCCGAAGGTGACGATTCCGGTACGGGTGCTCGGGACCAACTCATTGTGGGTCCTGGTTGGCAGACTGAATCCGTACGTGGCGGCCGGCCTGCTCGGGCTCGACGCGGTGATGATTGGCAAGTGCACCTACGACTGCATGCAGGGGTGTAAATGAGCCGGCTCGCGGAGGTCGAGTGCACTCGACCGATCGGAGCGTGATCGCATGAGCGCACTGCGTGCCTGGGCGAGGCGTGTGTTTGGACACCCGAGTGGCGGCGCGAGGTCCGAGGTCAATCGACGGCTCATGAATCGTGCAGCGCACTCCGAGGAGCAGTGGTACGACGCTCATTTCAAGGCAGCTGGCGTGTCGGCTGACGTTGCTCGTACGGTGTTTCGATGCCTCGCCGGCTATTCCGGGATCGACTTCGGCCGTGTGCTCCCGGACGACCGCCTCGCGCAGGATCTCAGGTTCGATGACGTGTGCTGGCGCGACTGGGAGATAGACTTCGTGTCCGACCTGCGTGAGCAACTCGGGCTGGACCTCATGGCCGACCCGGGGTTGAAGCGTGAGGTGGAGCGCGCCGATACGATTGGCGGCCTGGTGCGCGCTCTCAGCCGTGCGGCCGACGCGCGAAAGTGACAGCCCCGTTGCATTGGTGCTTCGCCGCATCGCTGCTGTTCGTCACGATATCGGCCGCCGGGTCGTCGCGGGCGACACCGCTCTCCGCCGGTCGAGTGGACGGGGCGGTGACGCGCGCGGAGGAATCCGACGCCGGCGCGGCGCTGTTCGAAAAGGTGTGGTCGGTGCGCGAAGGACTCGGTCCCTTCGTCAACGCACAGAGTTGCGTCGCGTGTCACAGCCATCCGCGTCGAGGTGGCACGGCCACGAGCCCCGACAACTTCGTGCTCTTCTCGCCGGAAGTCGCCGATCCAAGCGGTGGCCACGCGTTTGCCCGGTTCGAACTCCGCCCGAATCGATCGACGCGGGTTCGCACCCTGCCGCGGCTGGTATCGACGCGACGCCCGCCCCCGTTGTTCGGCCTGGGACTGCTCGAGGCCGTTCCGACATCACGCGCGCCCGGACGCTTCGGCATCAAGGGACGATTCCGCAACATCGACGAAGCCGTCGCGGCCGCCTTCGCCAACGAGCTGGGCTTGTTGGCGCCGCAGTTCGGACCGAACGCCCAGGGCGAGATCAGTGGCGCGGACGTGCGGCGAGTGGCTCAGTTCATCCGTCTCCTGCCGGCGCCACGCCCCTCCGCTTCCGTGCCCGAAGGCCGCCGCGCCTTCGACGCAATCGGCTGCGCCGGGTGTCACACCCCAGTGTTGCGTACCGGCGCGTCCGATATCGCGTCGCTGCGGAATCAGACGATCCAGCCGTACACCGATCTGCAGCTTCATGATCTCGGACCGGCGCTTGGCGAGGGATGGGACGACGGCAATGCCCGTGCGACCGAATTTCGAACGGCGCCGCTGTGGGGATTGACGGCGGGCGGCCCGCCCTACCTCCACGATGGCCGTGCCGCCACGTTGGAGATGGCAATCGAGACGCACGGCGGCGAGGCCACCGGTTCGGCGGCGGCATTTCGTCGACTACCGGCCTCGGAGCGACAGCACTTACTGCGCTTCCTCAGGTCACTCTGATCCGCACGCCAAATCGATCAGCCTCTGTCTAGTTGGTCGCTCCGGGTCCGAGGGTCCGTCCATCCGGAACCTTCACCC
>JGI10216J12902_102486051_pt1 | contig 12107 bp, 6 predicted proteins | sample KanNatreferecore_FD_12902 | JGI IMG/M metagenome (IMG submission 12902)
CCGGGCGCGGGGACGCCGGCCAGGTCGGCAAGGGTGGGAGCGATGTCGATGTTCGACACGAGGTTCAGGTTGACCCGAGATTGTGATGTGAGCGGGTCGTACCGGATCACCATGGGAATCCGAATCGACTCCTCCCAGGCCGCCTCTTTCCGCTGGAACCAACGGTGCTCTCCCCAGGAGTAGCCGTTGTCGCTCATGTACACGATGAGGGTGTTGTTCAACCGCCCTGAGGCGGCTAGCTCGTTCACGATGGCGTCGACCATGCGGTCGACCGGCTGAAGAGAACGGAGCTGGTCCTTTCGCTTCTCGTCCTGACGGGCCATCCGTGGCGGCGTCAGACGGGGAAGCGACTGAGCCCAGGTCGGCTTGTCCGAGATGTCGGCCTCGTTGTACGAGGCCGGACGCCACGGCTTGAGTTGCGTGAACAGCGACTCGTCCTTCGGCAGAGGGGTCGCCGGCCCGTGAGGAGCGTAGGGGGCGATATACGCGAAGAAGGGATCCTGGGTCGTGCGGATGAAGTGAATGGCCTGTCGCCTGATGACTCCCGTCGAGTAGTCGCTGGCCGGATCGGTGCCGTAGTGGCGGAGCACCCCGTTGTCGTTGGCGTCGTAGTCGTAGTAGGTGAAGGGCGCCACGAGCCCCCACCAGTCGTCCCACCCAGGGGGGATCCCCTGGTCGAACCGGTAGGCGTTCAGATACTTGCCAAACAGGCCCGTGTGGTACCCGGCATCGTGGAGCCATGTCGCCAGCGTCGAGGTGGGATCGAAGGCCGCAGCGCCGCCAAAGGGCGGCGTGTTCGTGTAGACGCCGGTGGAGTGCGAATACTGACCGGTAAGGATGCTGGCGCGAGACGGACAGCAGAACGAGGTCGGAACGAACGCGTTGTTGAACTTCACACCGTGTCCGATCAACTCGCTCCGAATGGTCTGCTGGTACTTCATCGTGGTGTACCGCTGGTCGTCGGAGAGGATGACGATGATGTTCGGCGGCCCCGGCGTCTGCGCATGAGTTGTCTTGGGCTGCGGAAGAGCCATCAGGCCGGCTCCCAAGAGGCCCACGATTGCAAGTCTCAGCCGCATTGGTGTTGATTCTCCTCTCCGTGTTGCGCGCGAGCCTACCGAAGTCTCAGCACGCCCTGGGTCGAAGGATGAGTGGCGGCCGGGGTGACCCGGTCAAATTCAGCGTGTCGAGCATGTCGGTGCCATGGCTATCTCGAGGCCCGAGGGTCCGGAGCCCGAACACCTCCTCGATCGTGCGAAGAACCGACGAGAACTCGAGCGTGCGGTGTTCGATGAATCCCCTGCGGGCCCACGGCGAGATCACGAGCGCCGGAACCCTCGGGCCAAGGCCGTACAGGTCGACGTGGGGCGGGGGGACATGATCGTAGAAGCCTCCGAAGTCGTCCCATGTGAGAACGACCATGGTGCTCCGCCAGTTCGGGCTCCTCTGCAGCGCGTTCAGGGCGCGAATCGTCCAGTTCTCTCCTTGACACAAGCTGGCCGGAGGGTGATCCGACTTGTCATATGGCGGGATGACCCACGACACGGCGGGGAGTCGACCCCGGCGCAGGTCCCCGAAGTATTGCGAGAGCGGGACGACGCCCTTCCATTCGGGTCCGAAACGGACGTGACGGATCATGCGGAGCGGCTGAACCCACCCGTTCGCGCCTCGGTAGTACCGCCACGAGATCCCCTTCCGGCGCAGCCGGTCCGGAAGGACCGGTATATCGAAGCAGGGCCATCGCGCCACAAAAAAGCGTTGAGCCAACCCAGCTGTGTTCCCTCGATTCTCGAACGCGAATGCCCTCCTGCGTTGCGCGACCGTCAGTTTCTTGAAGGACCAAGCGCGCTCGGTGTGATCGTCGCAGAACTGCCGCCCAGGCACGGTGCCCACCTGGTTGGGTCGCTCGTGATCGACGAACCGATCTGACTGGCCTGCCACGGTCCACAGGTGCTCGATGCCCGTCGGCCCATACACGGAGCTGAAGAACCGGTCCGCGAGGACGAAGCGACGTGCGTAGGCCCAGTACGCGGGGATATCCGCCTTCCACGACTGCATGTAGCCGGTCGGCACGAAGCAGTCCATCTTCCCGCCGTCGATCGCGGAGATCCCAGCCAGGAAGCTGTGCGGGTTGTCGGGTGTACGGTCACGAGCGTGCCGGAGCGGGATCGTTCTCCCATCGCAGGTCTTGCCGTGCGTCGTGCCGTTCGCTCCGGGAAAGCGTCCGAACATGGAGTCGAACGTGCGGTTCTCCTTGATCAGGAACACGATGTGGCGAATGCGTTTGCGGACGACGGTCAGTTGCACAGGATGTAAGCCCGCGCCCGTGCCGGGACCCATGGCCGAGGGGCGGTACCCAAGATCCTGGACGGGCGATCCCGGAAGCAGGATCCCGAAAAGAGCGACCACAGACAGCCCTCCGACCACCACATGGCGGCCGCGTCGGTGGAAGGAACCAGTCCCCATCCCCATCCCGACCGGATTCTCGCACGGCATGGCAGCACGAGCCGGGTGGTCGCTCGAAAGCATGGCCGGGCTTCCCCCTGGCCCGGGTGATCGACCCTGAATGAGCGCGATCAGCTTCTGCGATGGCCTAATCGAAGGCGTTGCCAGCCGCGGCCTTCAAGGGCTGGTTCCAGAGCGGCGGCAGGGGCTGACACAACGACATGGTCAGATCATGGAGCGCCTGCTTCGTGGCCGCGTACGCCGGATCAGCCGTGTGACTGGTCAGCTCGAGCGGATCTGAGCTGAGGTCGTAGAGCTCCTCTTCTCCGGTGTTGTATTGCACGTAGGTAAACCCGTCGGCCGTACGGACCCGCAGAAAGTATCGGGGTCGGGGAAGCCCTCCAGCTTCACGTGCTCCAGCAACAGGGACGTTCGCCAGGAAGGGTGCTGTCCCTCGAGCAAAGGGACCAAGCTCAAGCCCTCGGCGCCCGGCGCGGGGATCCCAGCAAGGTCTGCCAGTGTCGGAGCGATATCGACGTTCGACACCAGGTGCAAGTCGACCCGGGACTGCGGGGTCAAAGGGTCGTACCGGATCACCATGGGAATTCGAATCGACTCCTCCCAGGCGGCCTCCTTGCGGACCCATCGGTGCTCCCCCCACGCCTTGCCGTTGTCGCTCATGTAGATGATGAGGGTGTTGCCCAGTCGTCCCGAACTAGCAAGCTGAGCGACGATGGCTTCGACCATGCGGTCCACCGGCTGGAGGGAACGAAGCTGGTCCCTGCGCCGTTCGTCCTCACTTGCCCTTCGTGGCGCCTTCAGCCGCGGCAGGGCTCGAACCCAGCTGGGCTTGTCTGACACGTCGGCCTCGTTGTACGAGGCGGGACGCCAAGGTTTGAGATGCGTGAACAGCGTCTCGTCCTTCGGCAGCGGTGTCGCCGGCGCGTGTGGGGCAAATGGGGCGATGTATGCGAAGAAAGGACTCCGCGAGTGACGAATGAAGCGCACGGCCTGCCGCCGGATGACGCCCGTCGAGTAGTCGGCGGCCGGATTGAAGCCGTAGTGGCGGAGCACACCGTGGTCATTGGCATCGTAGTTGTAGAAGCCCGGCGGCTGCACGAACGACCATCAGTCGTCCCACCCAGGCGGGATGCCCTGGGCAAACTCGTACTCGTTCAGGTACTTGCCGAACATGCCGGTGTGGTACCCAGCGTCATGCAGCCACGTCGCCAGCGTCGAGCTCGGGCCGAACATCGGAGCGCCGCCCAATGGTGGTGTGTTGGTGTAGATGCCGGTCGAATGCGAGAACTTCCCGGTGAGGATGCTGGCCCTCGAGGGACAGCAGAGCGAGTTCGGAACAATGGCGTTGTTGAACTTCACGCCGTGCGTGAACAGCTCGCCCCAGACTGTCGACTCGTATTTCAACGTTGTAGACCGCTGGTCGTCGCTGAGGATGAGCACCATGTTCGGCGGCCCGGGCGTCTGCGCGAGGATGGCTTGAGGCTGCGGATGAGCCATCAGCATCGCGGCCAGCAGCCCCACGATTGCGAGTCTCCATCGAATGGCGCGGCCCTCCCTTCGGCTCGGCTCGGATCGCCATAGGCATGTCAGCAACACCGTTGCCTTGTGTACGTCCTAGCTCAGTTGGGATGTAGCGAGGGGACCAGAGTCACATGCCGCCCCTGCCGTTTGCAACCGTCCCAGCGGGTGCCGGGAGGCGTGATAGTACAGCGGCCGATAGAGTGCACCGCGTGCACGACACCACCCGGGCACGGCCTCGTGCCCCGAATCAATCACCCTCGTCGAATGGTCCGGCAACCGACGCGGCCGGAGGTCGATGGGCGCCGTGGGTCTGGATTACCCTCACGCTCATTGGCTCCGTCGTGGTCGGGGCGCTGTTCCTTTCTATCTACCCCTCGAAGGGCTTCCAGTTTGCCGTCGGCTCGGATGTCCCAACGTACATCTGGCGCAGCAAGTTGGTGGCCTCCGCTGGGGTGGACGGCCTGGCAGAGGCGGATCAGTACCCGTTCCGCTCGAACAGCTCGAACCCCGGACGGCCCGGGTATCCAGTGCTGTCCGTGTTGGTCAAGGCCACGACGGGCGTCTCCTTTTGGCGCTTGCCATTCGTGATCCCGGCCGTCACGGCCCTTGCCATGGTCCTGGCTGCAAGCGTCCTCGCGGTGTCGGCGGCGGGAGAACCTCGGTGGGCGTCCCTGCCCTATGGGCTGGCGGTGGGGACTTGGGTGGGTGTGGCGATCACGGCATTCGGCTATCTCGACAACATGCTTGTGGACGCCCTTGTGCTGGCGATCGCGGCAACCGCCCTGTTGGCGGCGAACGGCCGCCCGACCATCCTCGCGACCTGGGTGCTCTTAGCCGGGGCCGCCATCGTCCACTGGCAGTTCACGGCGCTCTTCGCGGTGCTTCTCGGCGTCCTCGCTCTGCTCCTGATTCCCGAGAGCGTCCGGTCCGGCCGTCGCCTCCGGGACACGCCCTCCGCTCGCCTTGCCGTCGCGGTCGCTGGTGGAGCTGCCCTCGGGGCGGGCGCCCTGCTCCTCACACCTTCGCTGGGTGACCTCGGGAGCAACACACGAGAACAGTACGAGTCGAACCTGTCGAACCAGGTGCCGTACTACGCGCTCCCCGTAATCGGCCCGATCGCTGCGGCTGGTGCCATCGCCCTCGGCATCCAGAAGGACCGACGAAAGCGTCGCGCGGCGGCGTTGTTCGTCTTATGGGCCGCGACGGCCGCCGTCGCCTTTCTCGCATTCCAAGCCGGAGCGAACGTCCCCGTCCAGAGAGTGCTCGGATTCGCCCTAGGGATACCCATGCTGGTCGCTGCGGCAATCGTCGCCGGTGCAGCGATCATCTTGCAAGCCCTGCGAGGGTCTCCCCGGAGGGTCCTGTTTGGCCGGGCGATCGCGGCCTTGCTGACCGCTTGCCTGATCGCGGGGCTCGGCTTCCTGGGCTTTCGCGCCTGGTATCGAACCGTCCCATTCGAAAAGGCCAGAACCTTCGAACAAATCGGCGAGGCAGCGAGCTATCTACGGAGCCTCCCTGATCGGCCCGTGATCTTCGCGGTCAGCAAGCCATCAAAGGAGAGCGGCGACTTTGGCCTCATTTCGGCACTTCGACGGCTCCGCGCCCAAGCGCCTGCCGATCGGGTGGGCAACATCTACGTCTATCTGGGGCCCCCCAAACAGCTGCTCGCGGCGCGTCCCTCTGTGTTCCGGCGTTCCGGGTCGTTCAATAGGCGCTCTCTCCAGTACTGGCAGGTGACCCGGGAGGTCATCGGGCAGAACCCCTCGATCCTGGTCTCTAGGCCCTTCTACAGACGATTCGGCCAGCTCGCACGTCAGCATCCGGAGTGGAGAGTGTCGGGCGACTTGCTCGCCGTACGTGGACCACGTCCCACCGTTTCCCTGCCTCTCGTTAGGGCACCTACACCCCCGACCTGGGCGTCCCTGACGGGCGCGGCAGGCGCGGTGCTCGGATTGCTGTTATTCGCCGGCCTGGGCTGGTCTCTCGCCTTGGTGCCGGGTCAGGGGTGGGATCGGCTGGCCCTATCCCCGTCGTTCGGTATCGCTGTGCTCTGTCTTGGAGGACTTCTCGCCAGCAAGTTGGGAGTCGGGCTCACCGGATGGTCGGGGGCCGAGGTTGCCATCGGTGTGGCGCTGGTTGGTTGGCTTGCGTTCGTCCCGCGCGCCCTCCGGAGCCGGCGCCAAGCCCTCATTCAGCCGGCGACGCCGAGTGAGGACGGCGCGTGAGGCAAGATGTGATGCCCCGGATCCGTCCAGTGCTGGTCGCGCTCGGATTGGTGATGTGGGGCATCCCGGCATGCTCTGGAGGAAGCTCCGGCATCGACAAGATCGATCACGTCATCATCATCTTGCGGGAGAATCGCTCCTTCGATTCCTATTTCGGAACGTTCCCAGGTGTAGACGGGATCCCGATGAAGGACGGTGTGCCCACCGTGTGTATCCCCAACTCGGCCCTGGGGACATGCCTCCGGCCCTTCCATGACCCGAACGACCGGAACCTCGGAGGACCCCATAACTACGACAGCGCGATCGCCGACGTGAACGGCGGCCGCATGGATGGGTTTATCGACACTGCTTACTCGGAGCCACTCGGACTGCTGAATGGTGCCCGAGGGCCAGCGGGCAGGGCCCGTGTGCGAACGTGTCGGCGCGAGCCGGCACTTACGATCTGCGCCCACCCCGATCTCATGGGTTATCACGACCAACGCGAGATCCCCAACTACTGGTCATACGCTCGAAACTTCGCGCTCCAGGACCACATGTTCGAACCGAACTGGGGGCCCAGTGAGCCAGCGCATCTCTATCTCGTATCCGGGTGGTCGGCCAGGTGCTCCAACCCCCACGACCCCTTTACCTGCAAGACCAATCTGCAGATGCCTGACCCGGAGGGCCCACGGCAGCAGGATAATCTCCCCGACTACGGGTGGACTGACCTGACGTACCTCCTATACCGGAACAAGGTCAGCTGGGCTTACTACATCGACCCGTCCGACCGCCCGGACTGCGATATCACGCACGCATTCTGTGGGAAGAGCCAGCGATTGATCGGAACTCCTTCCATATGGAACCCGCTGCGTGATTTCGTCACCGTTCACCAGAACCACCAACTCGGCAACATCCGGGACGTGTCGAACTTCCTCCGAGACCTCAAGGAAGGTCACCTCCCTTCGGTCACATGGATCATGCCAGACGCCGCAAACAGCGAACATCCCCCGTCTTCCATCTCGACTGGGCAGGCGTACGTAACCCGCCTCATCAACGCCATTGGGCGGAGCTCCGTCTGGGACAAGTCCGTGATCTTCCTTACCTGGGACGACTGGGGTGGCTTCTATGACCACGTGCCCCCGCCCAAGGCGGATCACAACGGGTACGGACTTCGGGTGCCCTCGATCGTCATTGGTCCCTATGTGAAACGGGGGTACATCGACCACCAGACGCTGTCGTTTGATGCTTACCTGAAGTTCGTCGAGGACCGGTTTCTTGGCGGCCAGCGCATCGACCCGAAGACCGATGGCCGGCCGGACCCGAGGCCCACCGTGCGTGAGGACGCCAAGATCCTCGGCGACATCACCAAGGCCTTCGACTTCTCTCAGGATCCCAGGCCACCCCTCATCCTTCCGCCCTATCCGAATCAAGAGTGAGCGACCCCGGCGTATCCCGACCACCGATTCTCGATCGAACCAACGCTAAGGGCCACCCGGCGAGCGCCACGACCAAAGGTACCCCGGCCCCCAGCCCAGTCAAGCCACCACCGATCACCAGCCAGATCAGCGCAAAGACCACGATCGCGGCTGCACCCAGGTTGGGAGCCATTGCTATTTGGAGAACTGGATCTTTGGGCAGCATGACGATGGACCACCCACCCCCGATGAGCCCAAGGAGCACTGGGGTCAAGGTCGATGCCAAGAGGATGGCTGTCCAACCTAGCGGCTCGCGCGCCGCGCTAGGCGGTGCGGGTGGGCCAGGGTCCGGGCCTCGGAGAACGAGGACACCGGGACCCGCCGAACGTGAGAATGGAATCTGCCGCGCCTCCCGGAAACCGATGTCGTTGGTCGATCGGACGATGAGGACCGGGGTGTCGAATCCGATGGCGGACGGCTCCGCTGGCACGACGGTGTGATCTGTGGGATGTCGCGATGATCGTCCGGCCAGGATATCGGCGGGACTGCCGAAATACGGGATCGATCGCTCGAGCTGATCCGAAGGGAGCGTGGCCTCGACCTGGTGCCATAGGCGGCCCATCCCCGCGCCACCGTTCCTCAGCCGGTTGACGACGTAGACGACTGTCTGTCCCTCAGTCTGTCGTCCCACGTAGTCCGCCGCGACGGCCACCTCCCGCACCTGGGTCCACCTGAAAGCGGACGCGCGCACCTCGCTGTGGCGCCATGTGGCGACCCCGAAGGGGAGGAGGATCCCTAGCGCGAGAACCACACCTACGACCGCGCCAAACTTCTGCCCCACCCTCCGGGATGCCTCGCCAGCTATCCACCACACTAGGAGGGCAGCCAGGATAGATGCGGGCAGGAACGTCATGAGCAAGCGACCAGCTGCGCTGGGGATACCGGCCAGCTGAAGCATGACAGCAACAGCCGTAACGACCGCCCAGCACACCATGAGCGATCCGAACAGGCGAAGCGGATCAGTTCGAGCCCGTCCCGGCGTTCGCCACAGGAGGAGGGCAGCGCCGAGAGCGCCCAGCACGAGGAGCGAGACAAGCTGAGGACTCTCTAGCGCGGCGGCGAGCTTAGAGTGGAGCAACGATTGGACGCGCGTGCTCAGCGACACGCCGATCCAGCCACCGGCCGCCGGAAAGAGCATCGAGATTCCGACCACGCCCAGAGACACAAGGATCGCAGCAGCCACCCGTTCCACTCTCCGCTTGCGCTGAGGGCCCAGCCCACCCTGGCGTCTTCCCACGACAATGAACAGCACCAGCGCCGCCCCCAGCTCGATCATCGCAACCAGGTGGAACGGCCACTCCGCAAGGGCGGAGGCAGCGAACAGCAGAGCGGCAGCCGCTGCTCCTCGACCGCGAAACGCTGCTAGGGCTGCGGCGAAACCGGCGGTCGAGAACGCGATCGCTAGGACCTGGTCGACGTGGTTGAGCGCCTCGATGTTGCCAAGCCCGATCCATACAACGAGGGCGACGAAGAATGTCCACGTTGGGCTGAGCAGAAGCGCTGCCCTGACGGTCGCGGCCACCCCTAGGGCGGCCAGCCCCGCGAACACCGCGGGCGCCAGAGACATAGCCGTGATCGGGTCGGCTCCAGTCAATCCCACGGAGGTAGCCATGAGCAGCGGGGCCGCAGATCGAACCCAGCCGATATGGTCGACGCCGTTTGCGAGGACCCAGTTTGTACGGGCGGCGTACGCGGGAGCATCCCAGCCTGGAGGAAGTGCCACATGGCCCACGTGCATCGGGCCGAGGACCAAGATGCCCAGGGCCAGGACCACCACAAGCGAACCCATGACCGCGGCCGCTGTGTCACGACCGAGTACCCGCCCCATCGGCCCCTGTTGTCCGGTGCTCCCGCTAGGCACGTCGGACTCGGCAGCCGGGTCGCCGGCAAGGCTCTTCCGGATCTCAACCAATCGCGGATCCTTCCTCACGCGTCTCCTGCCCCGATGGTCGGCTCAGTCTAGGATCCCGGATGCGGCCTGGCGGAATGTGGGGAGGCCTGAGGGAGAATGGGCCGCTCCACGGAACCCAGAGAGGCCGCGAGTGCATGACGCGACATCCACAGCAAGGAGAGGCAACGACATCCCCCCGGACTGAGCGGTGGTTGGCCCCGCTGCTCGGCCCCGCGATCATCGTTGCCGCCGTGCTTGTCGTGCTTCACGACTTCGCATTCTCCGGCCTGATCACCAATCAGCACGAGGACATCCTTGGCTATGTCCTTCCGAGCTACTGTCACCTTGGCGAGAGCATCGCGGCCGGCCATGTTCCATCATGGAATCCTTTCTGGCTGTCCGGGTCGCCATTCGTGGCCGACCCGCAGTCCGGCTGGATGTTCCTACCCGCCATGCTCCTGTTCGGGGTCATGGGCTGCGGGTCGGCCATCCGCTGGTACCTCGTCCTGCAGCCCATTCTCGCCGGCCTCGGCTTGTACTGGTTCCTCAGGAGTGAGGGGCTTTCCCGTGTCGCAGCAACACTGGGCGGCACGGTCCTGTCGCTCGCGATCGCGGGATCGTTCATGGGGCTATCCCTGCCGTTCTCGTCGGCGCTCGCGTGGGCCGCGCTTATGCTCGCGGCCGCGTCCCGCTTCTCTCGAACAAAGCTCTGGCCCAGCCGACTTTGGTGGCTCATCGCTACGGCGCTCGCGTGGGTCCAGGTGGCAGCGGTCTTTCCGAGCAACGGACTGGCACTCTCCTCCGGCGCACTCGCCGTTTATCTGGTGGCAGCGGTGATCCGCGAGCGGAGAGGGGGGCGATCCTGGGGTGAGCTCTCCGCGTCATTCGGGCTGCTCGTGGTCTCCCTGCCCCTGTTGGGCCTCGCCGTCCTGCTGCCGAGGATCGCCTCGATCTCTCAGACGACGCTTGGGCTCGGATACGACGACCTGAGGAACCTGGCCAGTCACATCGGCTCGCCGTTACCTCCAAAGCCGGTCGCCTTTGCCACACCCGACTGGGCGTTGGGGCTGGCCCGATCCCCGGGCTCCTACCTCGGGGGTGCCGCTCTGGCCCTGTCGTTCGCCGGCTTCCTGTCGCACCGTCGGAAGCCTCTCGCGATCACATTCGGTGCTTTCGGGCTCCTGTGCTACGTCCTGTCGCTCGGGGTTACCGCCCGTTGGGCATCGGTGCATGTCGCTTCGTGGCTGCTGGTGGATTTCTGGTTGCACGATCCCTCGCGATTCCAATACGGAGTCGTCTTCGCGGTGCCCATCCTGGCCGGCCTTGGTCTCCAGGCGTGGTTGGAGGAGCCCTCGTGGTCGACTCGTACGTGGATGCTGTCCCCCGGCGTGGTGGTCTGGGCTCTCCTCCCGGCCGTCACAGGTACCACTGAAGTGTATGGCGTCCTGATGGTGATCGGCCTGCTGGCTGGGCTGGCCGCCTTGATCGCTACGGCAGAGCGGCCGCGCTTCGCGTGGATTGTCCCTGCAGTGGTGGTGATCGAACTCGTAACGAACGGACTGGCCGGGCAAAGTACACCGTACATTCGCGACGGTCTTAGCCATGCCCGTCAGCCACCAGGTGCCTTCCGGCCGCTGGAGGCGCCGACGATTCACGCCAATGCTTTGCTCGCATCGGGCCCGATCTCACGCTACCTGTCTGCTCATCATGGCGCCCGATACCTCACCTACGACGCTGAACTGCTGCGCCAGAGGGATGGTTATCTCCCGTACCAGCGTGAGAAGTACGGGCCGCTCCTCGCCAACAACAGGAGCACTCTCTTCGGACTCGAGGACGCCCAGGGCTACAACCCGATTCAGCTGCTCCGGTACTGGACCGTGATTCGGGAGTTCGGCACGCAGCGCATGCGCTACAACATCTCAGTGGTGCGCCGGCCCGATCCACGCATCCTGGATCTGCTGGCGGTGAGATGGGTGATCGGGCCCCGTGTCGGCATGCGCGTGCCTTGGTTGAACCGCGTGCTGACGGACGGGCCGTATGGCCTGTATGAGTTCCAGGGGGCGCCGGCCCGCGCCGCGCTCTTGGGCTCCTGGGTGGTTCAGCCTCGAGCGAACATTGCGCGGGCGACCGTCCTCAACGCATCGTTCAACCCTGATCGGAGAGTCGTGTTACCCGAGGACCCAGGTATCCGGCCGAGCTCCTCGCCTGGGCCGATTGGCGAGGTCACGTATCGGGCCACCGGCGATCAAGCCGCCGAGGTCTCCCTGGAGGCCCGTTCCCCAGCGATCCTGCTCGTACGGAACACGTACGACGCCAACTGGCATGCCACGATGGACGGGCGGCCTGCGGCCGTCATGAGGGCTGATTACCTGTTGCAGGGAATCGTGGTCCCAGCCGGCCACCACGTCGTGGTACTCGGGTACGACGACCCTGCCATCGGCTATGGGCTCGCCGGGTCGGGGGCGACGTTGGGCCTGCTGATTGGCGCGGCCCTCCTGACGGCACTGCGCGGGCGGAGACGCGCACGATCAGACCAGCCCCATCCGCGGC
>JGI10216J12902_101210755_pt1 | contig 12102 bp, 11 predicted proteins | sample KanNatreferecore_FD_12902 | JGI IMG/M metagenome (IMG submission 12902)
ATCTCTATCTCGAGGGCAGCGACCAGCACCGCGGCTGGTTCCAATCCTCGTTGCTGACCGGTTGCGCGATCGATGGCCGCGCCCCGTACAAGCAGCTGCTCACCCACGGATTCGTCGTGGATGGGCAGGGGCGGAAGATGAGCAAGTCGGTGGGCAACGTCGTCGCACCACAGCAGGTGTCCGACACGCTGGGCGCAGACATCCTCCGGCTGTGGGTGGCATCGACCGATTACTCGGGCGAAATGTCCATCTCGCAGGAAATCCTCAAGAGGGTGGTCGAGACCTATCGGCGTATCCGCAACACGCTGCGCTTCCTGCTCGCGAACGTTTCGGACTTCGAGGCACGCACAGATCTGCTGCCGGTGGAGCGCTGGATCGAGATCGACCGCTACGCGCTGGTGATGATGCAGCGTCTGCAGGAAGGCGTCATGCGGGACTACGCGCACTATGAGTTCCACCTTGCCGCACAGAAGCTGCACAATTTCTGCTCCGAATTCCTCGGGGCGTTCTACCTCGACATCCTGAAGGACCGCCTGTACACCAGCGCGGCTGCCAGCCCCGCACGCCGTTCGGCGCAGAGCGCATTGCACCACATCACCCATTGCCTGCTGCGACTGCTGGCGCCGATATTGAGTTTCACCGCAGATGAGGCGTGGGAGCAGTTCGCCGGCGACGATCAGGACAGCGTGTTCCTGCACACTGCGTACGTGCTGCCGCAGGTGATGGACGGGGAGGACCTGGATAGCCGCTGGACGCTCGTGCGGGATGTGCGTGCCCTGGCGCAGAAGGAACTGGAGCAACTGCGGGTGAAGGGCGATATCGGCTCTTCATTGCAGGGAGAAGTATCTGTCCGGGCAGGCGGGGCGGCATACGAGGCGCTGGCATCTCTTGGGAACGACTTGCGTTTCGTGTTCATCACCTCGGCTGCGGAGGTGGTCGCGTTCGATGCGGCCTCCACGCCGGAAGTCGCCGTCCGGGCGAGCGGACATGCCAAGTGTGGGCGCTGCTGGCATTACCGCGGCGACGTCGGGGTGGATGGGTCGCACCCGGAACTGTGCGGGCGCTGTGTGAGCAACCTGCATGGTTTGGGGGAGACGCGTACGCATGCCTGACCTGAGCACGATGCGCTGGTGGCAGTGGCCGAGCCTGAGCTTGGGCGTGATCCTGCTCGACCAACTCACCAAGTGGCTCATCCAGCAGACATTGGTGTTCGGTGAGACGGTTCCGGTGTTGCCGTTCTTCAACCTGGTGCTGGTCTACAACCCGGGTGCCGCCTTCAGTTTCCTGAGCACGGCGTCGGGCTGGCAGCGCGAACTGTTCGTCGCCATCGGCCTTGGCGCCAGCGCGCTCATCGTCTACCTGCTGCGTCGTCACGCCGGCGACCCGTACTTCTGCTTCGCCCTCTCCCTCATTCTGGGGGGGGCGATCGGGAACGTGATCGACCGCCTGGTCCTGGGAGCGGTGGTAGATTTTCTCGATGTCCACGTAGCCGGTTATCATTGGCCGGCGTTCAACCTCGCCGACAGCGCAATCACCGCCGGCGCCGCGCTGCTCATCTGGGACAGCTTCAGGCGCCCCCGCGTCGAAGGGGCCAAGCTTTCGTGAGTTGCAGATCATGATCGTCACCCTTGCTCAGCCCCGCGGATTCTGTGCGGGTGTAGACCGTGCCATTGCCATCGTCGAGCGCGCTCTGGCTCAGCACGGCGCGCCGATCTACGTGCGACACGAAGTGGTCCACAATCGCTTCGTCGTCGACGATCTTCGGAGAAAAGGCGCCGTATTCGTCGACCAGCTCGACGAAGTGCCAGCAGGCGCCACCGTCATCTTCAGCGCGCACGGCGTTTCGCAAGCCGTGCGCTCCGACGCGCAGGCGCGCGGTCTGCACGTGTACGACGCCACGTGTCCGCTCGTCACCAAGGTACACACCGAGGTCTCCCGCATGCGCGACCAGGGGCGGGAAATCGTGATGATCGGTCATCGAGGGCATCCGGAAGTGGAAGGCACCATGGGACAGTGCGCCGGCGGCATCCACTTGGTGGAGACGGTGGAGGACGTGGAACGATTGAGCGTGCGGGATGCCGCGCATCTGGCTTATGTCACGCAGACCACGCTGTCGGTCGACGATGCGGCCAACATCGTCGCCGCGCTCAAGGCGCGCTTCCCGGGCATCCTGGGCCCCAAGCGAGACGACATCTGCTATGCGACGCAGAACCGGCAGGATGCAGTCAAGGCGCTGGCCGCCTGCAGCGACGTCGTCATCGTCGTCGGTTCGCAGAACAGCTCCAACACCAACCGGCTGCGCGAGCTGGCGGAGAAGCTGGGCGTGACCACCTACATGATCGACAGCGTGGCCGAACTCGATCCGGACTGGCTCGAAGGCAAGATGCGGATCGGACTCACCGCCGGCGCATCGGCGCCCGAAGTTCTAGTGCAGGCGGTCGTAAGTCGGCTGCGTGAGCTGGGTGCGCGCGAGGTGCGCGAACTGGACGGGTTGATCGAATCGGTGGTATTTCCGCTGCCCAAAGCCCTGGTGGGTTGAGTTTCCCGGCTAGAAAACGTAAACGGGCTGCCCGCGGGCAGCCCGTCGTTCGTTGGCAGTGCGCTTACTCCTTGATCAGCTCTCGCCAAGAAGTGCGGCGGGCGTTGATCGACCCGCTACCGATCGGAATGTCCACCGACTGCTTGTTGCCTTTTGCATCGGTGGCAATACCCTTCTTGGTTTCGCTCGGGAGCTGGAACACCACCACACCGACCGTGATCGCATTGCCGAGCTTCTGAGCGACTGCCTGGTTCGGGCTGGTGCTCACGTACTGACCGCTCTTGTAGTCGAAGAAATAAATCCAGCTCTCGCCGCCGACGGTGCAGGCGTTGTCGTTCGGCACGTTGGTGACCACCACCAGAGTGCCCAGGATCAGCTGGGGGTCGATGTTGATACGCTCGCCAGGGGAATCGTTCTCCGGATTGAAATCCACGTACCAACCCTCCGTCACCGCCAGATCCACCGATTCGGTGCTGACCGTACGGGTGTCTTCATCCACGATTTCGATGGTTTGTTCCACCAGATCGTCGCGCAGGTCGCCGAAGTCGGTTCCTTTGTCTTTGAACGTGTACAGGGTTTGCTGGTAAGCGTCAGTCGACGGGGGCGACCATTCGGCGGGATCGGTGAGGTCGCTCACGCCAAGGTAGCGCCCCGTGCCCACATGGATCATCCGGTGCCCTTCGACGAGGCTCAGCTCCGGCTTGGTGGTCACGGACTGCGGACGTCCGTCGTCATCCACCAGCGTCGCAAGCCGCTGAACCGAGCTGGTCGATGTGGTCAGATCGAAGCGGTACACGTTGCCCGCCAGGTCCCCGCCGTACACGTACTTGGTCGTGTTGTCGATGCCGAAGCTGTCCGCCCATCCGGCGATCTTGCCCAGTCCCGACGGGGCGGTCGTGCTGCCCTCGCCGGTGCCGACCTTCTCCAGCACGTCCCCGGTCAGGGCGTCGAGCACGTACAGATAACCCTTGCCGTCCCCCGGCGAGACGTTGTTGTAGCCGGAAGTGACCAGCACCACCCACGCACCGTCCGAGGCGCGCTTGGTGATGACCGGGTTGCCGTAGGACATGCCCAGATCTGCATCATTGTTCGAGCACAGCACAGCGTTGCTGCAGAACTCCCACAGGGCCACCGGATTGGATGGATTGGTGATGTCCACTGCGTAGTACCCGCGGCCCCCCGAGTTCAGGCCGCCGACGAGGATGGTTCTCCAGTCGGAACCGTCATAGACGTCCATCACTTCGGGCGAGCCGTCGAGGTAATAGCGGTGCATCGAGGCGTAGTTGTCTTCCGCGAGCTTGTACAAGTCGGGAAGGAGCATGCGCGGAACGTAGGCCCACATCTCGGCGCCGCTATCGCCGTTGAAAGCGTGCAGCATGCCGTCGTTCGCCGCGATGTAGAGAACTCCTTGGCGGTCTTCATTGTCGATCTGGAACTCGGCGTAAGTCGGGCTGACCTCGTCGGCGAAGCCCCACATCGGTTGGCGTACGAACACCGGCTTCGCGTTGACCGTGTCGCCCAGCGCGTGCTCGCGGTTGCGGAACGCTCCACCTTCGTGCTGCGTCTGGCCGCGCAGGAAATTGACCATGTTGGCGCCATCGTTGGCGATTGCAAGATTGGCGGTGGACAGAGTCGGGCACTGGCTGAGCGCGGCGGGCGAGCATTTGTCCTTGAAGAAGGCCTTCTCCGCGGTGCTCATGGAGGAGAAGGTGAATGAGGTCAGAGTTCCCGAATCGTTCGGGTAGTAGATCGTCCGGGAATCCGAGGATCCGGCCACCATGGAGTCCAGCTTGGCCTGTGCGGACCACTCGATGGTAGGCACGACTTCGCCGGTCGCGGTGTCGATCGTCTGTGCCACCACTTCGCCCGACCATTCGACCGTGGTGTAGGTCGAGCTGAAGATTGCGTTGTCGGTGGGCGTGATGTTCGGGCTGCTCGTCGCGGAAGCCGACGCTGCGCCCACTTCGGCCTCCAGGTTCAGCAGGGCATCAGCCAGTCCGCCGACGAGCGTCTCTGGATCGCGCGCAGAGTAGTAGAGCCCGCGGCCGTTCACAGCCGCGTGCCACAAGTCGTCAATGGCGGTCATCCCCCCCGAGGTGGGCGACGGCCAGTTGCACTTGGTCGTGCTGCTGAACAAGCAGCCGTTGTCGCCGGTCTTGATGCGATAGAAATCGTTGGTGCTGCTGGTATCCGACTCGTAGTCGGAGCGGTAGGTCATCTTTCCGTCGATGATCCCCAGGGTGAAGGTGGTCATGTGCTGCGCGGCGTTGAAATCCTTCGTCGTCGTGCGCACGTTGTTCTCGGAAACATCGGTGCCGAGCGCACCTGTCGAGCCGGACGGCCGCAGATCGGTCTTGTAGTAGTACAGCGCCACATCTGCGAGGGTGTTGGTGGCGGAGCTGATCCCGCCGTCGTAGGTGCCGTTGGAACGGGATGACCACTTGGGGTCGGTGGTCGAATCCGTATTGTCCTGGTTACCGATGCTTCCACCCGTCAGATCTTGTCCTGCACTGCTGTTCCAGTACCCGTCCGTGGTGAGCAGCGCGAAGTTCTTCTGGCAGGAGTACTGGATCGGGTCGTCGGTCATACCGGCGTTGATGCCGTTCGTCTTGCCAGCGTAGTGGCGACCGACGCGGGAGAGCGCCTGGCGCAGCGGCGTGAGCCCGCCTGGCGACTGCGCATAGAACTTCTCGTACCACGACTCCTTGTGACTGCCCTCGAACTTGTCGATCTTGAGGTATTTGTCCGACGAAACGCTCGAGCTGCCCGGATTGATGGTGATGAAGCCAACCCGATACCGATCATCCAGCGGATAGAACGCGCGACCGGCCGCAGACTTCATCATCTGCATGCGGGTCCGGTAGTAGGTATACCAGTTGGAGAAATTGGTCAGCTCTTCGCTGTAGCTGCAGGTCGAACCCGAACAATCCGAGCGCGCAGCGCTCTTGGGATAGCTGGTCACCGACGAAACGATGTTCACGCGCTTGAACAGCCCGTAGCGTGGATACTTGTGATCACTGTCGTACTTCGCCTGGCAGTGGTACGGAGGACTTCCGCCGCCGCCCGTTACGGCGGCCGTGGCATTGGCCGAGTTGGTGGCGCTGGTCGCGGTCTTGCACCAGCGCACCGGGGCGGGGTAAGTGAACGCACCGGTCGGCGTTGCCGACAGCGTACAGGTGGTCAGGTTGGCGTCGCTGCAGTGCTCTTTCGGGACGATCGTATAGTAGTGCGGCGCGCCGGACTTTTCCTTCGCATATTTGAAGGTTGCATCCGGATAGGTGTCCACGCCAGTCCCGTTGCTGCCATGGTCGCTGGTTGTGTTGACCGGGTAGTAGAAGTCCACGGTCGTCGTCGTGCTGAGCGTCGCCGTCGTACTGTAGCCATTGCGGCGGCAGTTGGACGGATAGTTTGCAGAGTTCTCTTCGCTGTTGGAGGTCAACTTGCAGTACACGATCTCCGGGTACTCGGTCTCGATCTTGATGTCGTCCGAGCTGTCGTCGAATCCATCGACGAGAACCTTGTCCGGGTCGGTCATCGAGGGCATGCTGGTGCCGTCGTAATTGACTGGAGGCACGTAACGGATCGCTGGGTTGTAGTACACCCCGTTGTGCTGCCCCGAGTAGATCGGCGGATCGCCGTAGAGGCAGCCGGTACTGGTATCACCGTCCCAGTCCGTGCGCTGTTTGCATGTGCCGCCGTCGCGGATTTCGTCGGGCAGGTGATCCGAGGCCATGCTCCCCGAGTCATCCAGGATGAACATGAGATTCGGCAGCGCCGCCGACGAAGAGCCGGTCGCCAGCGGAACGTTGGAGATGTCCGTGGATGCCGCACTCGCGGCCGACGGTAGCATCGCCAGCGTGAGCAGGATGCTCGCTGCGGTCCAGATGTTGAGCCGGAATCGATTGGCGTGGTTCATGTCCATCTCCTGATGGTCGAATCGAGTGATCAACTGTTCGGTGGTCATGGCGTCAGTTGCTGATGGCGACCATGGCCTGCACGTAGCTTTCGGTGTTACGCGGTCCCTGCGTGCGTGCCGTGATGCGGTAGTAGACTTGCGGCGTCCCGGCGAACGAATAGGACCCCACGCTCATACTTCCGCCGGCGCCGGGAGTGCCCGCTGCCGAGGTCATCCCGCACTGATTGGCTACGCCAGCATTCGTCCCGTTGTAGGCTGTATTGGGCTGGGTGCACATGCGGTGAATGACGTAGGAAACCGTGTTGCCCGTGGCATCTTCGTCCAATACAACAGCGTCTTCCCAGGTATCCGGATCGTTCCAGTCGGGTTCGTTGGCAGGGCGGGACGAGTAGTACCCTTTGCCCGTGTTCGTATTGCTCAGCCCGCCCCCGCCGGCGTTGTCCACCAGCCACTCGTAGGCTTCCTGCAGACCGGACTCGGCGGAGTTCACCGCGGTCTGCTTGAATCCGAGATTGCCGGCGACCATGGTTCCGGTGTCTACGGAGCGCACCATGCCGATGCCGGCGAGCGTCATGGCGACCAGAACGATGAGGGCAATGAACAGAACCAGGCCGCGCTGACGGCCGGGCAGGCGCCGATAGTTGTGGTGTCGGATTGGGGAGCGCATCAGATCTGCATCCAGATGAGGTTGCGGAGCGGGACGACGGTCTCGAAGACGCGATAGCGGTAGCACTGCCAGTTCTCGTCGGCTGAAACATCGATGTCGCCACCCGCCCAGGTGGGGAAGGCAGCGGTGATGTCGCACGCCCCGCCCTCTTCGATCGGCTTCTCGGGCTGGGCGCTGCGGGCGACCATCGCCACACGTACGGCCAGCACCTGCCGCCACCCATCGGCGCCGACTGGCGCCGAATTCGAGTAGCTGTCCACGATGCCGTCGTTGGCCGTGCCCCCGCCGCTTCCGTCGTCCTTGCCGTACTCCGCCTTCAAATGCACGATCTGTTCGGCGACGACGTTGGTGTCGAGGTTGATGAGCGAGCGCTCGATCACAAGGCGGTTGTCGTCGATGCGGTATTCGTTGCGCTGCGGCAACTGACCGAGGTTGTAGAGCACGCCCGCGGTGCTGTAGGACTCGCCCAGTCCGCCTGCTTTGTTGTAGCGCGCCGGTACGTTTTGACCCTGGGGGTTGATGTAGTTGCCGCTGTTGTGGATGACGTTGCTGGTTTGGCCGGGCGTGCCGGGCACCTGTGTAACCTGGGCGAGCGTGCAGTCCTTGCCGGGTTCCGCTGCGATGACCAGGTCGCCGGGATTGAAGCCGTACCGGTTGTCCACCTTGTACGTCGCTGCCGGGGAGGGCATGGCCTGGATCAACTTGGCGGGGTCCGCAAGCAGATCTGAATCGCCGATGAGAATCACCAGCGTGTCCGGATCCTTGTCGGTGGCACCGGGCTCGATCACCACCGGTGCGATGGTGAACTCGAATTCCGCCGGGGTCGCCTCCTCGTCATAGGCGTTGATGGTGCAGCCGAGCAGTGCGGCATTGTTGATGCCGTATCCGGCCATTCGTACCTCGCGTTCGACCATGTACAACGCCATTGCGCCGTTTTGCTGGGCGTCCCCGCCGCTGGTGGAGGTGCGCTTGATGCCCTCCGATACCGCGAAGGTCTCGAAGATCACAAGCGTTGCGATCAGGGAAATCGCGATCGCCACCATCAGCTCGACCATGCTGAAGCCGCGCTGGCGCTGCGATCCTGAAATCAGTGCGCGCATCTCCGACTCCTCAGCAGCAGTTGATGGTGGTGGTGACGCTGTACTGGTGCGGATCCGGCTGCGGATCCTTGGCGGCCTCCTCGGGTGACTGCCAGAAGATCCTCACCGTCACTTGACTGCCCGCGATACTGACCTCAGGAGGGTTGTCGCCGACGCCGGGGAGTGCCGCGGTGACCTGCTCCAGCCACGGTTCCATCGCGGCGTTCGGTTCGCCACCTGCGTATTCGTAGTCGGCGATGTTGTCCCGGTTGACCCAGATCTGGCCGATCAACTGATTGGCATAGAAACTGGCGTCGGTCCGGTACTTGGCTTCCGAGACGTTTGTCACCGCCATCGCCTGCATGCCCACCAGGGACAGGACGCCCAGCGAGAACAGAAGGATCGCGATCATCGCTTCGAGCAGAAGCGCGCCGCCTTGCTTGTTTGAGAATGTGCTGCGGGGCATGGATGCTCTCCTCAAGGACAGACGCGGGGGTCGGGCGCGGCGACTGCCGGGTCGCACATCTTCACGGACCCGCCTGGAGTGATCGTCACGCGCAGCGGGCGCACGCCGTCCACATCCACCGTGGATGCCACGTCTATTTGGGTGATCGAGTCGCTGCCATCGTCGTTGGTGACGATCCACCCCATCCCGTTGAACGTGAGTTGCGTAGCGCCGTCGGGTTGGACGGTCGCCTCCGACGTGGCCGAGCCTTCTTCGGCGCGGCTCTGCAGTTCCTCGTCGTCGGAAACGCGTGTCACGGTCCAGCTGCTGTTGCCGGTCAGTTCGAACTGGACCGGCGTGTTGAACTGGATCGCCTGGTTGCGCGCGAACTGCATGCCGTTGAGAACGGCTTCGGCCCCGTTTCGGATCTGGGCGTTGGCGAGCCAGGCGCTGAAGCTCGGCATTGCCACCAGGATCAGCATCGCGATGATGACCAGCGCGATCATCATCTCGATCAGCGTGACTCCGCGCTGTATCGTGATGCGCATGATCAGCAGCTCCCGTCCTTCCTGATCACCCAGCAGCCATCGGCGTCGGTCCAACCGTCGGCTACGCCTTCGGTGTCGCGGGCATTGGATTGGTCGATCGTGAAGACGAATCCGGCGGCCGGGCTGCCATCGTTGCCGGTCGCCGTTATCGTGTAGGTGGTGGCGTCGGAGTCGCAGTCGTAGGTGAAACGGTCGGTCGCGGCCGGGGTGGTGGCGATGGTTCCCGCGTCGCAGGCGTCCGCGTAGGTGCGGTTGTCCTGGAAGAACTGCTCCATCTTCACGCGGTGCCCGGACAGGGTGGAAAAGGCTTCGGGCAAGGCTCCGCGCACCACATAATCGCGGTACGAGGGAATGGCGATGGCGGCCAGGATCGCAATGATGACGATCGTGACCATGAGTTCGATTAGTGTGAAACCGCGCTGCCTGACCATGCTGTCGACCTCGTTTCGTTCGAGTTGCCGGGATCTTAGAAACCCTCCTGACATGGCCGCAAAATCGGCCGATAAGTGGCTGTCTGGAGGGAATGAGCGGTTAGCCCGGGATGGAAGCCTCGGTCGGGCAAGCCGGCAGGGGGCGTCCGGGCGCAAATCCGGTGCCAGTGGGTGTCGAAGTCGAAGGAGCGGCTTGAGAAGCCGGTCAGGCGGCCGGCGGGGCAGCGTCTAGATGCGAATTAGACACAGTCCAATCCGTGGACTATACTCGGACCCGATCATGGAAATGACCCAGTACTCCCGCGGCAACCTGGCCGCTGTCCTGCGCCAGCACGGCATCAATCCGACGCACCAGCGGATCGAGATCGCGCACGCCCTGTATGCCCGGAGCGAGCATCTCAGCGCCGATCAAGTGCTGGCCCTGGTCAACGAAGAGCACCCCGAGACATCTCGGGCAACGGTATATAACACGTTGAATTTATTTGTTAAGAAGGGGTTGATCCGGGAGGTGATCGTGGATCCGAGCAAAGTATTCTACGATCCGAACACGCAGCCCCACTATCACATCTACGACGTGCGCACGGGACATCTGGCCGACATCGATGCCGACTGTGTTCGTGTGACCGGCCTGCCCGACCTGCCGCCTGGCATGGTCACCGAGGGAGTGGACATCATCCTGCGCGTGCGGTCGGCGCCGCCCGATGGCGAGGCCGGCGCTGACAGCCCGGGCTAGGTGCCGCTGAAGCGGGCAGGGCGCTTCTCCAGAAAGGCTTGAACGCCCTCCTTGAAATCCGCCGTCCGGCCGGCCTGGCGCTGGAGTTCTGCCTCCAGGGCCAGTTGCCGCTCCGCGTTGTTTTGTGACGAGGCGTACAAGGCCTTCTTGATCAAGGCATAAGCCTTGGTCGGACCGGCTGCCAGCTGCGTCGCGACCCGATTCGTCTCCGTGCTCAGTGCCTCGTCGTCCACGCACTTCCAGATCAGCCCCCAGGCTTCCGCCTGCTCGGCGCTGACTGGTTCGGCCAGAAGCGCCATGCCCAGCGCTCGCGCCTGCCCGACCAGTCGAGGCAGCACGTACGTTCCCCCGGCGTCAGGAATCAGTCCGATGCGGCTGAAGACCTCCATGAAGCGCGCGGAGCGGGCGGCGATCACGATATCCGCCGCCAATGCGAAGTTGCATCCCGCTCCGGCGGCCACGCCGTTGACGGCGCACACCACCGGAATGGGAAGGTCGCGCAGCCCAAGCACGAGCGGGTTGTAATTGCGCTCGAGCGTGGAGCCGACGTCCATGTCGGTCGCATCGCCCGACATCACTCGCTCGCTCAGATCCTGGCCGGCGCAGAATCCGCGCCCCGCGCCGGTCAGTACCAGGACGCGTAGCGACGCCTCGTCGCGAACACGCTGCATCGCGTCGCGCAGTTCGCCGTGCATCTCCTCGGTGAAGGAGTTCAGCTTGTCCGGGCGGTTCAGGGTGACAGTGGCGATGTTGTCGACGATGTCGAATAGAATGGTCTTGTAAGGCATCGGTCCGTCCTCGCACTGGTCGATGCCGGATTATAGGACTCCTCTAACACGGACGATCGTCGACGATGAACTACGAAAACATCCTGGTGGAGACGCGCGGCAAGGTCGGCCTGGTCACGCTGAACCGGCCGAAGGCGCTCAACGCGCTGTCCCCCGAACTCATGCGCGAACTCTCGCATGCCCTGCAGGGTTTCGAGGCGCAGGAGCAGATCGGCGCGATGGTGATCACGGGCAACGACAAGGCCTTCGCCGCCGGTGCCGACATCAAGGCGATGAAGGATTGGGGATATATGGACGTGTACAAGTCCGACTTCATCACCTCGGAGTGGGAGTCGGTCGGGCGATGCCGAAAGCCGGTCATCGCCGCAGTCGCCGGCTTCGCGCTGGGCGGCGGTTGTGAACTCGCCATGATGTGCGACTTCATCCTGGCCGCCGATACGGCCAGATTCGGTCAGCCCGAGATCAACCTCGGCATCATTCCCGGCGCGGGCGGCACGCAGCGCCTGCCACGCTTCGTCGGCAAATCGAAGGCAATGGAAATGGTGCTGCTTGGGCAGGCGCGCTACATGGATGCGCAGGAAGCCGAGCGCTGCGGTCTCGTGAGCCGCATCGTGCCGGCCGCGGAACTGGTGGACGAGGCGGTGCGCACTGCGCAGAGGATCGCCGAACTCAGCCTGCCTATCGTGATGATGGCTAAGGAGTCCGTCAATCGTGCATTCGAGAGCACTCTGAGCGAGGGCGTGCGCTTCGAGCGCCGCCTGTTCCACTCGGCCTTCGCCACCGAGGACCAGAAGGAAGGGATGGCTGCGTTCGCCGAGAAGCGCAAGCCGGCGTTCAAGAACCGCTGAGTCTGCCGGTTACGGGCGGCTCAACAGTCCCGCGCCAAGGGGCTATAATTGCGCCCCTTGCCGGTGTAGCTCAGTTGGTAGAGCAGCGCATTCGTAATGCGAAGGTCG